>FWWM01001789.1_pt1 | contig 52933 bp, 48 predicted proteins | sample 2228351 | NCBI WGS metagenome assembly FWWM01 (sample SAMEA103939774, study PRJEB20133) | metagenome | reverse complement strand
TTATTACTATCATCATCGTTGTCACATTCTTCCGCTCTTGCCTGCTTGCACTTTACGAACGCGATCGCCCTCATCTCTTGTGGCGATATTCCCCCTGCTCCCGTGATGCTCCCGTCGTCAGCAAGCACTCCGAGCTTTTCCCGCCTGAACCGCTCGACTTCTGCAATGTCCATGATGGATACGCTGTACGTGTCAGCAGGTATGCCCCTCTTTTCAGTGAGGAAGCGCCTTATGGTGTCCTCGTCGTTTTTCTTGAAAACGACGTACTGCACCTTTAACCCCTGCTCCCTGTTTTTGTTGTAGTTCTTGACAACCTGCTCTTCACGGTGCAGCGGATCAGTCTCGACCTCTATCGCTGTAGCTTCGCCCCATGTGGACAGGTCGTGCCGCCTTATCTTCCTGCCGTTGCTGCCGCCGCAGCCACAGTCATCCTCTTGCTCTTCGTACCACTGAACCTCGTTCACCACGACAAGATCTGCGAGCTCCCCGCGCGACTCTCCAAGATCCATCCTGCAGTAAGTGAGAGTGTTCCAGAACGACTCGGCCAGGTAGATGATGGCAGCCCTGTGCTTCTCTTTTCCCGTACGGGCGCCTATCATGCTTGTGCTGAAAAAGAGGTTGTATGCGCGGTATTCCAGCTCGAACAGCTCGTGCTCTGTGCCTTCCTGCAGGACATACTGCTTCCTGACAATATGGGCAAGCCTCAGCGCTTCAAGGCTCCTGTCAAGAAGCTCAGGATCCACGTCCTTCCCGCCATAATGCCGGACAAGCTCTTCGTAAATCCCGCGCTTTGTCATCTTCATTTTGCGGAACAGGTATACTACCTTGATGTCAATCGGCAGCCAGTCGGGCACAATTCCTGCCTTCCGGGTGGCAGCAACGTACTTGTCCATGCTGACTTCAGTCCCGAACCTTTCAACGCTGTAGCGCGCTCTTTCCTTCCAGTCGCCTGCAACAGCATTCTTTGCAAGCACCAGTTTTGTCACTGCTATGCCCGTGACGGGCGGCTGCGCCTGGCTGTAGAACGCAAAAGTGTTCAGCGAGAGCGAGGTTATCTCTCCCGGCGGCAGCGGCATTACAGTCTCGAACACTTTTGCCGTCGCCAGGTCGGACTTGAACAGGATTATGGTCTTGCACAGCGCGCCAAAGCTCTTTTGCACATTGGGCGGAAAGTTGTTGATCGTCTGGCTCGCCAAGGTAACCTTCACGTTGAACTTTCTCACCGTCGTCAACAGGGACTGCAGCTCTTCGGCAGAGAACCTGTGGGCCTCGTCCACGTACAGGTAGAATGGCCTCCTATCTCTCTTCTCTACGTCGACGCGCCGCATGGCCTCGACGTACACCATGTTCAGGAGTATCGAGCCGACAAAGTTGGCGATGTCGTCAGACATGCCTGACGACAGGTCGGCTATCACCACCATTCCCCTGTCCATAGCCCTTCCCATATCAAAGCCTGTCTTTTTTGAGTCAAACATCGCAGCCACAAGCGGCGTGGTCAGTATCTTGTCCAGCTTGTTGTACGCGGCAGAACCGGCGTCCTTTTTGTAGTTGGGAAAGACGTTCAGCAGGAAGTTCTTTGTTCCGGGGCTCTGCACTACGCGCGTGACTTCGGAGAGGTATTTTGACGACGATATCAGCTTTGACAGGTCCCACAGCGTTGCGCCGTCCGGGAGCTCCACTATGGCGTTCACGCAGTTGCGCAGGATTGCCTCGATCCTGTCTCCCCAGCTCCGGTAGTACATGTTCTTTAGCGAGTTGACAAAGTTCATGGCGACTATGTGCCGCTCCATCGCGTCCTTGCATTCGAGAGGGTTGATCTTGACCGTCCGGTTGAACCACTGCGGGCTGGCCGCATTGATGTATATCACCCGGTCCATCATGTCGTTTGGGATTGCGGCAAGCGCTTCTCGGGCCAGGTCGCCGTGCGGATCGATTATCATAAAGCCTTCGCGCCGCTGGATGTTCTGGTATACCAGCTGGCCTATCGTGACTGTCTTGCCGGCTCCCGTCTCGCCGAAAATGCCTATGTGCACCCTGTCTTTGGAGTAGATGCCATAGGCCCTGCTGTAGTTATTGCTGTAGCCCAAGATGTCAATGCTAGCAGACGGCTCGCTGCCGGCCTTCCTTCCCTGCTCACCATCATTCCCTCCCCCTATGCGTATCAGCTCGACTTTTTCCTGTCCGAGATCATCGCTATTTTCCGCCTTTGCAGTACTGGCACTGGCCTCTCCACCTATCTCTGCCTGCCCGTTGCCTGGCTGACCGGGCGTGCCTTTCTTTCGCTTGTTGAACCGGTCTAGGAAAGAAGAGAGCATTGAAACAAAGGGCGTTAACTGCCTTAAAAGACGACGCCGGCATTTTGTGGCGAGGTATCATCTTCTTTGCCGCAGCCTGGAGGAAAGTTTACTGTAGCAGTAGTAGTGTTGATATTGTTATTCGTCTTCTTTTCGTCATCTCTGCTGTTCTCAGCTATGCCGTTGGCCGAAGGTGACACAGGTGGTGGCAGTGGTGATAGTAGTGGCGTTGGCAGTGGTGGTGGCGAATTGATTGCGGTACCGAGCAGACCTCCTCCGCCCCCACCATGCAGCGTTTCGGTAAGCATGACGACTTCCCAGCTGACATATAACGGGCTTCCAAGGAACAACCCTGACGGGACGTACTATCCGGGCGACGCCTTCTCGGTTTCTCTCTCTATTGGCTCGTCGCACTGCACAAGCATAAGCACATCCATATCCGGAGGCTCTGGCATCAACATAGCCTGCTCAAGCTGCACAAACACGCGTGTGGACGTTTTGCCATCCGCTTCTCCAGGCTCTTATGCTGTCAGGGCCTTTGTGTCTGGCTCCGGCCCCGGCGGACCTGGATCGGCGGCAACTTCAATGTCGATCACGATCGCTGATCCCATGATAACTGTCAGGGTCATTCCCGCAAATCTTACAGACACCGACGGGTACTTGATGCGCAATGCTGACGGCACGTACTACATCAATGACGCAATCGCGCTAGAGTATGGGCTGGACTACAAGTTCAAGGATGTACGCATGGGAGTCATAGAGCCGGAGGTCATCAGGGTCCACCCGTATCCCTACATCTCAGACCTAGATTGCCTGCAGGAATCATGCACTCTTGTGGTGCCAAAGACCCTTGCAACATCAGAATATAGCGCGCAGTATTCCTACGCTACAGGAATTGCTGTTGCAAACGCCACAGGGCAGCAGGGACTGGGGCAGAAAGAATTCCGGTTTGACGTCACGCTCAAGAATGCCGGCGTGTATACGAACATGCGGAAATCATACACGCATACCGTCTCGATTGTGGACTATCGGCCTGTCTTTGCCAGTACGTATCCATATCTTAACCTCAAGGATGATGCGGGATCGGACATGTACGAGCGCAGGCTAACCGTCGGTGTCCACTACCTCGGCTCTGTAGACGCTTCTGACGGAAACATAAAGCCGCTGCGCAGGGCAAAGGTCAACCATTACACGAATAATGTGACTGCGCTGGTGTTCGGCACAAACAGCACTGCCGACATGACAAAAGATGCAGAACTAGTATGGCTGTACACAGAGCATTTCAGGAATTCTACGGAGACAGGGACAGGAATGGGATTGTCATCAGATGTAACAGTAGTATCCTCAACAGAGCAAGGCAAAACCGCGATGATAGAGCGAGAAGGATATGTCAAATTCGTGTCCAGGATGATGGGCTATGTCCCGAATACCGAACTGTGGATAAGAACAGCTAATCTCACTGCATCGCAAGAGTTCCGCTCTGTAAACTTTGGAGGCAAGAGCAGCACAGGGCTGTTCGGCGCCAGTTACAGCTACCCCGACCCCCGGCTAACAACCAACATCATCACTGTCAACGCGATAGACGAGAACAACTATACCATCGACAGACCCGTCATGATTACCGTCGACATGCGGCCGCTGGGGACCGTGTCTGTGTGTGACTATTATGAAAGACACGCACTGTACTCCACTGGCGGCGATGCGAATATCGCAGCGATGGCCAGATCGGACGTGTATAGTTGTGGAGATGATAACGAGAATGGCACTGTCATAAAGGTCACGGGCACCGGCACCGCCTACGCATTCGTTAATGCCACGTCCATCATCCCGCTAGACGAGATATTGCTCTACAGGTCGATGTATCCCGGAGGCATAGACATGATGCCGCCCGATCTAGTCCTCTCGATGCCCTATTATCTGTCAATCAAGGTGTCTGTGGGCGGTGTGACAAAGGACTACTCTGTGCCACTGTATGACAGCGCAGAGGCCTACAACGTGAGGGTTATGGCAAACGTGGGTCAGAATAACGCCCTGGTAGCCGAGAGGGCCGCCGGGGGTGCATCAGAGGTCGTGTATGTGCAGCCAGCAGACAGGGAGCTCTTTGGCAGCATAGATGCCGCGAAGGTCGGTGGAAAAGAGGCGTCATGTCAGCCACTTGGAGGGTTGTTGACATGTTCGGTAAACATCCCAAGTGAAACAACTATACTGGCGACAAATGAATGGGGCGGCACAGCATTTGCCGCAGTCAGTGCCCCTGTGGCGGCAGAGTCGAATGTCGGGATTGCAACTGCAGTCGCAAACGACCTTTCTACTGTAACGATGGTGCTTGTCGCTGCCGCGGCTGCAGTCGTCGCGGCTGCCGTGTTCAGGAAATGGGTGTCGTGGACGGGCGACGCGTTCACACAAACATAGCCAGATACCACTCCATGTGACAAGCCCATTTTTTGATCTACGTTATTCTATAGACAACATAGTTCTCCGAGATAAGCACTGCCGAGGTCAGCGTGTTTGGGCTGAGTGCTATCGTGCCCGCTCCCGGAGGCAGCTCTGGGACTGTCTGGCCTGACCCATCCAATAGCCTCTTTGTGACAGAGTTGCCGTCGTCTCCGTCGTAAGCATACGAAATGCCTACATGGCGACCGGAGTTGTTCATGACGTCTATGCAGAGCTCACTCCAGCATGTATAGGTGCCGACGATTGTTATCGATTCGCTGGTCATCAGGATCTGCCTTGCGGTCTGTTCGCTTATTCTGGCTGTTGTCTGTGACGCGGCAGTGGCCAAGTAGCCGGTGACGATTGCACTGGCAGCTATCGTTGCGGCAGTCAGGACGATGAAAGAGATCACCTCGCTTACCATGCTTGTGTATCAATTACCCCCGTTAATGCTACTGCTACCCGCGCCATTTGCATCGCCATCATCGCTATCTCTCTTCCTGTACGTATCAAAGATGGTCCTTATCTCCGACCTGTAGGCATATGTGCCGATTGCTGCAACCGTAACTATGACCATGACAGCGAGCACCGAGTAGTCGGTTACATACACGGCCCTTACCTCTACGATTGCTCCTCCAGATCCTGGAGCAACAATGATAGTGGCCTGTCCCGACCGGGAATGTACGTTCTGCATGTACACATAGTTTGAGTCATACTCCCAGTGCGAGAATTTCTCCACTACTGCAAACCCGAGCACCTGCCTGTCAGGACCTGCCTCTATTGCGGCCTGCTGGCCGGGGCTGTAGTAGCCACCGCCGCTACCGCCTGTCACGGCAAGCAGCACCTGACGTTCGTACAGGCCGGTAATCCTATCGCCTGTATCAATGCTGTGCCCGGAGTATGCGTACCGCGTGCCGTTGTTGTCGGCCGGCTCTGCTGCACTCCCAAACATTACCGACCTAGATGCAAGCGGCCTTTCGTCCAGCACGTATGGTGTGGTGCCCGAGATTGTCTTATGGCCCCGACCTTGGTTAGGTAAGTTATCATTGTCACCGATGCTGTCAACAGTAGAATAGGTGATGGTGAACGGAGCGTGTACGCTGGCGCCGGTCCCGTTTACAACCATCATCATCCCTGCCGGCTGCGGCAGAGCATCTATTGTCAACATCTCATACTTTGCTGCGGGTATGACCCTCTCGGCAGTCGCAGCCACCCACCCCTGCTTTGTAACGGACACCACGACCCTTCTGTCGCCTTCCGCGCCTGCAGGGTAGAGTGCCACGATGGCCACGCCTTCCCCCTCTCTCACATCCACCAGATCGCTTCGCACTTCGCCGGATACCGACACCCTGGTTCCCGGCACGCTGGCCGTCACAGTCATGTTCACCTGTCTGCCCAGCTTGAGCACGTCGGGCCAGTCCACGTGCAACTCTATGGCATTCATTACAGCCTTCATCCTGACAGTCTCGACGTACCTGTCATGTATGAACACGCTGTCTATTTCCTGCACGCCTCCAGACATGCCAGCATCGCCCCGTCCGAGCTCGTAAAGCGGGGTTACCTTTCGCACAGGGACGCCATCCTGACGGACGATGTGCGCCGCGAATACAAAGCCTTCTGCAGGATACGACAGCGGCGGCACGTCGACCTCCATGCGCATCTGCGAGATGCCAGCTGGCTGTGATGGCAGCTGTGGCGGTCCCACCTGCACGCCCTGTCCTGACCCATCAAAGGGTAACGGCGGCTGTACATCCTGCTGCTGACCTAGCTGTCCTACAATCTCCCCCTCACCACCACCTGCTGCGTGCATCTGCGTCGCAGCCTGCAGAGTCGGCGGGACATACAGAGAAGTAAATACGCCCCTGTTGCCGACAACATCTTCCGCGTACCTGCGCAGTATGCCATCTGCGGAGGTGACATAGCCCGCAAGCCGCATGTCACTGCCATCCAGTACGGCGGCTGTCAGCTCGCCCTTCTGCTCTGCATGACCAAGAGGATCGTTTAACAGGAGTTCAAAGGTGCCCATTGCAGCATGTGAAGACCCGATGCCCACAGACATGCTCTTGAGAACTGTGCCCGGCGTGCCGCCAGTCAGGGCATCGCTTTCCTGCCGGCGGACATCTCCCTTCAGCAAGCCACTGAAAAGGCTCCACTCCACCCGTACATGGCCACCTGGCGGCGACATGTAGTAGCTGGCACCCGGCACCACCAGCGTCATCTCCTTGGAAAACTGTGCCGACGCAGTAGTGAAGTTGGTCATAGTCGAATTGTCTGTGGCCCCGGTTGCTGTGTAATTTGCAGCAAGCGTGGCATAATGTCCTACAAGGCCGTACACCGGCCCGTCTGTCACATCAGAAGATGTCACCTTCTCTGACGAATATGAGGAAAGAGAAACGCTGTCTATTGTAAACTGCGTCGATGGCCCGACGGTAGCGGCAATGTGTTTTCTGGCCAGGCTCTCGAGGTCTTTCAGGCTGGCCCCGTAGCGCACGGGCGTTACTGTTGCAATGTCTACCGTGCCTCCGCCTATGCCCGACACATGGACACCTATCCGTGCGGTGCCCTCAGAGTGACCACGTATTGGTATTGCGCACGGGAGGTCGCATAGCATGCTGGATTTCCTCCAGAAAGCCTGCTCGACCTCAAGCACGTCTGGGTCCGACGACGTAGCTGTTACGGTAAAGCTATTATCCCCTCCTCCCCTGATCGGCTTGCCGTTCCTTTCGGCGTCTACAAGTACCCAGCTGCGCTGGTAACCCCATTCAGGGCTCCATGCCGGCACAGTTGACAGCGACGAGATCTTGACCGTGATCGCAGGGTCAACAGGGACCCTCGTGACTGCAATTGTGTCACCTGGCCTGCCAAAGACGGAAATCCGGTTCTCCCCGTCTACCAGCGGGACATCCGCGACGCCGTACCCTGTCCTGCTGTCGATTGTAACTCTTGACGTGCCGGCTGGGTATACAAGTGTGACAGTTGTTGTTTTTCCATCATCTTCGTCGGCGTCATAATCGCCACCACTGCTTTCAGGGGCGACTACGACGACCCTGGCAAAAGAGAGAGCCGTCTTTCCGAATGCCAGCAAACGTATGACGTTCCCCCCGCCCACAGAGGCATCATACACGGTCGACGTGGTCCTGCTTACGACCCCACCGGACACCACTGCCGACACACTGGCTGTGACAGAGGATCGCGACAATGGCTCTATGGCGGCCTTTATGTTGAAAACTGCCTGGTGCATGTCTGCCTTTATGGTAACGCGCTCTGGTACCCTTACCACGCCGGGGTTGTCAGACACCAGCAATACGTCCCTGTCGTAACTCTCGGCCACAGTCACGGTAACAACTCCAGAATAATTTTCTCCAGCCAGCAGTTTTGGAGGGATCCACAAGGCAATGCTACTACTACTACTCCTGCTGACGGTTGTTGTACCTGCAAAGTCAAGACCTGCGTCAATTTCAATGCTCTGCGCGAAAGCGCTATGCGCATTGGTAGTAACAGACGCTGTTGCGACTGACGTAATAAGCATCATGATAGTAAGGATGAAAGCAAAGGATCTTTGCTTCGACTCGGGCATACACGACAATGTTTACGTGCCTTAAAAGACGGCGAAGAGGGCCGTGGTGGCGGTGGAGGTGCTGGCAGCAATAAGGGGTACGTATGTGTGTGTACACCAACATCAGCGTTGGTGTACACGGGATACGGTGTAGCTGCCTGTTCTCGGGACTCCTTGCACCGGGGTGCAGGAATAAAGTCTGTTGACTTGGATGATTTCAGATCAAGGGAAATTGTATCCCACAGTGCTCTTTGTGAAAAAGTCCTCAAGAATAAGAAGATCGATTTTCCAGGTGACTACAAGTGCATGGTCAGAGAAATTCTATGGCATCTATTGATCTCGCAACACGAAAATAGAGTTAGTCATAAGAGGAGCCGAAAAGAGAAAGAAAAAGTACTACAAACGACCAGATTCTCTTTTCTTATGTCCATTATTGCTTGTTACTGATCTCTGCTTCTTGATTTTCTCTTGCAGCGCCGATCGCAAATGTTGGGCATCGCTTCTTTCTACAAATTCAACAATGTCCTCAGTAAGAGGACTGTTCTCAAGTTTGAGCTTTTGGCCTATTACTGGCTTGAGTTCGATGTCTAATTCATACCCTATGCCATTGCGGAACAGTTCTCTTGCTGCCTTTAACGTAGTTGCGGATCCCAAGAAGGGATCAAGCACAGTTTCGCCGACAAAAGAGTACAATTTGATCAGTCTTCTTGGGATTTCATCAGGGAAAGCAGCTATGCCTTCTTCTAGCCTACCTTCCGAAGGAAGCACATTTGTAATGTCCCAAACGGTAAGAAACCATTTCTTTTCTTGATATTCCTTGATGTCAACTTTGGATTGCTCTAGTGCCTGCTTCTCAAGTGTCTGTAAGTATTTGTAATCAAACTCTCCATTTTGAAATATCAAAATCTCTTCAAATAGATTATCAGGATAGAAAATACATCGGATAGGGGTGTTGCAATAGCACGCCTGATCTCCGGCTTATCCGTACATAGCCCTCAGGTTTTCGCCAGATGATTTTCTCCCTAAACTTAAACCCATTTCTGAGCATTATCTCAATTATGTTTGCTGTAACAGGATATAGCTTACCATCGATCCTTACATCTTGAACAACAAATGCAGCTATTCTTCCTTCCTGCAGGACCCGCTTCAATTCCTTTGACAAGTCATCGATTAGCTTGAGGTATTCATCATAACTCTTGTACAAATCAGGATAATCGAAAGGAGCGTTAAAGTAAGGCGGAGATGTAACCATAAGATGTACTGACTGCGAGGGGATTTCCTTCATGTCCGCGCAGTTGCCAAAAATTACTTTGCATTTCGCAGCCAATCTACGCTACCTCCTCTTCCAGCTTGGCCAGGTCAATTTGAACTTTCTTACGCCTGATTCGATAACAATGCCGCTATCTTCAACATAGAATTTCTCTACCAGTCCAGCATTCTTCAAGTTTCCTGTAGACATTCTTTACCAATGTCTTCATGGGAACGAGGCAGTCAGGAAGCGAGGACTTGTAAGCCGGACCTTGAAGAAAAGGGTTGCACAAAGAGCGTGAAAGAAGTTATTTCCACAATGAATTATTCTTGTTGCGGTTGGTGGAACCACCATGTCTGGCTTACTATAGCAGCCATACCGCATTCAGCAGTACAGGTGCCACCAATGTGATTATACATGCAAAAGCTAGTGGCACCGTGTCCCTTATCGTCCTGTTTATCATCTTGCCTCCGAGAACCCCTGCGCCAAGTGCGGTCAGCACGAGCATAGCCTTGATTGTTGGTGATTCCGGGTCAACGCTGCCAATGGGCGTAGGCATCGCTCCAACCCCCGGAAGGTTGACCTGACGCGACGCGTCACCCTCAGTTCCTTCAGTAAGGGTGGTAAACTGTCCTGTCATCGATGCCATCGCATGTATTGTAAACAGCATAAAGAGTGGAGACGTTACGACAAGGAATCCGTACACCATGACCGACTTTTTCACCTTCGCATTCTGCTCCCTTATCCTGCCGAGGTACTCTGCAAGCCTGTCGAGCATGGCGTAGCTGGTAGCCCCGCTAGCTGCCAACGCCGACATTATGAGCAATGAATAGCGCATGTAGAATGACCCGCTGCTCGAACTACCGTTGTCCTGCCAGGCCAATTGCATGCTGTCCAGCGTCCTGCCAGATGCCAGGCCATGCTTGATTTGTCTTATGTATGGTCTGAGCACCGTGAACCTGTCGGTGCTCGTATGGCGTATGGCAGAAACTACATCCATTCCTGTTTTCATCACTTCTGCGACTGTCCTGAGGAACTCGGCAAGCTCGAGGACCAGGCTGTCTTCTCTCCCGATTCTGCGCCGGACAATCACTCCATAGGGTAGAGAGAACGCTGCGACAGGCACAAGTAACATGGCGACAAGGTCTGCAAATCCAAATACAAAGATGACAATGACAAAGGAGACGGCGGCAGAGACTGTCGGGATTATTGGCAACTGCTGTTGCAATCCCTTCCTACGCGCGCCGTTCTCTTTACTGACACCACCTTTGTTGTCCTCTCCTTTTCCACCCTGTCTACTACGGCACTGATCCGGGCCTTTTACCTGCGCCCTGGCGAGCATGAAAAACATCGCTACAGCGATTGACGGTATCGCCAGCACAAGCATTAACTGCTGCATGGACGAGTGACCTGCTGTATTGCCTCCTCCGGGTGTAGAGATCGAAACCGTGAGCGGCATTATCATCAGCATTATGAGCACCAGCTCGCCGACAGTGCCTGCATTGTCTTTGTACCGATCGTACTTGGCCTCCAGCCGGCCAAGGTATGTTTCAGCTTTGTTCTGGAGGTACTGAGCGACATTCTGGCCAAGGCTCATGGACGAACTGTACCCATTCAAAATGGAGCGCAGCTCAGCATTCGGGTGCGTCTTTGCGAGCCTGTCTATCGCCTGGTCAGGCGTATATCCAAATGCGTTCACGTCGCGCCTCACTATCTCTGCTTCCTTCCGCACCTTTGGCAGCATGTCGCCGCTCCTGGCCACCAGCTCGAACGCATGTATTAGCGGTTTCTCCACTAGCGCAAGCATCTCTGCAACGACCAGAAAGAAAGGCAGCTCGTCGTCTATCTCTCCCCTCTCTGCCTTTTTGAGCTTCAGCGACAGGAACGGGGCAGCGATGATCATCCCGGGCACTGCTATGAGGAACGCAAAATACGGGTGGACCATGACTGCCGCGGCACCGGCGGCAAATATCATGGCAGGCGAAAGCGCGAGCGCGACGTTCAGGTACTTGCGGGCCCTGTCTGTGGCCGACCCTGCCAGCTCCACTCCGGACGACGCAAGGCGCAGCCTCTCCTGGAACTCCTTGCGGGCCCACCTGTATGCGCGTGACCTTTCAACCGCTGCAGGGACTTGACGGATGTTAAAGCGTAGGCGCTGCGCGCTTTTTTCCCTGACTGCGAGAATAGATGATGCCGCGGTATGGACCCACAGTGGTATCTTGCCAAGCCCCACTGTAAGATCAAAAGCAGCCATTGCAAGCCCCGCAAGCATGGAAGGGTGTGAGGTGAGCGCATAAGCGTACAGCACCGCGGTTGCCATCAGTGCAGCGCGGAAGGCTCGCGCCTTTGCTTCAGGCGAGGAGAGCAGGCTTGCAGCCCTGCTTGTGATGGGGGTGGAATAATACCTGTATTTTTTGCCGCCATCTACGTTTTCATAATTTGCGATTACACCAACATTATCGTCGCGATTGCTAATACTATTCTTGCCCGTGCCATCTGCTCTATTGTTTCCACCGTTGCCACCATTGAATTCAAACTCAAACTCAATGACTGCTGCCCCATTTTCGCCATCCTGGCTGCCGACAAGTTCACGCACTTCTCTTTTCAAACGTTCTATAATGCCGTTGTTGCTGCTGACAAAGACCACAGGTTGTCACCCACTCTCTCACTCGTCTTATCCTGTGTTCGTGCCATCCCTAGCAATACCGATTATCTTCATGGCTTCAAGCGCCCTGGCGGTCTTCCTGTAGTCCTTCTCCGGAGCGGTGCACACCAGCCTGTCGCCGGCATAGTCATACCTGAAGGTATTCTTTACCTTGTACGAGCCCGTTTTTTCTCTTACAATCTCGTCTATGCCTACCACCCTCCTGATGCGCGACCCGTCGTCCCGGGAAATTGGCATGACCGTCACGACTGCCCATATCACCTGAATGAACGACTCTTTGACGCTCAAGGGCTCGCCCATCATTCTGCTCAGCATGGCGGCAGTATCTGTGGCGTGGAACGTGCTTATCAGGCCGTGTCCGGTCGCGGCAGCCTGGAACATCTCGCGCACCTCCTCTCCCCTTGACTCGCCCACTACCAGAAGGTCAGGCCTGTGCCGGAGCGACGCCTTTACAAGGTCCATGATGCTTATGCCGTACTCTTTCTTTTGCGAAAACCTAGTGAACGTGGCAGTCCACACCCTGTGGTTGAGCTGCAACTCCTGGGTCTCCTCGATGGTGATATACTTCCAGTTCTCAGGCATCTCGTTTACGAGGGCGTTGAGGAGTGTAGTCTTGCCAGACCCGGTGGGACCTATAACAAACACCACTGCCTTTGCGCGCAAGAGAAGCGTAAGGTATTCTGCAGCCTCTGTCGGCAGCATATTATCTGCCACCAGCTGCTGGAGGCTCCTCACCTTTTGCGATATCCTCCTGACTGTAAATGTCGATCCGCGTGATGCCTCTTCCCCCAGAAATACCGCGTACCTGTTGCCGGTGCCGTCCGTGCCGTCCATTATCGGGTTTGCCACCGAAGGCGACCTGTTCACGCGGTGCATCATCCTGTGCACAAACCTGTCGGCCTCTCCAGCATTTCCGAACCTGACGTTCGTCTCCATGTAGTTGAACTCGGAAAACCTGCGGTGAATGACAAAAATGCTCTCCCGCGGACCGGGGAGCGTTATCTCTTCCACCTCTGGATCGTTGAACAGCACGTCAGCCCTGCCCCAGCCAAGCATCTCTCTTGAATATTTGTACAGTATCGCGTCGCGCTCGCTGTTCACCGCGCCGGTTATACCCAGAGTAGCCGCGGCTGCACCGACCTCCTTTTCCAGCATGTTGATGGTCATGGCATCGCTGCTGACTGAAGGCGAGGACTGGAGCTCGTCCAGCAGCATGCGGTAGGCTATTTTTCCATGTTCTGTGAGCTCTGGCTCCTTTACAACATACCTGCCGATGGCCCGCCTGTAGTCTCCATAGATTGTTATCCACGCTTCTCCTACGGCATACTTGGCAAGCTCTCGCAGCCCAACATTTTTGCCGTCTGCTATTACAGCAAAATTAGGAGAATCATCAGAAGTGTGATGAGACTGTCGTGAGATTATGGACACAGGAGTAAATCAGACAGTGGCTTTTAAGCGCACAAATCATTTCCTCGTATGGATACAACATCCACACAATCCAATAACAGAGAACGAAAAGCAGCGACGACAAATGGGAAAAGGAGAGCGATAGCAGGTGGAATAACGACCATAGCGCTGATAGCAGTGGCTGTCGCCATAGCCGCCGTAGCAGGTTCCTTTGCGTTCAATACCTCGAGCACCGCCCAAGGAGGCATCAGGGCCGTCATTGAAAACATAGAGCTCATCAGGGACAGTGCAGGCGCAGGTACCTTTGTTACCACTGTAAAGAACAACGGGGGCATACACATCAATTCGGCGTCTATTAGCATCCCGAGTGTAACCGGCGCGACTATCACTATCAACGACATAGCACCAGGTCAGACCAAGTCAGGGAGTGCAAGTATCTCCGCTGTAAACATGGGAGATAACGTTACAGGGACAGTACTTGTTGGCACTGCTACATACACAGGCTCAGACGGCGGGACTGCGACTGATACGTTCAGTGTAACAGTCAGTGCACGGTAAGACAGGCTGTTACCAGTGCCCCATTTTCTACACAGGTAACTCTTTGGTGGCTTTCTTCATTTTGGAACCATTCATCTAAAGGACCGACAAAATCGAAAACCCTTTCGTCCTTATTGACACGAACTAGGCGATTCTTAGATGGTAGCCTAGCTTGGAGAGCAAATTATTCAAGTGGTCCTGCACCTCCACATCCTTTTCAGATATGAAAGCTTGCTTTTCTTCAACCATTAAGAACTAGAGGAGGTAAACAGAAATTAATCGAAGCAAGGTGCGTATGATATTAGTAGTCTCTTCTTGCCATCGGTCCTGCTAACTTACCCTCCATCCCTAGCCAGAAATAATGTGAACCGCATCCTGTATGCCTCCATGTCCAGATATAGCAAGAATAGCTTGAGCCAGTTCCACACATGTTGCCTGTCGCAATTCTCCTTTCTGCACGGGAAATAGTCGTCGAAGCATCTGTCCTGTCCTTGACCTGCTGGATAAACCGCTCCATCAAATTCTTCAGTTCTGTACCATAGATACATAATGGCACTGGCGAAGCCACCCGCTGCAAGCCTCATTATACCACTTTGTCTTATCAGTCAACGTGATAGTGGAGGCGTCTTGATATGCAATAAAATCGCTTTATGTGCTCTGGAGAATTAATTATTTGAGAATATCGTTTCCAACAAGCGTCTAATGCACCAAAACCGTTGCATAACTTGTTGCATAGGCGCGGAGCTCCAGATTAACACTGAAAATATAAAGACACTAAACTTTTACTCCAGAACTCATCAAGTAATACTAACAATTTTTCCGACTTTATTATCTGTTATTCGGTATATCTATCCCCCTACCACGTCACTGCTACTATCAGTTCTAAGTGTTTCTATCAAGGAAGAGGTAGATGGCTAGTGACTCAAGCATTTGTACGAAGAAAGAGCCGCCTGAGGGTCAAGGGATTAAAGGTCAAGGACAAGGAAAAGATCAAAGAAGCAATTGCAATCAGCATCCAAAACGGCAGCTATACCACAAGAGAAATTGGCACGGACATAGGTAAGGATCACAGCACAATCTCAAGATATCTTGCCGAAATGGAAAGGAAGGGCAGATGGGGAATTTGGCGCGATGTAAATGGTAACATTGTAATTTCATTACAAAAACAGATAGAGCAGCAATACCAGAAATTAGACAGTGAACTGTTCAACCAGCTGCCATCAATCAAGAAATGGATAACATTCTTGAAGTCAGGTGCAATACCAGCTAACAGAATCAACCATCTTGTAAATGTAATTCACGGAATATCAAACCAGCTAAAGATAATGCCTGAAACTCTAATCAGCTATGGAGTGCCTATCGATGCGGCAAAGCGCAAGGAGATAGCCGTAGAATACTGGCAGAATTTCCTCGCATGGTTCAACAGCGCGTACCCGCAGATGCAAAAGACCAATACCATTAACGCATATCGCAGTTTCCTCGCAGCCCACAACATCAACTTTGCTCATGGTGAGGGCAAAAGGTACGGGCTATCTACAACATCCGAAAGATTGGGCGAGTACAAAGATATCATGCTCACGCCAAAACAGATTGGAGCAATTAACAAGAAACTTGAAAATGAAAAAGACTGGGAATTATGGTCTTTTATGAACATTGACCTCCATACAGGTGCAAGAGCGTTTGCGATGGCATCCATGAGCTGGGATAGGATTGCATTCTCTCCACTATTTAGAGTAGAACAGTTTGAGTCCAAAACGAAAAGAGGAGATTGGTATCTAACAAAAGAAGGAAAATGGTGGGTCAAGTATCCGACTGAAGAGTGCAGAGCTGTTGTAGAGACTGCTTATGATAGGCTGCATAAATACAGAAAGTTCTTGTTCTTTGAAGATGCTAAAAGTGACAAGGCAAACGCGCTGCAAGCTTCATACTTTATGTCAAAAATGGCTGTCAGATTCAAAAAGATATTTGCGGAACTTGATAGAAGCAGCTGGCTCAATGAAAAGACGAGAATATACGCGCTAGGAGATGGATTATACTTTACGGGTCATCCGCTTCATCTTTTTAGACATACTATGGCTCAATACTATCTGGCAGCCACGAATTGGTCTTTAGCGTATGTGGCAAGCTTGGGTGGATGGGAAAATACAGAGGTGTTGAACAAGTGTTATGGAGGAATTCCGGAATATATCAAGGCACAGATAGCAAAGTCTATTCATGTAAAATTTGATACACTGGGTCTGAACATTACAGCACAACCTGATGTTGCTATTCCATTTATTCGATTTGGATGAAGCAAAAAATCTTTGCGATATAATTAAAATTTTACCTAAATGACCTGCGGCCGTTCTGGTAAAACCTTATGTATACATTTGGTATTTTAACGCAGTTGGATAACAATAACTTCAATTTTTCGAATAAAGCTCAAAACACGCTCAACAAAATGTTATTTTTGTATCCTGCGATTAGGAAATCGCACCACTATTTGCTATATATAGATAGTGGATACTAATAGTATCTATTTACAGCTAATTTATATAAAAGTATCTTATTGAGTAAGGTGAGAAGGATATACCGGAGAAGTTCACCAAAGAAAGAAAATCCTTGGCAATAGTACTAGTAGCTGCTTTGGCTATAACAGGACTTGTTACAGCTTTAGCAATAACTGGTACTACCAATAAGGCATCGGAGAGTTGGCTACGTGTACCATCTGCTTTTAGTCAAGCATACGTGCCACCTCAACAAAGCGACAATATAAAAATCGATGTCACTACACTAGGCGGACAAAGTGTTCCTGATGCTAAGTTCGGACAGATATCTTCGTATGGAAAAGGAGAAGTTGCAGCTATCAATCTTGCTGTGACAAACGTTGGCAATTTGCCGTACACATATAGCTCACTTGATGAGGGCTACATAGTCTATGATTCGACAGGAACTGAAGTATGGAGTGTAGGAAGGGAACACTTCATGGCACATGCCGACACAATCAAGCCCGGACAAACACTGACTTTGGAGCACAAGTGGCCTTTGCTGATAAGGCCCGGAGGGAACTACACATTGCCTGCTGAACCTGCTTCGGCTGGAACTTACACGATTCGCACAGTACTTCTGGAGCCTGTGGAAATTGCAGCTGAGACTCAGGTTGTAGTAAGGGAGGATGCTACTACACAATGACAACGACAACAACAATGAAAGCATTCATTGCGTTCATGGCAGCACTTGCGTCTATGGCACCTTTGCAGGCAATGGCTGTATCTGTAGCGGACACATACAATCACAGTGATATGCAACATTGGGATAGGTCGCCCGGTCAGACTATAACCTACAGGTATCATAGCACAGGCACAGGTGATATTACTGGCACCGACGAATTTATCGCACTAAGGAATTCATTCCAAACATGGGAAAACGATGCTGGTTCCTATATTGACTTTGTAGACGGTGGCACGACAACAAATGCTGCAAGTCTAATAGAGACAGGCACGACAGATGGAGTCAATGTTATTCGATGGCTCAATACTTACCCCGGCGAAGTTGATGCAGATCTAGCCGTAACAGCAAGGTCACCGATATCTGGAAACCCACTTGTTGAAATGGACACTGTATTTGACGAAACTGATACTTGGTGCAATTGCATTTCTTCGCCTCCAACCAATTTCGATGTTGAAACAGTAATGCTGCATGAAGCAGGCCACTGGTTGCGACTTCAACATGCTACTCAGACAGACCTTGTCATGACTGCAGCATACCAAGGAAACAGACGCACCCTCCAGTATGGCGACATAGCTGGTGTCAGATACATTTACACAAACATGTATGGCGCAGGAACCAGCATTGGAGATGAAACCCAAGGTGCAGATTTAGCAAACGGGTTGGTCAATTCCGGATCAACTAGAGATTATGTATTTGCTTGGGCGGATAATCCCTCAGGGGCAAACACGATCAAGTACAGCTTTGGATGGGACATTAGTTCTTCTACTGGCGCAGCGTCTTCATGGAGCACACCTGCATCCATCAGCAGCGTAGGAGACGAAACGCAGGGCGTTGGAGTAGCCTTAGCACAAATAAACAATGACGCCAACGGTAGACCTGATCTCGTAATTGCTTGGATAGACAACCCCTTTGGTGCAAACACAGTCAAATACAGAATCGGCTGGGATGTGAGCACTGCCGGAGTGCCAGCAAGCTGGAGCACCGACAAGACTATGCCCAGCTCTGATGTAGGCTCCGAAAGTCAAGGATTAGGAATTGCTATAGCGGACACGCCTGATACAGGTACAGTGCCAGAGCTGTTCGTATTCTGGGTTGACAATCCTTCCGGAGCAAACACTGTATACTACAAGGTTGGATGGAATATCAATACTTCTGGCGATGCAGCCTCTTGGAGCACGAGATTCACCCCCGGAATAGCTCCTGGCGACGAAACACAAGGCTTGGGTGTATCTATAGGAAACTGGATTGGCACCTCAAATCCTGACGTAATCGTATTCTGGATAGACAATCCAACAGGAAATAACCACGGATACTACAGGGTTGGTCAGGATATAAGCAGCACAGGCAGCGCAACTTGGACGGCAGCCAGAGATACGTTCCCCAATGACTGGAGATTTGTCGGAACAGAGACGCAAGGAGCTGGTGCAACCCTGCTTGATGTAAACTCTGACGGAAGATTGGATGTTAGCTTCGCTTGGGTTGACAACCCATTTGGAGCCAACACGGGAGATCTGCGTACTGAATGGGCAGCAAGGATGGGTACAGATTCGCATGGATAGGCCAATCAACCCATCCAATCTCTCTATTTTTTGAATCCCGAAGAGTTATAGCATACATTGGCACGTTGGTGAATGATGATGCGAAAAAATGATGGTAGACCCGGTAGCAAGTTCACTATTATGGCTGGAATAGTAGCTGCTGTTGTAATTATTGCCGGAGTGATTATTTCTTCAGCATTAACAAATAGTCCATTTGACTTTCGACCCGCGGCGAATACAACTCAAAATTTTGGCGAAATTCCTCAGGTCATAATGCTTTACGATGGTAAAGAGTATAGGGGGATGATGTGGAGTCGCGACTGGAATGGTCAAGAGACATCAAGTATAGCTAGTATCCCTGAGGAATCGGTGAACGTAAACAAAGGATCAACTGTGCAATTCATCACTAAAGCTTCATCACAGCCTGATACATTCACTATAGAGGTTCTTGATGTCACTAATCGCAATCAGATTGAAGAATTACAGAAGCTAGGTAATGGCTCTGCAAATACATATGTAATCAACATCGATAAAGGCGAGTCTATTTTGAAGGCTACTGCCGAATGGAGCAACAGTATCAATGACCCTACTGAACCTACCGGATTTGTTACTTACGTATTTAAGGTAAACGTAACGAGCTAAATCACATATGAGTTTGGCTTGTTGCATATACTAGTTACGCTGTACATAGAGCTACGGTTGCATCAGTATTTCGCCACTAGCGGCATCTATTACGTAACCCCAGTCCCTATTGCTAGGAGCGGTAATACTTACTATCCATATGTACTGACCTTCGTATTTGGGAAATGGGTTGTGATAAAGCGTTAAAGTATCTTGCATTGTTGTCTTGTCAACTATAAATGAAAAACCATTTGCTTTCACATGCAAGAGTGTGGCTTCATTTTTCTTGTCGTCAAGTCGCTGCTCGTCCCATCTCCCCTCTTTAATTGCTAGTTGTATTGCATCTTTCTCTGCTATTAGATTTGGAATAGCCGGCTTTGTAAATTGTTGGTATGCAAATAGCGCTGCTGCTATTACGCCTAAAGAAAATAATGATATTGTAAGTATTTTGATGATACTTTTCCTATCACTTGCAAAAAGATTAGAGCCTTTGGCAGAGCTCAAATTATGCATCTTATCGTGATAGTAAGATTTATCGCTTTATCCAAACTGCATCAAACCTTTAGCTGCTCTACCATCACTGTTAGCACATGCTTCCTTTTCTCACTATCTTATCTGTCGCCAAACCTTGAACGCTTCATAGGCAAGCAATCCTGTTCCAGCTATTGCAAAGATCATGACGTACACACCGTCTCTCCCAACCACTATGGGCGCAGTAACAAAATACATGATGGCCAGAGCAGCTAAAAAGGCAGCATAAAACAAAAGCCTTGGAAAACGGATTCTTCCAACATTCATGAATAGTTCCATTATTCCTACGCTTACTTTTTAAGATACAAGATACCTGCCATGCTCGTCTTTTACTGCCAAACCAACTCTGCAAAGCTTTAAGTGATGGACAGCTACATTTACGCTTGAATAATCCAGCCTTCTTTGCACCTCTCTAGCCCCAATTGGCTCAGGAGAATCTAGCAAGATTAGATAGACTTGCAGTGTCTTGCCCTGCAATGCTTCCTTTAGTTCGGCATCTGTCGTCTGGCTATCGCGCTTATTATCATCATTTACTGACATACATAATTCCAATGTGATTTCATATCTCTTGATATTAAAGAAACTCTTCGTATCGTCTGTTCCAATATTGGAACAACGCTGAACACTGCTCGGCAGCCTTTGAACAAGAAATACAAACATTATGATAAAGTAGCAAGCAGTCGTAAATCTACATGCATGTCAACAGAAGAAAAAGGTAAGCCCAATAGAAGAACAAAAGCAGTTGTAGCGGCAATAGCAGCAGGAATCTCTTTAGCAGTTGTAGTCGGCATAATCATCAACAGCACTATGCCAAGGAACACCTATGCCTCAGACATAATTCATCCTCCTCAGTCTGTCACCGTAACTATCCCTGAAAACAGCTCGGATCCAAATGGCAGTGCTAGCCCTGATCCAAAGGAAGTCAGAGTTGTATTAGGAGTTAACAATACGGTCGTTTGGATAAACAAGAGCAATTCTCCGGAGAGGATAATAGGAGAAGACGAAAACATAGAGTTTGGCAAAGTGAAAAGCCTTATTCCGCCTGACGGTGGAACTTGGTCTTTCACTTTCACAGAGAAGGGCAGGTATGATTATCTGAGCAATATCCATCCGTGGTTTAGAGGTACAGTAATTGTTGATGAAGCAACCGGCTAATCGCTATCCTTTCCTTTTTTGTTAGATAGAATACCCGCATGATAGATTGTATTACCTTGCCAAATCATAAGTTCGGTAAATCAATCACGCTATGTTGCATATACTATTACCCCCGGTCTGGCTGCATCTTGCTATGCAACAAAATCGAAAAGTAATTAACTTCCGACAGAGTTACCGAACCAATGGACGATATCGGCAAGAAGGTAGAAGAGAACGCATCTAAGCTGAAAGACCTACTCGTGTTGCTTGTTTCCGCTCCCCTCCACAATATCGCAGATGTGAAGAAGAATCGAAAAGATTACAATTTTCCAGGAGGGTCTACACGATACGAACCCCCAAACTTTCGATTATCAGGCGGGCCCTCGACTAAGCGGGTCAACAGCCCGGCAAGATTGCTCTCAAATTCACAATCGACAGTAAAGAGTCGTCACCTCAAGTTACCACGTCCTGAATTTACCCGCCAGCTAGAAAATGACCCTGAGAATTGCCAGTACCCCATTTTCATTCTCTTCCCCTGACAGAAGAAACTTGTCTTAAAAGATCACCTGGCTCTTTTTGAGCATGTCAAATTGGTACGAGGTCAGGCCGTTCTTTGAGCCTGCCGACGAAAAGTATAATGACATGCACGAGCTTGTCATGAAGCTGCGAGGGTTTTCCCAGTTTACTGCCCGGGGCATGGACGGCATGACCCGGTTCTTCCTCCACATTCCGCTGCTTGCAGAAGCTGACATTGTGCCAGGGATATTTCGAAACGCTGTCGCCGAACGGACGCAGTCAAAGGCATTCTCTGCGCTTACAGTCTCGTACCTGAAAATGAAGAGGCATTATGCGCTCCCCATTTTTCACGAGCTGCAACAGCGCCCACTGCTTCTTTATTCTGCGATGGAAAGAATAGGCAGACCGTGCTTCATTGCGGTGACTGCAAGATACCATGACGAATCTTATTCCATAGCACAGTATGTGGAAAAGCAGCTGTACGCAAAGCCGTCGCTTGCTGGCGAAATACTGGGGATGTTTATTGGCAGCGGTGCTGGCGGCAATGGTAACAGGCAGGCAAGGAAGGTCACATCAGTCGCCCGGCAAACCAGGGCAGAAATGGCAAAGGAAAAGCAGAGACTGAGGCACTTTCACTGCAACATTGCTATAGGCGCTGAAACCATCGACATTGCAAAGTCGCTGATGAAGATCCTGTCCTTTGACGGCGACGGGTTTTCCATATCTGTTATGGAGAGGGACTCTACCTACAGGATGGAGGTGGGAAAGAAGCCAATGTTTTTTGCCAGTCATTTTTGTGTGTTGTCAGACATCGAGCTTGCAAACATCATCGCCCTTCCAGGAGATCCACGGGCTGCGCGGTTCAACATCAGCAGAAAGGGGACGTATACAACAGGGCCAAGTGTGTAGAAGAGGAAATGTGATGAAGGGAGCACAGACTATTACTACTACAGCCCTTCCGCGATTACCGTCCGGATGTATGTTCTCGTGTACGTGTCACCCGCAACACTGGCAGTTATTGCGATAGAGAAAACATAGCTTCGTCCAGGCGAGATCTGGGCTGTGCTTGCAGTATTATCAATCCGCTTTGTTTCGCCTGCTGATGCACTGCCACCTGTCGGCGTACCGGATATCGTCCATGTGCTGCCGTCATCTCTGCGTATATCTATTCTGACATTTGTAATATCGACAGTCCCTGTATTTTTGAACGAGTTCCGGCGTTCCGGTCGTTCGCGTTTTTTCTCAGCTGTACGAGATGTGCCTCCAGTATGTCCACACTGAGATCCTGCCTCAGAGTTGACGATTGATTCATAACATAGGTACCTACGACACTTGCAGTCACAATCGCAAGCCCTATGAGCGCGACCGTTGCAATGGCTGGCGAGACTGCCCGTGGCTTGCGTTCACGCCGGTGGTTCATGGCACAAAAGGTAGTTTGTGCTTAAAAGCAAGGCGCCAGAAGAAATGGAAGGAAAGAGGCAAGGGCACAAGCGATGCTCCAGAACGGACAAGTATGGATTATTATCTCGCAAAGACAGGCATTGCCACACTTGCGCTGATTCCATCACCCCCAGCAGCTGTAATGATAAAGTTGTATCTCTGGCCAATGGTGACTCTCGCATTGATTGCCGAGTCGTGCGTGGTAAAGCCAGTCGGCAGGTTGAAAGACACGGTGGCGCCAGAATCATCCTTGAACGACACGTTAACCGTTGTTGTTGTCGTCGTCGTCCATCCCGGCTGTATCTCGTAGACTGCGTGTAAATGGGCCTTCGTATCGGATATCTTTATCATAAATATCTCGGAAACTTCAACAGGCAGCGCGGACTGTGACATCGTGGCCCTTCTTATCATGTCCGATCCTGCAATGGCCGCTGCAGCCGCAGCTACTGCAACGAGTGCGATTGTGGCGATGGCAGGGCTTATTGCTCGCCTGTCAGACTGCAGAGTCATCTTTTATCCACCATGTCTGCCACGGTTCCATCGTTCACGGCAGTAGCAGTAGCAGTAGAAGGAGTGGTCGAAAATACCCGCAGCTCTTCTTGCGACCTCGGCGTTATCTTTACCCGAAGCCGGTGCTCCCCGGCAAACATGAGCGCCTCTCCGTTCTGCAGGACGGGCAGCATCTCCCTTTCGCGCTGAGAAAGCCACAGGGTCTCTGCCACTAGGTGCGCGGCTATCTCTGTGTTTCTCAGCAATATCTTGGTGTCAGCGTTCTCGAGAATCGCCCTTCCCGTCTCCTGCTTTATCACGTCCTCGGGGTTCTGGCTGATGAACAGGAATAGTACGTTTAGCTTGCGGCCTGTGCGCGCAATCATCTCGATAAAGCGGGCGGTAGAGGGTATCTTGAACACAAGCCACCCCTCGTCCACCACCAAGATCTTTGGCACGTGTGCCGGCGCTGATATGATGTATTTCCATGCCTTTGCAAGCGCCAGCGTGAGCAGTATCGCCTGCCTCTCTCGGTTGTCGTAAGCGCCTTGTAGTGAGATTATAGTCCTGGAGAGCATGCCTGCGGCGGTTGTGGCGGCATTATTATCGGCTCCAGACTCTTCCCGGAACAGCTCTGAGAAAGGTCCCTCCACAAGCTGCATCAGGTGCTGCTTTGTATCGTCACTCACCTGCGAGTAAAGGTCGAATATGGACCTGGCAGAAGTTGATTTTGCCGTTATCTCTTTTCTTGCAAGGTCGTCCGCTCCACCAATGTCTGCAATTACCTGCGGAACGTCAAGCGGCTCAAACAGCGCGTAAGGGTCCAGCCCCATCCGGCGCACCTTGCCCGTAACAGGGTCTGTCAGCTTCACCACTGAAAGCCCGAAATAGTCTGCTATCCTTTCATATTCGCCCTGCGGATCAACTACGTACACATATGCACTGGGGTGCTTTTCTGTCACGCGCTTTAGTATAGTCTTGGCCGTGACCGACTTGCCTGCGCCTGACGAGGCGAGCAGCACCACGTTGTAGTTGCTTCGCATCATATAGTCATAGACGACAGGAGATCCTGTCTCCACGTTCTGTCCAAGCAATATCCCCTTCCCGACTTCCAGCAGGTCTGCAGATACGAAGGGGTACATCACTGCCAGCGTGCCAAGGTCGGCTATTGCGTCTTTCTTCCTCCAGGTGCCCGCTGCCAGCTCGCGCTGGACAAACGGAACGTCGGCAAACCGCATTTCCGACGCGTTCATGGCCTTTACAAAATCCTTGCTCCGGGCGTCAAGATCCTTCCCTTCTGCTGCAAATATTGTGCACGAGAGGCCGACGTGGAAAAGCGCCGTGGACTGTGACTGGAGGCCCTCATACAATGCTGAAGCACGCTGGAACTTGTGCGCAAGGTTTGGGTTCCTGCGCAGCGCCACCTCCACCGTCGACCTGTACTTTTGCGCCATCGCTATGGACCTCTCCGGGCTTATCTTTTCTACCCTGACTCGCACAAGGTCGCAGTGCTGCATGAGAGAGTGTACCCATGCTGGCTGCATCGAGTACCTCGGAGCAATCAGCACAAAGGTCCTGCACCTGATATGGCCGTAGTTGTAGTCGCGACTATCGCCAGCGCCATGATAGCTGTAGCGCACAGACACGCTGCGCGGGCTCTCAGATATGACGTCTATGACAGGCAATTCATTATTACTGCTACCGCCGTCATTGCCCACTGGCTCCGGGTTGAATCCAAGAGCCGAGAGATAGTGGTAAAGTGCCGCGCCCCTGCCGTCTCCGTCCCTGCCGGTGGTGGACACGAACGTGCGCACAGTGCTGTAGCCTGTGCCTTCAAAGTCTACCCGTGCCCTTGCCACAGTAAGCAGCACAGGAGCGCCGTCGCTTGTAGCAGCGTTTATCAGCTGCAAAAAGCGCGTCAGCACGACACGCTGTTTTTCATCTGGCAGCGAGAAAAAGTTGGTAGGCCGGATTTCAAACGCATATGTGTATTGTTTTTGCATGCGCTTTTGTGCCTGCGCCGGGCCGCTGCGCTGCATTGGTCCGTGCTTTCCAGCGGCATTCAAATCCTCACTCGGCTCATCCTGCCGGCGCCGGACCTGTCCTAGCTTCCTCCCCATCCGGAATGATGAAAATATCCTGCCACCCAGCTTGTTGCTCTTGTCCTCATTCCCGCTAGTTTTGCCCACGCACCCCAATGTGCCGGCGTCTTTTAAGGCGGCCTGCACTTCCTATGCGAGAAGGTATAACAACATGACAGCCACAATAACAACATCACAACAATCTGCGCCGATCCAACACATCGAAGTGGTATGGTTCAGCAGCATGGGAGTTTTCTCTGAGCCGATATTTTCGATAGGATTCGTAATGCTGACTATGAAGCAACTCGCCCTGCTATTCACAGGATTGCTTCTTGCATACGGGCTGGCGACTGTCAACCCATACTCCGCTGTTGCGGTGGCAGGTGTGTCATTGATAATGGCATTCTACAGGCCGCGTGTGATGACAGCGGAGGAATACTTGATGTCGGCAATCAGGTTCTTTGCCACGCGTTCCAGTCGAACAACTGAGAAGAAACACATCGCTGCGATGTTTGCGGACGCAACACCAACCAAGGCGGTCGTCTGAGGAAAAATAGGCGGCGGCTGCTAAAGCAAGAATCGGCCCAACATCGATATTCACATCACCCGAGTTTGTCTTCGAGTCTCACTTTGAATGGTACTCACCATATTGCTGTACGGCCCACAGGTAACCGGCAGCACTGCTGGGATTGGAGCCATTTTCTACCTAAACACATCCATTTTCAAGGCTAGAGGACGTACTTTCGACTCGAAACCCATGTGTACACCAACGAACCCGTTGGTGTACGCAGCAACTCTTGCCTTGACGACAGACAGAATAAAAAGTTGATTCTCACATACGCGTTTACTACAAAATACTCTAGTGCATGAATCAAAAGGGAAATGCAGCTACTCGCATGATACAGCGATATGCTTATGTGCTACACCATAGGCAATTTTATGTGCTACACTTCGTATCCAGCATTATGTGAGTATTTCAAGGTCAAACGTCAAGAACAAGAACAATTCTATCTCCACTCCTGCCACTTTTCCGGCCAGTCACGCCAGCCGTTATGATGAATGCGCACACGATCCGCGATTGACACCCGACGGCTTGGAGCATGTGTGTGTCAAGTGTGGCGCGGTGCTTTCGCCTGATGCGGCTGAAGAGATCGCTGCGGCGGCCATCCAAATGCAGCGGCAACAAACAACAACGTCAAAGGTCAACCTGTACGTCAACCACCAGCTTGGCAGCGTGGAAGCGGCCACTACGAATGCCAAGATGCAAGAGATGCTTTCGCTCTCTGACAGCCGAAGCCTCAAGATCGCCAAGAATGGCTCTGATCATGCCAGCGCAAGCAGATACCTCAGTGCATTTTCAAACGCTTGCGACAGGCTCGGAATGTCTCCTGCTGATGCCGAGTGTGCATGGCAAGTGTTCTGCAAGGTCTACCGGCAGCTGTGTACGACAAAGCCCAGAATCATAAGCGCAGCCGAAGCGGCGTTCTATTCGATCTGCTGCTATTGCAGCACGGTGGACGAATACGAGGCAGCAAGTGCAGTGTCGTCGTCATTTGGCACGAGACACGCGCGCATGCGGGACCTCTACCATCTGCGCATCATGGTGTCTACCCGGGTCGAAGGTCTGCCCATGCAGCCTGGAGGCGGGATGCGGTACACGGCCTCTGCAATGTGGATGCATGGCACCATTGCAAGGCGGTTCTTGAATAGTATCGATGGTGCATCGCCAGGATGGCGGCAGCCGGCGCTGCCCGGGTATATGGCGCGGGCTACCATCACGCCAGGCAGGACGGGCAAAAACAGTGGCGGGAGGCGATCGTCTCGGGTATGAAATCGTCATCAGTATCAGGCAAAAAGGAAAATGAAGAGAAGCTAGACGCCAACAGGAGCAATAGTAATAGCATGCCAGCGCGTACACATACTCTACCTATATCGGCACTCTTGCCAAGCCCGGTGAGGGTAAGGCTGCACACGACTCAATTCATTGACAACATAGCAGCCACGATAGAAGCTGACCGGCCCATCGACGGCATTGCAGTGGCCAGAGTGGAAGACAAGTTCTACATAGTAGACGGCCACGCGAGGGTCGACGCATGCAGGGCTGCAGGACTGGCTGAAGTCGTGGTGAGCGATGAATTCGTCGCAGACGATGTCGCGCAGGTAGTATCAGAGCACGTCAAGCGCAATGTCACGTCGCCTCTCAACCCCCTGAATATGGCAAACGCGATAGCCTTTCTTGCAAAGCAAGGGGTCAGTGACCCGTACGCAGCTATACCTATCGGCGAGATGATGAAGCGCGCGGTGCAGCTGATCCTCGGCGCGTACGATGCGGAGCTGAGGGCGATGCTGCAGAAATATCTCATGGAAAAGGCAGCTGTATTTCCACACGTGGAGGTTCCACCGCACTTTTTCATAGCCGTGTACGAAACGTGCAGCAGCGACATACCTTCAGGCAGGGGCGAGCGGGAGCGAATGGAAGAGATACAGCGGAGGATGAAGACGCTGATCGAAAACATACTGGGCTATCTCAACATGCTAAGGTCGCAGGAGCGCTTTGTCTTTCCTACGCCGGACCAGGTTATGGCGATGGCGGGGGCTCTCAAGCAGAAAAAGACCCTTGCGGCCATGATGGCAACCCCGCGATCACCGCCGCCATCACCATCGTCATCAACTGCTGTCCAGAGGACGTCAACGGGGCCGGCTGCGGGTGGCGGTGCAATGCTGGAGTACGGTGCCGGGAGCGGCGATGGTGATGATCATGGCGGCGACATTGGATCTCATCTGCCGGTTGCTGCCACAAGCGACAAGAAGGGTGCCAGCGGCGTAATATTGCCTGACAGCAACAAGTCCATCATACACTGCCTCCATTGCGGAAAGCAGCAGATCGTCGACAAGTCCACCGGTGTCGTGTGCAGGATAGAAGAGTTCGGGCCAGTAAATGTGATACGCAGCGACGGCGACGACGGGAGCAACGGCAGTCAGGTGTTCTGCCTCAGCCCCAAGCAGGTAGAATTCCTCGGACTTGCTTCCGGCACCGTCGATCTTGACGACGTGAAGCAGCTCGCGACAGATAGAAAGAGCGAGGTGGAGAAGTTCTTGAAAAAGGTGAGCATTGCCACGAGGTTTGTTGTGATAGCAGTGGACCATGAAATATGAAACGTTATGACAGCGGCAACAGCAATGCTAGCTTCGCCAAGCCATGCCGTTACCAAGGTGTTTTCCTGCGGCATGTGATCGGTGGCCAGATTTCAATGATTTTTGCAAATACATCACTTTTGGATTAGCGTAATTGGGCAGGTTCTCCTTCCATGGGTGTGTTGTGCCAGGGCGTCAGCTGCCTGCTGCACGGATGTGCCTCTTGCTGTTCCGTCGAGGGGCGTCAACCAGCAGCGGAGACTTTAGCACGAGACGGGGCCTAGACTTTCTACTGCCATCATTGTGGTTGTTGTTGTCCATCACTACAAAATACACTTCGATGCTGTAGAGAATGTCCTTCCCTGCGCGTTTCACACACAGTAGTTTGAAGATATAGTCGCCTAGTCGCTTTTGTTCTCCCGACTCGATCGAAGCTATGAACATGCGCAGCTGGCTGTCCGCAAGCCCTGTGAGTCGACACAGCCACAAAAACCGCAAGTAATATTTTGTATGCAGTTTCATGGCGTCGACCGCTTCACCTCTACCTCTTTCCACCTCCATCTCATCCGTGTCTCTTCTCCTTTGAAGGCGCAGAACTCAGAAAATCTTTGTTGCAAAGGTACGCGTCAAGGTGGCCTGTGCCAAAGAAGGCTAGGAATGCAGACGCAAGTACAAAGAAAAGCATCAGGGTTTGGGCATGACTAGCTTCTCCCGCTACACTATCAATCATATCCAAGGAGGAAATCGCAACAGACACTGCGGCCGCCATGGCACATGCCACTGTGACGATAAAAGCCGCGTGCAACGCCAGCGTAAGCCATGTCCTGCCGCGTGTGACGTGCCCGGCCATAAAGTTCACAAAGATGTTGGACTCGTCTCCTTTCATCACGTGCTGCCAGTTCCTTGCGGTAAGGCGCGCGTCAAGCTGCCAGGCAAAGAGCCAGAACGTGGTAAATGAGACTGCAAGAATGGATGATGAAGTGATGTCTTGAAGTCTCCACACATACACACAGGCGAATATGGCAGTAACTGCCGCTCCCATTCCAGCAGCCATCATGGCTATTGACCTTTTCCTTGCCGTCTTGTTCACCGCCCTCATCCTCTCTCGTGACTTTGCACCACTTTGACCACATCGGTAATCGCATTCGTGTCTGCACGATCTCTCAAGGCAGCCATTCCGTCGCCCCCATCAATCACCAGGAAATAACAGAAAAGAAAACGGGCAGGATTTACAACTTGACAAATCCGATTATGATCCCAACAGCTGCTATGAAGGCGCCTACGAGGATCATTATGGTCATGCCGTTTCTCATCAGGTTTGCCAACTGTGGTGGAAGACATCCACTACTGCCGCTTGTAATGGTCTGTCCCGATGTGCAGACGGATGGGTTGCTTATATCGACTCCTGAGAGCCATCCTATGATTGGACCTGCCAGTGCAACAGACGTGCCAAGTATCAATGCGGCGACCACTACTTTGGTTACCTTTGCCTTTTCGTCCCCTTCGATGTTCTGAAGCATACACCACAATGTGCGGTCAGTATTTAACCGAAGGACAAGATTCGGGGCAGTCTGTTTCCTGTCCACGGGTTGTCAGGCACCCAGGCGAACATCAGGGCACAAAATGGGCGCGACGGTCACGGCTTTCCCTAGCAGAGCAGGGATCGGCTTGAGAGCTGTTTGGCAGCGACGAGCCGGAGGGCAGGGGCGTCGGGGAATTTTCGATGACGCCTGCGCGGATCGACATCAGGTTCAACCCGAAAAAGCTCGGGCACCAGACATTTTGATTCTGACAGCCAGAACCATGGCAGCCAGCGATATCGCTGCAATGATGATGTCCGCCAATGCCGTTCCAAATTCCGGGACCACAACCGCGGTGAACCGCGCGGTCTCTGGGGTATCAAGGTGATCAAAGGACCCGCCGGCAGCCTCCCTGTTCAAGGCAGTAATCTTGACTGCTATGTCAATTGAGCCAGTCTGGTTTGCTACAAAATACTTTACGTCAGTCCCGGTGCTTGTTTGACCGTTGTACTTCTCTGTAGCATTGGGCAGTGGCGAATCTTTATATTCGATCTCGTAGACGACGGTTGTCACATTATCGTTGATGAGTTGCCTCGTGGTGGCATTGAAGAAGCTCAGCTCAAGTTTGACGACAGATGGTGCCCTGATTTCTTCAGGCATTGTCAGGTTTACGATGACGGGTACGGACCCCGGCGAAGTCAACTGTGTTAGCGTAATGTTGGTCAGGTTTCGCATGCCGGCAAGGTCGTCTCTGAATATCCACCGGCCGCTGTCGGCATCCAGCTCCCAATATGCGAGGTCTCCGTAAGGATCGGACAGAGCGGGCGTGCTATCGCTATATTCTCCGCCCCAGATTGATGGATCGTTTATTGAATAATTGATGGAGACGGTGGCGCCGTCTTTATCCGCACCAGGCGGCGGGCCGCTGCCCTCGCTGCCTCCCACCCCCAGCCTTGTACTGAAAAGGTTGGCTGTGGAAATGATGCAGCTTTCGTTTGGTTCAAGCACCAGCCTGCCAGGAAATTCAGAATCAGATCCAGCTCCCCCAATACCGAGAGGATTGACTGGCCTTACCTCAATTGTAAAGGGCCCGGTAGTTGCAATCGCTTTATTCTTGATGTTGGTGAGCTCAATCCAGGCGTACGCAAAGCCATCCACTTGACCCAGGCTGTCTTCCGGTAGACACGGCCTTGTTCTCTCGTCCAATCCCCTCAAGGGGGCCCAGGGGTCAACCTTTGTTATGACTATTGGAGCAAAAGGGGCAGACGGCTCAGGCGCTTTTGGAGCCGGTATTACAGAGAAGAATTTTGAGCCCCAGTTGGCGACATAGATCGATCTGTTGTTTGAACTGTATGCGAGCCCAACCGGAAATCGTCCTGCCGCAACAGTCTTGTGAAGCTCCAATGAGGCGGTATTTACTATAGAAATGCCGCCTGCGCTTGCAACGAACAGGCTGTCAGCCGACTCGTCAACTGCGAGTCCCTGCGGGTCTAGCTCGCCTATGTCGACCGAACCTATCACTCTGTTGTCCGAGCCGTTAATGACCGAGACAAAATGGGAACCAAACAAGGAGACAAATACAGTGTTAGTTTTCTCGTTTACTGCAACATAGGTTGGCATTTCGCCATGGCCGCGTGTTCCGAGGACAACGCTCGTCATGACCTTGTTGTCAGAGCCATCGATAACATAGAGGGAACCAGAAGTCATGGATACATAGATCATTCCGGTCTCAGAATTTACGGCCAGTCCCCTTGCGTCATCGATAACATCAAAATCCAAGCGCAGATCATCAACCTTGAATGTCTGTTCAATTTTGTTGGTGCTGCCATTGATCACTGTGATCAGGGCGTGGGACCGTTCATTGCCCGACGAGCCCATTTCATTTGTCAACACGTATACCTTGTCCGTCCTCTGATTCACCGCAACCCCGCCAATCGCGTAAAAGCCGGATTGATTTGTGACTTTGAGCGTACTGACGATTTCGTTGACAGAGCCATCTATCACAGAAACAATGCCAGAACCGCTATTTCCAACATAGATAAAGTTGGTGTTTGGGTTTACTGCTATTCCGATGGGAGTATGATCTGTCTGGATGGTCTTGATTATGCTGTTTGTAGCTGTGTCAATTACAGAGACATAGTCGGAATTTGGATGCGCGGCATAAGCCGTATTGGTTCTCTCGTTGACAGCTATGCTGTATGAGTAGTAACCATCTTGGCTATCTATTTCGATAGGAATTGTTGTAGAGTCGGCATCTGCTGCCGCAAGCAGTAACTGTGAGGGCAATATCAAAATGATAATCAAAGAAATAGCGAGTACCATCCTCGTCCTCATTGGACCTATCTTATCCGGCGGGTGCTCACTGAACCTACTGCTGCCTATCAACCAGGCATACGATCAGCATTTGTTGCTTTTGAGGGTTTTGCCACTTCCCAAATCAAAGGACCAAGACAAGCGCAAAGACGTGCAGGGTCCAAGCGCTGCGAGAATCTGAGCTGTGGTGGCAATAACGTCTACAAGTCTACTTGAGCATTGTGTATCGCGCATACGCGCCTGCAGGGCTTTTGCTAGTGTCCATTATTATGTCTTAAACAGAATCAATTGGGATGACAGAGTCAACATAAATCACTCCTGCCACATCAGCTGCTTGAAATTGTTCCGGGACAGTTGTGCTGAATCTCCCGGTAATCTGAAAATGCCCCTTAATGGCAAGCTCTCGCAAATCATCGATGTTATGGTCCATCAGAACAAAGTAAGCACCATCGCTTGACCTGAATCCGGAGATGCATGTGTCCAGCATCTTTGTTGGCACGCAATCCACAAACATCCCCTTTACAGTAATCTCTTGCCCTTTTATGAAAAAGAATGGAATTTCTGCAGGTGAGAACGAGTCTCCTTCACTGATTGTGCGAATGGTCATGAAAAGCACAACAGCTGACACTGCAGTGATGCCGCCCACAATCATCAACTGCCTTTTTATCAGAGGCGAGCTTCCTCTTTCCATGTTATGGACTGGATTCTAATAGCTGCACCATTCTTTTGAGCTTTTATCCAAACGTTACGAGGCGGGGTCTTTGTCTACTTTTCAGATTCTACCACAATGACAGTTCCGCGCATCGACGGCTTTCCATGGTAGCCAAACTCTCCGGCTCTTGTAAAAGTATATTCAAAGAAGTCGCCGGGTGCTATCAATTTGCTCCCCTGCTCGCCACCTGTTGCATTGTAAAATTCTGGATCGCTTTGATCGTCTGCTCCTATCCAGTGTGCAATGTAGTCTGGATTTATCCATCTGACGGTATTGTTCACACCAATCATCACCTTGATTGTTTCAGGCTCAAAGCTCTTGCCTGAAGCTTCCATTCCGGCTCCTGCTACTCAGGATAATCTTGCGATTAGATTATACGCTACATCTAGGCAATTATCCCGTTGGAAATAGACTTCTCCGATGGCCAGATAACGCTAGACAAAGAGCTTAACGATTTGGACAAGCTGGTCATTGACTTTGTAAACGTCTTAGACAAGTCTAACATCAATTATGTCCTGATCTCAGGCTATGTCGCGATACTCTTTGGTAGGAGCAGGTCGTCTGAAGACATTGACGTAATAGTAGAAAGAATGTCAGAAGAACGATTTTTGGCGCTATCGGTGGAACTTGCAAAGAGCTTTGACTGCATCATAACTGAAAATCCAAAGGATGCATATGATACGTATCTTAGCCAGCGGGCTTCGATAAGGTTCGCTCGCAAAGGTGAGTTCGTGCCCAACATGGAATTTATGTTCCCCAAGGCACCGGACCTAGACAACTGGGTTCTGGCCAACAGAATAGAAGTAATTCTCAATGGTATTTCCCTCAAAATCTCTCCAATCGAGCTTCAAATTCCGTACAAACTTTTCCTAGGCAGTTCGAAGGATATTGAGGATGCAAGACATCTATACATGCTATTTAAAGACCGATTGGATAAGGGCCTTTTAACTCAGTTCTTGATAAAGCTTGATAAAGAAGGGAGATTCAATAAATATCTGACATGAAGCTTCCTGAAATAGACCTAGATGAGCTCGAAAAGATCAAGGAGGCTAACTTTAGGGAAAGGCTGGAATTTCAGGACAGATATGTGGAATGGATGAAAAGGAAGGGTAACATCAAGTGGAGCTCGGCACAAAAATCCATAGTTAATAGAAAATCAGACTAGCGTCCAGGCAGACTATTTTGCTCTTTCATTAAGGAACAAGTATGCACGGTTTCTTGCAAAGTTCAAGAACACTATCAGCAAGAATCACATTCTTTTCATCTTGCTTCAATTCTGTACCTTGTTGTGCTGCAACTGGTTATTGGTTGTTGTACACTGGAGTCAACAAGGCTTAAAGTACGTAAGCCTCTTTGATTACTGCAGTGGAAAAACATCCCACCACCATGAACGATGAGAACAGCGAGCAGCGCGGCCGGTATGTACACTACTTGTAAACTTTTACCCAAACGCCTCTAGGCAGCCCTCAGCCGATATGCAATAATGACGGCGCCCGCCATTCCCGTCGCCATCATCAATGCCAACACAATCGAGCCAAATTCTGGAACCGTCACTGCAAGCTGACCTATCATTATCTGCGCAGGAAAGTCCCGATTATGGTCACCGGGATATAGGAATGCAATGCTTTTCCCATCGACGCCCAGCACGGGATTTGCAACGTAAGCAAGTCTATTCCCCGAATAGTCTATATTGTTTGGATCAAACGTTCTTAACACAATTTTTGAATCTGACTTGTAAACGCCAGCATTTTCATCCCTGTAGATTGATACCGCTCCAAAGGCCTCGGGGTTGATGTAAAAGAGGTGGCTGTCATCGGCAGCCCAGTGGAACTCTTCTTGTTGGCTGTATCCTCCGCCCCAGTAGTGTTCAGTCGCAACATGCACATCCAGTTTTCTCACCTCAAAAGATGGTAGTTCCACAATCACGTATTCGCTCTCATAGTAGTTAACGGGCCGTATGGCCAAGGCAAGCTTGCCCGACGGGCTGACCTCGGCAAGCCAGAGGGATCCGGGTTCTCTCTTGACCAGCTCTTCGCCCGTCTCCAGGTTGAGAAAAACAAATAGAGTGCCTGCGTCTGCAGCAGAGTCTATCAACTCTTTTTGGGAATAAAGGATGGCAGTTGCATTTACCCAGTCAGCGCGGGTAACATTGAGCGCTATTTGCCTAAGCTCAGTCCCGTCGGCATTCGAGACACAAAGCGCGGGCAGCCTGTCGGGCGATCCGGGCGGGGCAGTTGCCCCTATGAACAGAAGCTTTGATGCATCGTGGTCAAGTCTTGGACCCTCTGGAGTGAAAATTTCCTGCCCAAATTCCAGCCTTTGCGGTTTTGCAGAGATATCTGCAGTGTCTATGCTCCAGATATCCACCCTCCCGTTTATTTCGGCAGAATACACCAGTGTGTCTTGGGACCAGTCCATAGAGCGCAGATATGCACTATCTTTGGCCTCGTACCTTGCCAGAGGCCTGAGACTAGTTATTGCATCAATACTCCTTTCCTCTATGTTACTTGCATGCCAGTTCATTGTAGACTCTGCAAATGCCCACCTCCGGCTTTCGTGGTCATACTGCCATGTCCGGGAATCAGAGAAGGTATCTGATATCTCGGGAGTTCTGGCGATCTCGCGGCCATCCACATATACTACCAGCGAGGTGCCGTTCTTTGGAAAGCCAAGTTCTCCGTGTACTTTTACACGCGGCTCAGAGACAAATTCGAAAATTGTCAGAACCGCATAGCCCGGCGAAAAAGTCGCAGCACCAGCTTCGAAGGTTGGCGCTCCTCTAGCTGTCGTAACAGTTACGAGGACTGTGAAGGTATCGTTTGTTGGATTAAAGAACTCGATCCATTGTATTCTCTGCGGTCCTGTTTGCGGGTTGAGCTCAACTTCGGTAATTTGCAAGTGTACTGGCTCGGCATCCTGAGCATACGATACAACGGGAGCGAGCAGGGTGAAGAGCACCACAATCATAAATATTGCAAGCAGACGCCGCAACTGTGACATGCATATGCAGTAGACTAATAAGGATTTATCTAAAGAAAGGCCTCGTTAAGTAAAGAATGTCGATCTGACATCATGACCAACTCCTAGCTGAGCACAGTGCATCGACTACAGGCCGTTTGGGTAAAACTTTATTAGAATATACAACAACGGGCTTACAAGCTGCCATTGGTTCCTTCCAGACTAGCGATAGACATTGTTTTCATCGTTCTGGCAATAATAGCGATTTCGATCACCGCTGTTGTTCTGGCAAAAGCCCTGGCAGATACCTTCTCTACGCATCTGCTTGCAAGTAGGAGCGGAGATGTCTCGCTTGTAATAACAGACCCTGACATAAATGATCAACCCGAGATCGACGATGATGCTCCTCCTCAGACCGTCCATGGCTTCCAGGAGGGCGACGCCGATAAAGATGCAGATGAAGAAGACCAGACGGATACAAGGCTACAAATTGTTGAGACAAGCCGGTATGAAGCAAGCGTAGAGGATTCCGGCGCGCAATTTGTAGAAGCGGTTTACGGTTCGTCGCCCATCATCCTCCCCATAACGTGGGGCGCATTCATAGGAACAGTAATCTGGAGAGGAAAAGTCAGGTCGCAGTGGAACAGTCACGGCTATGACTATGATACCTTCAGACTTGTTGCAAAGATGCGTGGAAGCCCGATGCGCCAGCGTCTGCTAGATTCACTGAGAAATGCGCAGAAGAACAAGCTTCAGCTGGCAAAAGAGCTCAATGTTGACTGGAAGACAATCGACAACCACATTGATATGCTGCTTGAAGCCCGGCTTGTAGAGGAGAAAAACAGGATAGGAACCACAAGATACTATTCTCTGACAAGGAGCGGTGAAAAGGTCCTCTCACTGCTTGCAGCGAGCGAAGACAAGGAAAGCAATAATCTTCTCGGTAACGGAAAATGATCCCAGGAACTTTTTCATGGCGACGTTGATCCCTGCAGTCCTTTTCCTTTCATTAGCGACAGAGTTATTGTCTCTGCCTGAAACTCTCGCTTACACTCCTTACACGGTAAAGCTGAACTCGCCTCCTTGGGACATCATCGTAAGTGAATTCTCTCACCTCTAAAGAGTATGGGCTTGTTCCTAATGCCATCGATGGTACTTCTCCCACCTGAGCATTAGGGGCATAGCCAAATGCCTGCTACTGCTACTACTGTTCCTCTCCTGTTGTGTTGTATCTTGCTCAAGACATCCAGGAGAAGAAGAGCCATTTGCAGCTACCTTTTCCAACATAATGTTGTACGCGCCGCTCACGTCTGCGTTGACTATTACATTGTTTTCCTTGCAGTAATGCAATCCCCTGTGGATTCTCCCATTGTGTCTGTCGTTATGCTGCTGTCCACAGATGCAGCATGTCTTTGATGTCCCCTTCTCAGATACTTCTTCTGCAATATCATATATTCTTCGCCGCGCTCCTTGATTCTCTTCACGATGTAGTTGTGGCTCCAAAAGTTGTGAAGCTTTTGGCTTGTCTGCTTGCCAAGATCGGAAGCCAGACTAGCTTTCAATCCTATAATAGTTCGATTCAAACGTCATTTTGGGTGGCCACCTGTTATTCCGCTTTCTTCTTTCAATCCTATAATAGTTCGATTCAAACCTTCCATTCGACCATCTAGGCCGCCTCCTTGACTACCTTTCAATCCTATAATAGTTCGATTCAAACGCCAGAGCCGTCCTCCACCTGCGCGACGTCGTGACACTTTCAATCCTATAATAGTTCGATTCAAACGAGGACTCGGTCAAGCACCTTACCGCCGTCATCGCTACTTTCAATCCTATAATAGTTCGATTCAAACTATAACATAAAATATGGCAGCTCTTTGCCACTTTGTCTTTCAATCCTATAATAGTTCGATTCAAACTCTCTGCTATCACCTTCACGCCGTTGATTATCGTGTCTTTCAATCCTATAATAGTTCGATTCAAACCCGTTGATCCGCATGATTGCGAAATTGGCCACTTCCAGCTTTCAATCCTATAATAGTTCGATTCAAACTAGAGGCGGGCAAGCCCAAGCTTGTAACGCTCCGCAAGCTGCGCTTTCAATCCTATAATAGTTCGATTCAAACTTCAACATGACCTTTAACGCGTGACTTCTCATCTTCGCCTTTCAATCCTATAATAGTTCGATTCAAACCGAGATTCGCCGCCTTTGAGCAACTGAAAAAACAAGCTTTCAATCCTATAATAGTTCGATTCAAACTACGAAGGCGAGCAGAGGGGCGACATCATGTACCACCTTTCAATCCTATAATAGTTCGATTCAAACCCAGATCGGAGCCATGACGGGCTACGCTCCTGCCAGCTTTCAATCCTATAATAGTTCGATTCAAACGCTTGAACAATACTCTATTGTTCTGCATGTCTGCAAACTTTCAATCCTATAATAGTTCGATTCAAACATCCTCAACTCTATGCGTCAGGCAGAGCTCTACCGCACTTTCAATCCTATAATAGTTCGATTCAAACACTATATGGATCACGGCGAAGGGCGTGTCATAGTCTTCTTTCAATCCTATAATAGTTCGATTCAAACGAGTGATGTTTCCCACCAAGATATAGCGATCATACTTCTTTCAATCCTATAATAGTTCGATTCAAACCAGACCTCGCAGACCAGCGCAGCATTAAACTCGACCAACTTTCAATCCTATAATAGTTCGATTCAAACGCCACATCTTGTATTCCATGCAGACGACATAGCTCTCCTTTCAATCCTATAATAGTTCGATTCAAACTGAGAGAGAAATCTGTTCAACCTGTCATTGTACAGACTTTCAATCCTATAATAGTTCGATTCAAACTGGGATGGTTATTCCAGTCAGGCTGATCGTCTTTGCTTTCAATCCTATAATAGTTCGATTCAAACAGCGATATGAGGTCGAGAAGGTGCGGGACAAAAAGACTTTCAATCCTATAATAGTTCGATTCAAACGTTTTTCATAATCATCTTGATTTCCTGCTTTATCTCCTTTCAATCCTATAATAGTTCGATTCAAACGTCAAACCCTTAGTCTGACAAACTCGCCCTTCACAGCTTTCAATCCTATAATAGTTCGATTCAAACGCACTATTGCACCCGTCACAGGCTCCACGGGTTTGAGCTTTCAATCCTATAATAGTTCGATTCAAACTTATTCTTGTCATCCTCACGCGCTGGCAAAGTCTTGTCCTTGTTTCTACGCGGCTTGAAAGAATTCCACATCATCTTTTTCTCACCCTCAACTTTTGCTTCTGCTTTCGAGATGGCAATGAAGAGAGCGACTTGCCGCCTATGTAGCACCACCTGATCGTATGCGGGCCAGTGGGATGAGCATAGTATACGTACTTGTACTCGCCGCCGCCCTTCCTGTTCGTTACAACTTTAAGCTGAGGCGATCCGACCTTGCCGCACCGTGGACACTTTTTGCCAGAGCTTGGCCTGCCGGGTTTTCTTTTGCTCTTACTCTTGATTCTCCTCTCCTTCTTCCTTCCTTGTTTCAAGGACGACTTCAAGAAAATGTAGAGCCTCTGGTACAAAAATATTACTTACCTAACCTCGTGACTTCTGACGATCATCGAAAGTTATTTGCTCACTCCATCAGACCCGGCTATGTGTAACCTCTTGCCAGCACCCTATACAATAATCGCCTGTCACCTGGAATATCTCCGCAGGCTGTTTCCCGCAATGCCCGCATATGATTAGATCTGCATCACCACTGCCATTGCTTACATCGCCGACGCCATTGGGACTTGCTATGACTGCTTGCTGCGCCTGTTGTTGCTGCTGTTGCTGTTGTCTTGGCAAAACTATCCCTCCCTCTTTCCTCACTTTTCCACTACTCTTCTGCAATGCCAACAATCGCACCACGCCCTTTTAACCCGCTGTACATTTCCGATACGTGGACCTACAGGGCATTTCTTTTGCGGCCGGTGAACTTGTTGCCCTGGCCGGACTCCTGGCTACAAGCATGTGGCTTGGCGTATCCGACTGGCGTACCAGGTCAGTGGGTCTTGGCGCAATACGTGCAAGTTACCTGGTGGCAGTTGCTGTCAATGCGCTGATTGTTGTAATGACCATGACCACTAGTGCGGCGCCTGTTGTTGATACCATAACCAAATTGGTAGCAAATGCCGCACCTACCGCCATCATGATAGTTATGCTCTCCAGTGTTGTAATCACGTTCTGGAAGCGTGGGCTGCTGGCTTCTGGAGATGCATACGCCATCCCACCCCTCCTGTCGATTCTCCTGTTCGCAGCCACGCCGGTGACGGTGGCAGCATATTTTATCACCGCCATGGCAGGCGTTGCAGCCCTCTTTGTAGCAAGAAATGTGATCAACAATGCGCGCTACAAGGACGTGCTTTATGGGCAGCTCTGGCACAGGCTATACCTCATGCTATTTTGTTACTACGGCAGCGGTTCAGATATCAGGTATGCGTTTGCACACGAGAGACGACAACAACAGGATGGCGACTACCTTGAAATGAAAATAAGGCGCGACTACGACGAGGATCCGTTCTACCAAGGGAAAGAAAAGACATGGCTCGTGCCAAGTTTGCCAGTGCTGTCCGGGTTTGCGCCCGCCACGGCGGCTGTAATTGCAGCCACGGTATTATTATCATGACTGCAACTTCAATCACGATGCAGGAAACGGTCCGGACCATCAGCCTCGCCAAGCTGTGAGCTATGATATGTTGACCGTTGTTGACATGTCAAACCTCTCTATAACACGGCTATCCTGTCTTGCCTCGGTAGTCGCTTTGTACTTGATTGCAATGTTTACGGTCTCTCCGGGCACCAGGTTGCTTAACGTATATCGGAAGCTTGGCAGGGTGGGGCTGGTGGGGCTGGCGTACCCGACGCAGTCTACGTTTGTGCAGGTGCCCAGCTGCCGTATGCTGGAATTGAAATCGTTGTTAAGCGAGGTTATCAAGCGGAAGTTGCCGTCGCCGGGGTCAAGGTACAGGTTGGTCCGAATCGTAGTGGCCGAGGTGGTGCAGTGCCCGCATCCCCAGTACGAGATGCTGTATGGCACTTCTACTGTTATGGTCTCTTTTGGCGCGGGGAACGAATAAGTCTGCACGATTTCCGGAGTGCTGTAGCCCCAGTTTGCAGTACCAATGTAATAGTAACCACCATACCCGCTGACCGTGCACATCTTGCTTGAAGATATCAGGTTGGAGCCAAAAAGGTCCCGATTCCCGGATATGTTCTCGTAGATCCCCCTCCCGTTGTTGCTGCCATGCCAGCAGTTTGTGACCGCACTAGCATCATAGCGATCGCTGCTACTCTTGGCTGCGACTCCGCTGTTGCCCTCCACGGACGCGATGTTGCTGACCAGCAGCGGCCTGACGCTTACCTCAAGGCTTGATGACGACTGCAAGGCATCGTCTGGTGTAAACTTGATCGTTATCTTGCTGACCGGCCCGCGCACAGGCACGGGGATCTTTTGCCCCGCGCTGTAATGCACACTGGAGCCATCCGGCAATACGACATCGATGCTGTCGTCAGGGGCAATGCGCGCGATATAGCTGACCGTGACGGGCTTGAGCACCGGCACGTTGTATGTAAGGCTGCCAGGGAGCTGCTGAGGCGGCACCGGCGGACCCCACGGCTGGTTCTGCAAGTTGTGCTTGTACACGGTCTGGGCCATCGAGACAGACGCGGTCACGCCGAATATGCTGATATAGTCGTCGGGGTCCGGGCCGGCGTTGCCATCGCCCTCACCCATCTTTACCGGCAGGACGGTCCCCTTTGAAGTCACGCACTTGATGCTGTCGCCGGTTACTGTCCCTTCGATAGCGATGTCAAGCGTGGAGCCGGGGTTCACTGTGCTGCTTGATACCCCGGGAACCTTTGTTGCTTCCGGCCTTGAGTTACCTGTAGAAGGCTGTGAAAGTACCAGGCAATGGTCAATGGTGATAGCGTTTGAGCCGGTGTTCTTGACAGTTGCAACCGTGCCAGAGCCGGATGGTGTGACTGAAGATATGAAGGCGTTTACCTGCTCCGACAGCCTGTCCCGCTCCAGGACGGCCTTTTGCAGGTTGGCGTTACCGACCGCCTGCTGTGAGGCTATAGAGGCCATCGAAACGGCTCCGAGTGACACAAGCGATATCGCTACGGCTGCAATGACGACGGGGTTCATACAGAGAAAGGGCTACTGTGCTTAAAAGGAGATGATTTTGCCCACAGCAATGCTCCAGAACCAATTTTCCGTGTGCACTACCCACGTCTAAAGAACGTGGGCTTTCTCGCCTTTTCCGTTTAAAAGGGCACGGCATATTTGACTGTCGTAGCAATGGTACTGGAATTCATCCAGCCGATAATCATCATTATTATCATACTCGCATTCACGTTTATCGTAAACCAGTGGATAGGAAGTTCTGACAGGAGCTTTTTTGAGCTCCTGATAAAGCAGCCGCGGTTTGTGGACAGGCCGGACGCCACGCTCGCAGACTATTCATACCAGGGCTTCACCGGCAGCGAAGGAGGTCAGAACACTCTGCTGGCGACGTACAACAGCCTGCGCTACATCTCTATCTTTCTGATAGCGATGGCAGTCGTGATTGGCATGATGATCTTTCTGGGCGAACAGTTTGGGATACAGAAGAAGGGCCAGGCGCTTGACATCATCTCAAACTCGTTCTTTTACATACTACTCATGATTTTCTTCCCGCTCCTGTGGGACACGGTTGCCACTGGAGTCGAGGCGCTTGACATTTACATCATGAACCCCGGCGAGCCCACTTCTGACGCCGCCGCGGCAAGAGCAAAGGACCTGTTCCTCAAGCTGGGCGGAGTGAGCACCGAAGTCGACATGGGCAAGTTGTTCACGGACATAGGGAACGCAGTGATAGGAAACCACCAGGGCCTCACGCAGACGTTCCATGACCTGATGACGGCAGTGTTCAGGGCGTTCATGGCCGCAATGATTTTCCTCACGATGTTTATCGTGGGCACCATGCGCATCGTCATGACCGCCACGATAATAGTCGGCCTGCCGGTGATACTGGCGATAAGGCTGATCCCGTGGATACGCAAGCCTGCCGACAGGCTGCTCGACACGCTCTATGGGCTTGTCGTAGCGACGATAATCTCGTCGATAGTGGTGGTGGCCGGCACGGCTTACCTGGACACAATGCCAAAAGACACGATTGAGCAGAACTTCCAGGCTACCATAGCGGCGATGGGCGTAATCCTGCTGGCCATACTCATGCCGGTGATGCTCTCTCCGATGCTCGGATCGATAATAACCAGCGTCACGGGAATGGCTACCACGGCGCTTGCAGCCGGCGTCACGGCTGCGGGAGCCGGCATTGCTGGCGCCGCAAGGGGAGCCGGCGTCATGCTCGGCGGTGGCGGAGCCGGACAGGCGATGGCTGCTGCAATGGGTGGTGGAGGCGGAGGTGTCGGCGGCGGGGGCCTCGGTGCATCATTGGCCAAGGCTGCAATGAGCGGGATGGGTTCGACAGGAAGGGCGATGGCCAGCACCTTCGGCAACTTGGCCGGCCAGGCTACAGGAAGCATGGCAGGGGCAGCTGCAGCCAGAGCGGCCGCTACTGGAGCAGCGATGACAGCAGGAACAGCATCTGCTGCGCCAGGAGGAAAGAGCGGCGTCATGTCTGCCGAACGCGATATTGGAGTACTGTCGACGACTGGGATCAGGCCGGACATAGCGCCTGCAAAGGCGTATGACTACAAGGGCGCGGCACCGGCATATTTTGACAGCATGCACCCGACCGGCACAGAGCCTGATCGGAAAGTGCCTACCGACATTGGCATACGGCCGGTGATCCAGGGGACGGAGAATGTAAAGCCAGACTATACAACGCTGGACGACAGCCTTGCCATAGGAGTTGGAAAACCAGATGCCATCGAGAACGGAGTCGTCCCTGTGTTGCCCGGCACGTCAATCTACCAGCCAGAGCCTGCACCGATGACTACCGGCAAAAAGATTCTGCTAGCTGCCAAAGGAGCCGCGCTTGGCTCCCTTGTAGGGACATCGCGAGGGCTGCTCAGCGGTAACGCCATGCTGTCGTCGGGCTTTGGCATGGGCGAGTTCAAGTCCGCCGGCAAGCACGTGTTTGAAGCGTTTGACATCAACAATGACGGGAAGGTGGACCTACAGGACGCAAGTGCAGGTCTGGAACAGATAAAGGAAGGGTTGATCAGGGCAAAGGACATACTGCGTGCCAAATTGGCTGGAGCGCAAAAAGTAGTAGAAGCGCAGCAAGGAGTTTCTGGCCGCGATAGTCCGGCCAAAGAATGGGAAGGAAAAACACGCAATTGATTTTTTATCTCTTTACCAATATTTGAAAATCGTTATTGTCAATACTTATAACCAATAACGGACCTGCTCCTTGCGTGGTTAGGTAAGGATATTATTGTTATCTCGGAGTTGAAGCTACCGCAGTACCTTCCGGCGGAGCACTTATCCTTAGCGGCGTTACATTTACAGGCTTCCACTGGCCACGTTCAACGCAGTTCCTGACATAAGCCAGAGCCAAATCCCAATCGAGCATTATGTCCACTTTGTCAAGGCAATACTGCTGAAAGTTTTCACGCCAGTTGTCAGGGAGCTTCAGTCCCTCATCAGTGAACGATGGTCTTGCAGGTACTACCTTTGCCTTACTCTGGAGATATTTCGAGTAGGTAGCATAGCTGTCCTCCCACGCCTTCTTTGCTTCCTCTATCTTTCCTGCAAGTAGCAGTTCATAGAATTCATTATTCTTGTTAACAAACTCAATCCCGCCATCATACCTAAGCCAGTCAGGGCTGTCTATAGATGCTCTTCTCGCGCCTACTAACTGATCTACTGCATGTTCCGGCGACAGCAGAAAGCTCGGCCTGTCCCACCAGTAGCACTCGCCAATTCCCACGAGGTTCCCTGCAATGTCAAGTACCTCTATCTGGTTCGTTCTGTGGATGTTTACGTATGTCCTGTACTTTTCAGCGTGTCCTACTACGTCAAGCTTGGCCCTGAGATGCACTGCATGTGTAGCCATTGCGTCTGCCGCCCACCCGGGAAAGAGGTTTGCATTTTCGGGGTGCTTGAGGGCGACGTGTCTCTCTATAGCCGATGCAAACTTGACATACCTATCGACCCACAGTGTCTCGCCATAATCATCATATGCCCACACCTTGTCCATCCCTGACACAGGCGTTGGCCTTGCAGGGTCGTAGCCCATCCTTCCCCTAGCGTGCCCCACCAGCAGCATCCTGTTGTATATGTTGCTGAAAAAGTGCTCCCTGAAGTTGACCTTGCTGAGCATCTCTTTTGGCCATCCAAGTGAAAGCGTGTCTGCGGTTAGCAGGTTCCACAGCAACTCCGCGTCCCAGATGACCCACCCTGTAACCTTGTTGAGCGCAAATTCAAGTAAAGTGTTGTACTTGCCTGCATCAAAGAATGTCCAGCCACCTTTCTTTGTGTCACTGTCCGGGCCAAGTGGCAAGAATACCACGTTAACGCCGGTAGTACTCGTGAGCCTGCCGGGCATCTTGGCGCGCCACCATCCGGCAAGATCATCTCCCAACCTGAAGCTGAACATCTTGCCGACTTTGTTATCGACATAGGTAATGTAATTCGGTATGTCTTTGCCAGGGAGCATCCATTCCTGAACACCGGCTCTCAAGGCATCATCATCGCTATCAAACCCTGTAATCTGCAGTGTGCCCTCGCCACTAAAGTCGACCGAAGCAATGTTGCCTCTGACCTTCACGGGTATCGCCACCGGCAGGTGGAAAGGCTCGCCTTCCTTGCTGATCAGGTTCTTGCTCATCAGCTCGTGCATTGCTCCAACATGGTCGTTGTTGCGGTCGCCCACAGGTTTGGCTGGACTTTCGGCGCCCTCTGACCAGAGAGAACTAGAGAGGTCTTTTTCCTGAGGGTACTGGAAATTGAAGGGGTCAGATCCCTTCCTTGAACCGAACATTCTTCTATTACCAGAAATAGAATGCGATGTCTGGTACATAAACATGGCTTTGCGAGATATAATGCGCGCTAGAGATCCTTCATGGATGTCTGAGAAAAGGATACGTCAGAGGCGACAAGATTGATCAAGAAAAACAACTGAAACCTAGAGGCAGAAATTGACGATCTGCAAGTAGATAGCCACACTTAACATCATGATAGATAACCTTTCCGATGTTCTCGAAGAAAATGAAATAGCTACTCAGGCAGAGTGGGACAAGAAGATTAACGAGAACATATTTGCGAAATAATTGGGGGCCAAAAATTCTGACACTGCTGCAAAGTCGATTATTTTCGTTGTAGTAAGGGCGTTCACTTTGAGTGCGAGTTTCCCTGCATATTTCTTATATGATGCGGAATTGCAAATGCAAGATGAATATCCCATATGAGGGCTCTGTACCTATTTGCTGCCGGAGGAGTAGGAATAGTCGGAGCAATAGTAGCATTTGCAATGGGCATCGCGCCGACACCAGAACCCGAGATAGAGCCAAAGGAGCTTGTAATAACAGAGGTAGAACTGAGCAGCGAAAACGGAACCCAGTGGATTGAAGTGTATAACCCTCACGATGAAACCATATCCACAGACGCAGTAGTAGTAGACCAAAGACAAACATACACTTTTTACAATGATTTTCCAACCGAATTCCTGCCGCATGAATATACGGTCATAGTCATCGGCGGCCCAAATTTTCCATTTAGCAATGTATCTCTGTCTTTGCCAAGTGCACGTGCAGTAGCAGGATGGACTCCAGAGCTGACTGACACGTTCAATGATTCGAGAACCTGGCAGCTAAACGGCACACAATGGGTGTTCGAGGAGGAAACTCCTGCAAGACCCACAGTCGGTTAGTGTTTACAACACAACGTATTGGACAGAACTCGGCAGCAGATTGTGCCATCAAAAAAAGAACGCAACAGAATAATCCTGTTATTTTCTCTTGCTTCTCAACCTGAATCTGTCGAAATATTATGTTATCAATATGTTCCTCCCATCCCCGCTGAGCGGCCGGAACAGTTCCTTCGCCCAGGAATTCTAGAAAGCACCTACCTCTCAGACATGAAGTGCAGGAAGTTGTAGATCTGCTTTGTGAAGATGATAAAGTCGTCGACTTTTCATGAATTTCGACTGATTTTGGTCCGCATAGATCTCTGTAAGAAGAAGAATAGTGCCCCGCCGCCAAGAACAACAGCGATTACTGCCGGTATAGCCCAATTCATTGTAGGCGATTCGCCTTCAGGAGGTGCAACCGGAACATCTGGCGGCCTGTGTTCCAAGATGGCTATCTCAGAACAATCTTGCTCTGTTGTCCCGAGCCTATCGCATTCTGCCAAGAGTTCCGGGGGAAGAGATTCTTGCGCAAAAGCCGGCTATGCTAATCTGCTCCAGCTGCAAATACGTCAATAGGCCAGAACTGAAGAACTGCGTAAAATGCGACTGGCCGTTGAATGAGGCCGTAGTCGAGAAGATAAGAGGGGAGCAAAAGGATGTCCAAGCACTCAGAGAACAGATGGACAAGATACAGCAAGAGCTAGCCCTGATACGGCAGAACCCGGGACTGGCCCATGCCCGCCCCGCGATGTTGAGTCGGTTACAGGAACATGTCAAGCCCGATGAGCTGGGTAAATTACGAGTAAAGGAAGGAGAAGTTAATCATGAACTAGCGGTCAGACATGGGAGCTGAAACTCCCGAGCCATTATTTATGATGGTCGTTCTGTGGTTTGGGTGTTGCTTCCTCGGCTAGCTTCTGTCGAATCAGCGGTTCAAATTCCATGATTCTTGTTGATTTTATCACAATTCCTAGAGGGTCTGGAACTTGCTCGCCATAGGCGTGAAGGTGTTTGTTCTATTTCTTCAGACCATCTTCCCGTATGCCTGTTTGTATGCTAAGCGACCACTTTTCATGCCAAGTAGACTATTTCCGATCAAGTTTAGCTTCCAAGTCGGATATTGCCGCAGGATTATCCTTCAGATATTGTTCGACATATAGCGCACCATATTTGTCAAGGTAGAGGACGGCCATACTTTTGCCGTCGTCAGAAAGATACAACTTTTTTACAAGACGGCGGGCCACTTTGTCAAGACTATCTTTTATGCCAAAAGCCCCCTGAATCTGTTGCCACTTCACCTTGCTTGCAACCTTTTCAATCGCAATATAATTCGACTTGCCAATAATGCCCCGGTCGTACATCATCAACAAGAGTGCAATTTCGTGAGGTTCTAAATCCGCCAAATATGACAATATTATAGAAGTTGCCTCTATTTAAGACCGTTGTATAGTTATACAGCAAGCCATATATACATATACAATGTAGTTACGCCATGGAAAAATTGACAGGGCGCCCGCGGACAGACTTTCCAAGCGCCGTCCAAGAAGTTCTGAAGGTGCTTTCTGATGGTAGGCCATATACCATAGCCCGGCTAGCACGGGAAGCAAACCTGAACTTCAGGACAGTCAAGAAAGCAATAGAGTTGATAGAAAAGACCCAAGCGACCTTGCAATCAAAAAGGGTCGAAGTCTCCGCAACATCAGACAACCACACAGTTATCAGGATCACGGAGAAAGCGGGATTTGCGTCTCTTCCAGAGAATATTCGAAACATGGTGCTAAAGTCGCTATACCCCTCAATAACTGAAGAGGATAAGATTTTGGTGAGGCTATGGAAGAGAGGTGCTGTGAGCGAAAAGACGGCCGTCGAGATGGAATCCAGCGGTGCTCTGGAACGGCTGATAGAGGCAGAACACGTACTGCGTTCTGGAACACGGTTCTACCTATCGAAAGACGCGCAGATGATAGCAAAAAGCGCCCTACAGCTATATCCCGAGCTAAAGGACATCTAAATATCCCTTTTTTGGTTGCCTCGGCCCTGTCAACTTGGGATAATTCGTAAAGCTAGGACTGTCCTAGCTCTACGCATTACCCCAGGTTAGCGGAACCGCTTTTTCTCTACCAAACAATATAAAGAAGCCGGCTATTGCGACAACATTTACAATCAAAAATATCTGTCCGCCTAGATCCGATGCATAAAAGTCATAGTTTAGAGGTTCGAGTACCGCCTTTGGTAATTCCGCAACTGAAACTCCCAAGGTTGCAGCCAAAATTCCAAGATAGTGTGGATTATGCTTGTACCATTTGTAAAAGGCTAGTGGAATCATGCCACCAATGATGCCAAAGAAACCCCCAAAGAAACGCATCAATAACAAGTCAACTTCTGAGCCTATGCATATTGCATTGATGCCAGTATTAGTGGGCGGACCTATGCGCGATTCGCCGCCGTGAGCTTCACAGATCACCTTATGCCTAATTTCATGAAAATAGCTTATTGGCAACACAAACATGGCAAAACCTATTCCACAGAATATGGCTACTGGGATATTCAACCTCAAACCAGCTGTGAGAGTTTGATGCAGGTTTCAACTATATCGTAAATGCGACCCAGCGGTCTATACTCCCCTTTCATTGTCGTGAACTTCATGACAGGATTCGACTTTGCTTGGCGGGTTTTTTGTTATGGAAGTTCATCATGCAGCTGACGCAAGTTAACAACAGGAAGAAGAATTGATCGCAGCTGACGGTAAGGTAACAGAACCCTTGATTGTGCATCTAGTATACAACTGGGTGCTAGTTGGCCATGCGTAATGCAACTTTATGTAGGCTGCTCAGGCTGGTCGTCTTTTGATAGTCCGCACCTGCAATTCTTTACATCTAATGTTCAATCTTTCATTTTGCCTCTTGTTTGAGTAGCTTTTTCAGAGGAACTCGTTTCAGTAACACACACGAAATGAAGCATTTTGCTTCACTAATTCGTCGACTGCGATCATACTTCCTGAGTGAACTTTTTAATCGACTCCTACAAACTAGGACCTGCTTCTGCAGTATTTACACATGCCCGATACAAAGGTGATTTTGCGAATATCTCTAAGGGAATTGGCATCTTTCACATTGGCGCGCAAAGCCTATCTGCATTTGAAATCCCGTTGCCTCCGATAAGTGGACAGATTAGAATTGTAGTAGCAGAATTGCTGCATTTGTGTATTTGATCTTCTCATTCTTAGAATGGCAAATACCGATGATCAGAGAATATATAAGCATATATCCATCTTGCTTTTATACTAAGTGCATAATGGATATATCCAGTAAGACTTTGCTAATAAGTAAAATGGATATATGCTTGAGGATAGGTGGATGAAGTGCTACAAAGAAGAACTCTCACAAGAGAGAGAGTAATTAGGACGCTACTAAATCATCCCGAGGGTAGCCTAACAAAATACCGAGTTGCAAAACTCTCAAAGTCACCGTGGACTAGCACTCACAGGATTCTCAATGAATTGCAAGAAGTGGGGCTTGTAAGAGGTACCCGAGTGGAGAAATTTAAAGACCTCCTCGGGGTTTGGGCAAATTGGAAAGTCAAAATCAAGTATCGGGAATATCTTGTGAGGGATCCACTCTCAATTCTTAGAAGTCAAAAGGCGACAACAGGAAGACTCAGATATGCACTGACCACGTATCAGGCGGAAAATCTAATACAAAACTATCTGTTTCCTTCAAGAATCGATCTCTATATTAGACCAAGGGATACCGAAAAGTGGTATAGGATGCTTGCCAAGGAAGGGGCGTTAGCAGGCAAAGGAAATTTTAGACTAATACTATCACACGACGAACATGTATTCTATAATTCACACACTGTGGAGAGGCTGCATGTGGTATCCATCCCACAACTGATAGTGGATTTGTTCAGAGAAGGAGGAGTTTGCGTCGAAGCGGCAAATATGCTATTGGACAAAATAATGGTGAACGGAGATTTTATACGAGGACTACGAGACTGAAATTTCACGAGGCAATCTTTCTCGGGTTTTCTCGCAGGTTCCAGAGCCGCTATGCCTTCTAGGCGGATGGGCTACATATATCACCGTTAATGAAAGTTTCAAACGAGCGAATGGAAGAGACTACCATGGCTCAAAAGACATCGATCTTGGGTTCCATATCGATACGACAGCCACTTCGGCGGAGGCACTAAAAGCCTCCACTTTCAACAAGGCTATTCAGGTTCTGGAAAAGAATGGCTTCTATCTTGTCAGTCAGAGACTAGTGCAACACTATCATAAGGATACTAGGAGACCTTTAACCGAAGAAGAGAGTAAGAAAATCCCATCATACAACATTTTCGATCTATATGTTGATCCGATAGTGGACCGCGTAATTCCAGAGATCCAACAGGTTCTGAAAATCAACCCAATTGACGAGTCGCTACTATTTCATGTATTTGAAAAGAACCGCTACAAGACCATCAAGGCGTTTGGAGCAAACCTTATGCTACCAAATGTTGAAGTTCTCTTGGCTACAAAGATCAATTCTGTTCTCAAAAGGCAGAAGGATCACAAGCGGTTCAAAGATGTAGCAGATATTTACGCGCTAATCTGGCATTCAGGAGTAAAAACACCAGCATTACAAAGAAGAGTATTGCAAATATTGGACAGAAAGCAGGTAGTAGACATTCTGGTTCAATTAACGGATAGTGACTTTGAAGAAGCCGGAAAAGCGCTAGATTTGCCGAAGGACGAAATTTCTCGGGTGATCAATAGTTTTATACCTTTTCTTACAGATAATAGAACTATGAGCAGTGAAAAAGATAGTGAAAATAATTCTAGAGGGGAGGAAACTCGGTGGAGAATCCCATTTAATACTTCATATGATAATTTCATGACTATTGTAAAGGCACTGTATAAACTGCATGCGGACACAAAACGCGTTTCCCTTGACGACCTTGAATCAATTACTCGCATGAACAGGCATACGCTCAGTTTGAACCTGACATTCTTGAGGTCAGTTGGAATAACAGAATCTGATGGCGATGGTCTCAAACTAACGGAGCTTGGGTCTAGATATGCCAAGGCACGCGTAGGAAATGACGTTCATGCAATAAGGGAGATTTCTAAGGAATTCATAGGAAAATCTCATTTGCGATCACTTCAACATTACATTGAATTGCAAAAGGAGCTTAAACCAAGACAACTCTATGATTATATTAAAGCTGAGGGTAGATTTTCAGATGGTACTGGACCAACGGGGCTGTCTGTACCTTGGGCAGGAGGTGCCAGAATACTTTTGAGAATTTTCAAAGACGCAGGCATTTTACCAGAGGATTTTGAAATTGATGCAAGGTCTGCTCCGGAAGAGAGAATAACCGCTGTTCAAAAGGGAGCAAGCCAAAAACCATCATCTAAATCAAAGAGCATTCCACAGAGAAAAAGCCAGCCAGTAACCGGACAGAACGATACTGCCTTTGAAGTTCAGCAGGGTTACCTAGGGAGAATAGCTGTCAAGGGTGTTGGAATCATTGACATTAATGATGAGGACACCTTGCGATTAGCGGAATCTGCATTGCAAATACTCAGAAAGAAGATAGAGGGAGAGTCAAAGACCAATAATATTAATCAAGAAGGGATGAATGACTAAAAGACTTACCACCGCAGGAGGTCTGTCGGCACAGAGCCCTGTTGACCTAACCTCCATCCCTAGCCAGAAATAATGTGAACCGCATCCTGTCTGTCCCCATGTCCAGATATAGCAAGAACAACTTGAGCCAG
>FWWM01001611.1_pt1 | contig 52969 bp, 38 predicted proteins | sample 2228351 | NCBI WGS metagenome assembly FWWM01 (sample SAMEA103939774, study PRJEB20133) | metagenome | reverse complement strand
GACTGAGCCCACAATTTATGAACTTTCGTCTCCCGGCCGGGTCGGTGTCCGTTACCCACAGCCGGATGTTCCGTTGGCGGAAATTCCTCAAGATCTGGTTAGGCAAGATTTACCCATCCCCGAACTTTCCGAATTGAATGTCATCCGCCACTTCATGCACCTTTCCCACCTCAATTACAGCATTGACAGTGGCTTTTATCCTTTGGGCTCCTGCACCATGAAGTACAACCCCAAAATCAACGAAGAAATGGCGCGTCTGCCCGGTTTCGCCTTCACTCACCCACTTCAGCCAATCGAAACCGTACAAGGAAATTTGGCGCTCATGTACGAATTGCAGGAATACCTGAAGGAGATTACCGGATTTGACGCGGTAACCCTTCAACCCGCCGCAGGCGCACAGGGGGAATTTACCGGAGTAATGATCATCCGCGCTTACCACAAATCTAGGGGAGACACGAAACGCACCAAAATACTGGTTCCGGATTCAGCTCACGGTACCAATCCGGCCACTTCTGCAATGAGCGGGTATGAAGTCGTTCACATCCCTTCCGATGCGCGTGGGAACGTGGAAATTGAAGCCCTCCGCGCAGCCTGCGATGACACGGTAGCCGGTTTGATGTTGACCAACCCCAACACACTCGGATTGTTCGAGGAACAGGTGATCGAAGTCAACAGGATTGTCCATGAAGCTGGGGGTCTTGTGTATGGCGATGGAGCGAACCTGAATGCGCTTTTGGGAATTGCCCGTCCGGCTGATTTGGGTTTCGACATCATGCACATTAACCTTCACAAAACATTCTCTACTCCACATGGTGGCGGTGGCCCCGGTTCCGGTCCAGTTGCTGTCAAGGCGGCGTTCAAGGAATTCCTTCCCGGACCAATCATTGATGTGCTGGAAGAGGGAGATGACGAATTACCGCCGGTCTTCGGATTCTACCAACCCACCCAAAGCATTGGCCGGGTTAAGGCGTTTCACGGCCACTTTGGCATGCTGGTGCGGGCTTATACCTACATCTCTATGCACGGCGCAGAAGGGTTGCGCAAAGTCGCCGAATATGCCGTACTGAATGCCAATTACTTACTGGCACGCATGCGTGGAACATACAAGGTTCCGTATGATCGCATTTGCAAACATGAGTTCGTTGTGGAGGGCGTGTGGGATGATGCTCCCGGTGTTCATGCATTGGACATCGCCAAACGGTTGATGGATTACAACTTCCACCCACCCACCAATTACTTCCCCTTGATTGTACGGGAAGCCCTGATGATTGAGCCTACCGAAACTGAAACCAAACAAACACTGGATCGTTTCGCAGATGTGATGTTGAAAATTGCTGAAGAAGCCCACCAGCAGCCCGACCTTCTGCGTGAAGCCCCGCACTCAACCCCCGTGGGCAGACTGGATGAGGTTAAAGCTGCCAAGGAACTGGTGCTGTGTTGTTGGTTTCCCGAACAGGTGAAGAATTAAGCAAAATCGCTTGTACGAATCCACCCCCGCTCACCACAACGAGCGGGGGTTTGTTATAATTTCTTCATCAAGGTAAATGGGAGGCACGCTATGAGACTCAAAGGACTAAAAATTATCTACCTGATTGGCGAAGGATTTGAGGATCTTGAATTTTATGTTCCCCTGATGCGCTTGAGGGAAGAAGGTGCCGAGGTAGTAGTTGCAGGCGCAAAAGCCAAAGAAACCTACATTGGAAAAAACGGCTTGCAGGGTAAATCCGAGGTCAGTTTTGAAGATCTACATCCCGCCGAATTTGATGCGATTGTGATCCCCGGTGGCTGGGCGCCCGACAAACTGCGCCGTTATGATAAGGTCAAAAAGATGACCCGCTGGTTTTATGAGAACAACAAAATTGTGGCAATGATCTGCCATGCCGGGTTGGTTGGGATCAGCGCCGGGATTGTGCGAGGACATGAAGCAACTGGCAGCGAAGGTATCAAAGACGATTTGTTGAATGCCGGTGCAATCTGGCGGGATGAGGCAGCCTTCCGCAGCGGCAACATTGTATGGGGTCGCGTGGTTGCTGATATACCCGACTTTTGCCGTGAGTTAGTCAACGCCTTGGAAGAATTTAGCCACAAGGCAAAACAAAACGGATGATCGAAGCGCGCGACTTTTCCAGCCGGCGTAATTTTCCTGGCGAGGTCGGCAACGATTTTGATGTCATTCTGCGCCGCTATGACGCCATCCAAAAAATCCATCCCCTCCTTTTTGCCTTGATCCTTTTTGGGCTGGCTTGGCTGCCAGCCCGAATGGAGTGGGGACTGGCGCTTGCCTTATGGGGCTTTTTCCTGCTAGACTGGCTTATGCTGGCGCTCCTTCCAGTCTTTCGCCGTTCCTTCGGCCCGCCACAACCCCCCACATTTCTATTAGCTTTGATGCGAGCGCCCTTTGCGCTGTTGCCCTTTCCATTCAATTTTCTGCTCCAAGTAATCGGCAGCCTGCTGGTAATTTACGGCTTTTGGGTCGAACCTCATCGTCTGACCATCACCCATCAAACGCTGTTTACTCCAAAACTAAAGAACGGCACAAAATTTCGCATTTTACATCTGGGTGACTTGCACATTGAGCGCATCACCCAGCGGGAAAAAAGGCTGCAGGAGTTGATTAAACAACTTCAGCCCGATATCATTTTATTCAGCGGCGATATCCTGAATCTGTCCTACAACCGCGATGCCGTTTCACTGGAGCACGCCCGTCAGATCATGGCTGAATGGAAAGCGCCAATGGGAGTTTATGCGGTTGCAGGCAGTCCAGCGGTAGATTTGGAAGATATTCTGCCAGACTTTTACGCTCAGCTCCCCATTCGGTACTTAAGTGAAGACCGCCTCGAGATTGAAGTTAATCAACAAACCATTCACCTGATCGGTCTTTCCTGCACTCACCGGCCTTTTGTGGATTCCCCGCGCCTTGAAAGATTATTACCCCCAACCAGTGATCATTTCACCATCCTGCTCTACCACACGCCTGATCTCGCTCCTAATGCGGCAAAAACTGCCGTTGACTTGCAACTTTCGGGACACACCCATGGCGGTCAGGTCAGGTTACCGTGGATTGGCGCACTTTTCACCGCCTCCCTTTACGGGCGGGCATTTTCATCCGGCCGTTATCAATTAAACGGCCTGACCCTGTATATCACTCGCGGGATTGGGATGGAAGGCGCAGGTGCGCCACGCGTGCGCTTCCTGTGCCCTCCGGAAATAATTCTCTGGGAAATTGCAGGTAGCAGGGAAGATTGATCTATCCCACCAATTTGCTTTCGACCCAGCCATAAACCTTTTGCAGGGCTTGGGGAAGCAAAGCGGCATCTCTCCCGCCCGCCTGAGCAAGATTTGGACGCCCCCCGCCACCACCGCCAACCACTGCAGCGACAGTTTTAATCAAGTCGCCGGCATGCCAGCCTTTCTTCACCAGATCGTCACTCACAGCGCCAATCAGCAGCGGTTTCCCGTTCTCAACACTTGCCAGAACAATCACGCCGGTAGGATACTTTTGACGGAAGCGATCACACATCTGGCGTAAGGTTTCTGCATCTGCATTCGACAATTGAGCAGCCAGTACTTTAATCCCCTTAATATCGCGTACTGAGGTCAGGGTTTGCTCAAATTCAGCAGAAACCAGTTGCTGGCGTAAACGGGTTACTTCATCCCGAACCTCGTCAAGGTCTTCAAGCAAAGATTCGGCTTTTGTTGGGAGATCGTCCAACGAGGTTGAAAGAACCTGAGCGGTATGTTTCAAAATGCGAAACCGTCTTTGTACCAAGGCATAAGCCTCTCGACCAGTTACCGCTTCGATGCGGCGCACACCCGCTGCAGCGCTGCCCTCACTGATAATCAGGAAAATGCCAATATCTCCGGTATTTTCGACATGCGTGCCGCCACATAGCTCGTAGGATAGAGTCTCTTCCTCATCACCGATCGTAATGGTACGCACTGTTTCGGCATATTTTTCACCAAACAGAGCCATCGCTCCTTCGGCAATCGCCTCGTTGAGCGGCTTGAAGCGAATATGGAGGTGCAGGTCTTCAAAAATGGCGCGGTTGACCCCGGCTTCGATACGCTCCAATTGCTCGGTAGTTAGGGCTTCCGGATGAGTGAAGTCGAAACGCAAACGGTCAGGAGCAACCAGAGAACCGGCTTGGCGGGCATGCTTCCCAAGCACGGCCTGCAATTCAGCATGTAGCAGATGGGTGGCTGTATGATTGCGCATAATATCCCGCCGGCGTTGAGCGTCCACAGCAGCAATTGCCAGATCACCAACCGCCGGTTTACCACGCACAACCTCACCCACGTGAACAATCACGCCGGCAGCCGGTTTTCGGGTATCCTCAACCCGAATTTCCCAGCGGGGTTCAGCAGCGGAAACAATTGTGCCGGTGTCCGAAACCTGTCCGCCGGCTTCGACATAGAAACAGGTGGCTGGCAGGATCACCTCCACCGTGTCACCAGTCATCACCTCCTTCACGGCTTGACCATCTCGAACCAACGCAAGCACCTTGCCTTCGACTTCGAGATTGGAATAGGGGTCATACTGGACACCATCACTGCCCAGTTTTCCACTTTTTTGCAAACTTTCGAGAATGCCGCGGTAAACGTCCACATTTTCGCCGCCCAAAGGCCCGAAAGCCTTGCCCGCACCAGAAGCCAGACGATGTTCTTCCATCGCCCGCGCAAAACCGGCCTGATCCACCTCCAAGCCTTCTTCCAGAGCAATATCGCGTACCAGTTCCAGAGGTAAACCATGAGTGGCGTATAAATCAAACGCTTTTTCGCCGTCCAACACTTGACCGCCACTACTTTTGACTTCCTGTAATAGTTCTTCCAGATGCGCTAATCCCTGTTCCACGGTGCGTTTAAATCGTTTTTCTTCACGAGTCAGCGCATCTAGAATGGCCTCGCGGTTACGCACCAGTTCCGGGTAGGCTCTGCCATAATGTTCAATGACTACATCGGCAACCTGAGCAAGGAAAGGCTCATCCAGACCAATTTTGCTGCCAAATCGTGAAGCCCGTCGAATAATCATCCGACAGACATAATTCCTGCCCGTGTTACCCGGTACGACCCCATCTGCAATTAAGAAGGCCGCCGCACGAGCATGATCGGCAATCACGCGGTAAGGAGTGATGTTTGCATCCCGTTCCGCCTCACTGTGTCCCGTCAATTCGCGCACCTTTTCCATGAGCGGAAAGAGCAAATCTGTTCGGTAGTTGGAAGGTTTATCTTGAAGAATTGAAACAATTCGTTCCAGTCCCATACCCGTATCCACATGACGAGCAGGCAACGGTTCAAGGCGCGTGGGACTGAGCCGGTTGTATTGGATAAACACCAAATTCCACAATTCAAGAAAGCGCTTGCAATTACCGTTCACCCGGCAGGTATGCCCTTCTTCATGCTGCCGGTCACAATATTCAATACCACGATCGTAATGGATCTCGCTGCACGGCCCGCATGGACCGGTTTCTGCCATCTCCCAAAAATTATCCTTTCGTCCAAAGTAAAGGATGTGATTGGGATCCATCCCAGGCTGCTGCGCCCAAAACTTTGCCGCTTCCTCATCGGTTTCGATTTCTCCCTTATCATCTTTGAAACAAGTTGCCCAGAGCCGCTCTTTTTCGAGCCCCCAAACCGCTGTCAACAACTCCCAAGCCCATGAAATGGCTTCTTTTTTGTAATAATCCCCAAAAGACCAATTTCCCAACATTTCGAAAAAGGTATGATGGGTGTCATCTCTGCCCACATCATCCAGGTCGTTATGTTTTCCGGCTACACGCATACATTTCTGGGAGTTTACAGCGCGAGAGTACGGCCTTTGATCCGTTCCTAAAAATACATCTTTGAATTGCACCATACCTGCATTGGTAAAAAGCAGCGTTTGGTCGCCGCCGGGAACCAATGATGAAGAAGGAACGAAGGTGTGACCCCGTTCAACGAAAAAGTCAATGAACATTTGTCGAATTTCCGCGCCAGTCCAATTTTTCTTCATTTTTTTGGCTCCAACCTGATGAAATAAGATGAGGAATGGCTTTGATTATACAGGAACTATCTAGAGTAAGCAACAATTCCCCGAATAGAGAGGATCCATCCGTGTGGATGGATCCTCCTGCAGAAATGGGAGCTTCGGGATAAATCAGCGGGATACGCTCATTTTGAGCATTTTTCCATCTGAATTCATGGTCACTCTGGCAATATGAACATGAGTGTGTCCACCAAAGAAAACCTTTCGCTGAAAGATGACCACTCTGCGATTGCCCAATGTACTTCTGCCTTCATAACCCGAACTGTTTTTTTCTGCTGAGGTGTTCGGGTCAGAAACAACCTTCTGCAACCGGTAACGAACTTCCGCCATATCTATGCCCGGCAAATACGCTTCCACAGCTGCCTTTGCCTGTTGCACCAATTCTTCGTTATTAAGGTTTGTTTCACCATCCCCGTTGGAGTGATCGCTGACGGTTTTGATTGCCCAGTGAATGCGGCTGCGAGTGAACATTTTCGGCTTTTGAGATGGCGATTCGGGATAAACCAATGGATCTCCGTACAGCACAAAGGATATCAATGTCTTTTGATCCTCACCATCCAGAAAACCCTGACGCTTATTCATTTCGCGAGCCATACTGATTTTAGCCTGTACTAAGGCATCACCGGCAGAATACCCCTCTGCAATTGCTTTCCAGAAGAAATTAGCCAACAGGTCTGCGCCAACCAATGGAGGACTGACCGCGCCGTATGCGATTCCGGTCGAGGCAATTACCGCTCTTGTTCCAATAAAAAGGAAGCGCAAAGCAAGCGAGGTATTTTCTTCTTTGTCCACTATATACCCGCCGTAACAGGCTTCGCTGAATACAATTCGAGGAGAATGACCATTCTTGGGCAAGTCCGCCAGGGTCAATGCAACAGGATATTCTGAGCCATTCCAATTTTCGCGGGGATCACGCTGCCCATACCATTCAGCCGTTTCCGCCAAGCCGTGCAAGTTGTAAAAACCCAACTCGGAGCGTACCAGTTTTTCCGCATCAAAAGTTCGTGTCTCGTGAGGCGGAGAAACCAATACTGCTGTTTCTGCACTGACCGGCTTAAAACTGGCAACAGAAGAACGTCGCCAAACTGCAGCGGTATAACCAAACCGATCTTTGTTGGATGACGAGGATTGTGAACGTCGGTATAAAAATATCCATCGCAACAAATCGAACAAAAATCGTTCCGGCTTAATCGTTTTCCTCGTTTTACCGGTTTTCTGATGGTATTGAATTGCGCTTCGGATTTGTTGCAGTAAAAGTCCTGCATCGGCCCCTTTTTCATCGGGTAGTCGTCCAACCGGCCATTCCGGAATGAAGTAATTTGCATCAAGGGTGCTGTAGGGATTATCGGATAAAACCTCCTCATCCGAGTCGTCTGTTGGATTCGGCAGGCGATGGAAAGGTACAACATCCGGCCCGCCTACAATCAACAAAGCTCCAATTCGCCCGCCTTTTCTAGCCAAAGCCTGATCCAAATCTGCCAGCGATAACTTCATTTTCCAAGGATCGTTACCTGAAATTGTGGCTATTCCTAATTTTCCGGTACATTCGAGATCGTCCGGATAGAAGACCATTGCGCCCCACCCCGCCCGCTGACGAATAACCTCTGCTAAGCGGTTCATCTCCTGATGAAGGACTTGTGTGGTCTGTTCGCCATATTTTGCGCGCAGTCCACTGCGTGAGGAAAACACCACATAAATCGGGAAACGTCCATCTGCTTTTGCAACTGCTGGTGACTTAAGACGCTTTGCCAGTCTTTCAAATTCTTGTTCAGTCTCCTTCAACCATGCCGGCGTCTTTTTCTGAACTCGCTCGATGCGAAGATTTTTTTCTTCCTTCTCGCTCTCAGGTGATCCATGAAGAGTTTCACCGCTCCAATCTTGGCTATGCGAATCACCCTCGCCAATTTGATCATTCGAGTGATTTTCCGCCCGTTGTGTCTGTTCAACAATCGGGATTTCACCTCCGGCTGGCGCTAACCGATTCCAGCCCAACCTTCCCGCAACACTCGCCGGAATGGGCAGACTGAAAGGAATTTCATAACGAACTGGCCACAAAGGCAAGTAGGGGTGATCATCCCCCCACCAGCGTTTACTCACCTGCCCCGTGGAATCTTCCGCCGCACATTGATGCAACATCTGCACCGCCTGAGTTTCATCACCGGCCAGCAAATGGGCTTCTGCCAATCCCAACCGAAAGATCAGAGATTCCGGCCAGCGCTGGTTATACAACTCACAAAACCTCATCACGCCAGCCGAATCTCCCAAAGCCCGTAGTAATTTGACGTGCAAAATCGCGCTGAGCACCTCATCCTGATTCAACGCCAGCGCCTGATAAATGTTGACTTCCGCAGTCTCAAGGTTATTTTCCTGCAGAGCCTTTTGGGCATTCTTCAGGATGATAGCCCAGCCTGGCATCGATTGAGCAACATCCAAACGCTCTCCCAGTATATAAACCCGAATAACCATGTTTTTTGACCGCTCATCATTGATTTTTGCATACCATGCAGCAAGCAGCTTTTGTACCTCTACATCTTCCGGGTCAAGGCGGGCGATTTTTTCTAATATCGTTATGGCTTGAGTTAGTTTGTTTTCTAAGAAAAACAACTCCCCCAAAATCGTGTTGACTTCAAGATCTCCCGGATAGGCTGTAAGCCATGATAGCACTAGTTGGCGGGCAAACCGCAGTTCACCGGTTTCCAAGGCGCAATTCATCAAGAGCAACGCCGTACTTCGATTAATCTTTCCTTTTGAGATCACCGTGGCAATTCCATTGTCGTTTTGCTCTACAGGCATGTTCTCGCCTCCTGTCCGTGATGAACCAGATTCAGTGCAATGATTGCGCCAAGCTGGCGGCGAATGTTAACATCCTCTGGTGCTAAATCAGCCGCCCTCCTCAACATCACTTCAGCGCCGGGATAATCCTTACCATCTCGTAAAACCAAAGCGGAATAGTAATAAGGGCGAAAATCTTGCGGGTTGATCTGAATAGCCTGCTGGTAGACCGCCAATGCTTTCTTAAATTCCCGACGGCTGGTGAACACCTCTCCCAGTTTAAGATAAGTATCCAAATGGGCTGGTTGCAGCCGGATGGCTTCGCTGAGATGGAAAACCGCACGATCTAGTTGGCCCTGCTCTTTGAATACTTCCGCCAACAGCCGATGAATTTCCACATTATGCGGGTTAAGTTTCAAAGCCTGCAAACCGCTCTGTTCTGCCAGTTTGTTCTTCCCGGTTTTCATACAAGTTTGTGCAAACAGCCATAAAATTTGCTCATTTTGCGGGTATTCCAGAACTAATTTCTGAAGCAAATCCTGCGCTGCTGCCGCGCCCTGCATTTCTCCAACCAGCCTGGCCCGCTCAAATTCCAGTTCCCATTGACCGGGAATTTCTTCGATTGCCTGGTTCAATTCGGCTAATGCCTCACGGAATTGCCCCTGACGGATGAGGAATTTCACTGCCAGCAATCGGGTTCCTGCGTCTGCAGGTGCCACTCTTTCCGCCTGACGGGCAAAATAAAGCACCTTGTTGTCTTCACCTAATTGAAGGGCGATTTCACCCGCAGTGATCCATGCTTTTGCATTGGTTTCATCCAATTCAGCGGCTTTCTCAGCTGCTCGCAAGGCAGCTTTTCCATCCTGGCGCCCTCGCAGTGCCAACGCCATCAGCAGCCAGATTTCGCTGCGATCACCGTATGAATTGATCGCGTTTTGCAACAGTTGAACTGCCGGATCAACATAACCAGTCGCTAAATAATGCTGAACGAGCCGGACAAGCAATTCATAATCATTCGAGTTCAACTCCAAAGCCTTTTCGAGATGGATACGACAAGTATCCACCTCTCCACAACGTTCAGCAAGATCAGCCGCCATAAGATGCCAATTGATTTCATTTTTCCAAATACCTAGCGCAACCTCAATCGCCTCCCAGGCTTGAGCATAATCCTGATTCTTTTCGGCTATTCTGGCTAACACGGCCTGATAAATTGGATGGAATGCCGCTTGCTCGACGGCGTTACGAGCGTAATCAAGAGCTCTCTGTAGATCCTCATTCTCCCACACCAGCGCCGCCAACATTTGAACAAAGGGATGCTGCCGCCAGATCTCAGCCATCTGCATCGCACCGGCTGGGTTATTCCCACGCAGATGTGCTTCAACCAGCCAGGCAAAATCTTCGTCTGTTGTAGCGAAGACGCTCAAATCTTGAATCCGCTGGTGATCAGGATGGAGTACTGCCTCCGCTCGTGCCATCCAATGATCCAGCAGACGCGAACGGGTCATCACGTTCGCTTTTTCAAGCAGTTCTTTCGCTTGTTGTAGCACGGCCAACAGCATGTTTGGCTTGATTGCATGGTTTACAATTCCCAAAATTTGGGTCAATCTTTGCCACTCTGCCGCGCGGATCAATCCCTTGGCATAACACATGTAGGCAGCCGGCTCATTTTCATGCTCCTGAAGATACATTTCCGCGAGTCGAATCCCATCTTGCCATTCCATCAAATCAAACGCGGTTTCACTCAGGGTGAGCAGTAATCCTGACATCTGATGGCAATCCACCGTACTTTTTTGTGTTTCTAACTTGGATAAAACTTGACGAAACTCGGATAGCGACTCGGCAAAGTTACCTTGTTTTGCTTTCAAGCGACACTGAACAGACTTGAGGTGGAGATGATCCGGTTGATGAGCCAAACCTCTCTGGATTGTTTTTTCAGCTTCTATCCAATCGCCGTTTTCAATTAGGCTCTCTGCCTGGTAGGCATGCAGCCCCGCCAGCCATTCCGCTTCTTCATCCCCAGAAAAACTGGTAAAACAACCGACAGGGAGATTCTGTTCAACTAAGTTCACTGTTCGACTAAATCGCTCTGGCTGGAGCAACTTGCGGGCGAGATTAGCCACCTGGAATGCCATTTCCAGAGAAGATGGGCAAAGTTGTAATGCACTCTCAGCATGGTAAAGAGCCAGATTCAACTCACCGGCTTCAATGCACAAAGGCACAAAAAGACGGTGCACGGTAAATCCAGTCGCTGGCTCATATCCCCACAACGAATGGTCGCTGACATTGGGTGTTGCCAAATTCTCTCCGCCTTGACTTTCACAAATTCTTAGAGCCTTCTCCAAAGAAGCAATGGCTGCCTGCGGACGATGCATTAATTTGTGCAGTTCACTCTGGAAGATATAAGCCTCTGCAGCGTTGGGATTTACTGTAAGAGCAGTTTGCAAGGCATGATTGGCGGCCTCAATCTCACCCATACGCGAGTGCAACAAGGTCAGATGGAAATACATATCAAAACTCGGTTCCTCCGAGAGATGAATAGCCTTTTCGAGCGCCTGTTTTGCCAGTTCCAAATCACCGATGGTAAAAGCGATCTCGGCCATCGTTTCCAACTGCTCTGGCAGGATACTTTCAAAGGATAATATCCGCTTCAATTCTTCGCCAGCCGCATCTGGATCTCCGATTTTTTTCCACAGATTTGCGAGGCTTAATGCATAACCAACTTCCTGCGGATGCAATTGAACAAGGGTTTGAACAGCCTCTATGCTTTGTTGGATTTGATTCAACCGTTCCATCAGATCTGAAAACCATGTCAAACATTCCACACTGTCAGGTTGAAGTTTTCTGACCTGTTGAGCCATTTCAACAGCCGATTCAGGCAGGTTCAACCGGAAGAAAACCTCTGCCAGCAATTGTTTGATCTCGACATTGTCGGGACGAGACTGACTCGCATTTTGCAAAGCAGCCAGTGCAACTTCATTCTCACCCCTATGAAAGGCAATCAAACCAAGACCCGATTGGATACGCCAGTTCCACTCCGGTAAACCAGCCTGTTCACAATCCAGCAAATGTTGTAATCCGGGTAAGGCTCGATCCCATTCCTGTAAATTCAAATGAATTTCCGCATTGAGTAGAAGGGCCTCAAAATGATCAGGTACTTCTTTCAAAACCCGCTGAAGTGCTTTTTGGGCTTTCACAAACAATCCAATCGGTAAATTTTGGGGATTTGTCACCCGCCTTAATTCAAGCCCGTTTAATAAAACTTTTGCATATTCGACAAACCATTCCAACCTCGCGCCTTCGAATTGAAGCGCAACTTCCAAGATGGCAACACCTTCGTTTAATTCCCCATCCCGCAGCAAAATGTGAGCATGTTCATAAGCCAATTCTGGATGTGACGGCCACTTCGAGCGGGCTCTCTCAGCCACCTCGAGCGCTTCTTTATCGTGCCCGAGGGAAGCAAGGGTCTTGATCAACGTCAATGCCACTTCATCTGATTCTGGCGCCAGGCGGGCAGATTGCTTTAAATAGGGCAATGCCTCAGCGGACAAACCATTTTCCAGACAAGCTCTTCCCATGGCAAGGTGTAATTCAGCCGAATCAGGTACATTCAACAGAGCTGCCCGTAAAGTTTCCAGCGATCGTTGAGGCTCGCCGCGCTGATTGTACAATCGAGCAAGTTCTAACCATGGTTTTGGATCTTCTGGGATTAAAAGGGTAGCTTTGCTCAAGCTGGCGTGAGCTTCCTCTGTCTTTCCCAGTCCTAACTGAGCCAGACCCAGCAGTGTGTAGGCTTGTCCCTGTTCGCCATTTTGTTCCAGAATTTGCTGGCATGTTTGCAAAGCAAGATCATACTTCTCTCCCCCAATTGCACAGGTGACCAGATTCAACCGATCTTCCAATGATAAACCATCAAAACGGTTCAGAATTTCCTGGCGAATTTTCAAAGCTGCTTCCCATTCATCCCGATCTTCGAGCATTTTGGCATAAACCCGATAATGATCGGGGTTGGATTCTTCCAACAAAATCGCTTCCCGAATAGACCTTACAGCGATTTCATCCTGCCCTAACCGATGGGCAAGTTGAGCAGTCCAGGTCAGCAAGGGAATATCTTTGACGCGATGTTTCAAAAATTGTTGAGAAACCTCCAATGCTTCTTGGTACAGACTCAGACTCTCTAAAATTTCCAACAGCTCGAAGGGTGAATAATCAAAGACAAACCGTCCTCCAAGTACTCTTTCTTCGTTACTTTGTTGCTGCTTTAGCCATTCCCGAACGGCTTCCTTAACAATCTCTCTTTCTCCTTTTATCTCACCAATGTTTGTGCTACTTCCCCTGGTAAATATCTGAACCAGCAGAGGCAAATTGAATTCGCTTAGTCTTCGCGTCAGAGAGACAGGGGGGTTGAGCCAAATCGCTTCTTCCATCAATGTTTCTGACAATGGTGGAGCGCTGAGTAGTGGCTCAATCTCATCCCATAAGGTTTCCGTTGTATCAGAATCATTTTTGACGATAGAAATCAATTGCAAAGTCGTACCACCCAACCAGTGTTGTAACAAATTTCTCGAACGGCTCAGAAACAATTCGGCCTGCGCTGGGTGCCCTGCCAACTGATGAAGCGTCGCCATCCACTGCAATTCCAATGCTTCACCGGCAAGTTCAACCCATGATTTTTGACGGAATGTGAGACCATCAATGGGATTCAAATTACCGGTTTTTATGCGGCTTTCTCGTAAAATTTGGTTTGCCAACCAGCCGGTCAATTGAGGTTCATCATATTCCTTTAGATATATCAACCATTCAACTTGTTGAGGGAGTGGAGTTTCAGCGAGAACGAACAGGAACAGCCGTCTTGTAACCTCCTCCTCAAACGGGTTTGCTAACAAAATGTGGGTAATCCATGCTTTAGAAAGAGCAATATCCTCTTGGCTAAGCAGGGCTTTCAATAAATCTTCTTGATCCGGAATCAGGCCATACAAACAAAGTAAAGGCGTTTTCCATAATTCAATCAGAGAATTTTTGTTCCTCAGGTTGATGGATTTAAGTTCATCCATCAATCCAAGCCAGGTTTGAGTTTTTCGACGACGCTCCCGCAAAGCCAATGCAATGAGTCCGGCCTCTTGTAAATTTTTTGGTTTAGAGGTTGTGCGCAACAAACTTTCAAATGTTTCCAGCGCTTTCTTTCGGATCGAAGGCTCAACCGAGGGATAATGATCACTTCGTAAAGCCGCCAAATCCATGCGGCTGTTTAAAATCTTCAAAACCAGATTGGCCGGCAGCCAGTCTTCTTTGGTTTTCTGTCCTTTGCTTGTCGAATGGGAGAGCGAGTCGTTCTGTACGGCTTCCCAAACAAGAGGGTCTCTTTTCAACGCCGAAAACACTATGGGCACATCTTCCACCGCCAAACTTGTTTTCAATACTTCAAGGAGATCTGCGGACGGCATAGGGGCTCCTTTTTATAATTTAGACAACGCAGGGGAAAAGATTACTGGATCTGAAACGCAAGCCCAAAGGCTGCTGCAATCATCAACATGCCGGCAATGATCAAAAATACACCTATTCCAGCCGCTGTTCGCACCAATTGATTCAGGGATTCGATTAGACCGGACGCGTTGCCAATCAAACCGGCGATCTCTTCGGTAATCCCCTTTTGGGCTAACCGGGCAGTTTGTTCAGCTATCCGCTTGATTTCTCCGCCCAGCACTCGACTGACCAACACAATCACGCCGATCAACCACATGATCACACCCAGGGTTAAAGCCACCCCCGCTGTGGTCAGCAAAAAATCATTTTTAGTCATTTCAAAAATCATCATACCCTTCCTCCCATAGATCTCTGCTGGAAGGGTATGATGCAAGAATTGTGCCAGAAGATGTTTAACCGTTCAAACGCGCTATGTCCGCGGGCAAATCCGGTAAATCAATGGCACGGCCTTCGCAGAAAAGCATGGCTCGTTCAATCGCGTGACTCAGCTCGCGGATATTCCCCGGCCAGTCGTATTCCATCAGAGCCTGCATTGCTTGCGGAGTAATATCGTCTACGTTAACCCCCAATTTGGCTTTATATTGCCGGATAAAAAATCCCACGAGTTCAGGAATATCCATTTTCCTTTCACGGAGAGGCGGTAAGTGCAAATCAACTACTTTGAGGCGGTAATATAGATCCTTCCGGAAACTGCCTTCTTGAATCATTTCTTTCAGGTTACGGTTCGATGCGGCCAGCACCTGCACATCCACCTGAATCAAATTTGTCCCACCGACACGCCGGAAAGCATGCTCTTCGATCGCCCGCAATAATTTTGCCTGAATATCCAGCGGCATGGAAGAAATTTCATCCAGAAACAAAATACCTCCATCTGCCACTTCCATTAGACCATTTTTCCGGCGTTCTGCGCTGGTAAAAGCCCCCGCTTCGTACCCAAACAACTCCGATTCCAATACGGTAGGTTGAATCGCAGCGCAATTGATGGCAATGAATGGCTTGTTCGAACGCGGCCCGGTACTATGAATGAAACGGGCAAGCACCTCTTTTCCTGAACCGGTTTCACCAGTAATCAACACCGAAACCTGAGCCTGAGCGGCTTTTTGTGCCTGACTGAGCAGAGATTCCATCGAAGGGGTCTTTCCAACCACAAAAGAAATGCTTTGTTTTTGGCTTTGCCTCAAATGAGCCAGTTCTCTCCGCATTTGCACAATTTCGCAGGCTCGCAGGATCGAATTTTCTAATTGGGTCAATTGAATTGGTTTGGTCAAAAAGTCATGGGCACCGTTCTTCATTGCATCTACGGCCATATCTATATCGCCGTGGGCGGTGATGATAATGATCGGCGGGCGATATGGCATGTTCTGCATTTCATATAACAAACTTGGCCCATACCCATCAGGAAGTGAAACATCAAGAAGAACCACATCCCCATTTCCCCGTTGTAAACAGGTACGCGCATCGCTCAGGGTCGGCACGCCGATCACTTCGTATCCTAAGGGGGTCAGGTAATCGGAAATATTTTTTCTTGCGTTGGCTTCATCATCTACTACAAGGATCGTAATGGACATAATCAGGCTTCCTCGCTGGCTGGTAGGAATATGCGAAATACAGTACCACCCGGGTAACTATTAAAAGTAATGCTCCCGCGGTGGGCAGTGACAATTCGTTTGGTGATGGACAATCCCAGTCCAGTACCGCTGGCTTTGGTTGTGACAAAAGGCTCAAAGATTTTTTCTCGAATATCATCGGGAATACCCGCGCCGTTATCGGAAACTGCAATTTCCAGATGCGGATGACTGGATACCAACGTGGAAAGACTCACCTTGACGCTCAAAATTCCACCATTTTCTCGCATGGCATCAATCGCGTTGCTGATCAGGTTGTTGAAAACCTGATCGAGCGCTCGCCAGTCACCTTTTACAGGGGGAAGTTTATCTCCCGGTTGAAATACGTGGCGAATATTCAATCTTTCCATTCTGGGCCGCCAGCGTTCCAATATTCGATTTAGCAGTTGAGGGATATCCACCAATTCTTGCTTAGGTTCATAGGGCTTGGCATAAGTTTTCAAAGCTTCCATTTGGTGATGCAGCCGTTCACAATCGTTTTCCATGCGGCTCACCAAATCCTGAAGGGAGTTCTCGCTCCCCAAACGCCGCGAGAGAATTTGCAAACCAGTTGAGATATTGTTGATTGGGTTGAGCACCTCATGGGCAAATACACCCATAAACTCGCCCAGGAAAGCGCGCTGTTCTAACTGACGGGACTGTGCCAAAATTTGCTCATGTTCACTGATATCACGTACCAAAAGAACAACACCTGAGAGTTGGTTATTGTATTGAATCGGTAGAATTTTTACATCGGCAGCAAAAGTTTGCCCATTTCGTCGGTGCAAGGTAATATTTTCCAACAGGGAGGAGGTTTTGGTCGTAATCACATTGGCAAGCGCCGGCAGAAACCGATCCGGAGTGATCAGAATATTCTCAATCCGCTCTCCTTGAACTTCATTACGGGTGTAACCAAACAACAACTCTGCAGCAGGGTTGATTTCAATCACCAACGAGTCCGGATCAACAACGACGACCCCCTCCTGAACTTCTTCATAAACTGACGAATACAAATGGAGTTGAAATTTCCTCTGAGCTGATTCTCTCTTGAGGTTTTCTTCCAGAACTGATCGGCTGATTACTTGAGAAATGTAAACTGCCAGCACTTCAATGGTTTCCAACAACAAAGGCGGTGGTTGGGATTCCATTCCACCCACCACAACCAATCCTTCCAATGCATTTTCTTTACCAATGGCAACACTGGCAACATAAGTAACACCGGCAATCCTCGCTGAACGATGTAAGTGTGTGGTCATCCTCTTGCCCGGTGTCCACATCATTGGTAATGACAATCGAATCAAGTCAGTAGACGGCAACGTATCCGGGAACAAAGTCAACTCTTCCAAACTGATCAACTTCCGCAATTCGGGAAATTCGGCGCTGGCATGGTAAAGACAAATTAGATTAGTTTCAAACAGTCCTTTCAGGACATCCAGTAATCGTTGGATAGTAACCAGCAAATCATCAGATGAATTTTCCACCAACCGCGGGATCATCTGAAATGTGGTCAATAGCCGCTTTTGCCAGTTACCGCTGAGATATTGAAGATCAGTTTGCGAAACCACCTTTAAGACCAGATAACCGGTTTGTTGATCCAATACGTTTTTACGAATTTCTACCGGAATGCTTAAGCGGTTACGGGTTTTCAACATACCCGCAAGATTGTCTTCCTTCAGAATATCTTCGCGGCTGGGGTTTTCTAAAATATTCTCTAAATTTTCATTAACGACTTCCTGCTGCGAGTAGGCTGAAAGCACTAGAAATGCGCTATTCGCGAGAAGAATTCGATTACTCTCCGGGTCATAGACCAGCGCCGGTTCAGAGATCAATTCCAGCAAATTTTGAATGGCTGAATAAGTTTCGACCTTATTAATTTTATTTCCAAATAAAGCCTGAATCGGACGACTGATTACATCTCTCATATCCTAAACCTGATTAACTCTACGCAGATGGGCAGGGAGTATACCTTCCATTGCTCGGTATTTTGCTACGGTTCTTCGCGCAACTTCGTAACCTTGTTGAGCGAGTAAACACGCTAACTGTGAATCACTCAGAGGATTTTTTTCCCTTGATATGATTTCCCGCAGGGCCGTCCGCACGTTCAGGCTGCGGTCAAAGAAATTTGCCAGTGGAATGATTTTTTTGTTGGGCAGTTGAACCGTTTTATTCGAAACCGCTCGTGAGATAGTGGATTCATGCACACCCAGTTCCTCAGCAAGCGAGGCGCGAGTTAGAGGTTTGATATAACGGTCACCTCGCAAAATGAATTCTCGCTGAATACTGACTACCCGCTGCATTAATCGCTGCATGGTAAAGTTTCTTTGTTGCAAGCATTTGACAAACAAAGCCGCCCGTTCTAAATCATTCTTCATTCCAATGCGGGTTTCTTCACTGGCCAGGCGAGCCGCCTGTCGAAAGAGAGGATTCACTCTCAAATAGCCGCGGATCGGCAGGATAATTTCCACAACCAAGGGATTATCGGGAGAATTATTCAGGTAACTGATGATGATATCCGGATGGTAGTACACTTCACCGGCTTTTGGTGATGGATTTCTCACATCTCCCCAATGCGCACGAGCGGGAAATGGATTCAAATTCTCCCCGATGAATCGTACCATTTCCTGAACCTGATGATGAGACACTTTCAATTTTCGGGCAATTTCAGCATATTGACGGTGCGTCAGCCAATCCATCGCCTCGGCAATAATGCATCGGGCTAATTCCGGAACAGGTTTTGTTTCATTCAGCACATCAATTTGTACCAGCAAGGCTTCCTGCGGATTAGCAGAACCCACGCCCACCGGTTCAGCACGCTGGATGAGTTGCTTTATGCGGATCACTTTTGAAAGAGGAACATGAAAATACTGGGCAATTTCAACAGGTGCAATCGTCAAGAAACCATCCTCATCCAGGTGAGTCAGGAAAAATGCCGCAATTCGACGTTCATCACCTTCCAACTCGACCGCAATTTGACGCATGATGTAGAGCGGCAGTTCTTCCACAATTGGAGAAACCGGTTCATCGGGCATCAAATCCGCACTTCCACTACCAGAGGAGTAAAATTCTTCCCGAGGCGAAACAAAAACCACCGGTTCTTCAGCCTGCATGCTCACTGGTCGGCTGCATACCGGGCATTCGCCATGCCTCGGCAGGACTCGATGACATGTTGGACAGCGTCGTTCTTCCACCAACTCCAACGCTGGGTTGGTCAGCTCCTGCTGAATTTGCTGATACAGTTCCCCCACAGTCTGGTTGAGGAGGGTCATTGTCTGGGTCAGATGAGCGGTAGTTACCGTGCGGATACTGGGACTTTGGATTTGAAACATGATTTCTCCCTGCTCCCTAAAAAGAGTATACTGATCAAACCGTTTTGGTGCAAGTTTTATGCCAAGCCAATTTATTTCATGCGTGGTAGAATTTGCCGCAGGAACTCGAAGATGAAACTGGTTACGGTTATTGGTGGAGGTCTGGCAGGCAGTGAGGCCGCATGGCAGGCAGCCGAGATGGGCTGCGAAGTGTATCTTTATGAGATGAGACCGGAAACTTCCACAGGCGCTCATCTCAGTGGCTATCTTGCGGAACTGGTATGCTCTAATTCGCTGGGTTCAAACCTGATTGACCGTGCTTCTGGTTTGCTCAAAGAAGAGATCCGCCGTTTTAGATCATTGCTGCTCAACTGCGCTGAAGCCACTGCCTTACCGGCGGGTGGAGCATTAGCCGTTGACCGCGAAGCCTTTGCCAAAATGGTCACTGAGCGGCTAGTCAACCATCCACGCATTCACCTTATCCGTCAGGAGATGAAATCCATTCCTGACGGTATCGTCATAATCGCCTCTGGTCCATTAACTTCTCCATCTTTGGCTGAGGCTATTCAAAACTTTAGCGGCGAGAATCGTCTTTATTTTTACGATGCAATTGCCCCCATCGTCCATATTGATTCCGTTGATTTCACGATTGCCTTTAAAGCCTCACGGTATGGTGTGGGCGAAGACCAGGAAGGAGATTATATCAATTGCCCGCTTAACAGGGAGCAATACTTTGCTTTTCTGGAAGCCCTGCGCACCGCCCAACGAATTCAACTGCGGGAATTTGAAAAAGAAATCGAAGCCGGCGTCCGTGCGGGAATGGATCATTTCTTTGAGGGATGCCTGCCAGTTGAAATTCTTGCTCAACGCGGAGATCTGGCTCTGGCCTACGGCCCGATGCGGCCGGTGGGACTGAAGGACCCTCGCACGGGCAAGCGTCCCTTTGCTGTTGTTCAATTGCGGCAGGACAATCTGAGTGGTACCCTTTACAATTTGGTAGGATTCCAAACCAATTTGACTTTTCCAGAACAAAAACGGGTCTTCCGCATGATTCCCGGCTTACAAAACGCTGAATTTATCCGTTATGGTCAAATGCACCGCAATACGTTCATTGCCTCACCGCTTCTACTAAAGCCATCTTTACAGTCTCGTCAACGGGAAACCCTGTTTTTCGCCGGACAGATCACCGGTGTAGAGGGTTATATGGGGAACATTGCTACGGGTCTATTGGCTGGCATCAATGCCGCCAGGCTGGCTGACGGGAAGCCGACATTGACATTGCCAACCACAACCATGCTGGGTGCGCTGTGCCATTATGTGACTCATGCTTCGATGAAAGATTTCCAACCAATGAAAGCCAATTTTGGTATCCTTCCTGAACTCCCAGAAGCCGTCAAAGGGAAACGCGCTCGTGCTCAAGCCCATGTCGAACGTTCCCTGCAAGACTTGCAAATCTTTTTCCGGGAATGGGGGATTAAAAGTAAGACTGTATAATGAAGAAATCTCCCATCTTTTCGCTCGTACTGTTGATTCTCTTGCTGGCAAGCGGTTTACTGATCAGCAAATGGTTCGGCGGAAGCCCACCTACTACCTACCGCTTCGATCAAAACCGTGCTTACAGAGACATTGAAATGCAATTATCTTTTGGCGCACGTACTCCCGGCAGCCAAGCACATCAGCAGACAATTGATTACATCGTTGAACAAACCCGACAGGCTGGCTGGCAGGTAGAATTACATCATACTCAACGGCTGGGACATCCCATAACCAATGTGATTGTCAAGCGTCCTAATCCAGGTGCTCCTCAAATCATTCTGGGTGCACACTACGATTCACGATTTTTCAGCGACCAGGATCCCAATCCCTCAGTTCACGATCAGCCCGTGCCCGGCGCAAATGATGGCGCATCAGGCGTGGCGGTGTTGCTGGAACTGGCTCGTAGTTTATCCCCAGATTTACCCATTGATATCTGGTTGGTATTTTTCGATGCCGAGGATCAGGGAAATATCCCGGGCTGGGATTGGATCCTGGGCTCCCGCGCCTTTGTGGAGGAAATTCCCATCAATCCTGCCGCCGTAGTCATTTTGGACATGATCGGTGACGCAGATTTGAATATCTATCTGGAAAGAAATTCCAATCCACAAGTCGCCAGTCAAATTTGGGAAACTGCCCGGAAATTAGGATTTGAGGAATACTTCATTCCCCAATACAAATACAGCATTCTTGACGATCACATTCCTTTTTTGGAGCGTGGTTTTGCGGCAGTTGATATCATTGACTTTGATTATCCGTATTGGCATACCCGGAATGATACCCTCGATAAAGTTTCAGCGGATAGTTTGGGTATTGTTGGACAAACGATTCATGACTGGCTAAGCCGGTATGAATAACACTTGGTACAATCTCGGAAAATAGCATAAACTTAACAAGATGAACGAATTGGAATTATTGAGAACAATAAAACCAGTCTGGATCAACCGCGTCGTACAATCTATGGCACGCGGCGCAGGATTGCGTGAAGACCTGCGGATACAAATCGAATCCTTTTTCACCAAGCTCGAACAAGCCGTTGAAACCGGTGATCCCGGATGGTTGGACTCCGTTCTAACCGATTGGTCGCTTTCCTTGACGCTTACCGATTTAGAAGTGAGTTCCAGCAGTTTATTAAAATTCACCATTCTGCTCCACCAAATCACCCTTGAAACCTGTCAGGAAGTTCTGGATGAGAGTCGGGCTCTAAACCTGATTTCAACCTTGCTGCCCACTTTCAATTACATTATTGAAAAAAGTGCACAATTGGAGATGGAAGCCAAGGTAAGCCATTTGACCACTCAATTGGAACAAACCCGCCAGAATTTAGAAAAACTGGATAAAAGCAAGTCCGATTTCATCGCTGTGGCTGCCCACGAATTAAAAACCCCCCTTACCCTCATTGAAGGGTACACCGCAATGTTGCGTGAAATGTTGGAGCAACAAAGCGGCTTGAATCATTACCTGACCATGGTGGACGGAATCTCCAACGGTGCGCGCCGATTACGCGGTATCATTGATGATATGATTGACGTTTCTTTGATAGACAACCGCTTGCTCAGCCTTAACATCCAACCGGTTTGGATCAACCGGCTTTTCCATCTCCTTCAAGCCGAGTTACAACCCGCCCTTCAGGAACGCCATCAGATTATGATCGTCCATCCATTCCCGGGCTCGGATGAGTTAACTTTTGGTGATCCCGAAAGGCTTTTACAAGTCTTTCGAAATGTTTTGGTCAACGCCATCAAATTCACCCCAGATCATGGCAAAATCACCGTCAACGGACGAAAGTTACCCGGTTTTATCGAAGTAGCCGTCACCGATGAAGGAATCGGAATTGACGCCGAAGACCAGTTAATCATCTTCGAAAAATTTTCCCGGATCGGCAATGTCGCACTCCATTCGAGCGGTAAAACCAAATTCAAAGGCGGTGGGCCCGGGCTGGGATTGCACATCGCCAAGGGAATTATTGAAGCCCATGGGGGGACTATTTGGGTGGAGTCCAATGGCTACGACGAAGAAAAATGTCCCGGTTCCACTTTTCATATCCTTGTTCCACATCATGTTGAACCACCCGACCTTAAAACGGCGCGATTATTCGCATCATTACTAACCCAATCTACGAAAACTGGAGCCTATGAATCAGAATAAATCCGTCTTTCGTCCGGCTGATCGAATTGCATCGTTCAAGCCCTACTTTTTTGCCAGCCTCAGTCAAAAAATTGCAGAGCTCAAAGCACTTGGCACGGATGTGATCCGCATTGATATGGGGTCTCCCGACCTGCCACCGGCGGATTTTATTACCGATGTATTAGTGTCCACTGCCCGCCGCCCCGATAGCCATGGATACACTCCTAATGGAGGCACACTGGCCTTTCGAAGGGCCATTGCAGCCTACTACGCCAACCGCTTTCAAGTTGATCTGGATCCGCAAAAAGAAACGATTGCTCTGTTGGGATCGAAAGAAGGCATCTTCAATCTCACTCAGGTGTGCATCAACCCGGGCGACATCGTGTTGGTTCCCAACCCCGGCTATCCGGTTTATCAGTCCAGTGCCATGATTGCCGGTGGTCAAATTGTTCCAATGCCCCTGCTCCGTGAAAATCATTTCATGCCTGACCTGGATTCGATCCCTGAATGGGTACTGGAACGAGCCCGACTGATGTGGCTCAATTATCCCAATAATCCAACCGGCGCAGTCGCAACGTATGAGTTTCTCGAAAAAGCGGTAGCCCTTGCCCGTCAATATCAGATTTTGATTGCTCACGACGCGCCTTACGTAGATATTTGCTTTGATGGCTATAAAGCTCCAAGCATTTTGCAAGTTCCGGGCGCCAAAGAAGTAGCCGTTGAGTTCAACTCATTGTCCAAAACCTACAACATGGCTGGCTGGCGTTTAGGGATGGCGGTTGGAAACGCAGAAGTCATCCGCTACCTGCATACCTATAAAAGTCAAGTCGATTCCTCGCACTTTGAAGCCATTCTACAAGCCGGCATTGTCGCGCTCACAGGCGATCAATCCTGGCTGGAAGAACGAAATCAGATTTACCAGCACCGAAGGGACATCGCCTTAAGCGGTTTGCGTGAAGCTGGTTTTAGCGTAGATACCCCCCCGGCAGCCATTTACATTTGGGCTCACCTGCCTGAAGGTTACTCCGACAGCACCGCTTTTTGCTCCCAGCTACTTGAAGAAACCGGCGTCAGCGTTACGCCGGGGGTCGTTTATGGTAAACATGGAGAAGGATACATCCGCATATCTCTTGGTGTTTCCACAGATCGTCTCAAGGAAGCCATTGATCGCATCATTCAGTGGCTGAAGAAATAAGAGTGAATTACGAACACAATGGCAAAAAAGATTGCTGAACCAACTCAACCACCGCGCGAACGTGCCCTCCTTGTTGGAGTGGATTTAATAGGAGATCCCGGCTTACTCCCACTGGAAGACTCACTGGCAGAATTAGCATTATTGGCAGAAACAGCAGAGGTAGAAGTCCTTGGTGAAGTCACCCAACGCTTAGAAAAGCCCAATCCGGATACCTTCATCGGATCAGGCAAGGTAGACGAAATAAAAATGCTGGTGGAGGAAACCCAAGCCGATCTGGTCATTTTTGACACCGAACTATCGCCTCGACATCAACGCGAACTAGAAGAACGTTTTGGCGATCAGGTACGGGTAATTGACAGAACAGCGCTGATATTGGATATTTTCGCCCGGCATGCCAACACGCGGGAGGGCATTTTGCAGGTCGAGCTGGCTTACTATGAATATCGGCTGCCGCGCCTGACCAGAGCCTGGACTCACCTCGCCCGCCAGACCGGTGGCGGCGGAGGTCGAACCGGTTCAACTGGTGGGGTTGGCTTACGTGGCCCTGGCGAAACCCAATTGGAAGTTGACCGCCGAGAAATTCGCCGGCGCATTGCCCGCTTGAAGGAGGAATTGGAAAAGGTGCGAGCTCACCGCCAGCGTTATCGCGAGCAACGCCGTCGCTCTAATATTCCAATTGTGGCGCTAGTCGGTTATACCAATGCTGGAAAATCCACTCTATTAAACACCCTTGCCAGAGCCGATGTGTATGTAGCCGACCAACTGTTTGCCACACTTGACCCAACCACACGCCGGGTTGAATTACCAGCCGGTCACACCGTATTGTTTACCGACACCGTCGGTTTCATTCAAAAATTGCCAACCCAATTGATTGCTGCCTTTCGGGCTACTCTCGAGGAAATCACCGAAGCCGATTTGTTGGTACATGTGCTGGATGTAACCCATCCAAATGCCTGGGAGCAGTGGAAAGCCGTTCAACAAACCCTTCTGGATATTGGATGCGAAGATATTCCCACCATTACCGCCTTGAATAAAATTGATCGCATTTCCGAAACTGAAACAATTCGTAGCGCACTTGATCAGTTCACCACCTCTGTGGAAATATACAAAAAAACTGGTGAAGGTCTCCCCAATTTACTGCGCGAAGTGGAAAACATTCTCTTTGAAAACTTTGAACCGGTGGTCGTTTACCTCCCTTACCGGGAAGGCCAGCTCATCGCTCAATTCCACGAATTCGGCAAAGTAGAAGAAAGTCAACCGTTTGGTGAATACATCAAGATCAAAGGTTCGCTGCCCGGACGTTTATTGAACGCTTATCGCCCCTATTTTAAGCGTCCAACCCCTGCGAAAAGCGAGGTTTGAGTCGTAATATGCTGGAAAATCTCTCGCATCTTCTGGACAAAGTTTCTTCCTTTCTGGCACACCGCAAGGGATTATTGCCGTTGGTGGGATTGGTTTTGATTTTGTTCAATTTCATCCTGCAGTTTATTGGGAATGGGTGGATGGTAGAAAGCAACTTACTTTTGCACTTGGGTTTGATATTAGCCATTATTGGATTTATGCTCGCCTGGGCCCTATAATCAACGCAAAAAGGCTGCCGATTGGACAGCCTTTTCAAAATTCACCAAACAGGCTTCGGGTTATTTCTTTTTATCAGCCTTTTCCATACTGATAATTTCGCGGCCCTGATAGTAACCGCAATTAGGGCAAACAGTATGCGGAAGCCGCATTTCACCACACTGGCTGCACTGCACCAAGTTGGTATTCTGCAACGCATCGTGAGCCCGCCGACGGTCCCGCCGTCCTTTTGAAAGTTTCCGCTTTGGAAGTGGTACCATTCCTGTTACTCCTATCTTCAATAGCCAAATTACGGCAAATTCCCAATTCAAAAAGCCGCACTATTGTACCTTCACCCATTTAGAACTGTCAAGTAAAAAATTCCAAAATCACCATTAAATTGAAAGCGTCCCTACCAAACCAGAGTTAATGGGAGTATAATCTTCCTCATCGCCAGCGGAGCGCTGGCATTTGTATGAATCGGAGGCCTGGCATTAATGAATCGTCGTTATATCAATTTGATCGTCATTCTTTTAATTTTTGCTTTGGCAATCTGGATAGACCTGCCGAATAATCCGGGTATTCGAATTGGCTCCTTTGAGAGAAGATTTGAAACTGTTCTCGGCTTAGATTTACGTGGGGGCATGCAGGTCATTCTGAGCGTACCGCCTGAGATTTCCGTTACCCAACAAAACCTGCAGGACGCAGCCACCATTCTGGAAAATCGTTCCAACGCCTTGGGGGTCAGTGAGGTGGTTTTTCAAACTGCCGGCGAGCGCATCATCGTTGGTGAATTTCCCGGAGCAACGGATGCTGAAGAAGTCATCAATCCCATTCGTCAGGTTGGGCAGCTCGAATTTGTGGATACGGGGGATACCCCCTTACCTCCCGGCACAGAAATTTTGACCGATTTTGGACTGCCTGAACCGGTTACGCAACCCACCGAAGAAAACGGTAAAATTCGCTACCACACTATTCTCACGGGGAAGGATTTGAAATCAGTGGGAGTGGTACGTGGCCAACTGAACGAGTACGAAGTAGCCATTGAATTCAATCCGGATGCCGGAAAAATCTTCGAAGAATGGACGACTCAGAATGTCGGTAAATACTTAACCATAGTTTTGGATAAAAAGGTCATTTCCTCCCCCGTCATTGAACAGCCAATTAAAGACGGACAAGGGGTTATTCGAGGAGGTTTCACCGCCGAAAGTGCCAATTCCCTTGCGGTTCAATTACGGTATGGCTCGCTGCCGATCCCGCTCAACATTGAGCAGATTCGTGTCATCGGCCCAACCTTGGGTCAGGATTCGCTGGAAAAATCCTTAATTGCCGGCCTGATTGGTTTCTCGATCGTCATGTTATTCATGGCCATCTATTACCGCGTACCCGGTTTCGTCGCCGATTTAGCGTTGATCTTCTATGCACTGCTGACTTTTGCAATTTTCAGAACCATTCCGGTGACCCTAACCCTGCCGGGAATTGCGGGTTTCCTGCTCAGCACAGGAGCAGCTTTGGATGCGAATATTCTTATCTTTGAACGTCTCAAAGAAGAACTTCGCAACGGCCGAACCATTCGGCAGGCAATTGACCTGGCTTGGCGGCGTGCCTGGCCGTCCATCCGCGACTCGAACATTGCTGCTCTCATCACCAGTGGAATTCTGTTCTGGTTTGGCTCCGCCTTCGGTGCCAGTTTTGTCAAAGGTTTTGCGCTCACCCTTGCTCTGGGCGTTGCGGTCAGCCTTTTCACCGCTTTGTTTGTCACTCGCACTTTGTTAAGTCTGTTCCTTGAGTCGATCAAGGAACCCGAAAAACGTCCCGAATTATTCGGAATATAGAGGCAAACATGAATTTAGACATTCTCGGAAAACGCTATTACTTCTTTGCCTTATCCTTGCTGGTAATTTTACCCGGCTTGATTATTTTAGCCATCAATGGATTGCCGTTGGCAATTGACTTTAGCGGCGGTACCATCCTCGAACTTCAATTTCCAACCCCCAATCTGCCTCCCACCGAAGAAGTGGTGCAAATTTACAACGAACTGGGTTTCCGTGAAGTGCAGGTGCAAACGGCGGCTGGCCCTTCCGGTCAGAGGGATATTTTGGTCATTCGTTCTCCCTTCATGGACGAAGAGACCAAAAATCAAGTGGTCAATACAATGGAGGAAAAATTCGGGGTTGAACAACTTCTGGTAAACCGTTTCGACTCTGTCGGCCCGGTCATCGCCGCTCAAGTTACCAACCGAGCTGCTTTGGCGGTTGCCATTGCCGCGCTGGCGGTCGTCCTCTATATCACCTACGCATTTCGTGGGGTTCCCCATGCTTTCCGCTACGGGGTTTGTGCCATCATCGCCATGATTCATGATATTCTGGTGGTTTTCAGCATCACTGGAATTGGGTCTGTGTTGTGGGGATGGCAGATGGATTCGCTATTCCTCACAGCCCTCTTGACGGTGATTGGTTTTTCTACACAGGACAAAATTGTTGTTTTTGACCGCATTCGTGAGAACAGCGCCTTTTTACGCAAATTGCCCTTTGAAAAACTGGCCAACCACTCTATCATTCAAACCCTGCAACGTTCCATCAATACCCAGTTGATGACTGTAGAGTTTATGCTGCTTGCGCTGGCCCTTTTCGGCGGCGTCACGCTTCGGGAATTTGCCGTCATTCTGCTGGTTGGTTTATTCAGTGGTACTTACTCCTCGATTTTCGTGGCTGCGCCTATCCTGGTCGTGTGGGAAAATAAAGAGTGGCGCACCTGGTTCCGCAAGCAAAATGCCAGCGCCTGATCAGGATTCAAGAGGACCAGATTTTGCGTAAGATGTTCAGCCAGGGTTTCGAAACCAACTCGAAACCCTGTTTTTGAATTTTCCCAAACCCCATAAAGGAGCAAATGGATGCAGAACCCAACAATACAGGAACGAATCCCATGGAAAAGTCGCATCTGGATTTCGCTTGCCGATTCGTCTGTTGCAATGATGCAGACTATCGTTGGTGGAGGGGCTCTCACTTATTACTTCACACGAGTACGCGGACTTGAACCGAATTTAGCGGGGCTGGTCTGGTTGCTTTTCGGAATCTGGAATGCGATTAATGACCCCTTGTTCGGATTTATCAGCGACCGCACCAAATCCAAACTGGGACGGAGACGCCCCTACATCCGCTACGGCGCGCCTTTATTGACTCTGGGTTTCATATTCCTTTGGTTAGACCTGCCATCTTCACAGGGGGTCATGTTTTCTCAAATGTTGATCGGGCTGTTCGTCTATGACATCCTCTACACCGCCATCGCCACCAGCATTTACATCATGCCTTATGAAATGGCAGTATCCAACAAAGCCCGCAGTAGCATTTTTATCTGGAAAATCATTTTCATGATTTTTCCAAATGTTTTACCGTTTGTCATCGCAGCTATTCAACCCGGCCCGGGAGATGATCCGTCCGGTTATCGCTTTCTATTGATGGGTATGGCAATCATTTTGGGCTTGATTGTCTTTTTTAGCACATTTTTCTATGAAGAAAAAGTATTTACCCAGCAGGATGAGCAGTTTCCCTTTATAAAATCCCTCAAAGAGAGTTTTTTGAACTTCGCCTTTGTGATCTTTCTGGTGGTCAGTTTTACAGTCATTTACATCCAAACCAGCCTCATGCAAGGGGTTGCTTATTACTTCGATGAAATTATGACCACTCCGCTGCCGCTCTATATCGGGTTAGCTGTTGGGATTGTGTTCGGCATATTATTCTGGATACGCCGCCGCGAGCCGTGGGGAGTAAAAACATGTGTCCGAGTCTGGTTGGCTGCTTTTGCCACTGGTTGCCTGGTCATGTTACTCGGCGGTAAACTATTGATCCCTGCCATAGTCGGATTCTTCCTCATCGGCGTTGGTTTTGCAGGAGGTATGTACCTGATTCCGATCATGAATGGGGATGTCATTGATTACGACGAACAACGCACCAGTTTGCGTCGTGAAGGAATGTACGCAGGCATCAATAGTCTGGTCACCAAACCGGCTATCAGCCTCTCTCAAGCCGCTTTTCTTTGGATTCTTCAGGCCAACGGTTACAATCCCCTTTTACCAAAAGGCTTGCAAACTGCTCAGGCTGAAACGGGGATTTTGCTGGCATGGATGCTGATTCCAACGATTCTATTGACCATCAGTTGGTTAACTATGCGCTGGTATCCGTTGGCTGGTAAGCAATGGGATGACATCAAACAACAACTGGCTGTAATCCACGAAGAAAAAGAACAATTGGCCTTGCAAAAATTTCACCCCAAAACGGCTGACTAACCCTCTACAGCCCAAAATGATGACTTTTGTAAGGTGACAGGTCAGACTTTACCGATACAATTAATGTGTAAATAAAGGAGAACGAAACATTCCTTTAGAATTTCTCATTTTTCCAATCCCATCCTATTCCTTCCCGGAGAAAGCGAGATTTCCATGCGCAAAGAAGTCGTTCTGATCACCGGCGCGAACGGTGAAATTGGTCATGGCTTGATCACTCATCTTGGCAGAGAAGGCAAAGTGGACATTGTAGCGCTGGATGTACAACCGCTGGATGAGTCCCTGCGACCTTATTGTCTGCGCTCCATTCAGGGGGATATTCTGGATGGCATGTTGCTGGGCAGATTGGTTGCCGAGTTTGAAATTCGCACAATTTATCATCTGGCATCCATCCTATCCACAAAAGCGGAATACAATCCTGAAACCGCACACCGAGTCAATGTCGAAGGCACACTCAATCTTTTACGATTGGCTGTCGAACAATCCGCCTGGCAGGGACGGCCTGTAAAATTTATCTACCCCTCTTCAATTGCAGCATATGGCTTACCAAACCTAGAAACAAAACTCAACGCGGGAAAAATCAAAGAATGGATGTGGCTCGAACCCACCACCATGTACGGCTGCAACAAATTGTACTGCGAGCATCTTGGAAGATATTACACCCGCCACTATCGTCAGTTGGCAGCCGATCACACTCCCAACACAATTGATTTCCGCTGTATTCGTTTCCCCGGCTTAATCAGTGCAGACACAATTCCCACCGGAGGCACCAGTGACTACGGCCCGGAAATGCTCCATCATGCTGCTCAAGGTGTGCCGTATGCTTGTTTTGTTCGTCCCGACACTTGCCTCCCCTTCATGGCAATGCCCGATGCGGTTCGTTCGTTGTTGATGTTGGAAAGCGCCCCCAGAGAAAACTTGAAACATCTGGTTTACAACGTGACCAGTTTCAGCGTTACCGCCCAGGAAATTTACGAAATTGTGGTGAAAGCCTTTCCGAAAGCCCAAATTACCTTCAAGCCCCACCCCAGCCGACAGGCAATCGTCGATTCCTGGCCGGCAGATGTGGATGACAGGGCCGCCCGTAAAGATTGGGGGTGGGCTCCGGAATATGATAAAGATCGCGCTTTCAATGATTATCTCATTCCTGCTATAAAAGATCGTTATTCGGTTAAAGTATAGAATTTTGGGGAGAAATGGAATGACCGCATCAGAAAAAATTGTGATTACCCCGGCTTCCGATGAAAAAGTTGTCCCGTTGATGGTCTACATCCCCGGTAGATTAGTTTGGGGAGAAGCAGTGGTCAAAGAAGCCATCCGCGTCAGTACCTGGTTGAGGACAAATGTGGCTCCTGAGGTTCTTACACTTTTCAATGCAAAAATGCTTATACCATCAGGTGGAACGAAATCTAAGCCCGTCTTTCACCCTGAGTTAAGCATATTTGTAAGTCAAATCATCGCCTATCACTTAATACCTCCCCAACAGGAACCACCCGACTTTGACCCTACCGAGCCTAACCGCGTCATGGAGCCAGTAACCCTTTGGGTGGACACCTTCCGAATGGATGGGCACCTTCGTCTCTCGGCACTTTCCTCAGTGAGAAAGTATCTGGATGTCACCCGAGAGGCATTTACCTCTTTGTATGATGTGGAGATTTCTAACCCGCTTCTGCCGGAATTGGGTACGTTGAAAGTGCCTTATTTGATTGTGAGACAAAACATAGCGCTTTACGGCAAAAAAGCCGGCTAGCAAACATAATTTTCCACAATCATACTTTTCAAAACGAATTTTGATAGAAATCTTACAAAATTCGGTTATGATAGTTTCGTCATATTTGGAAGAACACGGAGGACGCAAGATGTCTCAACCGATTTCTGAAACTTATGCGCAACCTGTCCCTTTCAAAGCTGAAACTCGCCAGTTACTGAATATCCTCATCCACTCTCTCTATACCGACAGAGAGGTATTTTTGAGGGAATTGATTTCCAACGCTTCCGACGCATTGACCCGTCTTCACTTTGAATCGTTGACCAATCGTGAAATTGTTGATCCCGAAGCCGAGTTGGCTGTTTGGATAGAGCCAGACCCACAACAAAGAACTCTGACCATTCGTGATAGCGGAATTGGCATGAACGCCGAAGAACTGGTCCAAAATCTCGGTACGATCGCTCATTCGGGTGCCAAAGCCTTTTTAGAGGCTGCCCAAAAAGGTGACATAAAACTCAACGACATCATCGGGCAATTTGGCGTTGGTTTCTATTCAGCCTTTATGGTAGCGGAAAAAATCGAGGTAAATTCACGCTCTTACCGTCCCAACGATACTCCGGCACGTTGGATTTCCTCTGGCGAGGACACCTTTGTCATCGAACCATCCCATAAATCAGAACGAGGAACTATAGTAAAAATCTACTTAAAAGAGGATGCTGCCGAATTTTCCGAAGAAAACCGTCTGCGTCAGATTATCCGGAAACATTCAGATTACATCCCATATCCCATTTATATCGGAAATGATAAAGAACCAGCCAACCGTCGAACATCTCTGTGGCGTCAACCCCCTCATCAGGTTGGCGAGGAAGAATACCGCGAATTTTATCGCCAGTTTACCCTTGATTTTCAAGAACCTCTGCTCAAACTTCACCTGGCAATTGATGCTCCGGTGCAATTGTACGCTCTGCTGTACATCCCCTCTGGTGTAGAACGAAATCCCTTCGGTCTTAGAAAAGAAGAAGGACTGAAACTTTACGCTCGAAAAGTACTGATTCAGGAATACGCAAAGGAAATTTTGCCGGCTGCTTTTCTCCATTTTGTAGATGGCGTAGTGGACTCGGAGGATTTACCCCTCAATGTGTCGCGCGAGTCGATTCAATCCAACCGGGTCATGGCTCAAATCAAACGGCTTTTGACCAATAAAATTATTGACACCCTCAAGACCCTTGCAAAGGATAAACCGGAAGAATACAACCGCTTTTGGGTTACCCATGGGCGCAGCATAAGGGAGGCCATCGCCACCGAAGCCGATCTTGTTACCGCCTTGCAGCCACTCCTTCGTTATCACTCGCTCAATCACCCACAGGAATGGATATCATTGGACGACTATCTGATGAAGTCGCCTGCAAACCAGACCTGTATTTATTACCTGATCGGCGACCATCCAAAAAGTCTTGAAAACAGCCCCCATCTGGAAATCTTCCGCCGGCGCGGAATGGATGTACTCTTTATGACCGATCCGCTCGATCCCTTTGTTGTACTGCGCGTTCCGCGCTATAACGGACATGATTTGGTCAACGCCGCCGGTGAGGATCTCAAGCTTCCCAAGGGAGACTCAGCGGATACCTCCCCAGCAACAACATCCGACGAAAAAAGTAATGATCTTGTTCAACGTTTCAAGCAGGTTTTGGGCGAGCGGGTAAGCGCTGTTCGCCTTTCTGCTCACCCCCTGCAAGCCCCGCTCCGGCTCGTCATTCCTCAGGGAGCGGCACAACCTGAATTTCAAAAAGTTTATCGGCTGCTCAACCAAGACTATGAACCGCCCAAGCCAATTTTGGAATTGAATTCGGCGCATCCGATTCTCCTTTCATTGCTTCAATTACCATCCGAATCTTCTATATCTCACACAGCCATTGAATTACTTTACGAGAACGCCTTATTGGTGGAGGGGTTACACCCCAACCCCGCTGAACTCGCGCCACGCATACAGGACATCATTCAACTGGCATTGGAAAGGACATCCCATGAATAAACCCCTGGTCTGGTTAACTCGATCTATTTATGAACCTGCATTACAAAAGATTAATGAAATTGCGGATGTCGAGGTATGGCCGGCGGAGAATCCCCCTCCGCCGGATGTTATCTTGGACAAAGTTCAACGAGTGGATGGTCTCCTGACGATGTTGACCGATCCCATCTCTGCCACGGTGATTGAGAGTGCTCCTCGCCTCAAAGTGATCAGCCAGATGGCGGTTGGGTTTGATAATATTGACATAAACGCTGCAACCCGATGCGGTATTCCGGTGGGTCATACGCCGGGCGTGCTGACAGAAACCACCGCAGATTTTGCATGGGCGCTGCTCATGGCAGCCGCCCGTCGGGTTGTGGAAGCCGATCATGAGGTTCATCAGGGTATCTGGCGGGCGTGGGGACCGAATGTGCTGACCGGTGTGGATGTACATGGCGCAACACTGGGAATCATCGGTTTTGGACGCATTGGAAAAGCAATCGCCCGCCGAGCAGTTGGTTTTTCAATGAAAGTCCTCTATAACGATCCAAAACGAGACCCAACAGCAGAACAGGAGCTCGGCGTTGAATATCGGGATTTGGATGAATTGCTTCGAGAGTCGGATTTCATCAGCCTGCACACCTATTACACGCCCAATTTGCACCACTTCATCAACCGCCAGCGTTTTGCCCAGATGAAGGATGGGGCAATTTTTATCAATACCGCACGAGGTGGCTTGGTGGATCACAATGCGCTTCAATGGGCATTAGAGACAAAGAAACTTGCCGCAGCTGCGCTGGATGTGTTTGATCCTGAACCCATTCCATCCAATCATCCATTATTGAAGTTCCCGAACCTCATCATCACCCCTCACATTGCCAGCGCCAGCGCCCGAACCCGTCAAAAAATGGCATTCATTGCAGCCGATAATCTCATCGCCGGTTTGCGCGGAGAACGCATTCCATATTGTGCTAATCCTCAGGTCTATCAAGCCTGACTACACGGTAGATTATGATGAAAATACTTCAAAAAAGGGATTTTTGTTAACTCAAAATTTGTGACAAATGCGGTATCCTTATAACAGTTTGACAGACAACCTGTGACCATTCTGACCTTTGCCATTTTTTATTCTTTGCGAAGGGGACAGAATTCAAATCCATCATCTTATTATTTCAGGAGGCAAACTCGTGGACCAAAAAGCTCTGAATGGCTTACTTAGGCCGAATAAAATTGCGGTGGTGGGTGCATCGGCGACCCCCGGAAAAATTGGTTACACCGTATTGAAAAACCTGATCGAAGGTGGGTATCAAGGAAAAATCTATCCGGTCAACCCGTCTGCATCAGAAATTCTGGGCTTGAAAGTTTATCCTTCCATCCGTGACATACCTGAAGAAATTGACGCTGCCATCATTACCATTCCGGCAAAGGCTGTCATCCCTACCATTGATGAACTCGGGACAAAAGGAGCAAAAGGGATGATTGTCATCACTTCAGGCTTTAGCGAAGTTGGTTTGAAAGAGCTGGAACGCGAACTGGTTGAAAAAGCAAATTCCTATGGAATTCGAGTTCTGGGGCCAAACATCGTTGGTGTGCTTTCAAACTCCGACAAGATGAATGGTTCGTTTGCCCCCTTCCTGCCGTTAGAGGGTAAGGCTTCATTGGTTTCCCAATCGGGTGCCCTATTGATTGCCATTGACGCGGCCAGTTACATCCGCCGGGTTGGGTTTGATAAACTCATCTCCATTGGCAACATGGCCGATGTAGATTTTGCCGACCTGATCACATGGCTAAACAACGATCCGAATACCTCCTGTATTTCTCTTTACATTGAAGGCTTTCGGGATGGTCGGCGCTTTATTGAAGCTGCCCGCAATGCCAACAAGCCGATTATCGCCCTCAAAGCAGGCGTTTCGGCTCACGGCGCAGCAGCGGCCGCCTCACACACAGGTTCACTCGCCGGGGCTGCCAAAGTTTATGGCGCTGCTTTCCAGCAAGCCGGCGTGGTACAGGCTACCGACCTGAATGACCTGTTCAACCGTACCCTATCCCTCTCCCTCCAGCCGCCCATGAAAGGCGACAATCTTCTCGTCATCACCAATGGAGGTGGCGTTGGCGTTCTGGCAACGGATGCCGCTGAAAAATCGGGCGTTCCACTGAAATTTGCCCCGGCTGACGTGCAAGCCGAGTTGAAGAAACACATGCCCGAGTTTGGTTCAGCCAAGAACCCGGTTGACCTGACCGGTATGGCTGGCACCGATTGGTATCAGGCATCCATCCGCTTTGCATTTGCCCACCCTTGGGTGGATGGCCTGGTCGTCCTTTACTGCGAAACCGCCATGACCGACCCGCTGGAAATTGCGAAAGGAATTAAGAAAGCCATCATCGAATCCGGGGTAACCGACAAGCCTGTCACGGTTTCGTTTGTGGGCGGTGAAAGATCAGAAGAAGCCATGCGCTGGCTGGTTGAAAATGGCATTCCTGCCTACGGCGCCCCCGATTTGGCGGTCAATGCGATTGCTGCCCTGCGTGAATACGCCCGCATGAAAGAGATTGTGCGGGAAGAAGCCATGCCTTGTCTGGCACAGGATCGCGAGCGCGCCTTGAAGATCATCAACAAAGCCCGCAGCGAGGGACGCGACTCACTGACCGAGATCGAAGCCAAAGAGGTTTTCGAATGTTATGGTCTGCCGGTAACCCCAACCCGCCTGGCGCGGAACGAGGATGAAGCCGTGGCTTTAGCCCGCGAAATCGGCTATCCGGTTGTGATGAAAATTGTCTCCCCCGACATTCTGCACAAATCAGACGCTGGCGGCGTACGCGTCAACATCAAGGACGATGCTGGCGTTCGCGAAGCCTTCAAAACCATCATGAAGAACGCCAAAGAATACAAAGCCACTGCCAATATTCACGGCATCGCAGTGCAGGAAATGGCGCCATGGGGTACGGAAGTGATTTTGGGTTCGGTCAACGATCCTACCTTTGGCCCAACCATGATGTTTGGCTTGGGCGGTATCTTCGTTGAAGTTCTTAAGGACGTTACCTTCCGGGTGGCGCCGGTAACTTCCAGTCAGGCGCTGCGCATGTTAGACGAGATTCGCGGCGCTCCGATCATCGCTGGCGTACGCGGTGAAGCACCGCGTGACCGTCAGGCGCTGGCTGACGTGATCTGCCAATACTCCACTATGATCCTCGATTTAGCCGATGAGGTGAGCGAGTCGGATGCCAACCCGGTACTGGTTTATGAAGTCGGCAAGGGACTTAAGGTCGTAGATGCCCGTATCATCCTCAAGAAAAAATAAAGAAATCAAGTAATGTCATCCGGCTGGGCGGAAAAACTGTCGCCCAGCCGGATTTTTTTAATTCTGAATTTGTGAAAGGCGCTGCCAAGCCCCTGTCCAAGGGGTACCAATCCGATTACGCTCTGCTATTTGAACCTTTTGAAACTTTTGAGCAATTCGCACTGAGAGTAAAGCGACCTGATTCCAATCCTCGCATTTCAAGGCTTCCAGCATCGCACGCCCAAGGTGGTTAACCCATTCCCACTCCATGCGAAACCGCTCAACTTTGACCCAATACCCCCTCTTTTCCCACGCCTGAACCGATACATCTATGGTTTCACCAATTTCAATCAAAGCCATTCCAATGAATGCTGCCAAATCACGGGCATTTTCATCCACTTTTTCTTGTTTCATCAGTTCCCGGATTGCTAAAACAACCCCTTTGGTCAATTGTGTGCGTTGTTTTCCGGCGCTCTCCGGGTTAATCAAACGGCTCATAGTGCTCCTCGATGATGAATAAAGATTATTGCAATTATACCAGCCATGACTTTTTGAATAGAATAAATATTCTTGAAATCGGGAAAACTTTTTCATTGTTATACTCTTCAGCCGCTTTAGGTGGTATAATTTGCGGGCAAACCAGCGGGGAAGTGCTGGAACTGGCAGACAGGCATGACTTAGGATCATGTGCCGAAAGGCGTGCGGGTTCAAGTCCCGCCTTCCCCACTCTCATTAAAAATTCTTGTGACAAGGATGATCAAGTTGAAACTCGAAATCCAACCCCGAGATGACCATCAGGTCAATGTAATTGCTGAATTTGAGAGCGAACTTTTAGAACAGTATAAACGCCGCTCAGCCCGAAAGATTGCCGAAAAAACTCGCATTCCGGGTTTTCGTCCCGGTAAGGCGCCGTATGATGTGGTGCGTCGTGTCGTGGGGGACGAGGCTCTGATCGAACGAGCCATTGAAGATTTGATTGATGAGTACTACCCAAAGATTTTAGAGGAAGCCCAACTCAAACCCGGCGCAGCCGGAAATTTAGAAAAAATCCTCAGCCTTGATCCGCCAAAATTTTCCTTCCTCGTTCCATTGGAACCCGAGGTTGATTTAGGAAATTATAAAGATATTCGTTTGGATTATTCCCCTGAGGCTGTTGAAGAACAGGAGGTGACAGACTTCCTGAAGCGGTTGCAAACCAATTACTCGACTGCTGAACCGGTTGACCGACCCGCTCAAGAAGGCGATCTTGTATATATCAAACTTTCTGGAAAGCTGACCCAGCCTGTTGAGGGTGAAGATGAAGTCGTATTCCCACAACGACCAGCCCAATTCATTTTGGGCACGGATTTGTTGGAAAATCGCTCATTTCCATTTCCCGGTTTTTCCGAGAACCTGCTCGGCAAAAAAGAAGGCGATACTTTCACCCTGACCTACACCTACCCGCAAGAAGATGAAGATGAAGCCTTGCGCGGTAAGGAGGTCGAGTTCGAGGTCACTGTACAAAGCGTAAAATCTCTGATCCTACCAGAACTCAATGACGAATTTGCCCAGAACGTCGGTCAATTTGAAACATTGGAAGATCTTAAGAAGGCAATTCGTGAACAGTTGGAGAACACGAAAAAGGAAAAGGCTGACGAAACCTTCTTCAATCAATTATTTGAACAACTGCAGGCTCAGGCCACCATTAAGTACCCGCCTCAGGTGCTCGAAGACGAAGTTGAGCATATTTTAGAGGACTTTCAACACGACCTGAGCCGACAGGGGATGGAATTGGACTCCTATCTCAAAATGGTTAATAAAGACCGCGAAACCTTTATACGGGAAGTACTTGAACCAATCGCCCGTCGGCGTTTGGAACGCTCTTTGATCATGGATAAATTCGCTGATGTGGAGCAAATCAAAATTGACGAGGCCAATTTTCAGCAAGCCATTCAAGACTCGTTGCGGGATTTACAATCCATTCCCATGGATAAAAAGCCCACAAAGGCTGAACACAATCAACTCACTCAAGAAGTATTGATTTACAATATCAACCGCAGGTTGGATAAAATGATTCTCGATCGAATGAAGGCTATTGCTACCGGGCAGGAAATTGAACAGCAAATCCCGAAAGAAGTGGCTGCTCCAGAGACGGCTGTCCAAGCTCAACCCGAGAGCGAGGCTGTTCAGGAAGAGAATCAGGCCCCGCCTGCCGAAGAGCAATCCTGATGGATTGACAACCAGCCAAAGGAGAACCTATGACCATTCCGGCATTTCAAAACATCATCCCTATGGTCATCGAGAGTACCGGGCGCGGTGAGCGCGCTTATGACATTTACTCACTGCTTTTGAAAGAACGGATCGTTTTTGTCGGTACACCGATTGATGACCAGATCGCTAACCTGATTGTTGCCCAACTGCTTTACCTGAGCAAAGAAGATCCCGATAAGGGCATCCAAATGTACATCAATTCGCCAGGTGGAATGATTTACGCAGGGATGGCAATCTACGATACCATGATGATGATTCCCAACAAAATCAGCACGGTGGCTGTTGGCGTAACCGCCTCTTTCGGCACCGTTCTGCTGGCCGCCGGCACAAAAGGCCAACGATATGCCTTACCTCACGCCACCATTCATATGCACCAACCTCTGGGTGGCGCTTCCGGTCAGGCATCCGATATTGAAATTCAAGCCAAAGAAATCCTGCGCCTAAAATCGCGATTGAATGAAATTCTGGCCGAATGTACTGGACAACCACTGGAAGTGATTGAACGGGATACCGAACGAGATTTCTACATGGATGCTCAGCAGGCTGTAGAGTACGGATTGGTGGATCAAGTCCTGACTCCACCGAAAAAATAAAAAATCTTCCGGCAGGGAAATAACCAAACCCTGCCGGAAAGATCATCCGATTGAAAATGATTCTTAACAAACTTCCGCATATCAAAGCCCTCATACTGGACATGGATGGTGTCCTCTGGCGGGGAAAACAACCCATTGGAAACCTCGCCCGGACTTTTGCCAGAATTCAAGAACTGGGTCTTAAGTACACCTTTGCCACGAATAACGCAACCGGCAGCGTAGGCCAATATGTGGAGAAACTACGCTCTTTTGGGGTGGATGTCACCCCTCAACAAATCATTAACTCGCCGATGGCAGTTGCCCATTACCTCAAACAACAGCACCCTTCTGGAGGTGCCGTATATCTGATTGGCGAAACCGGATTAATCGAAGCTCTCGAACAAGCCGGTTTTCATCATTCCGAAGATGGCGTTTTGGCAGTTGTAGCGGGGTTGGACCGCCAATTTACTTACGAAAAATTACGCAAGGCATCTTTGCTGATACAAAAAGGTATCCCATTTATTGGGACAAACCCGGATAAAACATTCCCCTCAGCCGAAGGTCTAACTCCGGGCGCTGGATCAATTTTGGCAGCCATTGAAACAGCCAGTGGAACAGCGCCTCAAATCATGGGCAAGCCTTATCCTCATCTGTTTCGGTTGGCGCTTGAGCAAATGGGAACTCAACCAGACGAAACGCTTGTGATTGGTGACCGATTGGACACCGATATCTTGGGGGGGGCAAATGCTGGCTGTAAGACTGCGCTGGTACTCACTGGCGTTACCGCTCGTGCCGAGGCAGAGCAATTTCAACCCGAACCCGATCTGATTGCCAACTCTCTTAGTGAGTTAATGGGTGTTGATTCCTGAATGGTTGAAGTAGAACCATCCTCTTCCAAAACGCTTATTTATGATCTCGACTATTCCGACCTTGAGAGGCTGATTCGGGATTGGCAACAGCCCTCCTTTCGCACACGCCAAATTTGGGAAGGTCTGTATAAAAATTTTTGGCGCGAACCCGAACAATTTACCAATCTTCCAGTCTCTTTGAGAAAACGTCTTGCAGAAAACTTACGATTCACATCGTTGCAGCCAATTCAGGTGCTCCGTTCCTCCGATCGGGAAACAACCAAAACTCTCTTCCGGCTGCCCGATGGCAAAGCCATTGAAGCAGTGCTGATGAAGTACGAAAAACGCCGGACCCTTTGCATATCCACCCAATCAGGATGTGCGATGGGCTGCGTCTTCTGCGCCACAGGGCAGATGGGCTTCAAACGCAACCTTACGAGCGGAGAAATTGTAGAACAAGTGATTTATTATGCCCACCTTCTCCAAGAAGAAGGCGAAACGGTCACCAACATTGTCTTGATGGGGATGGGCGAGCCATTTCACAACTACGATGCAACCATGGCAGCCATTGATCGCCTCAACCACCCCTTGGGCATGAATTTAGGCGCAAGGCGATTTACCATCTCAACCGTTGGCCTAGTGCCCATGATTCGCCGGTTTGCTGCCGAACAAAGACAGGTAAATTTAGCCATCAGCCTGCATGCCGCCGATGATGAGTTGCGCACCTCCATGCTGCCGATCAACAAAAAATACCCGTTGAAGGAATTGATGGAAGCCTGTCGGGATTACGTTGCTCAAACCCACCGCCGTCTTACTTTTGAATGGGCATTAATTCAGAACGTCAATGACTCGGTAGATACTGCTCGCAAACTTGCCCAGTTGTTGGACGGTTTATTGTGCCATGTCAATGTAATCCCGCTAAATCCCACTCAAAAATACGGCGGCAAAGGCAGCACCCGTGAACGTGCCATGGCTTTCAAAGCCGAATTGGAAAGCCATGGAATACCTTGTACCATTCGCATTCGGCGCGGAATTGATATTCAAGCCGGCTGCGGGCAACTGGCAATCCAACACCCACAAAATTCATCCTCTGATTCCCTTGTGATATAATCATCTCGATATGACAGAACTGTTTTCGAAGTGGAAAGAGGCTCTCAATCGTACCAGTAAAGCCGCATTTGGCAGACTGGCAACTGTCTTTGGCGCTACCGAAATCGATGAATTCACTTGGGAAGAGCTGGAAGCCCTCCTTCTTCAAGCGGATTTGGGCATCCAGACCACTCAGGAAATTCTCGCAGCCATTCAGAAAAAAGCAACTCAACAAGGCATCATTCGAGCGAGTGAACTGAGAAGCCTGCTGCGAAGTGAACTGATTCAACGACTTGACCCGGCCCCGACGATTGATCTTAACCCTCACAAACCGGCAGTGATACTGATTGTCGGCGTGAATGGCTCGGGCAAAACCACAACCATTGCCAAATTGGGCAAAAAGTATTCGCAACAGGGAAAGAAAGTTCTGCTCGGCGCAGCGGATACATTCCGAGCCGCAGCCGTTGACCAGTTGGAGATATGGGCTGACCGTCTCAAATTGCCCATCATCAGTGGCCAGCCGAATGCCGATCCGGGCGCAGTAGCCTACGACACCATTCAGGCAGCCGTCTCTCGCAACATGGACATGGTCTTCATTGATACGGCAGGAAGGCTACATACCCGCTACAATCTGATGGAAGAGTTAAAGAAGGTATATCGCGTCAGCGGTAAAGCCTTGCCGGGCGCACCCCATGCTACTTGGTTGGTACTGGATGCCACCACCGGACAAAACGCCCTTCAACAAGCCAAAGCCTTCAAAGAAGCCGTTCAAATAACGGGAATCATTCTTGCAAAACTTGATTCATCCGCTCGTGGTGGAATGGCATTTGCCATCCAAAAAGAATTAGGCATCCCGATTCTATTTGCAGGTTTAGGGGAACAACCGGATGATCTTCAACCCTTTGACCGCGAAGCGTTTGTTGACGGTATTCTTGCCTGACGTATTCATTCTGGAGGAAGTATGCAGGAATTAATCGATCAACTGACGGATTACAGCCGTCAAATCCATGATCTCATGGAGCATCTTTGACTTCCCCAAAAAGAAGTCTGAGCTGGAACAACTCGAAAAGCAGGCCGAAGACCCGACGCTTTGGGATGATCCAACGCGAGCCCAACAGTTGATGAAAAAACTTTCCGCTTTGCGGGAAGAAGTGCAGGAATGGGAAAAATTACAAAAGAGAATTACCGATTTGCTCGATCTGGCACAGATGGAGGACGAAAGTTTGCTGCCAGAAATTGAACAAGAGGTTGATGACCTGCGGAAAGTATTGGAACAGAAAGAACTCAACACCCTGCTGTCCGGTCCTTACGATCAGGGAAATGCCCTGCTGGCCATTCACGCCGGTGCCGGCGGAACCGACTCGCAGGATTGGGCCGCCATGCTTCAACGCATGTACCTGCGCTGGGCAGAGCGATCCGGTTACGAAACTGAAATTTTGGACATGACCGAGGGTGAAGAAGCCGGGATTAAAAGTGTTACCATTGCCGTGAATGGAAAATACGCCTACGGCTACCTGAAATCCGAAAAAGGAGTACATCGGCTTGTTCGCCTTTCTCCATTCGATGCGGCTCACCGGCGCCACACCTCGTTTGCTCTGGTTGAAGTCCTGCCCGAAATCGAAGATGATGATGAAATTATCATCAACCCCGAAGATGTCCGTATTGACATCTTCAAATCGTCTGGGGCTGGCGGTCAAAATGTACAAAAGAACGCCACTGCGGTGCGTTTGTTGCACCTTCCAACCGGCATCATTGTTACCTGCCAAAACGAACGCTCCCAGATCCAGAATCGCGAAAATGCCTTTCGAGTTCTGAGAGCCAGATTGGCAGCAATAAAACAGGAACAGCAGGAAAAAGAATTGGAAGCCCTGCGTGGAGAATATCAAAAAGCGGAATGGGGCAGCCAGATTCGTTCTTATGTCCTGCATCCCTATCAACTGGTGAAAGATCACCGCACGGATTACGAAACTGGCAACACACAAGCCGTCCTGGATGGCGAGTTGGACGGCTTTATCGAGGCGTATTTACGCTGGAAACGCTGATTGATCAATCTAGCATTTTTGCCAGTTCGAATAACTTCAGGTCAATTTGTTTTTTGTTACTGACTACTTCTTCCAGCGGTGTGGTTGCTACTTGGCTTTTGATCATGCCGACTAAAACCCCATACTCGCCTCTCTCCAGCGCTTCAACCGCACCTGCACCCAGTCGGCTGGCCAAAATTCGATCATAAGCGCCGGGGTCGCCTCCACGCTGGACATGCCCGAGAATGGTAACCCGTAAATCAAAACCCAAGCGCTCGCGGTGCTTTTCGAAGTAAGCGCCCAACTTGGTTGCATTGAATTGTGCGCCTTCAGCAACAACGACAATGGCATGAGCTTTACCGCGCTCATAAGCACGCACCAGTCGCTGAGCAATTTCCTCCGGGTCAACCTCAACTTCCGGTATCACCACCGCCTCTGCTCCGCCAGCAATGGATGCCATCAATGCCAGATATCCGCAATCCCGACCCATCACTTCCACAAGAAAGGCACGCTGGTGAGATGAAGCCGTAATTTTCAGGCGGTCAATCGCTTCTAGCGCAATATTGAGCGCCGTATCTACACCAATGGTAATGTCAGAGCCGTAGAGGTCATTATCTATGGTGGAGGCTACCCCCACCACCGGAAAGCCGTGTTTGTGCAGGGCAAGCGAGCCAGTCTGAGAACCATTCCCCCCAATCACCACCAACCCCTCAATCCCAAACTGATTCAAAGAACGAATCGCTTTCAACTGACCGGCTTCTGTCTTGAACTCAGGTGAGCGGGCGCTGCCCAAAATCGTACCGCCCCGCTGCAAAATTCCTCCAACATCTCTGGCACCAAGAGGAATAATTTTCCCGTCAATTAAACCTTCATATCCGTTGCGCACCCCATATACTTCCCATCCGCGAACCGCTGCCGTACGTACCACAGCTCGAATGGCAGCGTTCATGCCGGGTGCGCCCCCCCCGCTGGTTAAAACCGCAATTCTACGCATGATCATACCCTCCAAAGAGTCTTCTCAACGATGATGGCTGTCTGTACGATTTTAACATAGTTTTGGAGTTATGCCGCTACTTTTGGATGTATGGACATCTTCTCTGATCACCGGACAAACAGGTGACACTCGTGAGTGAAAAAACGGCAATACTTCAGTAGAAACCTCGTCGTGCTTTTGCTACAATCAGGACGGCATTGGCAGACCAATCCTGAACCCCAGAAAAGGATCACCCATGTCTTCTCGGAGAATTCAAAAACATCCCATTCTGCCAGTAATCGAAAAACAAACCATCACTTTTTTCTGGCAGGATAAACCTCTGCTGGCACAAGCGGGAGAAACCATCGCATCAGCGTTGATTGCCAACAACATTCACGTAATGGGTCATCATCCCAGAGACGGTTCCCCTCTGGGAATTTTTTGTGCAAACGGTCAGTGCGCTCAATGTATGGTTATTGCGGATGGCAAACCGGTCAAATCTTGCATGGAACTGGTAAAGGAAGGAGTGCGGGTATTCCCTGCTGATGGACTGCCGGCTTTACCCCAAGATGACCATCTTCCACCAATGAGAGAGATCAATACCCTCCCATATCCGGTATTAATCATAGGAGGCGGACCAGCCGGTCTCTCGGCTGCTATAGAATTGGGAAAGCGCAAGATTCCGGTTTTACTGGTGGATGATAAACACCGGCTTGGCGGGAAACTGGTTTTACAGACTCACCGTTTTTTCGGGTCAAGGGAGGCCGTTTATGCCGGCACGCGTGGAATTGATATCGCCACCCGTCTGGAGGAACAGGTTAGATCGTTCCCTTCCGTAGAAATCTGGTTGAACAGCACTGCGCTGGCAGTATTTGAAGATCAAAAAGTGGGAATTTTGAAAAACAACCGCGAGTATGTGTTGATTCAACCACAAGTGATATTAGTTGCCTGCGGAGCAAGAGAGAAGTTTCTCGCCTTCAAGGGAAATGCTCTGCCGGGAGTCATTGGAGCGGGTGCATTCCAAACTCTGGTTAACCGCGATCTGGTCAAACCGTGTGACCGATTATTCATTGTCGGCGGAGGCAATGTCGGTTTAATCGCCGGCTATCATGCATTGCAGGCTGGAATTGAAGTAGTTGGTCTGGTTGAAGCCTTGCCCGAATGCGGGGGGTACAAAGTCCACAAAGATAAATTAGCGCGCTTGGGTGTACCTATTTACACATCCCATACCATTTTGAGCGCCAACGGGAAAGATCGAGTCGAGTCAGTAACCATCGCGCAGGTTGATGCAAACTTCAAACCAATTTGCGGCACAGAAAAATCTTTCATTTGCGATTGTGTTCTGATCGCCGTTGGGCTGGATCCAGTCAATGAATTCTATCAGAAAGCGCTCAAATACCAGCTACCTGCCTTCGTTGCTGGCGATGCGGAAGAAATCGCCGAAGCGTCCGCCGCAATCTTTTCCGGAAAAATCAAAGGCTTGGAGATCGCCCGCCACTTGGGTCATGCGGACTTAGACATCCCCCAAGAATGGTATCAAACCGGAGAAATTCTCAAATCCAAACCCGGCAGGGTATTTCCCGAACAATTCCCCGAATTGGATGGCGGTATCCTACCAATCATTCATTGCCAGCAGGAAATTCCCTGCAATCCCTGCACCACCCTCTGCCCTCTGGAATTGATCGTCATTGAAAGCGAGGACATCCGGGGTGTGCCGCATTTTGTTGGAGACAATTACAACTGCAAAGGTTGTGGAAAATGTGTGGCAGGCTGTCCCGGCCTTGCCATTACGCTGGTTAACAGCCGCAAAGACCCCGAAAATCCCATCGTATCAATACCTTACGAATTAACGCGGGAAAGTCTGGAGGGCAAACAAACCGTCACAGTGATCGATACCGACGGGAATGATTTGGGTGAGGTCAATGTAGTGGGTATAAGCGCAATCCCTGCCAATGACCGCACCTTAATTGTTCGGGTGCAGGCTCCTCGCGCAATCGCAACCCGGATTGCCGGAATACGCGTTCAATCACCTGAAGTAATTGCCCCTCTGGATCATTATATTGATCAGATTGAAAATGAAACCATTGTGTGCCGCTGTGAGCATGTTACCGCTGGAGAAATTCGTGATCTGATCCGTCAGGGCTATCGGGACATCAATGAAATCAAGGCTGTGTCTCGCGCAGGAATGGGAGCCTGCGGCTCCAAAACCTGCGGCAATATCATCCTGCGTCTATTCCGAGAAGAAGGCGTTCCTCTTGATCAGGTCACCGAAAATACGCGACGGCCGCTTTTTGTGGAAGTTCCTCTTGGCGTGTTTGCTGGTATCCCTGTGGAGGATGAGGAAGAAAACCATGTCTAGGTCCAATTCCAAACATTACGATGTCATCATCATCGGAGCAGGTTCAATTGGCACACCGGCAGCGTTCTTTCTGGCGCGTAATGGCATCAAATCGCTGGTAATTGACCGCACTGCCAGTGTCGGTCAGGAGTCGAACAAACGAGCCATTGGAGGAATCCGCGCTACTCATTCCGATCCGGCGAAAATCCGCCTCTGTTTACGAAGCATCAACATTTTTTCCACGTGGAAGGAGATTTACGGAGATGATATCGAATGGTATGCTGGCGGTTATGTGTTTGTGGCTTACCGGGAACGCGAGGAGAAAATCCTTAAGGAACTGCTGGTAAAACAACATTCATTTGGCTTAAACATTCACTGGCTGGATAAGCAAGAATTATTGGAGATTGTTCCGGATCTCAACCCTAACGACTTACTGGGAGGCACATACTCGCCGGAAGATGGAAGCGCCTCTCCCATGCTGGCCATTCACGCATTTTATCGTCACGCTTGCCGTCTGGGCGCTGAGTTTCACTTTCATGAGACGGTTGAAAGATTTTCCGTGAAAAATGAAGAGATTAAGGCAGTTCACACCAACCGCGCAACTTATACGGCTGATATTGTCATCAATGCTGCTGGTGGACATGCGAGGCAGATTGGCGAACTGGTGGGGCTCGACCTTCCCGTTTTCCCCGACTCTCACGAAGCTGCCATCACTGAACCGGTAACCCGTTTTCTCAACCCAATGATTGTTGACATTCGGCCTGCGCCGGGTTCATCGAATTTTTATTTCTATCAGCATTTCACCGGTCAAATCGTCTTTTGCATAACCCCTTCACCGAACATCTGGGGCACTGATACTGAAGAAACCAGCCAATTTCTGCCAATGGTGTCACGCCGGATGATCGAGGTAATGCCGCGTCTGAAACACATCCGTGTCCGGCGCACCTGGCGGGGTCTTTACCCAATGACGCCGGATGGTTTCCCAATAATTGGCTATGCGCAAAACCCTCGCAACCTCCTGTTGGCAGTCGGTATGTGTGGTCAGGGTTTTATGCTAGGGCCGGGAGTTGGAGAACTTTTGGCACGGTTGGTGCTGAACCGTACCGAACCCGAAGACGAGGTGATCCTCCGAATTCTTTCACCGCAACGGCCGTTTGCCGATCAGGAATTGCTCAAATAAGCCCTTCCTTATGGTATGATTGGCAAGACACTCTGCTGAACATCAGAGTGAATCTCATCCTTTTATTTTTTTTTGGAAACTCATCATGCCTTCACCGATTCGCGCCTTAATTTTTGACTTTGATGGATTGATCATTGACACAGAAAGCCCCGAATATGAAACATGGCTGGAAATTTTCGGCGAATTTGGGGCAAGTCTAAAATTTGAAGAATGGGTCGCCTGCCTTGGCACCAGTGCAGATGCTTTTGATGCCGCCGGCATTCTCTACCAACGCACTGGCTACAAGACTGATAATCTCACCCTTTGGACAGAACAGAAGAAACGCTCCATTCAAAAATCCAATCAATTACAGCCGTTACCGGGAATAATCCATTTACTTGAAGAAGCCAAAAGGGCTGGTCTTGGTCTGGCTGTTGCTTCCAGTTCGCCGCGAACCTGGGTAGAGGGGCACCTTACACGATTAAATTTATTCGATTCATTCAACCATGTTCTTACCAAAGATGATGTTACCTTTGTAAAACCCGAACCCGACCTGTATCTAAAAGCCTTAAACAGGCTTGGGGTAGTTCCTGCCCAAGCGATTGCATTCGAAGATTCGCCGAACGGGATCAAAGCTGCCCGCAAGGCAGGGCTTTTTTGTATTGCCATCCCCAATCCGATTAGTAGGCGGTTAGATCTCTCGGAAGCGAACCTGATCATCAACAGTCTTTCAGAAACAAACCTGCAAGAATTGTTATCCTTGGTTCATATTCACAACAACGGACATTGTCCTTCAATGATGAAGGCTTGAGCATTTTTTACAACAAATCTTGAAAGTCAGGCGGGAAAAGGTATACTTACTACAACAAATAATCACTTCGAACGATTGAGTTATGAAGATAGACAGCCTGATGGAAATTCTGCCTCAAAATTACTCGGTGGTTGACCGGGAAATGGTGATGCGCGCTTTTCGCTTTGCCGAAGCCGCTCATCAGGGGCAAAAACGTGCCTCCGGTGAACCATATGTGAGTCATTGTCTGGCTGTCGCTGCCATTTTGGCTGAAATGCAGGTTCCCCCTGCGGTTGTTATCGCCGGCCTGCTGCATGACACCGTTGAAGACACCATCGTAACCCTCGATGACATTCGTAAAGAATTTGGCGATGAAGTTGCCAAGTTAGTGGATGGTGTGACCAAATTAACCAACCTGCCACGCGTGTCCCGCGGTGATCAGCACCGCGACAACATAATTGCCGATGAAGATCTACTGCCCGAACCAGTGGAGACGACTTCTCGCAGCCGGCGAAAGGACATGACCAACGAAACCCTGCGCAAAGTCTTTTTGGCGATGGGCGATGATATCCGCGTGGTGTTGATTAAACTGGCTGACCGGCTTCACAACATGCGCACACTTGGTTACATGCCGGAAGAAAAACGTAAACGCATCGCCCAGCAAACGCTGGATATCTTCGCACCTCTTGCCAACCGACTCGGTATCTGGCAGATCAAATGGGAATTGGAAGACCTGGCATTTCGCTATGTCAATCCGGAAAAATATCGCGAAATTGCCGAAAATCTGGCGGAACGACGACAGGATCGTGAACGCCAGATACAACAGATCATTCAACGAATGCAAACCATTCTTCGCGAGAATGGGATAAAAGCCGAAATCAGCGGGCGTCCAAAACATATTTACTCCATCTACAAGAAGATGGTTGAAAAAGGCAAAACTTTTGAAATGGTACGTGATCTGCGCGCCGTCCGCTGTATTGTCAAAGATATTCCTTCCTGTTATGCCGCACTGGGTGTCATCCACACCCACTGGCGTCCGATACCACAGGAATTTGACGATTACATCGCAGCTCCCAAGGATAATTTTTATCAATCCCTGCACACCGCGGTCATTTACGATGATGGCAAACCCCTCGAAGTGCAAATTCGTACAATGGAAATGCACCAGAACGCCGAATATGGTATCGCTGCCCACTGGCGTTACAAAGAACGCGGGCCGAAAGATGAACTCTATGAACAGCGCATCAACTGGCTACGTAAATTGATGGAATGGCGCCAAGAGATTGAAGATGCGCAGGAGTTTGTGGAAGGCATGAAGAGCGATGTCTTTCAGGACCGCGTGTATGTGTTTACACCGCGCGGGGATATCATTGATCTGCCGGCTGGCTCGACTCCGATTGATTTTGCCTACCACGTCCACACTGAAATTGGAAACCGTTGCCGGGGAGCAAAAGTCAACGGCAAACTGGTTACTCTGGATTACACGCTTAAGACCGGCGATCAAGTTGAAATCCTGACCGCAAAACAGGGAGGCCCAAGCCGCGACTGGCTCAACCCCTCCTTAGGATTGGTGAAAACCCAGCGTGCCAGATCGAAAATCCGCGCATGGTTCAAGAAGCAAGACCGCGAACAGAACCTGACCCAAGGCAAAGCCATGTTCGAGAAAGAATTGCGCCGCCTTGGAATCACCGATGTGGATGTCGAAAAACTCGCTCAGGATTTTGATTTTAAGAATGCTGAAGACCTGTATGTCGCTATCGGTTGCGGTGATATAGGACTGGGTAGGGTCATTAACCGCATCAGCGATGAAAATGCCAAAAAGGATCCTTTCATCTTCACCCTGCATCAGCCCAAAGAGAGCAAACCTTCTGGAAATGGCGTCACCGTATTGGGCTTGAAAGGGTTGTTGACGACCTTCGCTCGCTGCTGTAATCCAGCTCCCGGAGATGAAATTGTCGGCTACATAACCCGCGGACGTGGCGCGACCATTCACCGGCAGGACTGCCCAAATGTATTACGTTTGAAGGAACGCGAAAGAATTGTAAAAGTTACCTGGGGTGAACCTCACCAGACCTATCCGGTTCATGTGTTGGTCAAAGCCTATGACCGGCAGGGATTAATGAACGACATTTCGATGATCATCAGCAATGAGGAGGTCAATCTGCTCGATATAGACCTGAAAGTCACCCATAATCTGGCTTCGATTCACATGGTTGTTGAAGTCAGTGACATCAATCAGTTAAGTCGAGTCCTGACCCGCATCGAAAATCTTCCCAACGTTCTGGAAGCTCACCGCACCAATCCGGGTTGATTTATGAAGGATTTAATTTCGGTCAATCAAGCCATCTCCATCATCCTTGCCGAGTTTGAAACGCTTCCAGCCGAGGAGATTGAAATAATCCAAGCGCTTTTCCGAACTCTCGCCGAAGATATTCTTTCCCCATATGATCTTCCTTTATTCTCCAATTCCAACGTGGATGGATTTGCAGTCAGCGCCTCCAAAGACCCTCGGGCCGGCACACGAGGCAATTTCACCCTGCCTGTTGTTGGCGACATTCCAGCAGGTTTCAATACCACACTCCGGCTGGCTAGAGGCGAAACTGCTCGAATTATGACCGGCGCTCCCCTACCGGAAGGCGCCGATGCTGTGTTACCGGTTGAAGATACCAATTATCCTTATCGAGATGCTTCTGCTCCCCTGCCTGCCGAAGTCATTTTTTTCCGTTTTCCAAACCCGGGTGAAAACGTCCGCACACGCGGTCAAGATATCCAAAAAGGTCAAAAATTACTTTCCAGGGGAAGAAAACTGCAACCACAGGATATTGGTATGCTTGCCACTCTCGGGCTTGACCGTATCCGCGCCATTCGCAAACCCCGGATTGCTTTGTTTTCCAGCGGTGATGAATTATTGACACCAGGCATCCCTCCTCAGCCGGGAAAAATTTTTGATGCCAACAGTTACTCCCTAGGAGTGTTGGCTCAGCGTGAAGGCGCTGAAGTCATCCGCTTGGGAGTAGCCAATGATGAATATTCCTCGGTTTTGGAGTTGTTCCGAAAAGCAAAAGAAGCAGGAGCTGATTTAATCCTCACTTCCGCCGGAGTAAGTGTTGGAGCGTTTGACTTTGTCCGCCAGGTGCTGGAAGAACAGGGGGTAGTCAAACTGTGGCGCGTGAATATGCGCCCCGGTAAACCACTGACCTTCGGTTCCTATCAGGGAATCCCGGTCATCAGCCTGCCCGGAAATCCCGTTTCTGCCTTTGTGGGCTTTCTGGTGTTTGTTCGCCCGGTTATTGCCAAGCTTTCAGGACTTGAACCCACTCCACCCCCCACTCTTTCCGTCATCCTTGAGCATCCCGTCCTTTCGGATGGGCGGGAAAGTTACCTTCGTGCTATCGTGGAAAAGTCATCGCAGGGATATATCGCACGCCTGACCGGTCATCAAGGCTCAGGCAATCTGTATTCTTTAGTGCAGGCAAATGCTTTACTGATTATCCCAGCGGGTGTAAAATCATTGCCTGCAGGGGATACTGTTCAAGCATGGCTGCTAGATAATGAACCATTACCGGTAGTGGAGAAACCTGAATGAGACATTGGACAAGAGTCGCATGGCTTGCAGCGCTGATTGGCTTACTCGACTCGATTTACCTGACAGTTCTCAAATTAAGCAACAACAAATCTTTGTGTATTCAGGGAGTTGGAGATTGCTGGTCGGTCAACACGAGCGTTTATTCTGAGATTTATGGAATTCCAATCGCCGTTCTAGGTATAGGCGCTTATGGGTTTGTTCTTTTTTTACTATTTGCTGAGAAACGTAATCCTCTTTTACAACGAAATGCCGATTTTATCCTGTTTGGTGTCACGTTAATCGGTATTATCTACTCAGCTTACTTGACGTACCTTGAAATTGCGGTTATAAAAGCGATTTGTCCGTTTTGTGTGGTTTCAGCAGTCGCAATGATGATCTTGTTTATTTATTCGGTGAAAAGACTGATTGATCCGCGCAATGATGAATCTTAACTCCTCAGGAGGATCGAATGCCAAAAATTCGCTGCCATTA
>FWWM01002265.1_pt1 | contig 53028 bp, 58 predicted proteins | sample 2228351 | NCBI WGS metagenome assembly FWWM01 (sample SAMEA103939774, study PRJEB20133) | metagenome | reverse complement strand
CGAGAGCCACCTCAGGCAAGGATACCACGGACGACGACGACACTCACCGCCGCCCGCACATCCCTTCACCACAAACCACGATGTCAAAAGAGCGAGGGCGAGACATCCGTCTCGCGTGCGGCCCGACCGCCGCGACGGACGGCGATATAGCCAGCCACCCCGCGGCCCGCAAGAGGGGGTGCGCGATTTTTCCGGGTCGCCCCGACGCTGCGACAGGCCGCCGCGTGGCCCGCGCTCCGCGGGCGGCGCCGGTCGGTCCACACCTCGGCCTCACGCCCGGCAGGACACTCCCTCGCGAGGACGGCCCTCGGGCTTACCGGACCCGCGACGGGTCGGGCATGGTGGTGTTGCGGGCGGACGGGATCCTCCGCCCGTGGGCCGGCCACGAGCCCGACCCGCCCCGGAGGCGCCCGTGCTTCGAAGAACCCGGGGCAACACGGCTCGCCGGCGTGGGTGACGACCCCGTTCACGGAGGTGAAGGGGGCATGCAACCGACACGACGTGGACTGCTCGCCGCGGTGCTCGCCTGCGGCTTCGTGTGGCCGGCGGCGGCGCAGGAGGATTTCGCCTGCCGCAACCTCGAGGGCGTGATCCAGTGGGGGGCCGGCGGCTCCACCGACCGCGTCTCGCGGGCCGTCACCCCGCTCGTGGAGCCGCATCTCGGCAAGGAGATCGTGCTCGTCAACAAGCCGGGCGGCAGCGGCGTCATCGCCATGCAGTACGTGCTCTCGCGCCCGGCCGACGGCTGCACGCTCCTCTATGGCGCCGAGAATCCGCAACTCTACCCGGTGCTCGGCCTCGCCGACTTCGATTACCGCGCCGTGAAGCCCGTGGTGCTGCTCGCGCGCGGCACACCGATCCTGGTCGCACGCGCCGATGCGCCCTGGGACAGCCTCGAAGCCCTGGTCGAGGATGCCCGGGCACGGCCGGGCGAGATCGCCATGGGCGCCACCGGAGCCGCGGGCCTGCCGGCGGTGGTGCTGGCGATGATGCGCAGCGTGCTGCCCGACTTCGACGTCAACCCGGTGCCCTTCGACGGTGACGGCCCCGCCCTCACCGCCCTGCAGGGCGGCCACGTGGATTTCATGCCCGCCGTCTACGGCGCCGCGCGCGAGCTCGTCCGCGCCGGCCGGGTGAAGCCGCTCGCGGTGGTGGGCACCGCGCGTCTGCCCGGTCTCGAAGGCGTGCCGGCCATCACCGAGCTCTATCCGGACTTCGCCCGCTTCCTCCCGTGGGGCCCGTTCTTCGGCGTCTTCGTGCGCGAGGAGACGCCGGAGCCGCTTTTCGCGCGCCTCGCGGACGCCTTCACCAAAGGGGCCGGCGATCCGAAGTTCCGGGAGATCATGGACGACGCCGGCCTCGAGGTCATGAACCTCACCGGTGCTGAGGCCGAGGCCTTTCTCGCCCGCTGGCAGTCGGTGACCGCCTGGCTGCTCGCGGATCTGGGCGCCGCCAAGGCCGATCCCGCGAGCCTCGGCATCCCGCGCCCCTGACCGGACAGGGGCGGGTCCCCGGCCCGCCCCGTCACCACAGGAGCTTGGAGCCATGGATCTCGGACCGTCCCGCGATGCGGCACCTCCGGGGGAGGTCGTCGTCGTCCCGCTGCTGCTGGTCGTGGGCATCGTCGCCATGGTCGAGGGCCTGCGCCTCGATGCGTTCGCCTCCCCGCGCGCCGCCGGTACCTTTCCGTTCCTCGCCGGTCTCGTGCAGTCGGCCGGTGCGCTGGTGCTGCTGGCCGGGCGCCTGCGCCGGCGCGGCGGCGAGGGGACCGACGCCGTCGCCTGGCTGCGGCGGCTCGCGGCCGATCTGCTGCCGAAAGAGGTGGCCCTCGCGGTGCCGGCGCTCGTGGTCTACGTGGCGGCCCTCGGCACGGCGGGCTTCGTGCCCGCGACCCTCGTCTTCCTGTTCTGCGCCATCTGGTATCTGCGCGGCGGATCGCCGCTCTGGCCCGCCGCGGTGAGCATCGGCACGGTGGCGTCGGTCTGGGTCGTGTTCCGCGAGCTGTTCGAGATCGTCCTGCCCTGAAGCGAGGCGCACCGTGCCCGAAGCCTCGACCCTGTCCTGGTTCGTCGCCACCTTCACCGACCCGGCCCTGCTGCTCCTCACCGCGCTCGGGACGTTCGCCGGCATCTACATCGGCGCGATCCCGGGCCTGTCGGTGACCATGGCGAGCTCGATCCTCATCTCCTTCACCTTCGCCTGGGAGGTGGAGACGGCCCTCGCGCTGATCGCCGGCGTGTTCATGGGGGGTGTCTACGGCGGTTCGCGCACCGCCATCCTCCTCAACATTCCGGGCGCCCCGAGCGCCATCGCGACCGCCTTCGACGGCTATCCGCTGGCGAAGAGAGGCGAAGCCGGACTCGCCATCGGCGTGACCACCGTCGCCTCGTTCCTCGGCGGTCTCGTCGGCATCGTGGCCCTCGCTCTCGCCGCTCCGGCGATCGGCGAGTTCGCGCTCATGGTGGCGCCGCGCGACTACTTCCTGCTCTCGCTGATGGGCATCGTGATGGTTGCGGCGCTCGCCGGCGAATCGCTCGCCAAGGGCATGGTCGCCTGCGCGCTCGGGGTGGTGCTCGGGCTCGTCGGGCTCGATCCCATGACCGCCGAGCCGCGCCTCACCTTCGGCTCCATGCAGCTCATGGGCGGCATCTCCTTCATCGCCGCGATGATCGGGCTCTTCGGCCTGTCGGAGGTGCTCGTCCAGCTGCACGACATCCACCTGCCCTTCGTCCGCCAGAAGGTCGGGCGGATCGTGCCGGGCCTGCGCGAGGTGGTGCGGCATCTCCCCCTGACCCTGCGCGCTTCCCTTCTGGGCGTGGGCATCGGGGCGCTCCCGGGCACCGGCGGCGACGTGGCGGCGCTGTTCGCCTACCAGCACGCCCGCCGCAGCGTGAAGACGCCCTCGCGCCCCTTCGGCGAGGGTGCCATCGAGGGGCTCGTGGCGCCCGAGGCGGCGAACAACGCCGCCGTCGGCGGCGCCTACATCCCCATGCTCACCCTCGGCATCCCGGGCGATGCGGTCACGGCGGTGATCCTCGGCGCCCTGTTCATCCACGGGCTGCGCCCCGGGCCCAACCTCATGATCGATTCGCCCCACATCTTCTGGCTCACCGTCGGCAACCTCACCGTCGCCAACATCTTCCTGCTGGTCTTCGGACTCACCGGCGTGCGCATCTTCACCCGCATCGTCGAATGTCCGAAGGCGATGCTGCTGCCGGTCATCGCCGTGCTGTGCGCCGTGGGCACCTACGCCATCCAGAACAGCCTCACCGACGTCTGGTGGATGGTGGGCTTCGGCGTGCTCGGCTATGTGCTGCGCGCCTGCGGATTCCAGGTCGGCCCGGTGGTGCTCGGCATCATCCTCGCCCCGCTCATGGACTCGAACTTCCGCCGGGCGCTGATCTCGGTGCGCGGCGACGACCCGCTGGCGCTCGCGCTCGATTTCGTCTCGCACCCGATCACGCTCGTGCTGCTGCTCGCGCTCGCGGCCACACTGCTCGGCCGCGCGGCGACGGCACGCCGCCTCGTCGCGCGCCTCGTCCCCGGCCGTCAGTAGGCGTATTCGCGGAAGACCGGGTCGACGCTGCCGCGCCAGGGGCCGTGGAACTTCTCGAGCTTCTCCTCGGCGGGGGTGCGGCCCGATTCGGCGATCTCGAACAGGCGCGCGAGGAACTGGCGCTCGTCGTTGCCCTCGAGATCGGTGAACGAGCGCCGGGCGAGCCCGTCCGAGGCGATCTGCAGCACATCGAGCGCCCAGTCGCGCAACTTCCGCCCGCGGAAGGGGGTCGAAAGCGCCGTGCGCGGCACTTCCCGCCGCAGATAGCTGTGCTCCTCGAGGGTCCAGTCGCGGCAGAGCTGCCAGGCGGCATCGAGGGCGACCGGATCGTACAGCAGCCCGGCCCAGAGTGCCGGCAGGCTGCAGAGTTCGCGCCACGGGCCGCCGTCCGCACCCCGCATCTCGAGGTAGCGCTTGAGCCGCACTTCGGTGAAGATGGTGGTCAGATGGTCGGCCCAGTCGTTCAGGGTCGCCACCTCGCCCGGAAGGGCGGGCAGCCTGCCTTCGAGGAAATCGCGGAAGGACTGGCCGGCGGCGTCGATGTAGCGGCCGTCGCGGTACACGAAATACATGGGCACATCGAGGGCGTAGTCGACGTAGCGCTCGAAGCCCATGCCGTCCTCGAACACGAAGGGAAGGATGCCGCAGCGGTCCGGATCGGTGTCGGTCCAGACGTGGCTCCTGTAGCTCAGGAAACCGGAGGGCCTCCCGTCCACGAAGGGCGAGTTGGCGAAGAGCGCCGTGGCGACCGGCTGCAATGCCATGCCGACCCGGAACTTCTTCACCATGTCGGCTTCGTCGGAATAGTCGAGGTTGACCTGGATGGTACAGGTCCGGAGCATCATGTCGAGGCCGAGATTGCCCCTCGTCGGCATGTAACGGCGCATGATGGCATAGCGCCCCTTGGGCATCCAGGGGATCTCCCCGCGCCGCCACTTGGGCTGGAAGCCCATCCCCAGCATGCCGACGCCCATGGGCTCGGCGACCGCGCGCACCTGTTCGAGATGCTCGTGCACCTCGCAGCAGGTCTCGTGGACATGGACGAGGGGTGCGCCCGAGAGCTCGAACTGGCCGCCGGGCTCCAGCGTGATGGCGCAGCGCCCTTTGCTGAGCGCGATCGGCCGCCCGTCCTCGAGCACCGGCTGCCAGCCGAAGCGCTCCGCGAGGCCCTCGAGCAGCGCCCGGATGCCGCCCGGCCCGTCGTAGGCGAGCGGCCGCAGCGTCTCCCGGTGGAAGCCGAACTTCTCGTGTTCGGTGCCGATCCGGAAGGCGCTCCGGGGCTTGCAGCCCGCCTCCAGCCATTCGACCAGCTGGCGGCGGTCCGTGATCGGCTCACCCTTGCCTGCGGGCGGTCCGGACATCGGCGTCTCCCCCGTTTCCCGTTCAGCTGCCGGCAGCCGCCGGCTCCAGCAGTGCCGCGACCTCGGCCGCGAGCGCCCGCACCTCTTCCGCCGCCCGGCCGCGCGGCTCGCTCTCGACCACGCCGAGCCCGCGCGCCATGCTGTCGGCGAACGCCCGGCGGTTGCCGAGGCCCGCTTCGAGCGGCCGCACGCCGTGCTCGCGCAGCGCCGCCTGCGCCTCCTCGAGCGCCCGGCCGCGCGGCGGCACGCGGTTGAAGACGAGGCGGAACGGACGCTGCTCGCGCCGCGCGATCTCGAAGGTGCCGGCGGAGGCCCAGATGTCGAGCATCGAGGGCTGGCAGGGCACGAGCAGCAGGTCCGCCGCGCGCACGGCGACCTTCGCCTCCGTCTCGGCGTGCGGCGGCGTGTCGACGAGCAGCAGATCGAAGTCGCGGGCGAGCCGGTCGAGAGTCGCCTGAAGCCGCCAGCCCGCCACCACCGCGAAGCCGATTTCGGCAACGGGCGGAAGGTGATGCTCGCGCATCTGCATCCACCGCGCGAGGCTTCCCTGCGGGTCGCTGTCGACGACCGCGAGCCGCGTTCCGCGCTCCGCGAGGGTGGCTGCGAGCTGCGCCACGAGCGTGGTCTTGCCGGCCCCGCCCTTCTGCTGGGCGACGACGATGGTGCGCGCCATGCGGACTCCGGACCCGGCGCGGCCGTCAGTAGCCGCGCCCGCGCGGCACCAGATGGAGCAGCGGGCGGCCTTCGCGCAAGCGGCGAATGTTCTCGGCGACGACGCGGGCGCCGGTCGAGGGCAGGGAATAGCCCGCGACGTGCGGTGTGACCCGGATCCGCGGCCGGCGCCAGAAGGGATGATCCGCCGGCAGCGGTTCGGTGGCGAAGACGTCGAGCACGGCCCCCCTCACATGCCCGCGATCGACCGCATCCATCAGGTCCGGCTCGACCAGCTGGCGGCCGCGGCCGACGTGGATCAGCACCGCCCCCTTCGGCAGTGCCGCGAACAGCCGCGCGTTCAGGATGCCTTCGGTCTCGCGGGTGAGGGGGAGCACGCAGACGAGGAACTCCGTGCCCGCGAGGAAGGCGTCCCGCTCCTCCTCGCCAGCGAAGGTCTCGACCCCTTCGATCGCGTGCTTCGAGCGGCTCCAGCCGCGCACCCGGAAGCCCGCCTGCACGAGTCCGCGGGCGATGGCGCGGCCGATCTCGCCGAGGCCCATCACACCGACGGTGCGCGCGGCCGCCGTCTGCGGCATGACGAGCCGCCATTCGGCGCGCCGCTGCTGCTCCTCGTAGAGGTCGAGATCGCGGTGGTAGAACAGCACCTGCGCGAGCACGTACTCGACCATGGTGCGGGTGAGGGATTCGTCGACCATGCGGCAGAGCGGCACGTCCGGAAGCGTCGGATCCTCCAGCATGGTGTCGATGCCGGCCGAAAGCGCCTGGATCAGCCGCAGGTTCGGCAGCCGCGCGAGCAGGCCCGCGGGCGGCCGCCAGACAAGCGCCACCTCGATCTCCGCCGGATCGCCGATCTCGGGATGGACCCGGAAGTCGAGATCGGGGAGCTCGCGCGCGAGCGCCTCCCGCCAGGCGTCGGGATCGTCCACGAGACTGTAGAACAGAAGCGCCATGCCTCTCCCCCGGCTCTGCGCGCGCGGGTTAGCGCGAAGCCGCCGCGGGATCCAGTGGGGAGGCTCAGCGCGTGCAGTCGATCCGGACCGAGATCGCCTTCGCATAGTCCGCGAGCTCGGCGCGCGGGAGGTCGCGACCGAACGGCGTCACCGTCACCTCGATACCCTGTGCCTCGAGGAAACGCACCGCCACGGGCGCCTTGATGGCGAAGTTGACGTTCTGCGGCAGATCACCCGTGGCACGAGCCACCTTCACCGCGTCGAGCTTGGCCACCACGACGCCGACGACCCGACCCTTCGGGTCGAGGACCGGACCACCGCTGTTGCCCGCCTGGACGGGAGCGGTGATCTGCAGCAGCGTCGCATCGTCCAGCGGTCCGGCGAGCGCCGCGACGGTGCCGGTGCCGAGGTTTCCGGCCGAAGCCAGAAGGCCGGAGAGCGGAAAGCCGTAGGTCACGACCGGTTCTCCGAGAAGGCCGGACTCGCCGTCCCGGAAGACCGAGACGGCAGCGGGGCGAGCGCGCGTGGCCAGGAGTGCGAGATCTTCCCGGCCGAGCGCGAGCAGCACAGCCTCGTGGACGGCCCCGACACTGTCGTGCACGGTCACGTTCCGACAGTTCTCCGCGACATGCCGGTTCGTCAGCACATGTCCTTTTTCGGAAACCCAGAACCCCGACCCGGCGAGGTGGACCGGCTCGGGCGCGGACGGCTCACCGGCCGACGCGGCCGGCGGATCCGGCTGACCCGGCTGGATAATCTGACCCTTCCCGGATTCGACGAGCCTCCGGACATCTTCATCGGTGAGAACGGGCGATCCGGGCGGCGCCGGGGGAGGCGGGACGCGCGCCTCGCGCTCCGCCGCGGCAGCGCGCAGCAGGGCGAGCAGCCGGGCGTCGACGACGCCGGTTTCGGGAAGACCCCTCGAGCGTTCGTACGCCCGCACCGCCCAGCGGGTCCGTGCTCCGACAATCCCGTCCGCCGGACCGGGATCGAAGCCGAGCTTCGCGAGGAGCTGCTGCACCTCGCGGACGAGACCGCTCCCGGGGATCGGTCCGGCGGCCGGCTCCGGATCGGCGGCGCCGGCGGAACCCGGTCGCCACGCCCGTGCGAGGCGCTGCGCCTCGGCGAGCTGCGAGGGGCTCATCCGGGCCGCGACGTCGTCCCGGTTGCGCAGCGAGAGCGCGCGCTTTTCGGGGTCCGTCTCTTTCGCCGCTGCGAGGTTGTACCACATGTGGGCCCGCACGGGATCGCGCCGGACGCCGAGGCCGTGCTCGTACATCACGCCGAGATTGTTCATGGCGCCGGCGTGTCCCTGCTCCGCCGCGCGGCGATACCAGCGCACCGCCTCGGCGTAGTCCTGCGGCACGCCCTCGCCGTTGTCGTACATCACGCCTAGGTTGAACTGGGCCTTGGCGTATCCCTGCGCCGCCGCGAGCCGGTACCAGCGCAGCGCCTCGGCGTAGTCCTGCGGCAGGCCCTCGCCATTGGCGTACATCACGCCGAGGTTGAACTGGGCCTCGGCGAGTCCCTCCGCCGCCGCGAGCCGGTACCAGCGCAGGGCCTCGGCGTAGTCCTGCGGCACGCCCTCGCCATTGGCGTACATCACGCCGAGGTTGAACTGGGCCTCGGCGTGTCCCTGCGCCGCCGCGAGCCGGTACCAACGCAGGGCCTCGGCGTAGTCCTGCGGCACGCCCTCGCCATTGGCGTACATCACGCCGAGGTTGAACTGGGCCGTGGCGTTTCCCTGCTCCGCCGCGCGGCGATACCAGCGCGCCGCTTCGCGATCATCGATCGCGACCCCGTATCCAAAGTCGTACATCACCCCGACGTAGAACTGCGCCTCCGCCATCCCCAAGCGGGCAAGGCGCAGGAACAGGGGAAATGCCCTGTCGTAATCCTTCCGCACGTAGGCGGACAGCGCATCGAAAAACTGCAGCAACTGGGCGCCGAGTTCCGCGGGCGGATCGCCATCGCGGCCCTGCGCCTGCGCAGGCGGCGAACCCAGCAAGGACAGGACGAGGCAGGGAACGAACAGCCACCGCCGGCACGCGCGCACGACGATGCCTCCGATTTCAACCCTCGGTTTTGTACCGCACATCGCATCTCCTGTAAATCCCCACCCCCTCTGGACAAGCGGGCGCGGGCGCGTCACCAAGGGGGCGTGCGAGGGAGAGGAGGAGGCCATGAAACGCACGCTCGTGCCGGCGATCGCCGCCTGCGCGCTGGCGCTTTCCGCGACCGCCACGACGGCGCAGGAGCTCCGGATCGGGCTCTTGACCACGCTCTCCGGGCCCGGCTCCGGGCTCGGGGTCGACATCCGCGACGGCTTCCGCCTCGGGGTCGAGCATCTCGGCGGCAGGCTCGGCGGGGTCGAGACGGTGATCGTCGAGGCCGACGACGAGCGCAAGCCGGATCTCGCGGTACAGAAGACCGACGAAATGATCTCGCGCGACGGGATCTACATCATGACCGGCCAGGTCTGGTCGAACCTCGCGCTCGCCATGATGCCGACGCTCGCGCGCAACAAGGTTTTCTTCATCAGCCCCAACGCCGGGCCGTCGGTGCTGGCGGGCAAGCAGTGCAATCCGTGGTTCTTCAACACCGCCTGGCAGAACGACAACAACCACGAGGCCACCGGCGCCTGGGTGCAGAAGCAGGGCTACAAGAAAGTCTATCTGCTCGCGCCCAACTATCCCGCCGGCCACGACGCGCTCGCGGGCTTCAAGCGCTACTACACGGGCGGGGTTGCCGGCGAGGTGTTCACGCCGCTGGGGCAGATGGACTACGCCGCCGAGATCGCGAACCTGCGCGCGGCGGAGCCGGATGCCGTGTTCTTCTTCTACCCGGGCGGCATGGGCATCAACTTCATCAAGCAGTACGCGCAGGCGGGGCTGATGGGGCAGATTCCCCTCTTCGGCCCGGCCTTCTCCTTCAGCCAGGACATCCTCTACGCCGTGGGCGAGGCCGCCGTCGGCGCCTACAACGGCGCGCAGTGGAGCCCCGACCTCGACAACGAGCTGAACGCGAAGTTCGTCGCCGCCTTCCGCGAGACCTACGGCCGGCTGCCGTCGCTCTACGCCTCGCAGGGCTACGACACCGCACTCGTGATCGACGCCGCCGTGCGCGCCGCCGGGGAGAACTGGCAGGACAGGGCGAACTTCCGGAAGGCGCTCGAGAGCGTGGTGCTGGAGACGACGCGGGGGGCCTTTCGCTTCAACCGCAACCACTTCCCGATCCAGGACTTCTACATTCGCCAGGTGGTGAAGCTCGACGACGGCACGGTGACCAACCGCCTCGTCGACAAGATCTTCGAGGACCACGAGGACGCCTACGTCGACGAGTGCCCGATGGGCCGCTGAACCGGGCTGCCGCGCGGCCTTCGGGGTCGCGCGGCGCTCCTGCCGGGTACTGCGCATGGACCTGCTCCTCCTCCTGCAGCAGACGCTGAACGGCCTGCAGCTCGGCGTCATGCTGTTCCTGATGGCGGCCGGGCTGACGCTGATCTTCGGCATCATGGACTTCATCAATCTGGCGCACGGCGCCTTCTACATGCTGGGCGCCTATCTCGCGGCGTGGCTGACGGGGCTCTTCGACGCCTTCCTTCCCGCCGTGGCGCTGGCGCTGCTCGCGACCGCGCTCGTCGGGCTCGTGGTCGAGGTGGCGGTGGCGCGGGAGCTCTACCGGCGCGACCATCTCTGGCAGGTGCTCGCCACCTTCGGCCTCGTGCTGTTCTTCGACGAACTCGTGAAGCTGCTGTTCGGCCCGCAGCCGATCTTCCTCGAGCCGCCCGCCTGGCTCGGCGGGCAGGTGGAGCTGTTCGGCGCTCCCTACCCCGTGGTGCGGCTCGCCATCATCGCCGTCGGGCTTGTGAGCGCGCTCTTCCTCTGGTGGCTGATCGCCCGCACCCGCCTCGGCATGCTGATCCGTGCCGGCGCCGACAACCGCGAGATGGTGCAGGCGCTCGGGGTCGACATCGCCGCCCTGTTCGCCCTCGTCTTCGCCCTCGGGGCGGCGTTCGCGGCGCTCGCCGGGGCCATGGCCGGCACCATCGTCGCCGTGCGCCTCGGCATGGGCGAGGACATCCTGATCCTCACCTTCGTGGTCGTGGTGGTGGGCGGCATCGGCTCGATCCGCGGCGCCTTCGTCGGTGCGCTGCTCGTGGGCCTCGTCGACACGCTCGGCCGCGCGCTGCTGCCGGGTCTCCTCGGCCTCTTCATGGAGCGGACCGCGGCGGACGCGGCAGGGGCGGCCGTGGCGCCCATGGCGATCTACATCCTGATGGCGCTCGTGCTCGCCTTCCGGCCGCAGGGTCTCCTGCCGGCGAGAGCCTGAGGCCTTGCCGCGCCTTCGCGAACTCGCCCCGCTGCAGGCGCTGGTGCTGCTGCTGTTCGCAGCAGCCCTGCTCGTGGCCCCCTTCGTCGCCGAGGACTGGCTCGTGAAGCTCGCGACCCGGATCGCGATCTTCGCCCTCGCCGCGGCCGCCCTCGATCTGGCGCTGGGCGTCGGCGGCATGGTGAGCTTCGGCCACGCCGCCTTCCTCGGACTCGGCGCCTATGTCACCGGCGTCTGTTTCGTGCACGGTTTCGAGGGCTCGACCTTTCTCGGTCTCGTGCCGCCCGCCGACATCTGGCGGCAGCTCCTGATCGCGGTCGTGGTCGCCTCGGCCTTCGCCGCGGCGACGGGCTGGGTGTGCCTGCGGACGCGCGGTGTGGCCTTCATCATGATCACCCTCGCCTTCGCGCAAATGCTGTTCTGGTTCTTCGTGTCGCTCCGCCGCTACGGCGGCGAGGACGGCATCGCCCTCTGGAACCGCCCGGACGGCCTGTTCCTCGATCTCGAATCGCAGACCGTCTTCCACCTCTTCGCGCTCGCCTGGCTCGTCCTGTTCGCGATGCTGGCACTTCGCCTCTACCACAGCCGCTTCGGCCGGGTGCTCAGGGCCGCGCGCGACAACGAACGGCGTGTGCGGGCGCTCGGCTTTCCCGTGCAGCGCTTCCGCCTCGCGGGCTACGTGATCTCGGCGGCCGCCACCGCGGTCGCGGGCGTGCTGCTCGCGAGCGCCACCTGGTTCGTCGGACCCTCGTACCTCTCCTGGCCGGTCTCGGGGCAGCTCATCGTCATGGTGGTGATGGGCGGCATGGGGACGGTCTACGGGCCGATGCTCGGAGCGGCGCTCTTCGTCCTGCTCGAACAGTTCCTGCCGGACCTGCTGGATGCCGCCGCACCCGGCGCCGGCGAGCACTGGAAGCTGGTGCTCGGACCCATCCTCGTGCTGCTGGCGCTGCGCGTCCGTCGCGGCCTCTTCGGCGCGCTCGCCCGGCGGCCGGCGACCGGAGGGACGCCGTGAGTCCGCCCGTGCTGGTGGCCGAGGGGCTCGTGCGCCGCTTCGGCGGGGTGACGGCGGTCGACGGCGTCTCCCTCGACCTGCGGGCGGGCGAGATCCACGCGCTCATCGGCCCCAACGGCGCCGGCAAGACCACCTTCGTCGACCTGCTCGCGGGCGAACAGCGGCCACAGGCCGGTCGCATCCTCCTCGAAGGTCGGGACGTGACCCGGCTTCCGGTCGACGCGAGGGCGCGCCTCGGCCTCGCGCGCAGCTTCCAGATCGCGAGCGTCGTGCCGTCGATGACCGCCCTCGAAAATGTCGCGCTCGCCGTGCAGGCGCACGCAGGCTCGAGCTTCCGCTTCTTCGCCGCCGCCGACCGCGAGCCGGAACTCGTGGAAACGGCGCGGGAGCTGCTCGCGCGCGTCGATCTCGCGGACCGGGCGGAGGTTCCCGCGGGCCTGCTCGCGCACGGCGAGAAGCGGGCGCTCGAGCTCGCCATGGTGCTCGCCGGAAGGCCACGCGCGCTGCTGCTCGACGAACCGCTCGCCGGCGCCGGGCCCGAGGAGAGCCGGCGCATCGTCGGGCTGGTCGAGGGCCTGCGCGGCCGTTACGCGGTGCTTCTGATCGAACACGACATGGACGCGGTCTTCCGCCTCGCCGACCGCGTCACCGTGCTCGTCCACGGCCGTGTCGTCGCCTCGGGAGCGCCACAGGCGGTGCGCGCCGATCGGGCGGTGCGGGCCGCCTATCTCGGCGAGGAGGAGGGCGCGTGAGGCTCGCGGTCGAGGGCCTCGAAGCGGGCTACGGCGGCACCCGCGTGCTTTCCGGCGTCGACCTCCTGGTCGGCGCGGGGGAGCTCGTCACCCTCCTCGGCCGCAACGGCATGGGCAAGACGACGACCGTGCGCGCCATCCTCGGCCTCGTCCCTCCGGTGGCTGGCCGCGTGGTGATCGACGGCCGCGACGTCGCGGGCCTGCCGCCGCACCGGATCGCCCGCCTCGGCATCGGCCTCGTCCCCGAGGGACGCCAGGTGTTTCCGAGCCTGACTGTCGAGGAGCATCTGCGCGCCGTCGCGCGTCCGCCGGCGGACCCCGGCCGGGAACCCTGGACGGTCGCGCGCATCTTCCGGCTGTTTCCGGGTCTCGCGGAACGGCGCGACAATCTCGGCAGCCAGCTCTCGGGCGGCGAGCAGCAGATGCTGGCGATCGGCCGGGCGCTCTCCACCAATCCCGAGCTGCTGATCCTCGACGAGGCGACCGAGGGGCTCGCGCCGCTGGTGCGCCGCGAGATCTGGCGGGTGCTCGGCGAACTGCGGGCCACCGGCCTTTCGATTCTGCTCATCGACAAGCACGTCGAGGCGATGCTGCGGCTCGCCGACCGCCACTACGTGATCGAGAAGGGACGGATCGTCTGGAGCGGGACGGGCGAAGCCTTCCGCGCCGAGCCGGAGCTCGCCGGCCGTTACCTCGGTGTCTGACCGGACGCCGGACGGATGGCCCGGAGCGCATCCTCGAGGATGACGGCCGCTGCATAGTGATCCAGGTGTCGCGGCCCGCGCTTCGGCGGCCGGATGCGCCCCTCGCGCACCGCCTCCTCGACGGCGAAGCTCGAGAGCCGCTCGTCCTGCAATAGCACCGGCAGACCGAAGGCCGCCGCGAGCTCCTCCGCGAGTCTCCGCGCCGCCTCGGCCGCGGGGCCCTCGCGTCCGTCCATCGAAACGGGAAAGCCGACGACGAGGCCCACGGCGCCGCGTTCCTCGACGATGCGGCCGAGGCGCGCGAGATCGGCCGCGCGGTCCCGACGCGGGAAGGTTCCGAGCGGCGTGACCAGCCTTCGCTCCGGGTCGGTGGCGGCGACGCCGACGCGCCGCGGGCTCGCATCCAGCGCCACGAGCGCCCCGGTCGCCGGCAGCTGCCGCGCGAAGGTCACGGGATCGGTCGTGACCCGGTCGGCCGCTTCGGGCTTGGCTCCCGCCCCGCTCGTCGCCATATGCCGGATGTTCCCCGTACGTTCGCGGAGGTGCGCATGCGCCTCGACAGCACCCTCGACCACGCGCTCTTCTACGCCGGACGCGGTTTCTCGGTCATCCCGATCCAGCCCGGCGGCAAGCGGCCGCTCGTTCGCTGGCAGCGCTTCCAGAGCGAGCGTCCCGACGAGGCGACGATCCGCCGCTGGCTCCGGCGCTGGCCGGAGGCCAATCTCGCGATCGTCACGGGTGCGGTCTCGGACCTCGTGGTGCTGGACGTCGACCCGGCGCACGGCGGCGACGACAGTCTCGCGGCGCTCGAGCGCCGCTTCGGCCGGCTGCCCGAGACGGTCGAGGTGCTCACGGGAGGTGGTGGCCGGCACCTCTGGTTCCGGCACCCGGGCGGTTTCTTCCCGAACCGCGCCGGTATCCGCCCGGGGCTCGATATCCGCGGCGACGGCGGCTACGTGGTGGTGCCGCCTTCGCTGCATCCCTCCGGGCGTCGCTACCTGTTCGAGGTCGACCACCATCCGGAGGACGTGGAGGTGGCGCCGATGCCCGACTGGCTGCGCGATCTCGACAGCCTCGGCGTGCATCGCAGCGGCCACCCGAGGAGCTTCTGGCGTACACTGGTGGCGAAAGGCGTCGAGGAGGGGGTGCGCAACAACACCATCGCCTCGCTGACCGGGCATCTCCTGTGGCACGGCGTCGATCCGGTGGTGATCGAGGAACTCCTGCAGTGCTGGAATCTCGTGCGCTGCCGGCCGCCGCTCGAGCCGGAGGAAGTGGCCCGGACCGTCTGGAGCATCGTGCGCACCCACGCGCGGCACAATGGCGGGCTGATCGCGGCCGCCGCGCCGTGATAGGACGTCTCCGTCTCCGGCACCGGGATCCCGCCCGTGACCCATGAGCCCGCCGATCTCGTGCTGCGCGGTGGCCGCATCGTCACCGCCGGCGCCTGCTTCGACGCCGACATCGCGATCCGCGGCGAGACCGTCGCCGCCATCGGCACCGGTCTGCCCCCCGGCCGCAACGAGATCGATGTCCGCGGCCGGCTCGTGACGCCGGGTGGCGTCGACCCGCACTGCCATATCGAGCAGCTCGCAGCGACGGGGCTCCGCAACGCCGACACCTTCGAGACTGCGACCCGCGCCGCACTCGCCGGCGGTACCACCACCGTGATCCCGTTCGCCGCCCAGCATGTCGGCATGTCGCTCGCGGAGGTGGTCGCCGACTATCACGAACGCGCCCGGCGCGGGGCGATGGCGGACTACGCCTTCCACTTGATCCTCGCCGACCCGCGGCCGGAGGTGCTGGCGAACGAACTGCCGCCGCTCGTCCGCGAAGGCCATGGTTCGCTCAAGGTCTTCATGACCTACGACCGCCTCAGGGTGGACGACGAGCAGCTGCTCGACGTGCTGTGGGCGGCGCGCCAGCACGGCCTCATGGTCTGCGTGCACGCCGAGAACCACGGCATGATCCGCTGGATGTCCCGGAAGCTCCTCGAAGGCGGCTACACGGCGCCGAAGTACCACGTGCCGAGCCATCCCCGCAGCGGCGAAGCGGAGGCGATCTCGCGGCTCGCCGCCATGTCGGCGCTCGTGGACCAGCCGGTCATGGTGTTCCACGTCTCGACGCGCGAGGGGGCGGCCGCGGTCCACCGCGCCCGCGGCGAGGGCGTGAAGCTGTTCGCCGAGACCTGCACCCAGTACCTCCTGCTCACTTCGGAAGCCCTCGACCGGCCGGGGATCGAGGGAGCGATGTGGATCTGCAGCCCGCCGCTCAGGAAGGCCGACGACATCGAGGCGCTCTGGTGGGCGCTCGAGACGGGAACGCTGCAGTGCGTCTCCTCCGACCACGCGCCCTACCGCATGGACGAAACGGGCAAGCTCGCGCGCGGCCCGGCCCCGAACTTCAAGGAGATCGCGAACGGCCTGCCGGGGATCGAACTCAGGCTGCCGCTCCTCTTCGACGCCATGGTGAGCCGCGGCCGGCTCGGGCCCGAGCGGTTCGTCGAGCTCACGGCGACGGCACCCGCCCGCATCTACAATCTCGCGCCCCGGAAGGGCACGATCGCACCCGGTTCGGATGCCGATCTCGTGGTGTGGGACCCGGGGAAGAGAGTCCGGATCGAACAGGGACCGCGCCACGACAATGCCGGCTACACGCCCTACGCCGGCTTCGAGATCACGGGCTGGCCGGAGCTCGTGCTGCGGCGCGGCGAGCTGGTCGCCGAGGAAGGACGCGTCCTCGCCGAGCCGGGAAGCGGCCGCTTCCTGCCGCGCGGCGGCGGCGAGGCCGCCCGGCCCCGCGGCGTGCCCGCGCCGGAGCTGGATCCCGCGCGCAATTTCGGGGCGAACCTCGGGCCGCGAGCCCCGAAGCGCTGACGCGCCGCCGCGCGCGCTTGCCCGTTCGCGAGGCTTGGTCTAACCCCTGGAGCGATCACGGAACCCCAGACCGGAAGGCCGCATGTTCGCCCTCTGCCGGCTCGTCGATACGGTCGTCACCCTCTACATCTGGCTGCTGATCGCCTCGGTGGTGCTCAGCTGGCTCGTGGCCTTCAACGTGCTCAACACCCACAACCGCTTCGTCTGGCAGGTGGGAGAGTTCCTGCACCGCATCACCGAGCCGCTGCTGGCCCCGATCCGCAGCATCCTGCCGTCGATGGGCGGGTTCGACATCTCGCCCGTGATCCTGATCCTCGCCCTCTACTTCGTCCGCGATCTTTTCTTCGAGTTCGTCTGCTTCTGAGTCGTGAGCGGACCGGATCCCTTCCGGCCGGCCGCGGAGGGCCTCGAGGTGGCGGTGCGCGTCACGCCGAGGGGCGGCCGTGACGCCATCGAGGGAGTGCGCACCGACGCCGCCGGTACGGCCTGGCTGCAGGTGCGGGTGCGTGTCGCGCCCGAGGGCGGGCGCGCCAACGAGGCGGTCGTGAAGCTGCTCGCGAAAGCCCTGGGTGTGCCGCCCTCGGCGGTGGAGCTGGTCGCGGGGAGCAGCGCCCGCAACAAGCGGCTCCTGGTACGCGGTGACCCGGTCGCGCTGCAGCAACGGGCCGTCGCGCTCCGGAGCGCAGGCGGGCCGGGGCGGGACTAGCGGCCGGGCGGAGCGTCGGGAGAGGCCGATGACGAGGATCATCGACGGCCGTGCGATGGCGGCCGGACTGCGCGGCTGGGTGCGCGAGCGTGTGCACGAGCTGGTTGCGAAGACGGGGGTGGTGCCGCGGCTCGAGGTGCTGCTCGTGGGCGATCATCCGGCGAGCCGCGCCTATGTGCGCACCAAGGCGCGGATGGCGCGGGAGGCGGGCATCGCGGGCGAAGTCCGCCACTTCCCGGAACATCTCGGCACGGACGGCCTTCTCGCCGAACTCGGGAAGCTCGCGCGCGATCCCGCCGTCCACGGCATCCTCGTCCAGCTCCCGCTCCCTCCGCACATCGACGCTGCGCGCGTCCTCGACGCGGTACCGCCGGAGAAGGACGTGGACGGCTTCCACCCGCTCAACGTCGGGCGCATGTGGACGGCTTCGCGTCCGCTGGATGCCGGCCTGCTGCTTCCCTGCACGCCGCTCGGGTGCATGCTGATGCTCGAGGCCGTGCTGGGGCGCGAGGGGCTGCGCGGCAGACGCGCGGTCGTCGTCGGACGCTCCAACATCGTCGGCAAGCCCATGGCGGCGTTGCTGCTGTCGCGCGACTGCACGGTGACTGTCGCGCATTCGCGCACGGTCGATCTGCCGGAACGCTGTCGCGAGGCGGAGATCCTGGTGGCCGCCGTGGGCCGTCCGCGGATGATCCGCGGCGACTGGGTGCGCGAGGGTGCGGTCGTGATCGACGTCGGCATCAACCGCGTCGAGGAGGGCGACGGCGGCTCGCGGCTCGTGGGCGACGTGGCGTTCGAGGAGGCGCGCGAACGGGCGGCGGCGATCACGCCCGTCCCCGGCGGGGTCGGCCCGATGACCGTGGCCTGCCTCCTCGCGAACACGCTGATCGCGGCGAGCCGCGCCGCAGGCCTCGAACCGCCTTCCCTGCCGCGTCTCGGCACGGAGCTGCCGCCCGGCTGAGCCGGCGCGAGCCCCGTTCCGGCTGCACTCCGGAGCGCCTCTTCGCGTGTCGGCCGGCTCCGGGGCGGCGCTTGCGGGGCGCTCTCTCCCGATCACAGGTGTTCGGGCGGGCGGGCGACGGCCTTGCCGCGTCGGGCCGGGTGCCCATCTCGCGCTGGGGTTTCCAACCCGGACAGGTGGTGTCGTGTCCGTGTATGCGCCGGTCGGCACGATCGTGGGGTCTGCGGTGGGTGCCGTCGCGGGGGCGGGTGGCCGCCTGCACGGCTGCCCGGTGGATGCGGCCTGCCCGTATTGCGGATGGGTTGTGGCGCGGCCGGCGGAGGTGCCCGACTGGTCGTTCGTCGATGCCGTCTTCTGCATCTCGCTCGCGACCCGCGACGACCGCATGCGCCACGCCGCGGCCCAGTTCCACGCCCTCGGTCTGTGCCGCCACGTGGTCTTCTACCGGCCGGACCCGGATCCGCGCAGCGGCGTCGCCGGCTGCTGGGAAGCGCACCGGACGGTCGCGGCGCTGGCACGTGCGCAGGGTGCTGCCCGCGTGCTCGTGTTCGAGGACGATGTGCTGTTCGACCGGCCGGTCACGCCGCGCAGGCTGCGGTCCGTCGCCGCCGCCCTCGACTCCCTGCCCGCCGGCTGGATGCTCTTCTACCTCGGGCACTGGCCGCTCAGGGTCTGCCCGGTCGGCCGGCACGTGGTGCGCACCTCTTCGGGCTGCACGCACGCCTACATCGCGAGCCGGCGGCTTCTGGACTGGCTGGTCGACCGTCCGTGGGGTTCGCCCGGTGTCGCGAAACATCCGCTGGTCGGCCGGGGGATCGATGCCGCGTTCGCCCTGCTGCCGGACGCCTTCGCGTACGTTCCGATGCTCGCGGTGCAGGCACCGCTCGCGTCCGACACTTTCGGAGAAGAGAGGAAGCGGCGTCCCAAGAAGAAGCGGCGGCTACGCCACATCGTCACGCATTCCCCCTGGCGCGAGCAGGCGCTCTCCCGGCTGATGCGCCCTGCCGCGACAGTCGTCCTCCTGCTCTCGCCGCTCTGGTGTCTCCTCGAGCTGGTCCGCCCACGGCTCTTTCGCCCGCCTGCGACCGGCGCACTTTCGGCCCCTGGTCCGGCTTCCCGCTCCGCGCCTCCGATGCCGGCGGACACGACGGACCGCGATAGCGCCGCTCGGCACCGGGCCCGTTGCCCCGGCACCGGAGGCGGGACCGGTTGATCCGTCCGGCCCACACCCGGCAGCTGCACCTGCGCCCGCTCCCGCGGAACTTCCGCGACCACGCCCCATCCCCCGCGCTCCTTGCTCCGATGCCCCTTCGCCCGGCCGCGACCGCCCGTCCGTGCCGGACCGTCGCTCCCGCGAATGCCGGCGGACGACTCCCGGTGCGGCATCGCACCGTCCACCGTCGGCATGCGGCATGGCGCCGTCGGCGCAGCGGAGGACGGAGCGCCCGCCTCCGGTGCCCCGGGCGCCCGCGGGACCCCGACCCGTCGGAGCGCCGCACCACGGCTCGCGCCGGCTAGCGGCGACGGCCTTTCCGCCGCTCCGGCCGGCGCGGACCCGCGCCCCGGCCGTTTCCCCGGGCAGTCGCGGCCGACCGCGCGCCGCCGTTGCGCGTCACGCCGCATCACCGCCCGCGCCCCCGCCGGTCTTCCGCGAGCCAGCCGGCCAGCGCCCGGATGTCCCCGGCCGCCGGCGGGAGCGGACGGCGCGCGAGTAACGGCTTCCGGGCGCGGATCGCCTCCGGTACGCGCGCATCCCGGCGGATCGGCCCCGCAAGCTCCGGGCTCGCGCCGGGGAACCTGCCGCAGGCACGGGCGAGGATGCCGAAGGTCTCCCGACCGCGCCGGTGCGAGCTCACCAGATCGACCACCACCGCAGTCTGCTGCGGCCGCGGGAAGGTCACCTCGAGAGATGCAGGCGCATCCGTCAGAGCAGTCGGCTCGTCGGTCGTCACCGGCGGCACGCGGTCGGCAGCCGCCGCGAACGTGCCGGCCTGAACGACCTTACCCCGGGAGCACCGCGCCAGGATCCACTCCACGAATCCCGTCGAGCGGATCGGCGAACTCGAGCGCCGCACCCGGCTCGTCGGCATCTTCCCCGACGACCACGCCATCGCCCGCCCCGTCGGTGTTATTCTCCCGGAGCAGAACGCCGGGTGGGCGGTCCGGCGCCGCTGCACGAGCCCGGAAACCATGGCGCCGTCGAGCGACGATCCCGGCGCCGGCCTGCCCGACCCGGGAGCCCGACCCCTCCGGCCCCGCCGCAGAGGGCGAGGATCACGCCGCCGTTCCCCCACGCCCGGGGACACGATCGCACCGTTCGCGTCCGGCACGTGGTGAGGCGAAGGAGACGGTGGCTCCGGAGACGGTCCCGGCTCCGCTCCATCCTCGTGCACGCACGTCGGCGCGAGCAGGCGCTCCTCCGGCCGTTGCACGCGGCCGCGACGATCGTCCTCCTGCGCTCGCCGCTCTGGTGTCTCCCCGAGCTGGTCCGCCCGCGGCTCTTCCGCCCGCCCGCGACCGGCGCACTTTCGGCCCGTGGTCCGACCTCCCGCGCCGCGTCGGATGTCGCCGGACGCGACGGAGTGCGGTAGCGCCGGCCGGCATGCGTGGCTCACCTCTCCGCGTTGTGGGTGCGCCCGCATCGCGAGCCGGCAGCTCCGGACCGGCCCGTGGAGCGCCCGCGGAGGGCGCACGATGTCGGGAAAGATGTCCACGCGGATCGCCGACCGGCACCGCATTCGCCCGCGGCCCGACGCTCGCGCGGATGGTGCCGTGCCCGCCGTGCGGGCACCGTTCACGTCCGGCACGTGGTGAGGGGAAGAAGACGGTGGCTCCGGAGACGGGCCCGGCTCCGCTCCATCCTCGTGCACGCACGTCGGCGCGAGCAGGCGCTCCTCCGGCCGTTGCACGCGGCCGCGACGATCGCTCCTCCACCCTCGCCACTTGCATGGGCCTGGCGGGCGACCCGCCACGGCTCCACCGTGCACCCCCCGACCGTTCGGCCGTCTGCCGGGCGGCCCCGGCGGGCGTTGCCAAACGCGACAGCGCCGGCCGACACCGGGCCCACCGGCGGGTCCGAAGGCGGGAGCCGGGAGATCCGCCCCGAAGTTGCGCTATCCGGATCCTGCGGGAGGAAAGGGGTGGCACCCAGTCCCTTCCGCAATGCCAACATGCGGCCCAGACGATGCGCACGCTGCGATCTGGGAAGCGGGTGCGCCGGACCTTTCTCCACCTCCGTTGGATCGCCCCGCAGCAGCGACCGATCCGTTGCGCCGCTCCCCCAGCCGCCCGAAGCCCCGTGCCGGGAACCGCGGGGGGCGGACCTCCAGTTCGAGCGCCCCTCGGAGGCCACCGGAAGGACCCGCCAGCCTGAAGGTTCGCGAGGCCGGGCGCGATATTCGCGGTGAGCTCCGGCCCCGGTCGGGCCGGGCCGGAACGGCCCCCTTTCCGGCCGGGCGATCGCTCCCCTGCCCTGGCCGCTTCCATGGGCCTGGCGGGCGACCCGCCGCGGCCCCACCGTCCGCTCCCCGACCGTTCGACCGTCTGCTCCGTGGTCCTGACCCACGCTTCCGGGTGGCCCGGCGGATACAGCCAGACGCGACAGCGCCGGCCGGCACCGGGACCACCGCCCGGTCCCGCCCGGAGCAGCGTCCCGGTCCGTCTGGACCGATCGCTCCCCTGCCCTGGCCGCTTCCATGTGTTCTCCGGCCGGGCATCGACCCGCCGTCCGCAGTTCCAGACCGAACCCTTGGACGACGCGGAGGCGGCGCTTCCGGGCCCGGCTTCGACAGATCCCGGCCGGCGGCCCGCGCCGGCGGGCACCGGGACCGAGGCCTCCGGTCGGGGCACATCATTGGGGAGCGACCGCGGGCTGCGGAACCGGACGCGCGAAGCCGGAGCCCGGGACGTCGCCGGCGGACATGCCGTGCTCCAGACCCGAAGCGCCCGAGCATCCCCGGCGCACCGGTCCGGGACCCGCGCGACGCGCCATACGTCCGCGACAGACGGGCTTTCCGGATCGGGAACGGCGCGGCGTTCGAACTGTTCCCTCCACGCGTCGCGGACCTGCCGGCCCGCCCGCTCGACACGGGAGCGGCGCCGCGCGTCTCGCACGCTCCGCGGCCGACCGCGAGCCGCGTCCAGCACCGGCGAAAGGGACGGTAGGCCCTCTCTCCGGATCGCTGCGGCCGCAGCCGGGATGCATATGTGGCGGAACGCGTCGTTGCGGGCCGGGACCCGTCATCTGCCCGCCCCCGGCGTGAGTTCCTGCGCACCCGACCGCGCGCCGCCGCCCGATACGGGCCTGTAGAACACGTGCCCGACGGGATCGGGACGGAACAGATCCGACATGCCGGTCAGGGTCTCGGTGGCGCCGAGGACGAGCCAGCCGTCCGGCCGCAGCGCCGAAGCGATGTTGGCGAGCACCCGCCGACGCGCGGGCGGCGCCATGTAGATCAGGACGTTGCGCAGCAGGACCAGATCGAAGGTGCCGAGCCGATGCGGGGGTTCCAGCAGATTGTGCTGCTCGAACCGCATCATGCGCGCGAGCTGCGGACGAACGCGGAAGTCGCCGCCGTCCTTCTCGAAATGACGGACCAACAATGGCGCCGGCACCCCGCGCTGCACTTCGAAGGACGAATATCGACCCTGCCGGGCGCGCTCGATCGCCGTCGAGGCGAAGTCGGTGCCGAGGATCTCGACCCGATCGCAGACTGCCGGGCCCGCGATCTCCACGAGCAGCATCGCCACCGAACAGGCTTCCTGACCGGTCGATGCCGCCGCACTCCAGATCCGCAGCCGCCTTCCGGCACAGCGTTCGAGCAGCTCGGGCAGGACGTGCCGCCGGAGCTGCTCGAACACCTTCGCGTCGCGGAAGAAGGACGTCTCGTGTGTCGCGAGCGCCTCGGCGACGGCGCGCTCCAGAGTCGTGTCCCGGGCATTCACGATCCCGGCGAGAAGCGCGCCGACACTGGCGTAGCCGAACCGGCGGGCGAGCGGTGCGAGACGGGTCTCGAGCAGATACTGCTGGTCCGGACGCAGCTCGAAACCGGCGATTTCGCGCAGGCGCGCCGCGATCGGGGCGAGATCGGCGGGGAAGCCGGCGGCGGTCTCGTTCGCAACGGCTGTCATCGCAGGACGGTCCTCGCGAGGAAGGCGGGAATCTCGGCGAGCGGCAGGACGCGGCTCGCGGCTCCGGCGCGCACGGTGGCTCCGGGCATGCCCCAGACGATGCTCGTCGCCTCGTCCTGCGCGACGACGACGCCGCCGCGGGCGGCGATCCGGGCGGCACCTTCGGCCCCGTCCCGCCCCATGCCGGTCAGCACCACCGCGACCGCAGCGCCACCGACCTGGTCGGCCATGCTCTCGAACATCGGATCGGCCGCGGGCCTGCAGAAATGGCGCGGCGGCGAGTCGTCCAGCTGGACCCTGATCGGGGATCCCGTTGCGACGACGAGGTGACGGTCGCCGGGTGCCACATAGACGTGTCCGGCCTCGACGATCTCGCCGGCACGGGCCTCGCTGCAGGGGTGGCCGGTGGTGCGGGCGAGATGGTCGGCGAGTGCGGCCGTGAAGCCCGGCGGCATGTGCTGGGTGATCAGGATCGGCACCGGAAAGGGTCGGGTGAGCCCCTGCAGCACCACGCCGAGCGCCTGCGGTCCGCCGGTCGATGCGGCGATGCCGACGAGGACCGGCCGCTCGCGGTATCCGGGCGCCCGGTGCGGTCCCGGCGGGCCATCGCCGGGGCCGGACCGCACGGTGTCGGTGGCCGCGACCGCCGGCCGCCCGGCGGGAGCCGAGGGAACCCGCGGCAGGGCGGAGCGCCCCAGAGCGCGCAGCTTTCCCACGAGTTCCCGCTCGAACTGCGCGCGGGCCGCCGGATCCGCCGCCGGTTTGCAGACATAGTCGACCGCGCCGCGGGCGAGCGCCTCGAGGGTCTCGCGGGCGCCGCGGCGGGTCGCCGCGGACAGCATCACCACCCGCGGGCCGTTGCCGGTCCGCGCCAGCCGCTCCAGGGTCGCGAGGCCGTCGAGGCCGGGCATGTACAGATCGAGGAGGAGCACGTCCGTAGGCGTTCCGCCCGGCTCCCTTTCGAGCCGTTCCAGCGCCTCGCGGCCGTCGGCCGCCTCCCATGTCACTTCGATGTCCGGTTCGCGCGCGAGGATGCTGCGCACGAGCCGGCGGGCGAGCGCCGAGTCGTCGACGAGAGCCACCCGCAGTGTCGCACCGGCGGCGCCCCGGGCCGTACGACCGTCGGCGGTCATGTCCCGACACCGACCTGCTCGAGCTTGATCCGCAGCAGCTCGGCGTCGAACGGTTTCATGATGTATTCATCGGCGCCGGCCTCCAATGCCTGCTCGATGTCCGCGAGCTCGTTCATGGTGGTGCAGAAGATCACCTTCGGCCGGTCTCCGGAAGGCAGAGCCCGCAGCGCCCGCACGCATTCGAGGCCGTTCATGACCGGCATGTTCCAGTCGAGCAGCACGACGTCGGGCATCCGTTCGCGGCACCGCTCGAGAGCGCTGGCGCCATCCGCCGCCTCGCGCGTTTCGAAACCGAGCTGCCGCAGGATGCGGCAGAGTATCGACCGGACCGTCGGCGAGTCGTCGACCACGAGACAGTCTGGCATGTCGTTCTTCCCTTCAGGCGGCCCGCGCCGGGCCGAACGCCGGTTCGAGGAGGCGGCGGACGTCAAGCTGCACGACGATGCCCCGGGGGGTGTCGTGCACCGCAGGAACCACCTGCTCCCAACCCGGCAGGAGCCGCGCGATCTGTCCCGGCTCCGCGACCCGGGCCTCGAGTTCCGCGATCTCCTCGATCCCGTCGACGAGCAGCGCGTACTGGTTGCCGTCGTCCAGTTCGACCACGAGCGCACTCCGCTCGCCCGAGTCCGGGGAGCGAGGGATGCCGAGACAGCGCTCGAGATCGATCGCCGTGATCACGCGGCCGCGCAGGTTCAGCACACCCGCGACGATCGGATGGGCCCGCGGCACCGGCCGCACCGGCTGCGGCCCGATGGCGCTGCGCACGAGCGTCACCGGAACCGCGGCCCGCTGCCCCGCGACGCGGACGATGACGAGTTCGCTCATGGCTGTCTCCTCACCGGCTCGCGGCGCGCTGACCCGCGAAGCGCGAAATCGCCTCGAACAGGTGGGCGCGGTCCAGCTTGGCAACGTGATCGTCGAAGCCGACGGAGCGCGTGCGCGCCCTGTCTTCCGGCGTCGTCCTCGAACTCAGCGCCACGAGCGGCATTTCGAGCCCCCTCGCGCGACAGGCTTCGGCGAAGGCGAAACCGTCCATGTCCGGCATTTCCAGATCCGAGATCACCACGTCGAACCGCTCCCCCTGGTCGAGACACTGGAGCGCCTCGCGGGCACTCTCGACCGCGACCACCTCGAAGCCGCGGTTCTCGAGGATCGGGGTCAGCAGCGAGCGGAAGAAGCGGCTGTCATCCACGAGCAGGAGCCGCGTCGACCGTCGGGCCCGGCTCGCCGCGCGGTCGGCGCCGAACCAGCCCCCGAAGACGGTGTTCACGAAATGGCCGATGTCGAGCATGACGCAGCTCGCGCCCGCGAAGTAGCCCGCTCCGAGAATGGTCGGGGCATCCGGCTCGATGGTGAGCTCCACCTCGGCCTCGACCACGTCGTGGATCTCGTCGACGAGGAGCCCGAACCTGCGGCCGGCGTCCGAGAACAGAAGAGCCGGCCGCGGCCGGTCGAGGGCGGCGACGAAGGCCGCGTCCACGTCGACGAGCGGAACGAGTTCGTCGCCGAACCGGAAGACCGACCGCGAGCCCACCAGCTCGAGCTGCTGCGGCTCGATCCGTTCGATCCGCTGGACGAGCTCGATGGGCACAGCCGCCATCCGGTAGCGTCCGGCCGCGAAGCGCAGCAGGCTCGTGGTGTCGCTCCCGACCACCTCCGCGGTCTCCGTGCCGCGCTCCATGCCGAGCCGGTCGTCCGCGGCGGCGGCGCTGGCGAGGGACTTGAGGTCGAGGACGATCGCGATCGAGCCGTCGCCGAGCAGGGTCGTGCCCGCAAACAGCGTGATGCTGCGCAGGACGGAGGCGATCGGCTCGACCACGATCTCCTCGCTGTCGTGCACGGCGTCCACGACGAGGCCGAACCGGTGACCCGCGGGCTCCAGCACCAGGACGAACCCCCGCCCGCCGGGATCGGAGGCGCCGTCCGCTCCGAGCCCGAGGATCTCCGCGAGCGACCGCACCGGCAGCAGCTCGCCGCGCAGGCGCAGCAGCCTCCGGCCGTCGACCGTCTCGAGGCTGCGGTCGTCGCCGCCGCCGCAGCGCACGATCTCGAGAATCCCCTGTTGCGGCAGGGCGAAGCGCTGCTCGCCGACGCCGACGATCAGCGCGGGCACGATCGCCAGTGTCAGCGGGATGGTGATCGTGAACATCGTGCCGCACCCGGGGCGGGTCTCGATGTCGACCGAGCCGCCGATGTCCTCGATGTTGCGCCGCACGACATCCATGCCGACGCCGCGACCGGAGACGTTCGTCACCTTTTCCGCCGTCGACAGGCCGGGCGCGAAGATCAGGGAGGCGACCTGCCGCGGCGACATGGCGGCGAGCTGCTCCGCGGTGCAGAGGCCGGCGGCGACGGCCTTGCGGCCGATCCGCTCGAGATCGAGGCCGCGACCGTCGTCGGCGACTCGCACGACGATCATGCCGCCCTCGTGCGCCGCGCTCAGCCGCAGCCGGCCGGCTTCGGGCTTGCCCGCCCGGCGCCGTTCCTCGGGCGGTTCGATGCCGTGGTCGATGGCGTTGCGGACGATGTGGGTGAGCGGGTCCTTGACGACCTCGAGCAGCTGGCGGTCGAGCTCGGTGGCGCCGCCCTCCATCACGAGATCGACCTTCTTGCCGAGGGCGGTGCACAGATCGCGCACGATGCGCGGCACCCCCGACCAGGCGTTCGAGATCGGCTGCATGCGCGCCTTCATGATCCCGTCGCGCAGCTCGGTCGTGACCTGGTCGAGGCGCTGGAGCGCGGTCTCGAGCTCGGGATGCGAGACCTCGCGTCCGAGCCGCACGAGCCGGTTGCGCGTGAGCACGAGATCGCTCACGTGCCCCATGAGGGCTTCGAGCAGCGCCACCGAGACCCGGAGCGAGCCGGAGCGCGCCGGACGGCGGCTGCCACCCTCGGCGGAAGGAGCGCCGGCAGAAGCCGCCGCCACGTCCGGGCGCGACGCCGGATGCGGGACCGCGTCCGGAAGTTCGTCCTCTCCGGCGGGCCCCTGGTCGGAGGATTCCGGAACGGCCGCAGCCTCCTCCCCCGGCGTCTCCGCCACCGGCATCGGCGCGGCGCGGGCCGCGGGCGGCTCCTCCTGTCGTTCCGCCGCGGTGACGATCGCCTCGAGCGCGGCGACGAGGTCGGCGTCTTCGCCCGGGGGTTCGGCCCCGGACAGCTCGAGTTCGGCCACGATGTCCTTGATGCGGTCGATGGCGGCGAGCACCGTCGTCACCTTCGCCGCATCCGGGACCGCCTCGCTGTCGCGCCACAGGCCGAGGACGTTCTCCGCGGCGTGCGCGAGCCGTTCGAGCCGCTGGAGGCCGAGGAAGCCGCTCGTCCCCTTGATCGTGTGCACCACCCGGAAAATCTCACCGAGATGTTCACGATCGGAGGGATCGCGCTCGAAGGCGACGAGCTCGGTGTCGACGCGGGCGAGCCCTTCGCGGCACTCGGCGGTGAATTCGGCGATCAGATCGTCCATGCCCGGCCTCCACGGCGGCGCGCCGCACGATGGGCGGCGAGATCGACGATGTCCGCACCGGCGAGGAATTCCGCGAGCAGATCCGACGGGTCGGGCCCGGCGGCGCGGCGACCGGTCGGGACGGGGGCAGGCCCGGCCGCGGCCGCCGGCGGCTCCGGCACGGTCCTTTCGGCGCGGAGTCGGTCGAGAACGAGGGTCGGAAGGCGCATCGCTCTTCTCCGGCTGTCGGGCGCGCCTTCCCTTCTGCACCCGATTCTCTAATTTTCGGTTAACCGCACCTGCCGTCCGATCGCCATTTCCGCGGCCGGCCTCCGCCTTCGTGTGCGGCTCGGGCGGACCCCACCTCCTGCACCCTCGGATACGGGACACAGCGTGCCATGTCGGGCTACCGCTACACCTATGTGATGAAGAATCTGACCAAGATCTTCCCCGGCGGGAAGAAGGTGGTCGAGAATGTCACCCTCGCCTTCCTGCCCGGCGCCAAGATCGGCGTGCTGGGCGCGAACGGTGCCGGAAAGTCGACGCTGCTGCGGATCATGGCCGGTCTGGACCACGACTATTCGGGTGAGGCGTGGGCGGCGGACGGCGTCCGCGTCGGCTATCTGCCGCAGGAGCCGGAACTCGATCCCTCGAAGGACGTCCTCGGCAACGTCATGGACGGTGTCGCCGAGGTGCGGGCTCTCCTCGAGCGCTTCGACGAGATCTCGATGCGCTTCGCCGAGGTCGGCGACGAGGAGGAAATGAACGCGCTCATGGCCGAGCAGGCGGAACTGCAGGAGCGGATCGACGCGGCCGGCGGCTGGGAGCTCGACCGTACCCTCGAGATCGCCATGGACGCGCTGCGCTGCCCGCCCCCGGATGCCGACGTGCGGACACTCTCGGGCGGCGAGAAGCGCCGCGTGGCGCTCTGCCGGCTGCTGCTGCAGCGGCCCGACCTGCTGCTCCTGGACGAGCCCACGAACCATCTCGACGCCGAGAGCGTCGCCTGGCTCGAGCAGCACCTCGAGCGCTACCCCGGCACCGTCGTCGCCGTCACCCACGACCGCTACTTCCTCGACAATGTCGCCGGCTGGATCCTCGAGCTCGACCGTGGCCGGGCGTATCCGTTCGAGGGCAACTACTCGGCCTGGCTCGAGAACAAGCGCCGCCGGCTGGAGCAGGAGGAGCGCGAGGAGAAGGCCCGCCAGCGCACGCTCGCGCGCGAGGCCGAATGGATCCGCAGCACGCCGCAGGCGCGCCGCACGAAGGCGAAGGCGCGGGTCACGGCCTACGAGGAGCTGCTGCGCGAAGCCTCGGAACGGCCACCGCAGGCCGCGCAGATCGTCATTCCCCCCGGCCCCCGGCTGGGCGAGCTCGTGGTCGAGGCCGAACACCTGCGGAAAGGCTACGGCGATCGCCTGCTGATCGAGGATCTGAGCTTCCGCGTCCCGCCCGGCGCCATCGTCGGCATCATCGGGCCGAACGGCGTCGGCAAGACCACGCTCTTCCGCATGATCGTCGGCGAGGAACGGCCCGACTCGGGCAGGCTGCGCATCGGCGAGACCGTGCAGCTCGGCTATGTCGACCAGACCCGCGAAGCCCTCGATCCGACAAAGACGGTCTGGGAAGAGATCACCGGCGGCGTCGACACGGTCCAGCTCGGCAAGCACGCGGTGGCGAGCCGCGCCTACGTCGCCGCCTTCAACTTCCGTGGTCCCGACCAGCAGAAGAAGGTGGGCCAGCTCTCGGGCGGCGAGCGCAACCGCGTCCATCTCGCCAAACTGCTGCGCTCCGGCGCCAATCTGCTGCTGCTCGACGAGCCGACCAACGATCTCGACGTCGACACGCTGCGCGCGCTCGAGGACGCGCTTCTCGATTTCGCCGGCTGCGTCATGGTGATCAGCCACGACCGCTGGTTCCTCGACCGCATCGCCACCCACATCCTCGCCTTCGAGGGGGATTCGCGGGTCGTCTGGTTCGAGGGCAACTTCCAGGAATACGAGGAGGACCGCCGGCGGCGCCTCGGCGCCGAGGCCGAACGGCCGCACCGGGTCCGCTACAAGCCCCTGGTCCCCGGCCGGTGAACGGTCGAGGGGCTCCCGTCCGGGGCGGGCCACGGGGAGCAGGCCGGCCATGACCGGAGCCGCGGGCGACCTGCTCACCGCGACCGTCGTGCTGATGGCGGCGGGCGTCGCGGGCCTCGTGCTGTTCCGCCGGCTCGGCTTCGGCTCGGTCCTCGGCCTCCTCGTCGTGGGCGCCGTGGTCGGCCCGCACGGCCTCGGCCTCGCCACCGGCGGCGACGAACTGCAGCACGTCGCCGAGATCGGCGTCGTGTTCCTGCTGTTCGTGATCGGCCTCGAGATGCAGCCCGAGACGCTCTGGGCGATGCGCCGGGCGGTCTTCGGTCTCGGCGGGCTGCAGGTGCTCGTGACCGGCGTGCTGCTCGCCGGCCTCGCCGGTCTCCTCGGCATCCCGCCGCGGGCGGCGTTCGTGCTGGGCTTCGGTCTCGCCCTCTCCTCGACCGCCATGTGCGTCCAGCTGCTCGAGGAGTGCGGCGAGCTCTACGCCGACTGGGGCCGCCGGGCCTTCGCCATCCTCCTGTTCCAGGATCTGGCCGTGGTGCCGCTGCTCGCCGTGGTGCCGCTCCTCGCCCAGGGCGGCACCGTGGAGATCGCTCCGTTCGGCGAGCGGCTGGTCGCGGTACTCGTCGGCCTCGGCGGACTCTATCTCGGCGGCCGCCACCTCCTGCCCGTGCTGCTCGATCTCACGGCCCGCGAGCGCAACACCGAAGCCTTCACGGGCCTCGCCGTGCTCGCCGTCGTCGCCAGCGCCTGGGCGATGCAGCTCGCCGGCCTCTCTCCGGCGCTCGGCGCCTTCGTGATGGGGCTTCTGCTCGCCCGCACGCGCTACCACTGGCAGCTCGAGGTGGAGGTCGCGCCGTTCAAGGGCATTCTGCTCGGCCTCTTCTTCATCGCCGTCGGCATGTCGATCGACGTACGCGCCATCCTCGCGAACGCGCTGTGGCTGGGTCCGCTGGTGATCGCCCTGATGACGGTCAAGGCCGCCCTCGTCTACGCCCTCGCCCGCGGCTTCGGCCTCGACCGCCCGGGCGCGCTCCGCGCCGGCTTCCTGCTCGCCCAGGGCGGCGAGTTCGCCTTCGTGCTGTTCGCCGCCGCCGCGGGCAAGGGAGTTATCGCGCCGGCCGACGCCGACCTGGCCGTGCTCGTGATCTCCGCATCCATGCTGCTCACGCCGCTCGCGTTGCGGCTCGCCGAGGCTCTGGCGCGGCGCATGGACATCCCGCGTCCGCCCGGTCCGTTCGAACGGCGGATCGGCGAACTCGAGCGCCATGTCGTGCTCTGCGGCTTCGGCCGGGTCGGAGGCACCGTGGGGCTGATGCTCGATGCCCTCGGGATCCCGTTCCTCGCCATCGATCAGGATCCGGTTCGGGTCGAGGCGGGCCGCCGGGCGGGGCGGAACGTCGTCTACGGCAACGCCTCCGACCCGAAGGTGCTGAAGCTCGCCGGCGTCGGCCGGTCGGCGCTCGTGCTCGTCACTCTCGACAATCCGGCCGTGGCCGAACGCGTGGTCACGGCGGTGCGCAACTTCTACCCGGACATCCCGATCGTCGCCCGCGCGCGCGATCTCGAAGCGCGGGACCGGATGCTGCGCGCCGGGGTGACCGAAGCCGTGCCGGAGGCGGTCGAGCTCGCGATCACGCTCGGGGCGGTGGTCCTGCGCCAGCTCGGCGTGGCCGAGGCCGACACCCGGGAGATCGCCGGCCAGCTGCGGGAGCGCGCGTTCGCGGCCCTGCGCGAACATCCGACCGTGGCCCGGCGGCCCGAGGCCGAGAAGGCGCTCGCCGGACACTCTCCCGCGAGAAGCTGAGACGGTGGCGGAGAACGACCCAAAGGACGGTCTGCGCGCCCGCGTCCACGAGTGGCTCGAAGACGAGGAGGCGGACGCCCGCCCGGCCGTCCGCCGGCTCAGGGGTGTCCTCGCGTCGTGGATCGTGATCGCGGTCGCGGCGGCGGTCCTCGGAACCGTGCCCTCGCTGCCGCCCGCCCTCGCCTCGGCGATCGCCGCCATCGAGGCAACGAGCCTCGTCCTCTTCAGCGCCGAATATCTGCTGCGGCTCTGGTCCATCGTCGAGGACCGCAGCGGGCGTTACGCCGGAGCGATGCGCGGCCGGCTGCGCTGGGCGGTCACACCGCTCGCCCTCGTCGACCTGCTGTCGGTGCTGCCCTTCTGGCTCGGCGGGCTGTTCGGCGCCGACACGCTAGTGCTGCGTCTCTTCCGGGTGCTGCGGCTCCTGAAGCTCGCGCGCCATTCGCGCGCGCTCGAAATCTTCGAGCTCGTGCTCCTCAGCGAGCGGCGGGCGCTGGCGGCGGTGTTCGCGCTCATGCTCGCGATCCTGCTGATCGCGGCGACCGTCCTGCACGTGCTCGAAGCCGACGTGCAGCCGGAAGGCTTCGGCTCCATCCCCGCCGCCCTGTGGTGGGCCGTGGCGACGCTCACGACCGTGGGCTACGGCGACGTGGTCCCGGTGACGCCGGCCGGACGTTTCGTCGCTGCGATCCTGTCCCTGCTCGGCATCAGCATGTTCGCGCTGCCCACGGCCGTCCTCGGTGCCGCCTTCGTCCGCGAGATGCAGGCGCAGAGCTTCACCGAAGCGGCCTCCCTCGTGGCACGCGTGCCGCTGTTCCGCAGCCTCGACGTGGCGCGGCTCGCCGAGCTCGTGTCGCTCCTGCGCGTCCGCCGCCTTCCGGCCGGCTACCGGCTGCTCCGGCGCGGGGAGCGCAGCGATGCCATGTATTTCCTGGTCGAGGGCCGGCTCGTCGTGCGCGGCGGACGGCACCGCCGGATCCTCGAGCCCGGCGCCTTCTTCGGGGAGCTGTCGCTGGTCGAGGAACGGCCACGCGCCGTCACGGTGACGGCGATCGAGCCCTCACGGGTGCTCGAACTGCGGGCGACGGACTTCCACCGGCTGCTCGCGGGCGACCCCGAGCTGCGCGCCGCACTCCTCGCCGAGGCGCGCACCCGGCTCGCCGTCGGCCCAACGGAGCGGACGGAGGGAGACGGGAGCGAGCGTCAGCCGCGCTCTTCGAGCGGCACGAACGGACGCTCGACCGGGCCGGTGTAGAGCTGACGGGGCCGGCCGATCTTCTGCTCCGGATCCTCGATCATCTCGTTCCACTGCGCCATCCAGCCGACGGTCCGCGCCAGGGCGAAGATGGCCGTGAACATCTGTCGCGGAATGCCCATCGCTTCGAGGATGATTCCGGAGTAGAAATCGACGTTGGGGAACAGCTTGCGTTCCTGGAAATAGTCGTCGTTGAGCGCGATCTTCTCCAGTTCACGCGCGATCTGCAGCTTCTTGTTGTCCTTCTTGCCGAGAAGGGCGAGGACCTCGTCGGCGCTCTCCTTGAGGACGGCGGCCCGCGGGTCGTAGTTCTTGTACACCCGGTGGCCGAAGCCCATCAGCCGGAACGGATCGTTCCTGTCCTTGGCGCGGGCGATGAACTCGGGGATGCGCTCGACGGTGCCGATCTCCTCCAGCATGTTGACGACCGCCTCGTTGGCGCCGCCGTGCGCCGGTCCCCAGAGCGAGGCGATGCCGGCCGCAACCGCGGCATAGGGCGAAGCGCCCGTGGAGCCCACGAGCCGCACCGTCGAGGTCGAGGCGTTCTGTTCGTGGTCGGCGTGCAGGATGAAGATGCGGTCGAGCGCCCGCGCCAGCACCGGGTCGACCCGATAGGGCTCGCACGGGGTCGCGAACATCATGTGGATGAAGTTCGCCGCATAATCGAGGTCGTTGCGCGGGTAGATGAAAGGCTGGCCGACCGAGTATTTGTAGGCCCAGGCGGCGATCGTCGGCATCTTGGCGATCATGCGGTCGGTGGCTACGTGGCGGTGCCACGGGTCGTCGACGTCGAGATCCTCGTGGTAGAAGGCGGAAAGGGCCCCGACCACCGCGATCATCACCGCCATGGGGTGGGCGTCGCGGCGGAAACCGCGGAACAGGAACTGGATCTGTTCGTGCAGCATGGTGTGGTGGGTGATGTCGTGCACGAACTTCGCCTTCTGCTCCCGGTCCGGCAGCTCGCCGTTCAGGAGCAGGTACGCCACCTCGAGGAAGTCGCTCTTCGTGGCCAGTTCCTCGATGCGGTAGCCGCGGTAGAGCAGGATGCCGGCCTCGCCGTCGATGTAGGTGATGGCCGAGCGGCAGCTCGCGGTCGACGTGTAGCCGGGATCGTAGGTGAACATTCCGGTTTCGGCATAGAGCCGGCGGATGTCGATCACGCTCGGGCCGAGACTGCCCGCCAGCACCGGCAGCTCGACATCCAGGCCGCCGGGGCCCGTGAGCCTTACCGACGAGGTCTCCGTCATGCCACACTCTCCCCGTAGCTGAACGACCGGACCGGCGGCGGGCGCCGCACGGCGACTTTAGGTGCAACGCAGCAGAAGCTCAACCGCTCTGCTGCAGCGCAGGATGGGCGCCGGCGGCGGCATCGGCGAGCCGGGCCAGCACCTCCTCGCGCCCGAGCACCCGCATCACCTCGAACAGTCCCGGCGACACCGTGCCGCCGGTGAGCGCGGCGCGGAGCGGCTGGGCGATGCGACCGAACCCGATCCCCTCCTCTTCCGCGAAGCTGCGGCAGAGCGTCTCGAGCTCCGGCTCGTCCCATGTCGCGACCTCCGCGAGCCGCCGGGCGAGCCGCCCGAGCCTCTCGCGCGTCGCGGAGTCGAGCAGCTTCGCCGCCCCGGGGTCGAGCGGCAGGGGCCGCGGATGGACGTAGAAGGTGGCCATGTCCGCGAGCTCGACCAGCGTGCGGGCACGGGTCACGAGTCCGGGCATGCCTTCGAGCAGACGCCGCCGTCCCTCGGCATCGACCACGAGCCCCCGGCTTTCGAGGATCGGCACGATGGCCCCGACCAGCTCTTCCGGCGTCTTCTGCCGCATGTAGAAGGCGTTCAGGAAGAGAAGCTTCTCCATGTCGAATCGCGCCGGCGAACGGCCCACCCCGTCGAGGTCGAACCAGGCGATCGCCTGTTCGGTGGTGATGATCTCGTCGTCGCCGTGCGCCCAGCCGAGCCGCAGCAGATAGTTGCGCATCGCCTCGGGCAGGATCCCCATCTCACGGTATTCGGTCACGGACAGGGCCCCGTGCCGCTTGCTGAGCTTGGCCCCGTCCGGCCCGTGGATCAGCGGGATGTGGGCGAAGGCGGGCGGCGTCGCGCCCATCGCGCGGTAGAGCTGCAGCTGGCGGAAGGTGTTGGTGAGATGGTCGACGCCGCGGATGATGTGGGTGATGCCCATGTCGAGATCGTCGACCACGACCGACAGCATGTAGGTCGGCGTCCGGTCGCTCCGCAGCAGCACCATGTCGTCGAGCTGGTCGTTGGCGATCCGGACCGTGCCCTGGACCAGATCCTCGATCACCGTCTCGCCCTCGGTGGGCATCGCGAGACGCACGACGAACGGCCGGTCGGCGGGCACCTCCGCGGGATCGCGGTGGCGGCAGCGGCGGTCGTAGCGCACCGGCCGGCCCTCGGCCCGCGCCCGCTCGCGCATCGCCTCGAGCTCTTCGGGCGTGCACCAGCAGCGGTAGGCCTTGCCCTCGGCGAGCAGCCGGTCGGCCACCTCGCGGTGGCGCTCGATGCGCTGCGACTGGAAGACCGCCGGCTCGTCCGGCAGCAGACCGAGCCAGCCGAGACCTTCGAAGATCGCGTCGATCGCCTCCCGGGTCGACCGCTCGCGATCGGTGTCCTCGATGCGCAGCAGGTACCGGCCGCCGTGGTGGCGCGCGTAGAGCCAGTTGAACAGCGCGGTGCGCGCGCCGCCGATGTGCAGATAGCCGGTAGGTGAAGGCGCGAACCTTGTGACGACACTCATGGTTGATCCCGGGGGCCCGATCTGTTTCAACGGGTGGCGCCGTCCCTAGCACGGAAGCATCCGCCTGTGCACACGCACGCGCTTTCCGGGCGCAGCCCGGCCGTCGCCATCGCGCGGCGGCTGTGCGACCGTGGCCCGACCGTCCTGCGCGCTGCCGGCGCGCGCCTCGGGACATGGATCGCGCTCGAGCGCGAACGGATCGTGCTGTGGCTTCCGGTGTCCTTCGGCACCGGCATCCTCATCTATTTCGCCCTGCCGCGCGAACCAGCGGCGATCCTGGCGCCGGCCGCGATCCTGTCTGCCGCGGTGATCGCCGCGGCGCCGCTGCTGTGGCCCCGCCTGCGGCCGCTCGCCCTTCCCTTCCTCCTCCTCGCCTGTCTGCCTGCGGGCCTCGCCGCCGGAAAACTTCGGAGCGACCTCGTCGCCGCGCCGGTCGTGGCGCGCGCCGGCACCTTCACCCTCGAAGGCCGCGTGCGGCTGGTCGAGCCGCGCGGCGAGCGGATGCGACTGCTGCTCGATGGCTTGCGGGTGGCGGACCTCGCGGCGGAGCGGACGCCGGCCCGGGTGCGGGTGACGGTCCCGGCGCGCGAGGACGTCGTGCCCGGGGCCAGGGTGCGGCTGCGGGCGCGCCTCCTGCCCCCGTCCGGGCCGTCCTGGCCGCGTGGTTACGATCTGGCGCGCCGGGAGTGGTTCGAGGGCGTCGGCGGCATCGGCTGGTCGCTCGGCGAGGTGGCGCTCCTCGAACCACCCTCGGCCACCGGGCTCGCGGACGGTATCGCCGCCCTGCGCCGCGACATCGCGCTCGAAGCCCGAAGCCGCATCGGCGGCGAGGCGGGCGGCGTGGCGGCGGCCCTGCTCACCGGGCTCCGCGGCGACATCCCGGACGGGGTCTGGAGCGACATGCAGGCTTCGGGCCTCGCCCACCTGCTCGCGATCTCGGGGCTGCATCTCGGGCTCGTCGCCGGTGCCGTCTTCTTCGCGGCCCGCCTCCTGTTCGCCGCCATGCCGCCCCTCGCGCTGCGGATCCCGGCCCGCAAGCCCGCCGCCGTCGCGGCCCTCGTCGCGAGCTTCGGCTATCTGCTGCTCGCCGGCGCGCCGGTGCCGACCCGCCGCGCCTTCGTGATGATCGCCGTGGCCCTCTTCGCCGTCGTCATCGACCGCAACCCCTTCTCCATGCGCCTCGTGGCGGTCGCCGCGACGGTGGTGCTCCTGCTCCAGCCGGAAAGCGTGGTCTCGGTCTCCTTCCAGATGTCCTTCGCCGCCGTCGTCGCGCTGATCGCCTGGTTCGAACGGCGGACCGAGGCGCCCGATCCGGATGCCGCCCCGGCACCCTCCGGTCTTCTGGAGCGGCTTCGGGCCTATCTGCTCCTCGTCGTGACCACGACCCTGCTCGCGAGCCTCGCGACCCTCCCCTTCGCCGCCTACCACTTCCAGCGGGTGGCGGCATGGGGGGTGCTCGCGAACCTGGTCGCGGTGCCGCTCACCGCCTTCTGGATCATGCCGGCCGGGCTCGTCGGCCTCGCGCTCCACCCCCTCGGGGTCGCCGGCCCGGCCTTCGACCTCATGGGAACGGGCGTCGCCCTGCTGCTCGCGGTCGCCCGCACCGTGAGCGGCCTGCCGGGGGCGAGCGTGCTGCTGCCGGCGTGGCCGGATGCCGCGCTCGCCCTCTTCGTCGCCGGCGGACTGTGGCTCGCCATCTGGCAGCAGCCCTGGCGGTTCGCCGCCCTGCCCGTGCTCGCCCTCGCCGTCGCGCTCGGGCTCCTCGCCCGGCCGCCCGACCTGCTCGCCTCGCCCTGGCTCGACCAGCTCGCCCTGCGGACGGCCGACGGCGCCATGGTGCTGCGCGAGCGGGTGCGCGACGCCTTCCTGCGACGGCAGTGGCAGGCGGCCATGCTGGCCCGCGACGTCGTGCCGCCGCCGGTGCGCGCCACCGCCGGTGCCACCATCGCCTGCGATGCCCTCGGGTGCGTGCTGGACGGCGGTGCGGGCGCCCGCATCGCCGTGGTCTTCCTCGCGGGCGCGCTCGCGGAGGACTGCCGGCGTGCGGACCTCGTGATCACCGCGCTGCGCGTGCGCCGCTGCGAGGGGCCGGCGCGGCTCGTCGACGGCGCGGAGCTCCGCCGCTCCGGCGGTCTCGCGATCTGGCTCGAAGACGGCGGCTACCGCCTCGAAACCGTCAGCGAAACCCGCGGCGACCGCCCGTGGACGGGGGGCGGAAGGTGAGCCCGCGTGTCAGCCCTCGCGTTTCCGTCCCGCCGCACGCTCCTGCCGCAGCCGCTCGAGTTCTTCGAGGCGGGCGCGCAGGTCCTTCTCGCGTCCCTCGTCGGTCGGTTCGTAGTAGCGCTCGCGCGGCATGGCGTCGGGAAAACAGTTCTGCCCCGAGAAGCGGTCCGGCGCGTCGTGGTCGTAGACATAGCCCCGGCCGTAGCCGAGCTCGCGCATAAGCCGCGTCGGCGCGTTCAGGATGTGCATGGGCGGCGGCAGCGAACCGTGCTCCCTCGCCGACCGCATCGCCGCACCGTAGGCGCGGTAGACGGCGTTGGACTTGGGGGCCAGTGCCAGTTCGACGGTGACCTGCGCGAGCGCGAGCTCGCCTTCGGGTGACCCGAGCCGCTCGTACGTCTCGGCGGCGGCGATCGCGTGCAGCGCCGCGTCGGGATCGGCGAGGCCGATGTCCTCCCAGGCCATGCGGATCAGGCGGCGGGCGAGATAGCGCGGGTCCTCGCCGGCCGCGAGCATGCGGCAGAGCCAGTAGAGGGCGGCGTCGGGATCGGAGGCCCGCACCGACTTGTGCAGCGCACTGATCAGATTGTAGTGCTGCTCGTACTGGCGGTCGTAGACCGGCAGCCGCCGTTGCAGCAGTTCCGCGAGACGGGCCGTGTCCACGGCCGGCTCCGGCGGCAGGTCGGCGAGACTCTCGACCATGTTGAGGAGATAGCGGCCGTCACCGTCCGCGAGCTCCAGAAGCCGTGCCCGGGCTTCGTCCGTGAGCGGCAGACGCCGGCCGATCGCCTCCTCGGCCCTTTCGAGCAGGGTCGCGAGCGCCCGCTCGTCGAGCCGGTTCAGCACGAGGACGTGGCAGCGCGAGACGAGCGCCGGATTGAGGGCGAAGGACGGGTTCTCGGTGGTGGCGCCGATCAGCGTCACCGTACCGTCCTCGACCTCGTGCAGGAGCCCGTCCTGCTGCGCCCGGTTGAAGCGGTGGATCTCGTCGATGAAGAGGATCGGCCGGCGGCCGCGCGCGCGCAGTTTCCGCGCGCTCTCGAAGGCCTTGCGGAGATCGGCGACGCCCGACATCACGGCCGAGAGCTCGATCATCGGCTCGCCCACCGCTTTCGCGAGCAGGCGCGCGAGCGTGGTCTTGCCGCAGCCGGGCGGCCCCCAGAGGATCATCGAGGACAGCCGCCGGTGCGCGAGCATGCGCCCGAGCGGCGCCTCGGGTGCCAGCAGATGGTCCTGACCGACGAGCTCTTCGAGGCTCCGCGGCCGCAGCCGGTCGGCGAGCGGGCGCGCCTCCCCGACAGCCTCCACCGTCTCCCGGACCGGTTCCTCCGCGGGCTCCCCGGCCGGTCCGGCGGGAGGTGCGCCGAAGAGATCGGGGCCTGCCTGCTGCCGCTTCACCGCCTGCCTCCGCCGCTGCGCCACGAGCGAAAGGGCCGGAAGCGGACTTCCGGCCCCTGCTCGCGGTTCACGGTGCTCCGCTTTCCGGGCGCGACCGGCCCGGCCGGGATCCGCTTCAGGCCGCGGACGCGGCCTCGGCCTCGGCCGCAGCCCGCCGCGCCGCCTCGCGCTCGAGGTCCCTGCGGCCCTTCGCCGAAACGTCCCGGTCGACGAACTCGATCACCGCCATCGGCGCGTTGTCGCCGTAGCGGTAGCCCGCCTTGAGCACCCGCACGTAGCCGCCCGGCCGCTCGCGGTAGCGGGGTGCGAGCACGTCGATGATCTTCTTCGCCGTCGCTTCCGAGCGCGTGCGCGCGATCAAGAGCCGGCGCGCGTGCAGGTCGCCGCGCTTGCCAAGCGTTACCAGCTTCTCGATGATCGGCCGAAGTTCCTTGGCCTTCGGCAGGGTGGTGACGATCTGCTCGTGCTCGACGAGGGCCTGGGCCATGTTGGCGAACATCGCCTTCCTGTGGCTCCAGGTCCGGTTCAGCTTCCTGCCGCGGTTACGATGACGCATGACCCATCCTCACGATCCAGCGATGTCCCTCGCGGCGCCCGGTCAGAACGGCTCCTCGACCTTGCGCGCCAGCTCCTCGATGTTCTCGGGCGGCCAGCCCGGCACTTCCATGCCGAGGTGCAGGCCCATCTGCGCCAGCACCTCCTTGATCTCGTTCAGCGACTTGCGGCCGAAGTTGGGCGTGCGCAGCATCTCGGCCTCGGTCTTCTGCACGAGATCGCCGATGTAGACGATGTTGTCGTTCTTGAGGCAGTTCATCGAGCGCACGGAGAGCTCGAGCTCGTCCACCTTGCGCAGCAGGTTCGGGTTGAACGGCAGCTCCGGCCGGCGCTCCTGTGGCTGGACCGCGTGCGGCTCCTCGAAGGTGATGAAGGGCTGCAGCTGGTCCTGCAGGATGCGGGCGGCGAGACCGACCGCTTCCTCCGGCGTCACGGACCCGTCGGTCTCGACGGTCAGCGTCAGCCTGTCGTAGTCGGTCTGCTGCCCGACGCGGGCGTTCTCGACCTTGTAGGCGACCTTGCGCACCGGGCTGTAGATGGCGTCGATGGCGATCAGCCCGATCGGCGCGTCCTCGCTCTTGAGCTGCGACGCCGGAACGTAGCCCTTCCCGGAGGTGGCGGTGAGCTCCATGCTGAGCCTGCCGCCCCGGTCGACGTGACAGATCACGTGGTCGGGATCGAGGATGTCGACGTCGTGCCCGGCCTCGATCATGCCGGCCGTGACCAGCGCCGGGCCCTCGACCTTGAGGTAGAGCCGCTTCGGCCCCTCGCTGTGCAGCCGGATCGGCAGCGTCTTGAGGTTGAGCACGATGTCGGTGACGTCCTCGCGCACGCCGGGGATGGTCGAGAACTCGTGCAGCACCCCGTCGATGTGCACGGCGGTGATCGCCGACCCCTGCAGCGACGAGAGCAGGACGCGCCGCAGCGCGTTGCCGAGGGTGATGCCGAAGCCGCGCTCGAGCGGCTCGACGACGATCGTGGCCTCGCGATCGGGCCGCCGACCCGGAGCGATGTCGAGCTTCTGCGGCTTGATCAGGTCCTGCCAGTTCTTCTGGATCACGAGGTCCTCGCTTCAGCGGATGGGATTGCGACGGCGTACGGGCCGCCGGGGCCAGAGGCTCCGGCGACCGCTGCCGCACGATATAGGGCGCCGGAGCGCCGAAGTCAGACGCGCCGCCGCTTGCGGGGCCGGCAGCCGTTGTGCGGGATCGGCGTGACGTCGCGCACGGCGGTGATGGTGAGCCCGACCGCCTGCAGCGCCCGCAGCGCCGACTCGCGTCCCGAGCCGGGGCCGCGCACCTCGATCTCGATCGTCCGCATGCCGTGCTCCATCGCCTTGCGGCCGGCCGCTTCGGCCGCCACCTGGGCGGCGAACGGCGTCGACTTGCGCGAACCCTTGAACCCCTGGGCACCGGCACTCGACCAGGCGATCGTGTTGCCCTGCTGGTCGGTGATGGTGATCATGGTGTTGTTGAAGGTGGCGCTGACGTGCGCGACGCCGGAGGAGATGTTCTTCCGCTCGCGCCGCTTGAGCCGGGATTTGTCCTGAGCCATGCTACTTCTTCGTCGCCTTCTTCTTGCCCGCGATCGGACGCGCCTTGCCCTTGCGGGTGCGCGCGTTGGTGTGGGTGCGCTGGCCGCGCACCGGCAGACCCTTGCGGTGCCGCAGGCCGCGATAGCAGCCGAGGTCCATCAGCCGCTTGATGTTCATCGCGACTTCGCGCCGCAGGTCGCCCTCGACCTTGTACTCGCTGTCGATCTTCTCGCGGATCCGGGCGAGCTCCGCCTCGCTCAGCTCGTTGGTCCGCTTCTGCGGCTCGACGCCGACCTCGCTCAGGATCCGGCGCGAGGTCGTCGGCCCGATGCCGTAGATGTAGGTGAGCGAGACCCAGATGGGCTTCTGGCTCGGAATGTTCACGCCGGCGATGCGCGCCACGTGTGCTCCTCCTCGCGTGGAACGACCGTCATTCGGGGACAGCGGACGGGCGCCGGAGCCGGACGGCCGGCCCGCGGACCCGACAATATTGATGGCTGCGGCCTGCTGGTCAACGCACCTCCCCGAGCACCTGCTCGATGGCCGCCGCCACCTCCTCGATGCTGCGCATGCCGTCGACCGTGTGCAGGAGGCCGCGCGCGCGGTACCAGTCCAGCACCGGGGCCGTCTGTTCGCGGTAGACCGCGAGCCGGCGCTTCAGGGTCTCGACATTGTCGTCGCTGCGGGCGCCGCCCGTCTCGGCGATCCGGCTCTCGATCCGACGCACGAGCGCATCCTCGTCGACCGCGAGCTCGATCACGGCGTCGAGCTTTCGCCCCTTTTCCGCGAGCATGCGCTCGAGCGCCTCGGCCTGGGCGATGGTGCGCGGAAAACCGTCGAGGACGAAGCCCCTCGCGCAGTCCGGCTGCTCGATGCGCTCGGCGACGATGCCGACCACGAGCTCGTCCGGCACCAGATCGCCCCGCTCCATGATCGCCTTCGCGCGGCGGCCGAGCTCCGTTCCCGCAGCGACCGCCGCCCGCAGCATGTCGCCGGTCGAGAGATGGGCGAGGCCGTACTTCCCGACGAGCCGCGCGGCCTGGGTTCCCTTGCCGGCCCCGGGCGGACCGAACAGCACGATGTTCATCGGCGTCTCCCCCTGAGCCGGGCCTTCCTGACGAGACCTTCGTACTGGTGGGCGATCAGGTGCGACTGGATCTGCGCCACCGTGTCCATGGTCACCGAGACCACGATCAGCAGGCTCGTGCCGCCGAAGAAGATCGGCACGCCGTACTGCGCGATCAGGACCTCGGGCAGGATCGCGACCAGCGCCAGATAGATCGAGCCCACCACCGTCAGGCGCGTGATGACGTAGTCGAGATACTGGGCGGTGCGCTCGCCCGGACGGATGCCGGGGATGAAGCCACCGTGCTTCCTCAGGTTCTCCGCCGTGTCCTTGGGATTGAAGACGATCGAGGTGTAGAAGAAGGCGAAGAAGATGATCAGCGCCGCATAGAGCAGCATGTGCAGCGGCTGTCCGGGGCCGAGCAGCGCGGTGATGGTGAGCAGCCAGTCAGGCCCCCGCCCGCCGGTGAAGCCGCCGATCGTGCCCGGCAGCAGCAGCAGCGAGCTCGCGAAGATGATCGGGATCACGCCCGAGATGTTGAGCTTGACCGGCAGATGCGAGCTCTCGCCGCCCACCATGCGGCTGCCGCCGACCATCCGCTTGGGGTACTGGACGAGAATCCGCCGGTGCGCCCGCTCCATGAAGACGATGAAGGTGATGACGGCGAGCGCCAGCAGGATGAAGACGACGATCGACAGCGGCGACATGGCGCCGGTGCGGCCGAGCTCGAGCAGGGCCGCGAGCCCGCCCGGCAGATTGGCGATGATGCCCGTGAAGATGATCAGCGAGATGCCGTTGCCGACACCGCGGGCGGTGATCTGTTCGCCGAGCCACATCAGGAACATGGTGCCGCCGACGATGGTGATCACCGTCGTCGCCCGGAAGAACCAGCCCGGATCGATCACCGCGCTGCCGGAGGGCCCCTGCATCGCCTCGAGCCCGACGGCGAGGCCGTAGGCCTGGAAGGCCGAGAGCGCGACCGTCAGATAGCGCGTGTACTGGTTGATCTTCTTGCGCCCGACCTCGCCTTCCTTCTTGAGCTGCTCGAGGGTCGGCGAGACCGCCGTCATCAGCTGCATGATGATCGAGGCGGAAATGTAGGGCAGGATGCCGAGCGCGAAGATCGACATGCGTTCGAGGGCGCCGCCCGCGAACATGTTGAACATGCCGAGGATGCCGCCGCGCTGCTGCGCGAAGATCTGCGCCATCACCTCGGCGTCGATGCCGGGCAGCGGAATGTAGGTGCCGAGGCGGTAGACGACGAGGCAGCCGAGCGTGAACCACAGCCGCTTCTTGAGCTCGGTCGCCTTGGCGAAGACGCCGAAATTGATGTTGGCGGCGAGCTGCTCGGCGACCGAGGCCACGGTCCTACTCCGTCGCCGCTTCGGCCGGCACCGCGCCCGGCAGGATCACCCGGCCGCCCGCCTGCTCGACGGCGGCGATGGCCTTCGCCGAGGCGCCGACGACCTCGATCGTCACCGGCTGCTTCAGCTCGCCGCGGCCGAGAAGACGCACCCCGTCGTGCAGCCGCCGGATCACCCCGGCCGCCACCAGTTTCGCGCCGTCGATCGGCTGCGACGGATCGATCCGGCCGCGGTCGATCGCTGCCTGCAGCCGGTCGAGGTTGAGCTCGGCATAGACCGGCCGGAACGGATTCTTGAAGCCGCGCTTCGGCAGGCGGCGGTAGACCGGCATCTGGCCGCCCTCGAAGGTGCGCTTGGCACCGCCGCTGCGCGCCTTCTGGCCCTTGTGGCCACGGCCCGCGGTCTTGCCGAGGCCGGAACCGATGCCGCGACCGAGGCGCTTGCGCGGCTTGCGCGCACCCGGGCGGTCCCGCAGTTCGTTGAGACGCATGTCTCAGGCTCCCCTGTCGTCGTCGACGATCTCGACGCGCAGCAGATGGCGGACGCGCGCGATGCGCCCGCGGTTCTCGGGCGTGTCGGGCAGGATCCGCGTGCGGTGCATCCTGTCCAGACCGAGCGCCACCAGATTGGCGCGCTGCCAGTCCGGACGGCGGATCGGGCTGCCGATCTGGGTCACCCTGAGCTTCGCCATGCCTCAGCCCTCCGCCCGCGCTTCCGTGGTCCGAGCGCCGGCGCCCTGACGGCGGCCGACGATCTCGCCGACCTTCTTGCCGCGCTTGGCGGCGACCGCGCGCGGCGACATCACCTGCTGCAGCGCGTCGAAGGTCGCCTTGACCATGTTGTGCGGGTTGCTGCTGCCGAGCGACTTGCACACCACGTCCTGCACGCCCAGCGCCTCGAACACCGCGCGCATCGGGCCGCCGGCGATGATGCCGGTCCCGGGCGGAGCCGCGCGCAGGATCACGCGGCCGGCGCCGAAATGCCCCTTGACGTCGTGGTGCAGGGTCCGGCCCTCGCGCAGCGGAATGCGGACCATCGCCCGACGCGCCGCCTCGGTCGCCTTGCGCACCGCCTCCGGCACCTCGCGCGCCTTGCCGCTGCCCCAGCCGACCCGGCCCTTGCCGTCGCCGACCACGACCAGCGCCGAGAAGCCGAAACGGCGGCCGCCCTTGACCACCTTGGCGACCCGGTTGACGCTGACGAGCCGGTCGATCAGCTCCGCGTCGCCGCGCTCCTCTCCCCCACGAGCTCTCGCCATCTCGCTTCCCCGCGTGTCAGAAGGACAGGCCGCCCTCGCGGGCGCCGTCGGCCAGGGCCTTGATCCGCCCGTGATAGCGGTAGCCGCCGCGATCGAAGACGACCTTCTCGATGCCGGCCGCCTTGGCCCGCTCCGCGACCAGCATGCCGACGCGCCGCGCCGCCTCCCGGTCGCTCCCCTTCGGGAGCTCGCCTCTGAGCGCGCGGTCGACGCTCGATGCCGCGACCAGCGTCCGCCCCTGGGCGTCGTCGATGATCTGGCAGTAGATGTGCTTGTGCGAGCGGAACACGGAAAGCCGCGGCCGGCCGCCCGCACGCTGCCGGATCGCGTAGCGGGTGCGCCGCTTGCGCCGCTCGAACCGCTCCTCGGGCTTGACCATGGCTACTTCTTCTTCCCTTCCTTGCGCAGGACGGTCTCGTCGCTGTAGCGGATGCCCTTGCCCTTGTAGGGCTCGGGCTTGCGGAACGCGCGGATCTCGGCCGCCACCTGGCCGACCCGCTGCTTGTCCGCTCCCCGGACGACGATCTTCGTCGGCTGCGGCGTCGCGATCTCGATGTCGGGCGGCACCGCGTACTTGATGTCGTGGCTGAAGCCGAGCTGCAGGTTCAGGATCTTCCCCTCGGCCTGGGCGCGGTAGCCGACGCCGGAGATCTCGAGCTCGCGGGTGAAGCCCTGGCTCACGCCCGTCACCATGTTGGCGACCAGCGACCGCGACAGGCCCCACATCGCCCGCGCCCGCTTGCTCTCGTCGCGAGGCCGCACCACCACCTTGCCGTCGTCGAGCATCACCTCGACCTCGCGCGGCAGGGTCTGGGCCAGCTCGCCGAGCCGCCCCTTGACCTTCACCGTCTGGCCCTCGAAGGCGACACTCACGCCGTCGGGGATCGGAACGGGCAGCTTGCCGATACGGGACATGGTCAGAACACCGTGCAGAGGATTTCACCGCCGACGTGCTGCTCGCGCGCCTCGGCGTCCGAGAGCACCCCGCGCGGCGTCGACAGGATGGCGATGCCGAGACCGTTGTAGACCTGCGGCAGCTCCTTGACACCCGCGTAGACGCGCCGCCCGGGCTTGGAGACGCGCTTGATGTGGCGGATCACCGGCTCACCGTTGTGGTACTTGAGCTCGATGGTGATCTCGCGCTTGCCGCCGCCCTGGTCGACGATCTCGAAACCGCGGATATAGCCCTCGCGCCGCAGCACGTCGAGCACGTTCGCGCGAAGCTTCGAGGCCGGGGTGCGCACCACCGGCTTCATCGCCCGCTGCGCGTTGCGGATGCGGGTCAGCATGTCCCCGAGCGGGTCGCTCAATGTCATGATTCCGGATCCCCGCCTTACCAGCTCGCCTTGGTCACACCGGGCAGCTGACCCTCCGAGGCCAGCTCCCGGAGCGCGATCCGCGACAGCCCGAAGCGTCGATAGTAGCCGCGCGGCCGGCCGGTGAGCGCGCAGCGGTTGCGCACCCGCACCTTCGACGAATTGCGCGGCAGTTCCGCGAGCGCCAGCACCGCCTCGAACCGCTCCTGCGGATCGCGCGAACGGTCCTTGACGATCGCCTTGAGCGCCGCCCGCTTCTCCGCGTACTTCTCGACGAGCTGCCGGCGGCGCTTGTTCTTCTCGATGGCACTCTTCTTCGCCATGGGAGCGATCCCCCCGTCACTTGCGGAACGGCAGGGCGAAGCCCTCGAGGAGCGCGCGCGCTTCCTCGTCGGTCCCGGCCGTCGTGTGGATGATGATGTCCATGCCGCGGATCTCGTCGATCTCGTCGTAGTTGATCTCGGGAAAGACGATCTGTTCTTTGAGCCCGAAGGCGTAGTTGCCACGCCCGTCGAAGCTCCTCGGCGACAGCCCGCGGAAATCGCGCACGCGCGGCAGGGCGATGTTCACGAGCCGGTCGAGGAACTCGTACATGCGCTCGCGCCGCAGCGTCACCTTGCAGCCGATCGGCATGCCCTTCCGGAGCTTGAAGTTCGCAACCGACTTGCGCGCCCGGCAGACTACCGGCTTCTGGCCGGCGATCTTCGCGAGATCGTCCATCGCCGCGTTGATCTTCTTGCTGTCCGAGACCGCCTCGCCGACACCCATGTTGATGACGATCTTCTCGAGCTTCGGCACCTGCATCGGGTTCTCGTAGCCGAAGCGCTCGCGGAGCTGCGGCTTCAGCACTTCCTCGTAGTACGTCTTCAGACGCGCCATCGCCTGCCCCTCAACGGTCGATCAGCTCGCCGGAGCGCTTGGCGTAGCGCACCTTGCGGCCGTCCTCGAGATAGCGGAAGCCGATCCGGGTCGGCTTGCCGTCCGCCGGATCGATGTGCGCCACGTTGGAGACGTGGATCGGCGCCTCCTTCGTGACGATGCCGCCCTGCGGGTCGCGCGGCGTCGGCCGCTGGTGGCGCTTGACCACCATCACGCCCTGCACCACGACCCGGTTCTCCTTCGGCAGCACCTTGAGCACCTCGCCGACCCGGCCCCGGTCGCGGCCGGCGATCACCATCACCCGGTCACCCTTGCGGATGCGCGCGGCCATCACAGCACCTCCGGCGCGAGCGAGATGATCTTCATGAACTTGCGTGCCCGCAGCTCGCGCGGCACCGGACCGAAGATGCGGGTGCCGATCGGCTCGCCCTGCTTGTTGATCAGCACCGCCGCGTTGCGGTCGAAGCGGATCGCCGAGCCGTCCGGCCGCCGCACTTCCTTGGCCGTGCGCACGATCACCGCGTGCACCACGTCGCCTTTCTTCACCCGGCCGCGCGGGATCGCCTCCTTGACCGAGGCGACGATGATGTCGCCGACCGAGCCCCACCTGCGGCGCGAGCCGCCCAGCACGCGGATGCACTGGATGCGGCGGGCGCCGGAGTTGTCGGCCACCTCGAGATTCGTTTCCGGCTGGATCATGACGGGATCCTCCGTCTCCTGCTCACGCCGTGGCCTGCTCGTCCTCGACGAGCACTTCCCACCGCTTGGTCCTCGACAGCGGCCGGCATTCGCGGATCCGCACCACGTCGCCGACCTTGAAGCGGTTGTCGGGGTCGTGCGCCGCGTACTTCTTCGACCGGCGGATGTACTTCTTGTAGAGCGGGTGCATGACCAGCCGCTCCACGCGCACGATCACGGTCTTGTCGTTCTTGTCGCTGACCACCGTGCCCTGCAGGATGCGCCTCGGCATCTTCGCCTACCTCCTCGCCCCGGCCGCAGCGCCCCGCGACATCTCGCCGAGGATCGTCATGATGCGCGCGATGTCGCGCCGCACCTCGCGGATCCGCGCCGTGTTCTCGAGCTGGCCGGTCGCCTTCTGGAACCGCAGATTGAACTGTTCGCGCTTGAGCTCGCCGAGCTGCGCCAGCAGCTCTTCCCGGCTCTTCGCGCGGAATTCCGATGCCTTCGTCATTCCTCGCTCCCCGCCGCGACACCGGCGCGCGTCACGAACCGGGTGCGGATCGGCAGCTTGGCCGAGCCGAGCGCGATCGCCTCTTCGGCCAGATCCGCCGGCACGCCGTCGATCTCGAACAGGATGCGGCCGGGCTTGACCACGGCCACCCAGTATTCGACCGAGCCCTTGCCCTTGCCCATGCGCACCTCGGCCGGCTTCTTCGTCACCGGCTTGTCCGGGAACACCCGGATCCACACCCGTCCGGCGCGCTTGAGATGGCGCGTAATCGCACGCCGCGCCGCCTCGATCTGGCGGGCGGTGATGCGCTCGGGCTCGAGCGCCTTCATCCCGTAGCTGCCGAAGTTCAGCTCGTAGCCGCCCTTGGCGAGGCCGTGGATGCGCCCCTTGTGGGCCTTGCGGTACTTGGTGCGCTTGGGCTGCAGCATGTCCTTCGCTCCTCACGCCCCGCGGGCGGCCCCCTGGTCGACGAGGCGCCGGTCGTGGGCCATCGGATCGTGTTCCATGATCTCGCCGCGGAAGATCCACACCTTAACGCCGCAGGTGCCGTAGGGCGTGAACGCCGTCGCGCGGGCGAAGTCGATGTCCGCCCGGAGCGTGTGCAGCGGCACCCGCCCCTCGCGGTACCACTCGCTGCGCGCGATCTCCGCCCCGCCGAGCCGCCCGCCGCACTCGACCTTGATGCCCTGGGCGCCGAGCCGCATCGCCGACTGCACCGCCCGCTTCATCGCGCGGCGGAAGGTGACGCGACGCTGCAGCTGCTGGGCGATGTTCTCGGCGACGAGCCGGGCGTCGAGCTCCGGCTTGCGCACCTCGACGATGTTGAGCTGCACGTCGCCACCGCACATCCGGGCGAGCTCCTTGCGCAGCTGGTCGATCTCCTGGCCCTTCTTGCCGATCACCACCCCGGGCCGTGCGGCGTGGATGGTGATCCGCGCCCGCTTCGCCGGCCGCTCGATGACGATCCGCGAGATGCCCGCCTGCGGCAGCCGCTTCTCGAGGAACCTGCGGATCTCGAGGTCCTGCTGCAGGAGCGGCACATAGTCCTTGTTCGCGTACCAGCGCGAATCCCAGGTCCGGTTGATGCCGAGCCTCAGCCCGACCGGGTTGACCTTCTGGCCCATCAGGCTTCCTCCTCGCGCTCGCGCACCACGATCCGCAGGCGCGAGAACGGCTTCAGGATGCGCCCCACCCGGCCGCGGGCGCGCGGACGGAAGCGCTTCATCACCATGTGCTTGCCGACACTCGCTTCGGCCACGTACAGCCGGTCGACGTCGAGGCCGTGGTTGTTCTCCGCATTGGCGATCGCGGATTCGAGCGTCTTCTTGACGTCGCGGGCGATCCGCCGGCGGCAGAACTCGAGCACCGTCACCGCCCGGCCGGCGTCCATCCCGCGGATCATCCCGGCGACGAGATCGAGCTTGCGCGGGCTCGTGCGCAGCATCGTCGTCACCGCCTGCGCCTCGTTGTCGGCCAGCGCCCGCTCGCGCTTGGGCTTGCCCATGGCCCCTATCTCCGCTTCGCTTTCTTGTCGGCCCCGTGCCCGAGGAACGTCCGGGTCGGCGCGAACTCGCCGAGCTTGTGGCCGACCATGTTCTCGGTGACGTACACCGGCACGAACTTCTTGCCGTTGTAGACGGCGAAGGTCAGGCCGACGAAGTCGGGCACGATGGTCGAACGCCGCGACCAGGTCTTGATGATCTCGCTGCGGCCGGAGGCCCGCACCTTCTCGGCCTTCTCGAGCAGATGGCCGTCGACGAAGGGCCCCTTCCAGACGGAACGCGGCATGTGCCTCAGCCCCCTCGCTTCTTCGCCAGATGGCGGCTGCGGATGATGAAGCGGTCGGTCTTCTTGTTGCGGCGCGTGCGCGCACCCTTGGTCGGCTTGCCCCAGGGCGAGACCGGATGCCGGCCGCCCGAGGTGCGGCCCTCGCCGCCACCGTGCGGATGGTCGACCGGGTTCATCGCCACGCCGCGCACGTGCGGCCGGCGTCCCTTCCAGCGGGCGCGCCCGGCCTTGCCGAGATTGATGTTCTGGTGGTCCGGGTTGGAGACCGCACCCACCGTCGCCATGCACTCCGACCGCACCACGCGGATCTCGCCGGAGCCGAGCCGGAGCTGCGTGTAGTCGCCGTCGCGGCCGACGATCTGCACATACGTCCCGGCGGCACGCGCGATCTGGCCGCCCTTGCCCGGCTTCATCTCGACATTGTGCACGATCGTGCCGATCGGGATGTTGCGCAGCGGCGCGGCATTGCCCGGCTTGATGTCGACCCGCTCCCCGGCGATCACCGTGTCGCCCGGCTGCAGCCGCTGCGGCGCGAGGATGTAGGCCTGCTCGCCGTCCTCGTAGCGCAGGAGCGCGATGAAGGCGGTGCGGTTCGGATCGTACTCGAGCCGCTCGACCGTCGCCGGCACGTCCCACTTGCGGCGCCGGAAGTCGATCAGCCGGTAGCGGCGCTTGTGGCCGCCGCCGCGCCACCAGGCGGTGATCCGGCCCTGGTTGTTGCGGCCGCCGGTCTTGGTGAGGCCGACCGTCAGCTTCTTGACCGGCTTGCCCTTCCAGAGATCGCTGCGGTCCACGAGGACGAGCCGGCGCCGGCCGGGGCTCGTCGGCTTGAAGGTCTTGAGGGCCATCCGTCAGATCCCCGTCGTCACGTCGATGCTGTGCCCCTCGGCGAGCCGCACGATCGCCTTCTTGACGTCCGACCGTCGCCCGATCCGCCCGCGGAACCGCTTGGTCTTGCCCTTGAGGATCAGCGTGTTCACCGACTCGACCTTGACGCCGAAGATCTTCTCGACCGCTTCCTTGATCTCCGGCTTGGTCGCGTCCTTGCGGACAGCGAACACCACCTGGTTCGACTCGCCGATGCGCGTCGACTTCTCGGTGATGATCGGCCGCAGGATGATGTCGTAGGCGCGAAGCGAACTCATCTCAGGCGCTCCTGCAGCAGCTCGACGGCATCGCGCGTCAGCACCAGCGTGTCGTGACGCAGGATGTCGTAGACGTTCGCGCCGATCTGCGGCATCACCACCACTTTCGGCAGGTTGCGCGAGGCGAGCGCGAAGTTGCGCTCCGGCTCGCCACCGGTCACGACCAGCGCCGAACCGATGCCGAGCTTCGCGAGATGCGAGGCCAGCAGCTTCGTCTTCGGCTCCTCGAGCCGGGCGTCGTCGAGCACGACCAGCCGTCCCTCGCGGACCTTGTCGGAGAGGGCACAGCGCAGACCGAGGCGGCGCACCTTCTTCGGCAGATCGATGGCGTGGTCGCGCGGCTTCGGCCCGAAGGCGATGCCGCCGCCGACGAAGATGTGGGCCCGGCGCGACCCGTGCCGCGCGCGACCGGTGCCCTTCTGACGGTAGAGCTTCTTGCCGGAGCGCGCGACCTCGCCGCGGCTCTTCACCTTGTGCGTGCCCTGCCGACGCTTCGCGAGCTGCCACCGCACCACCCGGTGGAGGACGTCGACCCGCACCGGCACGGCGAACACCGAGTCGTCGAGCTCGACGGTGCCGACCTCTTCCCCGGCGAGATTCCTGACCGGAAACTGCATCGTCACTGCTCGCCCTCTTCCTCGACCACCGCCGCCTCGAGCGCCTCGCCGGCGTGCACGACCGCTGCCGGCCACGGCGCCTGCTTCGGCAGGGCCCGTTTCACCGCGTCCCGGACCTTCACGTAGCTGCCCTTCGCGCCCGGGACCGCGCCCTTGATCAGGATCAGCCCGCGCTCCGGGTCGACGCCGAACACCTCGAGGTTCTGCACCGTCACCGTGCGGTGCCCCATGTGGCCGGCCATCTTCTTGTTCTTGAAGACCTTGCCCGGGTCCTGCCGGTTGCCGGTGGAGCCGTGCGACCGGTGCGAGATCGACACACCGTGCGACGCCCGCAGACCGCCGAAGCCCCAGCGCTTCATCGCACCGGCGAAGCCCTTGCCGATGCTCGTCCCCTGCACGTCGACGAACTGCCCGGCGACGAAATGCCCGGCGTGCAGCTTCGCGCCGACCTCGAGCAGCGCATCCTCGGACACCCGGAACTCGGCCAGCACCCGCTTCGGCTCGACCTTCGCCTTCGCGAAATGCCCGCGCATGGGCTTCGTGACGTTCTTGGGCTTCGCCCGGCCGACGCCGATCTGCACCGCCGTGTAGCCGTCCCGCTCCTTTGTGCGCACGGCCACCACCTCGGGATCCTCGAGCGCCAGCACGGTCACCGGCACATGGCTGCCGTCGACGCCGAAGATCCGCGTCATCCCGAGCTTCTTCGCGATCAGTCCGGTGCGCATCGACCCCGCCTCAGAGCTTGATCTCGACGTCGACGCCGGCCGCGAGATCGAGCTTCATCAGCGCGTCCACGGTCTGCGGTGTCGGGTCGATGATGTCCAGAAGCCGCTTGTGCGTGCGGATCTCGAACTGCTCGCGGCTCTTCTTGTCGATGTGCGGCGAGCGGTTCACGGTGAAGCGCTCGATCCGGTTCGGCAGCGGGATCGGGCCGCGCACCCGCGCACCCGTTCGCTTGGCCGTGCCGACGATCTCGCGCACCGAATGGTCCAGCACGCGGTGATCGAAAGCCTTGAGGCGGATGCGAATGTTCTGGGTCTGCATGGGCGCGCTCCGCTCCCGTCGCCGCTTACTCGATCACCTTGGAGACGACGCCGGCGCCGACGGTGCGGCCACCCTCGCGGATCGCGAAGCGCAGCCCCTGCTCCATGGCGATCGGCTGGATCAGCTCCACCTCGAGCTTCACATTGTCCCCCGGCATCA
>FWWM01002264.1_pt1 | contig 53045 bp, 41 predicted proteins | sample 2228351 | NCBI WGS metagenome assembly FWWM01 (sample SAMEA103939774, study PRJEB20133) | metagenome | reverse complement strand
CAGCGAAGCTGGAGAGGGGAGACCAGAGCCGTGCGCGGGGGCGTTCCAATGCGGTACAAGCCACGTTGGCTCGGATGTTCTGTCCGCCCTTAAAAGGGGAAGGATGGGGGGGGCTGCGCCCTCCCGGGAAAAACCCATGTTTACCTTGCCGTTGTGTGGCGCAGCCGCACGGATGCTGAAATGGCATGACACTCCGCGAAGCGGACATCCAGGATCTGGCCGGGCGTCTGGTTGATGCCGGGCAGGCGGAGCGCGCGGCACTGCTGCGCGCGTATGCGATGCTGCTCGACGTGCCGCTGGCCCGCGCCCTGAAAGCGATCTGCTACGCTACCTGGGCCACCGATCCGCCCCGCGCCGTCCGCGCCGCAGATGTCCTGGCCGATCTGGCGGCCATGCGGCCCCAGGCCGAGATCCGCGCCCTCGCCAGGTGGGCCGCTGGCATCGCTGCGTTGGTGCAGGGGGCAATGGAGACGGCAATCGGCTACCTCGATGAGGCGGCCGTGATCTTTACCCGCCTCGCGAACCCCCACGCTGCCGCCAGTACGCAGGTCAGCAAGCTGATCGCCCTGGCCATGCTCGGGCGCTATGCTGAAGCGGTTGCCTGCGGCCTCCATGCGCGCGACACTTTCCTGACCCTCGGTGACGAACTTGCAGCCGGGAAGGTCGAGCACAATCTCGGTAACATGGCATGGCGGCGCGATGATCACCGCACCGCCGAGCAGTTTCATCGCCTGGCGTATGAGCGTTTCGCTCGCGCCAGTGATGTCGAATTGCTCGTGGCGGCCGAGAATGCGCTGGCTATGGACCTGGCCGCGCAGTTTCGGCTCCGTGAGGCTGCTGAGCGCTACATCAACGCCCTCAACCGCGCCCGCGAGGCCGGCCTGGAACTGCGCCAGGCGGAAATTGAGGCCAACCTCGGCAATCTGGCGCTGGCCCAGGGACGCTATGATCAGGCCCTGGATTACCTGGAATGCTCCCGCCGGCGCTATGCCACCCTGGGCATGCCCCACGAGTCGGCCTATGCCGAGCAGGAACTGGCCGAGGCCTACCTCGATTTGAATATGGCCACCGAAGCGGCAGCGATCTACGCCCGGGTCACGCCGGTATTCGCCCGGCTGGGAATGCGCGCCGAGCAGGCCTGGGCACTGGCTCACCACGGCCAGGCTGCGGTAATCCTTGGCCAGTACGACGAGGCACAGGCGCGCTTTGCCGAGGCGCGTCACCTCTTTGTGGAGGAAGGCAACACGCTGAGCGCGGCGCTGGTTACCCTGTTCGAGGCTCATCTAGCTTACCGGCGCGGCGATTACGCAACGAGCCTCGAAGCGGCCAGTTCCTGCGCCGATGTCTTCGCGCGCGCCGGCAGTCACGGGCGCGCGCTGCTGGCGCGCTGGCTACAGGGCGAAGCGCTCCGCTCCCTCGGGCGCCACGACGAGGCCCGATCGGTCTTGCAGGCTGTCGGTCAGGAAGCCGGGTGGCGCAACGTGCCGCAGATCGCCCAGCGCGCCCAGACCAGCCTGGGGTTGCTCGCAGCCGCCGCAGGCGATGGTGCGCAGGCCGAGGCCGCTTTGCGCCACGCGGTGACCCTCATCGAGACTCTGCGGGCGCCGCTGCCCTCCGAGGAGCTACGCGCGGCTTTCGTGGCCGATAAGCTCGGCCCTTACGACGCATTGATCCGCCTGTACCTTCAGGAAACCCCGTCGCGGCTCGGTGAGGCGCTGGCCTGTGCCGAAGCCGCCCGAGCGCGCGCCCTCGCCGAGGTGCTCGGAGGTTCGGTGCAGACGCTGACCCGTCCGCGCGACGCCTTTGAAGCCCGCCTGCTGACCCGGATGACCAGGTTGCGTGAGGAACTCAACTGGTTGTATATGCGCCTCAACCGCCTTCTTGCAACCGACGAGCCTGACCCCTCGCTCCAGGCCAACCTGGAGGGCGCGATCTACGCCCGTGAAATCGCCATCCTCGACCTTAACCGCCAGATGCACCTCCGCGGCGGGACCGCGCCCGGCGCCGTCGCGCCCTTCGACCTTTCCGCCCTGCAACAGGCCCTCGGCGCCGACACGGCACTGGTGGAGTACCATAGTCTCGACGGCGAGATCCTGGCCTTCGTTGTGACCGATACCACCGTGGATGTGGTGCGTGAGCTCGGCGCCGAGCGCGCGCTTGAGGCGCTGGCAGCTCACCTGCGCTTTCAGATCGAAGCGCCCCGCCGGGGTGTCGTAAGCAGCACGACCCACGGCAACCAGGCGCTGCGTCGGGTGCGACACTACCTCGAACGGCTCTATCAACTGCTGCTCGCGCCGCTCGAGCAGCGCCTCGGCACGCGCCGGCTGGTGGTCGCGCCGCACCGGATACTGCACTATGTGCCGTTCCACGCCCTGTACGACGGCACGTGCTATGTCATCGAGCGCCGTGAGGTATGCACTGTACCGAGCGCCGCCGTGCTCCAGCACTGCCTGACCCAACCGCGCCGGGCGTGCGAGCGAGCAGTCCTGGTGGGGCATCCCGATCAGCGCGCGCCCCGCGTGCGCGATGAAGTGCAAGCTCTCGCCGCGCTGTTCCCCGAGCGCGTGGTACTGCTGGACCGCGCCGCCCGGAGTGAGGAATTGCAGCGCCACGCGCCCGACGCCGATGTACTGCACCTGGCTTGCCACGGGGTCTTTCGCCCCGACAATCCACTGTTCTCGGCCCTGCATCTGGCCGATGGCCGCTTTACCACTCGCGACGCCTACAGTCTCAACCTGCGGTGTCAACTGGTGGCCCTCAGCGCCTGTGAGACGGGGGTAAGCACTGTTGCGCCCGGCGATGAACCGATCGGCCTGTCGCGCGGCTTCTTCGCCGCCGGTGCGCCGAGCCTGCTGGTCAGCCTCTGGACGGTTGATGATACCAGTACCGCCGATCTGATGATGCGCTTCTACCTCGATCTGCGCAGGGGCAGCGCCCCTGCCGCCGCCCTTCGCGCCGCCCAGCGCGCCCTGCTCGAAGTCTGCCCGCATCCGTTCTTCTGGGCAGCCTTTATGCTGATGGGACGCTGGTAGTTTCGTCTGGCACCGGCAGCTACGCCGGTTGGGGGATGGGGAAACCGGGTTTCCCCACGCCCCTGCCTATGGGTGTGCCAGCCGCCCCCAACCGGGTTTCCCCACGCCCCTGCTTATGGGTGTGCCAGGCGCCCCCAACCGCGGCTGGGGGATGGGGAAACCGGGTTTCCCCACGCCCCTGCCCGGGGAAGGGTCTGTGAGTACACCCCCTCCGGGATGCAGTTAAGCTGCGGCAACAAACTCCTCTCCTGGTATTTTTGCCCGCCCCACGCGCTCTGTTCTGCTGAGTCCTCGATGACATCGGGGCAAAGCGCCACTCCGAGTATACGGGCGCTTCGTTCGCAATCGCGCAGATGCGGGCGGGCTGCCCGCACACCCGGGAGCAGGGTAAACACGCAGGCTATGCGCCGACCCGGTGTAAAAATCGGGGCAACCCGGTTTCCTCACCTGCGCTTCGATGAGCTCACCACAGGCGGTGAGCTTGTCGAACCGCGCCTCTGCCTATGGGTGCGCCGGGCGACTCCGCCAGCGGTTGGGGGATGGGGAAACCGGGTTTCCCCAATCCCCTCCTCGTGGAGCGGCAAGTCCTTCCTAACGGGGAGAGTCTGGAAGGGCTGCGCCCTCCCAGGAAAACGCTCGTTTCATCGTGTCGTTGCGCGGCGAAACCGCACGGGCCGCCTGGCGAGAACACAGCCTGCACTGCGCTATGGAGCGGTTCAGTGATAGGGTGAAGTTGCGAAGTTGCGAAGCTACGGGGCCTTCGCTCCCGGGAAAGGGAACGCTTATGCTCGAACGCAAACAAATGGCGGTCTGGCTGACTACCGGTGTGATCGTTCTGCTGCTGATCAGCCTGGCCTGGCCCGTTCCTCTAACAGCATGGACCAGGGCCTCGTCGGATGATCAGGCATACCTGCCCGGCGAAATCGTGGTGAAGCTCTTCAACGCCGCCGATCTCCGCGCTGTCGCGCAGGCAAACGGCCTGGATCCGGCGCCGCTGGGTCAATTCGGCTCGCGGCCCATCTTCCGCCTGCGCATCCTCGATGGGAGCGATCCCCTCGTTAAGGCCAATGCATTGCGCCCGAGCGGCGGGGCCGGTGGCGACAGCCGCGTCGAGTACGCCGAGCCGAACTACCTGGCAGAAGCGCCCGAGGCCCGGCGTGGGCGGCCCTCGTGGGTCATCGGCGAAAACGTCGGCGGCTACACAACCCAATGGGCGCCGGGCGCCATCAGGCTCGCCGATGCCCACGCCATCACTCGCGGCGCGCTGGTCGTCGTTGCCGTGCTCGATACAGGGGTGGATGCGAACCATCCGGCGCTCAGCGGACGGCTGCTGCCCGGATTCGACTTCGTAGATTTCGACAACGACCCGCGTGAGGAAGGACAGTACGGTATCAATCCTGGTTTCGGCCACGGCACTCACGTTGCCGGCCTGATCGCCCTCAGCGCCCCCGAAGCCCGGATTCTGCCGATACGGGTACTCGACCCCGACGGGGTTGGTAATATCTGGGTACTGGCCGAAGGACTGCTCTACGCCGTCGAGCGTGGCACCGACGGTCAACCCTTCACCGGTGACGAGGCTCGAGTGATTAACCTGAGTCTGGGGACCCTGCGCCGGACCAGCCTGCTCGATGACATTGTCTCCAGGGTGAGCTGCGCATCCAGAGACAATGATGACGATGATGACGATGATGACGATGATGACGACGGTGATGATGATCACAACCGCTGCGCGCGAACAGGCGGCGCGGTGGTGATCGCGGCAGCGGGGAATGAAGGCTCGGCACGCCGTTCGTATCCGGCAGCCGAGAACGTGGCCGGACTGCTGGCGGTCGCTGCGAGCGGACAGGATAACCGGCTGGCGCCGTTCTCCTCATATGGAGACTGGGTAGACATTGCCGCGCCGGGCGCCGAGATCGTTAGCACCGTGCCTGGAGGCGACTACGGGACGTGGAGCGGAACCTCAATGGCTGCACCGCTGGTTGCCGGCGCTGCGGCTCTGGTGCGCGCGGCTAAGCCTGAACTGCGAGCGCCCGACCTGGCCGCGCGACTGGTTGCCACGGCCACGCCCCTCTGCGGGGCCGGGCCGCCCCGACTCGACGCCGCTGCCGCCCTGGGTCTGGACCGTTCCAGTACCGTGTGCACAACCCGGATTCCGCTGGTGCGTTCATAGCCCGCTGTGGTTCGACAAGCTTACTACGAGCGTTGAGCTTGTCGAGCCGCGCCCCCGCCCGGGGGAGGATCTGGAAGGACCTGGTCCCCGGTTCTCCACCTCCACACAACCGACTTGTTGCGCCCGAGAGCCGCGGAGTTGAACGCCATTATCGAACGGGTCTGGAATATGCTCATAGATCTGTGAGGAGTCGCGTGATGTGGGAGTCCTGGATCGAAACCAATGCCCTGTATCATCTCCTGGCATGCGTAACCTTCTGCACGATTGGCCTGGTCACGGTACACCGACGTCGGACCCTGCGCCGCACCGTTCGGCACGCGCCGCAGTTGTACTGGATCACGGTGGTCCTCTGCGGGCTGTTTGCAGCATGGAATGGGGCTTGCCCGATCTCCGTGCTGTCAGGCCTGCACCGGCGTGCCACCATCCTCAGCGCGCTGTGCGAATGGGCCAATCTCATCGCGCTGAGCGGCCTGATCCTGGCGTTGATCTACAATCGCCTGGTGATCGAGCGCGCCAGCCGGCCCCGGCGTATTCTGGCCATTGGCGCCCATCCCGACGATCTCGAACTGGCCTGCGGCGCAACTCTGGCGAAACTGGCCGATGCCGGACACCGGATCCAGGCCGTAGTGCTAACCAGCGGCGAGCGGGGCGGCAATGGCGATACGCGCCCGCTGGAGGCGCAGCGCGGGGCACAGGTGCTCGGTTGCAGCGCCGTGTTCGTCTACAACTTTGCCGATACCCGCCTGCGCGAACAGGCCAACGAGATCCTGAACGTCATCGAAACGCGCATCCACGCCTTCAATCCCGACATTATCTTTACCCACTCGACCAACGATCAGCATCAGGACCATCAAGCCGTCTACGAAGCCACCCTGCGGGCGGCCCGCAACCACAGCACCATCCTGTGCTACGAAAGCCCGTCGGTCACCCGCGACTTCAACCCGACCTTTTTCGTGGATATTGGTGATTACGTAGACGTGAAGATCGAGAGTGTCCGGCAACACCGTGACCAGCGGCGGAAGCCCTATATGAGCGCCGAGCGGCTGCGGGGGATGGCCCTTTTCCGCGGCGGCCAGGCCAAGACCCGCTACGCCGAAGGTTTTGAAGCCGTGCGTTCCCTCGCCTCGTCACTGGGAGACATTTAGCTATGGCAACGATCCTCGTTACCGGCGTCGGCGGCCCGGCAGGCCGCGGGGTAGCCCGGCTCCTCCGTGCGCGCGGCCATCGCGTGGCAGGTGTGGATATGCAGCCCGTGGACCTGCCCGGCATCCCCTGCCATACTGTTCCTGCGGCGCTCGATCCGATGTTTCTGCCGGCTCTGGAAGAGCTTGCCAGGTCGGTGCGGCCGGATCTGGTGATCCCTACTGTGAGTGAGGAACTGCCCGTCCTGGCTGCCATCGGCGATGCCTGGGAATTCGGGCGAATGGTGGTGGGAAGCTATCTGGCAGTGGTGCTCTGCAACGACAAGTTCCACACTTGCCTGCAACTGGCAAGTCAGGGCGTGCCGGTACCACGCTTCGAACTGCCCTCGCGCCTGGGCGACGCCGAGACGGTCGCCGGCCGCCTGGGCTGGCCCTGCCTGAGCAAGCCGCGGGTAAGCCGGGGGGCGCGCGGTGTGCGCCTGTACCGGTCGGAAGACTGGCCGCCACCCGCGCCCCTTGAAGATAGCGTGATCATGCAAGAGTTCGTGCCGGGCCAGGAATACGCCCCGAATCTCCACCTGGGCCGCAACGGGGCCACGGTGGTGGTTCTGGAGAAGACCAGCCTGCGCGACGGGGTGGTGGGCAATGCCGTGACGGTGCGCCGGGTCGAGGCCCCTGATGTGGCTGCCGTGGCCCTGGACGCCTGCCGCGCCCTGGGATTGTGGGGCGTCGCCGATGTAGACGTGCGCCGGCGCGCCGACGGCACTGCGGTGGTGCTCGAAGTCAACGCCCGTTTCGGGGCCAATCTGGCCCACGCCCCTGAGGTGCTCGACGCTATGCTCAGTGAGACAGGACTGGCCTGATGGAACTCGTCGCAACCCTGTTCGCAGTCAGCAGCTTGATGCTCTACCACGTCGGGCTGCTGACCCTGCTCTACCATCCGCTGGCCCTGGTCTACGAAGCGCGCCGGTTGCGCCCGCGCCAGCGCCCGCTGTACTGGCGCCGTCACCCGCTGGTCTCGGTTATCGTTCCAGCGTATAACGAAGGCGCGGTGCTCGACCGGTGCATCCGCTCGATCCTGGCATGCGCCTACCCGTTCAAGGAGTTGATCCTGGTTGATGATGGTTCGACCGATGACACACTGGCGATCATGCGGCGCTATGAACATCACCCTCGAGTGACGGTGATCGCCAAATCGAATGGCGGCAAGGCCTCGGCGCTTAATGCCGGGCTGCGCCAGGCGCGCGGCGAGGTGCTCTTCTTTGTAGACGCTGATGGTCTGTTCCGCGAAGATACCATCCACGCCATGCTGGCGGGATTCGAGGACGCGACGGTTGGCGCTGTGTGCGGCAACGACGCCCCGGTAAACCTCGACCGCATCCAGACCCGGCTGTTGTGCCTGCTGAGCCACGTCGGCACGGGCTTCGTCCGACGGGCGCTGAGCACGATCAACTGCCTGCCGATCGTCTCGGGAAATATCGGCGCCTTCCGGCGCGAGGCCCTTGAACGAGCCGGGCCCTTCCGTGAAGGGTGCATCGGCGAAGACCTGGAGCTGACCTGGCGCATCCATCGGGCTGGCTACCGGGTGATGTTCCAGCCACGCGCGCTGGTGTATGCCGAGTCGCCTTCAACCCTGCGAGGGCTATGGAAGCAGCGCGTGCGCTGGGCGCGCGGGCTGCTGCAAACCGCCTGGTTGCACCGTGATATGTTCTTCCGGCCTCGCTACGGACCGATCGCCTTTTTTCTGCCTCTCAACGTCATGAACATGGCCTTCTTCCCGCTCGTTCAGCTCGGCGTTCTGGCGCTGCTCCCGCTGCTGGCGCTCGCTGGCGCGCTGCCTCTCCGCGCCGACCTGCTACTGGCCATTGGCTGGCTGGGGCTGGGGGTTGCCTGTTTTACCCTGCTGGTAGCATTGATCCTTGACCGCGCCTGGCGCGATCTGCGCTTTCTCTACCTTGCGCCCCTCTGGATACCCTACTCGATCTTTCTATGCCTGGTCGCCGGACGAGCGCTCCTTCTGGAGGCGCAGCGCCGCGAGGCCCGCTGGAACAAGCTGGAGCGCACCGGGGTGGTCAGTCGCCGGTGATGCCAGAGAACGCAGGATACCAAAAAACCGCGCCTTAGCCAAAAAACATGCACAATCGTATCGAAATAACCCTGACTCTGCTGAGCATCCTGCTCATTACCTGCGTCCTGGCGCCGGATGTGGCACGCCCGGTGGCGCCGGCAGGTAGCGCGCCCGGCGCCGAGCGGCCAGCCTCCACGCCCGTGCCGACGCGTGAGCCGGTACGGGCGATCGGGCTGAGCCACACCGATTACCTGGCCCACCGGGATAAACGCGAGGCCCTCGGCGCAGCTCTGCGCGCGCGGGGCGTGAATATGGTAGGGCTGAACGCAGGGCGCTTCGACTGGACATACTTTCCCTGGCCGGGACGCCGTGAGCGCTGGTCGAACGATGTGCGCACGACCGGCGCCGATTTCCTGGCCGAGGAAGTAGCGCTGGCGGGTGACTGGAGCTATACCGTGGCGATGGTAGACATGTTCGTCGGGCGCTACCTGGAGGAGCGCCCTGCCGCAGCAGCGCGTTCGGCAACCGGTCAACCCAGCCGGTTACAGGTAAGTACGCACGAACTGGTGCACGGCCAGTTCGGGCAGGAGATTCTGGCGCTGATCGAGTACATCGCCGCGACCTATCCGGTAGACGCGATTGCGCTAACGGAGTTGTTCTACGACAGCTACGGCTTCGGCGACGATGACCGGGCCGACTATCGGGCCTACAGCGGCCAGGACGACTGGCCGCGCACTCGCAACGGCGCGATTGACACCGGTCATCCTTTGATCGGCGAGTGGCGCTCCCGCGCGCTGAGCCGGTTCATTGCCAGAGCAGCCGCGATCGCCCACCGGCACAACAAAGAACTGTTCGTTGATGTGCGAGTGAGCTGGGGGCGCCTGGCATGGGAAGGGCGCGAGAGCGGGCACGACTACGGGCGTTTTCTGGCCCACGCCGACCGGCTGGTGCTCTGGAACTACTTCGGGCTAAGCGGCTATCCGCCTGAGTACGGCGCCGAGATTGCCGCAGCCGTGGCCCACTATGGCCCTCAGCGCATTATCATCTCGGTAGGTCTGTGGGACAATGACAGCGCCTCCCTCCCACCGGAAGAGATGCTGCGGGCGCTTCGGGTCATCGAAGGCAGCGCGGCGCCGAATGTCTGGATCACTCCCAGCCATATGCTCAGCCAGAAGCACTGGGATGTTATCGCAGCGCGGTGGGGCAGCGACTGAAGCGCAACCTGGCAGCGGCGCAGCGGCACAACGCGCTACCTCAGCCGCGCGGCGGCCACCGCAGCCTGGCCGAGCGCTAACCCGCCGTCGTTCGGCGGGACGCGGCGGTTGATCAGGGTCTCGAAGCCGTCGGCGGCGAGGCGGGGCAGCAGGCGCTCCAGCAACAACCGGTTCTGGAAGACGCCGCCGCTGAGCGCCACGACCTCCAGACCGGTGCGCTCGCGCGCCAGCCGGCAGGCTGCCGCCAGGCTCGTAGCGACGGTGGCGTGAAAGCGCCCCGCGATGACTCCCACACCCACACCGCTGCGCACATCCTCCACCAGCGCCCGGATGGCCGGACGCATGTCCAGGCGGAACGGCGCTTCCAGAACGATCGAGAAGGGGTAACCGCGCTCCACCGGTTCGGCGATGTGCTCCAGGGCGATGGCTGCCTGACCCTCGTAGGCCGCGTCGGGGTAGAGGCCCACCAGCGCCGCCGCCGCGTCGAAGAGCCGGCCCATACTCGAGGTGGGCGGACTGTTGAGGCCCCGTTCGATCATGCGGATGATCAGCCCCGCCCGTGCCGCGTCCAGCGATTGCAGGAGATCAAGCGCAGGGAGGTCCGGGCCATAGGCCTGCCAGAGGTAGGCCAGGGCCATGCGCCAGGGCTGCCGCACCGCCGCGTCGCCGCCGGGCAGCGGCACGTAGGCCAGATGGCCGAGCCGGGTATACTCGGCCAGGGTCGCCAGGAGGACCTCACCGCCCCAGATCGCCCCATCGGGGCCGAAGCCCGTGCCATCGGCGGCAATGCCGATCACCGGCCCCTCGCGCCCGTGCTCGGCCAGGACGCTGGCGATGTGGGCGTGGTGGTGCTGCACGCCGATCTTTATGTCAATTGGAAGCGCCAGGGCCTCCTTGGTTGCCAGGTACTCCGGGTGCAGGTCGTAGGCCACCACCGCTGGCGTGATGTCGAAGAGGCGCTCGAAGTGGGCAATCCCTTCGCGGAAGGAGGTGAGGGTCTCGAGGTTTTCCAGGTCGCCGATGTGGTGGCTGAGGACGGCCTCGTGCTCGCGGAAGAGGCAGAAGGTGTTCTTCTGGTGACCGCCGACGGCCAGGATGGGCCGCGGGGCGGCCAGGTCCAGGCGGAGTGGTTCGGGCACGTAGCCCCGCGAGCGCCGCAGGGGTTGCTCGCCGCCGGCTACGACGCGGGTGACGCTGTCGTCGCAGCGGATGTGGATGGGCCGGTTGTGGCTGAGAATGGCGTCGGCGATGGCGCCAAGCCGGGCGCGGGCGTCGTCGTCACGGTAGGCAATGGGCTCGTCGCTCAGGTTGCCGCTGGTGAGCACCAGCACCGCGGGTTGCGCCGGGTCGCGGCGGTTGGCAAAGGCGTCGAGCAGCAGCGTGTGCAGGGGGGTGTAGGGGAGCATGAGTCCCAGGGTGGCGTGGCCGGGGGCCACATCGGGGGCCACGGGCGCCGAGGGCAGCCGGTCGAGCAGCACAATCGGGCGGCGCGGGGAGAGCAGCAGCGCCTCCTCGGCCGGGCTCAGGGCGCACAGGCGCCGGACGGTGGCCAGGTCGGGGGCCATGAGCGCGAAGGGTTTGGCCTCGCGCTGCTTACGCCGGCGCAGCCGGGTCACGGCCCCGGGGTGGAGCGCGTCGCAGGCCAGGTGGTAGCCACCCAGCCCCTTGACCGCCACGATTGCTCCGGCGGCCAGCGCCGCTGCCGCCGCTTCCAGCGGCGGCAGGCCCGGGTCGGAGGATGGCCCCTGCAGCTCTTCCCATTGCAGGCGCGGCCCACAGACGGGGCAGGCGTTGGGCTGGGCGTGGAAGCGCCGGTCGAGAGGGTTCTCGTACTCGGCGCGGCAGGCGGGACAGAGGACGAACTGGCGCATCGTCGTGCGGTCGCGGTCGTAGGGGATGTCGAGCACGATGGTGAAACGGGGGCCGCAGTTGGTGCAGTTGATGAAGGGATAGCCATAGCGCCGGTCGGTGGGGTCGCGCAGTTCGCGCAGGCAATCGGCGCAGGTGGCGCTGTCGGGGGCGATCAGGGTGCGCCGGGTGGCTGCGGCCGCGCTGGCGACGATAGCAAAGCTGCTATCACCCCGGGGCAAGAGCGCGGCGCGCTCCAGGGCTTCGATCCGCGCCAGGGGCGGCGCCTCGGCCCGCAGCGCCGTCACAAAGCGCTCCAGGTCAGCAGGTGGACCCTCGATCTCGATTGTGACCCCGGTGCTGTCGTTACGCACGAAGCCAGTCAGCCCGAGCCGGTGGGCCAGCCCGAAGACGAAGGGGCGAAACCCGACCCCCTGCACGATCCCCCGCACCAGCACGCGCCAGCGCAGTATCTGCCCGCGATCCTCAACCTGCATACCCGCTCCATCGCCGGCCCTCACGGGCACACCTTTCAGATCAGACGCCTGTGCGGCTGCGCCGCACAACGCCAGAACGAAAATATTATATTGCTCTTGGGAGGGCTGCGCCCTCCCAAACCCTCCCGGTGGGGAGGGCTTGCCGCCGCCACAGGCAGGGGGATGGGGAAACCCGGTTTCCCCGTATTTTCACCTCAGAGATGGCGGGGTTCCTGCGCGCGCTCCGGTGCTATCATTTCTACCCCACACCGGCACGCGCCGTCAAGCCTCCGTTCGCCCCATGCAAAGCAAATGAAAAATTAATTTGACCGTCAAAGTAGTTGACATGGCCCATCGTCTCAAGTAGAATGACTCTCATTACTGGTAGCGATGAATACTCCCCCTGGTGGGTTTGCACGGTACGGATCGCCCCCGGCGCGCCCTGGTTGGGACAGAGCGCCCCGCGCCCCGGATGCGGCCCCTGCACCGGCCCGAGGGAGGCAGCGGGTTCCCGGTGGAAGCGCGGCGGTACCGGCTTGCACCTACCGGGCCACCGGCGCGATGCGCGTTCCCGGGGCTGTCAGACTTTAAGGGCGGCGTATGGGCGCCGACGGGCGTCAGGGCGTTGGGATGCGCTGGTTGGTCCCCACCCCCGGCCCCCTTCGACAGGCTCAGGGCGGTCCTCTCCAGCGAAGCTGGAGAGCCTGCGCTGAGCCTGTCGAAGCGGGGAGACCAGAGCCGCGCGCGAGGGCGTTCCGATGCGGTATGAGCTACGCTGGCTCGGAATGTTCTGTTCGCCATTAAAGCCGTCAGGCAGAGGGGCGCGGCGCGTTAATCAGCTTCACGGTGCAGGAGTTCTGTCGCTCTTCCTGCGACAGCGGTGCGGGCCAGAATAACCTCGCAGAGTTACTGACAACGAGCAGCATGATGAGTAGCAATGGCGCCACTTCACCCCGCAGCGCCTCACTGGAGGCGCTGCTCGATCGTCTGAATGAGCCGCGAACGGTCGAGGCGCTGCACCAGTTGCTCGACCACGCCGAACTGCTGGCCTACTCGGCCGGGGCGCTGGACGGGCTGATCCGCCGGGGCGGGGCGATCACCGACAATATCGCCGCCAGTCTCGATGAGGTGCGGCAGGCCCTGCCGGCGGAGAGCAGGGCCTACGTCAACGAACTGGCAGCCCTGGGCAAAGAACTCCCCGCCATTACCGCCACGGCCACGCAACTGGCGCAACTCTCGGCGCAACCCGAGTTTCAGGCCACCCTCACCGCCCTGCGCAACCCGGCAACCCTCCAGGCCATCAACCAGCTCCTCGGCCAGCTCGAACTGGTCGCCTTTGCGCTGACGGCAGCGCACGACCTGTTGCAGCGCGGCGAGGAACTGACGGACAATATCCGCTCCAGTCTCGACGATGTGCGCGGCGCCATTCCCAGCGAGAGCAACGAGGTGATCGCCCAGATCCTCTCGCTGGCAGTGCTGCTGCCCTACCTCCCCCGCCTCGTCGCCGTGGCGCCGAAGTTCATCGAGATTATCGAGCGGCTGGCCCCCTTCGTTGCCTCACAAGAGTTTGACGCCTTGCTCAGCTCCGGCGTGTTCCAGCCGGCTACGGTGAAGCTGGTCGGGCAGGCTGGCGATGCCTTTGTGGCGAGTTACGAAGAACAGCGGCGTCATCCTCCGAAGCGCGGCCTGCTCAGCCTGCTGGGCGCGCTGCGCGACCCGGATGTGCAGCGCGCCGCGGCGCTGATCCTGGCCTTCGGGAAGCGCTTTGGGCATTCGCTGGAGCGATGAGCGAGGGGGCCGGGCAGGCAGAGAGGCCGGAAAGCCCGGTTTCCGAGTGTGAAAACAGGTCGTGCGGGGGAGGATGCGGGGCGTCCCGCCCCCCTTCCAGCCTCCTCCGTCGGGGGAGGGTTTGGGAGAGCATAGCCCCCCAGATCCCTCGCGCAAGGGGTGTAGGGAAACCGGGTTTCCCCACGCCCCTCCCAAATCCCTCGCGCAAGGGGTGTGGGGAAACCCGTTTTCCCCACGCCCCTCCCTGAGGGAAAGGCCTGGGTGAAAAACCATGCATGAACTGTCTATCGCCCTCAATCTGGTAGAGATCGTTGACGAGGCCGCCCGCCGCGCCGGGGCCGAGCGCGTCGTCGCGGTGCACCTGCGCCTGGGCGCAATGTCCGGCGTGGTGCAGGAAGCGCTGGAGTTCTGCTTTCCGCTCGCCACCGAGGGCACGCTGGTGGAGGGCGCTCGACTGGAAATTGAGCGCGTCCCGCTGGTGGTGGCCTGCGCCTCGTGCGAACGCGATGTGCAGCCCGCGGAGGGCAGCTTTCGTTGCCCCCTCTGCGGCGCCCTGAGCATGCTGATTCGCCAGGGTCGTGAGCTTGAAGTGACCGGGATCGAGGTTCCCGACCCTGAACCGGCTATGGAGGAACCCTGATGCCATCGTTATCCACACGCCTGCTCGAGATCCGCACCGGCGTGCTGAGCAAGAACGATCAACTGGCGGCGCGCCTGCGCGAGCGCTTTCGCGCTGCCGGGGTGCTGGCGCTCAACCTCGTCTCCAGCCCCGGCAGCGGCAAGACGGCGCTTCTGGAACGCACCCTTACCGACCTGGTGCGGGCCGGCCATCGCCCCGCAGCGCTGGTCGGCGACCTGGCCACCGACAACGACGCCCGTCGCCTGGAGCGCAGCGGCGCCCCGGTTCGCCAGATCGAGACCCGCGATATGTGCCACCTGGAAGCCGAGATGATCGGCGCGCACCTTGACGCGGCAGGCTGGAACCTGGAGGACCTGGAGTACCTCTTCATTGAGAACGTCGGCAACCTGGTGTGCCCCTCCGGCTACGACCTGGGCGAAGCGGTGCGCGTGGTGCTGCTTTCGGTTACCGAGGGCGAGGATAAGCCGGTGAAGTATCCGGTGCTGTTCAACTCCGCCGATGTGGCGATTATCACCAAGCTCGACCTGGCGGAGGCGTGCGGAATTGACCTGGCCCTGATGCGCCGAAACATCGAGGAGGTGCGGCCCGGTATTGCCATTTTTGAGACCTCCGCCCGCACCGGGGCGGGGATGGACGCCTGGCTGGCGTGGCTGACGGCAAGAAGGATGCGCGGAGACGCGATGTAGAGCTGTGGCGGTGTGGGACTTCGAGCGACGGATGGACGACCTGGACCTTCCTTCGCGCCTCCGCGCCTTCATAGCCTCCAGAGGAGACCGGTATGGCAACCCTGTTATGGCTCCAGGGAGGGGCATGTAGCGGTAATACGATGTCCTTCCTCAACGCTGAGGAACCGAGCGCCTGCGACCTGGTAACGGACTTCGGGATCGACATTCTCTGGCATCCCTCGCTGGGGATGGAACTGGGCGAGGCCGCGCAACAGCTCTTCTACGCATGCGCCCGGGGTGAGCGCCAACTCGACATCTTCGTCTTCGAGGGCACCGTGATCCTGGGGCCAAACGGCTCGGGCCGCTACGATATGTTCGCCGACCGGCCGATGAAGGACTGGGTCCACGAACTGGCCAACCAGGCCAGTATCGTTGTGGCGATCGGCGATTGCGCCTGCTGGGGCGGCATCCCCGCCGTAGCGCCCAATCCCAGCGAGTCGGTCGGCCTGCAGTACCTCCGCAGGGCCAGGGGCGGTTTCCTCGGCGGCGACTGGCGCTCGAAGGCCGGTCTGCCGGTGATCAACATCCCCGGCTGCCCCGCCCATCCCGACTGGGTTACCCAGATCCTGGTGGCGGTTGCCAGCGGGCGGGCCGGCGACGTGGCCCTCGACGAATTGCAGCGCCCGCAGACCTTCTTCAAGAGCTTTACCCAGACCGGCTGCACCCGGGTGCAGTTCTTTGAGTACAAGCAGTCTACGCTCGAGTTCGGCCAGGGCACCCGCACCGGCTGCCTGTTCTACGAATTCGGCTGCCGCGGCCCTATGACCCGCTCACCCTGCAACCGCATCCTCTGGAACCGCCAATCCTCCAAGACCCGCGCCGGCATGCCCTGCACCGGCTGCACCGAACCGGAGTTTCCCTTCTTCGACCTGGCGCCCGGAACGGTCTTCAAGACCCAGAAGGTCAGCGGCACCATTCCGCGAGACGTGCCTACCGGCACCGATCCCATCAGCTACATGGCCCTGGCCGCGGCGGCCCGCGTAGCGGCGCCCCGGTGGTCGAAAGAGGATATGTTTGTGGTGTAGCCCGCGACGCGGGACCAGAGGAGCGATGAGTTATGGCTACAGTGACCGATCTTTCTCCCGCGGGCGCGAAAGCTCTCGATCTGCACGTCAGCCCCCTCGGGCGAGTAGAGGGCGACCTCGATGTGCGCGTGTCCGTCCGGGATGGGGTAGTGACCGGCGCCTGGACCGAGGCGGCCATGTTCCGCGGTTTTGAGATTATTCTCAAGGGCAAGGACCCTCAGGCGGGCCTGATCGTCACCCCGCGCATCTGTGGCATCTGCGGCGGCAGCCATCTCTACAAAGCGGCCTACGCCCTCGATACGGCCTGGAAGACCGAGTTGCCCCCCAACGCCACGCTGGTGCGCAATATCGCCCAGGCCTGTGAGACGCTGCAAAGTATTCCGCGCTGGTTCTACGCCCTCTTCGCCATCGACCTGGTCAATAAGAACTACGCCCGGGCCGAAGGCTACGACGAGGCGGTGCGCCGCTTCGCGCCTTTCGTCGGCTCGAGCTACGAGGCCGGGGTGACCCTTTCAGGCAAGCCGGTTGAGGTCTACGCGATCTACGGCGGCCAGTGGCCCCACTCCAGCTTTATGATCCCCGGCGGGGTAATGTGCGGCCCGACCCTCGCCGACGTCACCCGCTCGATCGCCATCCTGGAGTACTGGAAGGACGAGTGGCTGGAGAAGCGCTGGCTGGGCTGTTCGGTGGACCGGTGGCTGGAGAACCGCTCCTGGGCCGATGTGCTGGCCTGGGTGGACGAGAACGAGAGCCATTACAACTCCGACTGTGGCTTCTTCATTCGCTACGCCCAGCGAATCGGCCTCGACAGGTTCGGCGCCGGCTTCGGCAACTACCTGGCTACCGGTACTTATTTCAACCCCGAGAAGTACGCTCGCCCGAGCATCGAGGGCCGCAATGCCGCGCTGATCAACCGCTCGGGGGTCTTCGCTGACGGGATCTACTACGACTTTGACCAGGCCAATGTGCGCGAGGATGTCACCCACGCCTTCTATGAGGGCAACCATGTCCTGCACCCCTTCGAGGGCCGCACCGAACCGGTGGACCCGGCAGTCGGGCGCAAGCAGGGCAAGTACACCTGGGCCAAAGCGCCGCGCTACGAGATTCCGGGTGTGGGCGCAAAGCCGCTGGAGGCCGGCCCGCTGGCGCGACAGGTGATCGCTGGCAAGCCCGGCGCGGAGTCGTGGCAGGACTACGACCCGCTCTTCCACGACGCGGTAACCACCGTCGGCCCCAGTGTGCTGGTACGGGTCCTGGCGCGCATGCACGAGGCGCCCAAGTACTACAAACTGGCGCGCAGATGGCTCGATGAACTCAACCTGCACGAGAAGTTCTACATCAAGCCCCAGGAGCTGCCCGATGGCCGTGGCTTCGGCTCTACCGAGGCGGCGCGGGGCAGCCTTTCCGACTGGATCGTGATCAAGGACGGGAAGATCGAGAACTATCAGGTGGTGACGCCTACCGCCTGGAACATCGGCCCCCGCGACGGCAAGGAGATCAACGGGCCAATGGAGCAGGCCTTCGTCGGCGCGCCAATCGTCGACCCGAGCGATCCGGTCGAACTGGGGCACGTTGCCCGCAGCTTCGATTCCTGCCTGGTCTGTACCGTTCACGCCTACGACGAGAAGAGCGGCAGGGAACTGGCGCGCTTCCGGATTGGCGAGGGGGCGTAGGCAGCGCGGTATGGAGACGGTTATCATCGGGTGCGGGAACCTGTTGCGGGGCGACGATGCGGTTGGCCCCATCCTGATCCGCCGGCTCTGGGAGCTTGGCCCGCCGCCGGGCGTGCGGCTGGTGGATGGTGGCACGGCGGGGATGGATGTGGCCTTTCAGATGCGCGGGGCGGCGCGGGTGATCATTGTGGACGCATCGCGCACCGCCGCCGCGCCGGGCAGTCTGTACCAGGTGCCCGGCGCAACCCTGGAGCAGATCCCGCCACCTCAGGGTATGAACCTGCACGCCTTTCGCTGGGATCACGCTCTGGCCTTCGCGCGCTGGCTGCTCAAGGAGGAGTACCCCCGCGAGGTGACGGTGTACCTGATCGAGGGCGAATGCTTCGACCTGGGGGCGCCGCTCAGCCAGGCCGTTGCGGTGAGTATGGAGAGCCTGCTGCAACACTTGCTGACCGAGCTGAGCGCGCCGCTACCGCGGGGGTGACGGTAGCGCATGCTCGCGGCTCGCCACAATGGGCCCGATACGCGCCTCCGCTCCGCCCTTCGCGCCGCCCACACCGTCCCCTCCGGGAGGGGGGTGGGGAAACCCGGGTTCCCCATGGCCCAACCGCGGGTGGGAGCGGCTGGCGCCCCCACAGGCAGGGGTCTGGGGAAACCCGGGTTCCCCATGGCCCAACCGCGGTTGGGAGCGGCTGACGCCCCCACAGGCAGGGGGATGGGGAAACCCGGTTTCCCCGTATGTTCACATCAGGAACTCGTTCTTTCATCCCGCTATGGGTGGCGAAGTCGTATGGAGGTCTCAAGGCATGTCAACCACAAACATCGAACTAACCTCCTTTGGGTACCTGCACTTGCCCGCGGATGTGGCGGAACGCTACTTTCCACACAACACGGTGGTGGCGCTGCCGAAGGGCCGCGAACTCTGGCTGCTGCCCACGCGCGGGCCGGGGGCAGGCGGGTTGCTGCTCAAGCAGCGTAACGCCCGTGGCGACCGCAGCGTGCTGATCTGGGAACTGCTGCCCTCGGGCACGCCGCCGGGGCCGCGGCCGGCCTTCTGGGATGAGCGCGATGGGGCGCTGCGGGTCGCCCTGTGAACAGGCGCGGAACCAGGGTGGGCTTCACCCTCCTGAAAAGCAATCTGTATTCTGTCGGCGAACCGGAGCATAGCTACACTTCACCATACGCATGACTGATCTGGCTGTACGCCCCCAACCCCTGGGCATTTTTCCGCTGCCGGCGGGCTACCTGGTGTTGCCGCCCGCGGCTGCGGGCGACGCGGCGCTCGCCGAGTTGCTGCGTGGCCGCGTTCCCGACACGCTGCCGCCTGCCTGGCGCTTCTACGCGCGCGCCTGCCGCGGTGACACACCGGGCGCCCTGGCAGCTCTGGCGGGCGATCCGTCGCCCGAAGCGGACTACAACCGCTTCGTGCTCAGCGGTGACCCGGCGCTGTACGCCAGGCTCCGCGCAGAGACGCGGGGCGACCTGGCGCTGCTCCTCGAGGTGGCCGCCTATACCCTTGGCCTGGCCGACCAGCCCCCCGACCCGGCGGATACGACCGCTGAGGTGCGCGCCTGCGCGCTCATGGCCCGCGCAGCGTATGCGCTGGAACACAACGCGCCCGCCGAGGCCGATCTGGAGGCTGCCATTGCCAGCGCCACGCCCGTGTCGCCCCTGCTGGCAGCGCAATTACTCCTCACCCTCGCCGAGACGCGGCTCAGGCGCCCCGGGGCCGAGGCCCTGGCGACTCAGCACTATCGCCAGGCCCTGGGCCTGCTGGCGGGCAGCGGGTTGGAGGACGTTCGCGCCCACGCCTGGCTCAACCTGGGGATGCTCTACCAGGAACGCGCCGGCGGCGAGCGCGCCCCGCTGCTCGAAGCGGTCAGGTGCTACCAGGAGGCCCTGCGGTTCTTCAGCCGCGCCACCCACCCCGAAGTGTACGCCCTGGCGCAGAACAACCTGGCCCTGGCCTACCTGGCCATGCCTCTCACCGAGGCCAGTGATCAGTTGCGCAAGGCTATCGCCGTGCAGGCCCTGCGCGAGGCGCTTGGCGTGTTTACCCGTGAGGGCCATCCGCAGTTGTGGAGCAGCGTGCGTCTGAACCTGGCGAATGCCCTGCAATACCTGCCCTCGGCCCGGCCCGAGGAGCATCTGACCGAGGCGATCGCGTTGTACGAGGAGGTGCTGGCCGCCCGCGACCCGGAGGCTGACCCGCTCGGCTACGGGCGCGTGCTGGCCAACCAGGGGAACGCCCTGGCCCACCTGGGCAGCTTTACCCACGCCCGGCCAAAGCTGCAAGAGGCCGCCCGGCTCTTCGCCGCCGGGGGCGACCACGAGGCCGCCGCGACTGTTCGCGAGATGTTGGGGGCAATCGAACGCCATGTGGCGGCGCAGAAGGAGGCGCCAGGCGTATGAACATCGCCTTCCACCCCCTCCCGGCCTCCTTCTCACGTGTAGAGTTTTTGGGGCGCCACCCCCGGGCCTTGCATACCCAACCCCCTGCCCCTTCCCCTGCCAGGTTTAGGGGCGGACAGAATGTATGGACGCCGACGGGCGTTCTGGCGTTGGGATGCGCTGGTTGGTCCTCGCCCCTGGCCCCCTTCGACAGGCTCAGGCTTCGCCCTGAGGCTCAGCCCGAAGGGGCGGGCCGCTCCAGCTTCGCTGGAGCGCCTGCGCTGAGCCTGTCGAAGCGGGGAGAGCAGAGCCGCGCGGGGACGTTCCAATGCGGTACAAGCCACGTTGGCGCGGATGTTCTGTCCATCCTTAAACCACCGGGGAGAGGAGTCGGGTTCCCCGGTCGGGTGGGGTCTGAGAGGGCTGCGCCCTCCCAGGCGCATCTTGTTTCATCGATATGAGGAAAGCGGGTTTCCCAACATCCCTCCCAGACCCTGCCGACCCGGGACGTACAGCATAAGCCATGAAGGAGGTTGCGTGACCATCACACCGTCGCATACGGCCCTGGAAAGCCTGGCCAAAGAGGTTGACCGCGCCATGGCTGAGGTGCGCGCGCTCGACGAGGGCGCGCGTGGGAAGGCCATCGCGCTCCAACGGGCCATCGAGGCGTTTCACAAGGCCGGCCTGACAACGATCATCCAGCGGCTCAAGGCCGACCCCCGCGGCAAGGAACTGCTCTTTGACCTGGTGGATGATCCGCTGGTCTACGCGCTCTTCGCCATGCACGGCCTGGTGCGGCTCGACCTGGCGACCCGCGTCACGCAGGTGCTGGAAATGGTACGCCCCTTTATGCAGTCGCACGGCGGCGATGTCGAACTGGTTGAGGTGCGCGATGAGACGGTGTTTGTGCGGCTGCACGGGGCCTGCAACGGCTGCTCGATGTCGGCGGTTACCCTGCGCGAAGGGGTCGAGGAGGCCCTCCTGAGCCAGATCCCTGAGCTTCGTGGGGTGGAGGTGTTGCCCGATCAGCCCGGGCCGGGGCTGATCCTGCCCGAGGCGATTGGCGTGCGCGGCGCCAGCGCCGAAACGGGCTGGACGCGCGGCCCCCGGGTGGAGGAGGTGCCCCCCGGTACGATGTTCACCCTGCGCGCCGGTACGGTCGAGGCGCTGATTGTCAACCTCGACCATCGCCTCAGCGCCTTCCGTAACGCCTGCGCCCACCAGGGCCGGCCTCTCGACGGCGGCTTGCTCGACCCCGACGCCGGCACGCTCACCTGTCCCTGGCACGGTTTCTGCTTCGATGCCGGCAGCGGCGAGTGCTTCACCGCGCCCCAGGCTCAGCTCGAACGCTTTCCGCTGCGGGTCGAGGAGGGGGTGATCTGGGTGCGGCTGGAAGGGTGACGAGGTGTGGAGGTGTGGAAGTGTGGGAGTCTGAGAGTGATGCGGCGCTGAGGCCGTTTCGTATGTCTTCGCCTCTCCATCCCCCTCTGCGGCTGGGGGCGGCGTCACCGGGGGGACTGGCGCTGCCGGCGGCCCAACCCACCCCTGAGCAACTCTACGCGCCCCGCGGGGTTTATCTCGACGCTGAGTGGCTGGTGGTGGCCGACTCGGGCAACCATCGCGTGTTGATCTGGCGTGGCCTGCCCAGCCGCGACGGCGCACCCGCCGGGGTGGTGCTGGGCCAGCCGGATTTTACCAGCGAGGGACCTGCCGCAGGCGGGCGCGGCCCGGCCAATGGTATGCACCTGCCCACCGGCGTGCTGGTGGTCGCCGGACGGCTCTACGTGGCCGATGCCTGGCACCACCGCGTGCTGGTGTGGCAGCGTGTGCCGGAACGCTCGGCCACCCCGCCCGACTACTGCCTGGGCCAGTTCCGGCTCGATGCGGTGGAGCCAAACCGCGGCGGCGCCCCCGATGCGCTGAGCCTCTACTGGCCCTACGGTCTCGGCTGGTGCGCCGGGTGGTTCTACATCGCCGACACGGGCAACCGGCGCGTGCTGGGCTGGCGCGGGCTGCCAGAGCCCGGGCGCGCGCCCGATCTGATCCTGGGCCAGCCCGACCCCACCGCCCACGACGAGAACCGCGGCGGCCCGCCTGGTCCGGCCAGTTTCCGCTGGCCGCACGCCATTGCCGGCGACGCCGCGACACTCTATGTCGCCGATGCGGGCAACCACCGCGTCCTGGGCTGGTCGCCGCCGCCCGAAGGCGACCGCCCTGCCGATCTGGTGCTCGGCCAGCCTGACTTTACCAGCAGCTTTGAGCTGGCCCACGTGCCCCAGGGTCCCCACCGCCTGCGTTTCCCCTACGCCCTGGCGCTCGAAGATGGGCGTCTGGCCGTGGCCGATACCGCCAATAACCGTGTGCTGCTCTGGAGCGCCGCGCCACGCGCCGGGGCCTTCGCGCCTGCCGATACGGTGCTCGGCCAGGCTACCTTTGACGAACACGGAGAAAATCGCTGGCGCGCGGTCGCCCCCGATACCCTCTGCTGGCCATATGGCCTCTGGTTGCATCGTGGGCGTCTGGCAATCGCCGATTCCGGCAATAATCGTGTTATGATCTGGACACTCGACGGCGCGGGGAAAGGAGGTGGGTGATGTGTCTGGGCATCCCTGGTAAGGTGATCGCCATCAGCGATATTGACGGTGTGCGTATGGGCAAGGTAGACTTCGACGGCATCGTCAAAGATGTATGCCTGAGCTACCTGCCGGACATCCAGGTCGGCGACTATACGATTGTCCATGTCGGCTTTGCGATTACGCAACTCGATGAGCAATCGGCAAAGGAGACCCTGGCGCTGTTTCACGAACTGGGCATTCTCGACGAAGAGTTGCGCCAGGACGACGAGGAGGCAACGGCGTGAAGTACCTCGACGAGTTTCGTGATCCCGAGGTGGCGGCCCGGCTGTTCGAGGAGATCCGGCGCATCACCACCCGGCCCTGGGCGCTTATGGAGGTCTGTGGCGGCCAGACCCACTCGATCATCCGCAACGGGATTGACCAGTTGCTCCCGCCGCAGATCGAGTTGATCCACGGCCCGGGCTGCCCGGTCTGCGTGACTCCGCTGGAGATCATCGACAAGGCCCTGGCGATCGCCGCCCGCCCCGAGGTGACATTCTGCTCCTTTGGCGATATGCTGCGGGTGCCCGGCAGCCATCGCGACCTGTTCCAGGTGAAGAGTATGGGCGGCGACGTGCGGATCGTCTACTCGCCGCTCGACGCGGTGCGGCTGGCCCAGCAGCGCCCCGACCGGGAGGTGGTCTTCTTCGGCATCGGCTTCGAGACCACCGCGCCCGCCAACGCCATGGCCGTTGTGCAGGCCGAACGGCTCGGATTGACCAACTTCTCGATGCTGGTTTCGCACGTGCTGGTGCCACCGGCGATCAGCGCGATCCTCGAGTCGCCCCGCAACCGGGTGCAGGCCTTCCTGGCCGCCGGTCACGTGTGCAGTGTGATGGGCACCTGGCAGTACGGTCCGCTGGTCGAACGCTACGGCGTGCCGATTGTGGTAACGGGCTTCGAGCCGCTCGATATTCTCGAAGGCATTCGCCGGGCCGTGACCCAGCTCGAAGCCGGGCGCGCCGAGCTGGAGAACGCCTACCCGCGGGCAGTGCGCCCCGAGGGTAACCAGCCCGCCCAGGCCGTGCTCGAGCAGGTCTTCGAGGTCACCGACCGGACCTGGCGCGGCATCGGGGTGATTCCGCAGAGCGGCTGGCGTCTGCGCGAGCGCTACCGGGGCTTCGACGCTGAGGCGCGCTTCGACGTGGGCCACATCCACACCGCCGAGTCGCCCCTGTGCCGCAGCGGCGAGGTGCTCCAGGGCCTGCTCAAGCCAAACCAGTGCCCCGCCTTCGGCAAGCAATGTACACCCCGCACCCCCCTGGGCGCCACCATGGTCTCCAGTGAGGGGGCCTGCGCGGCCTACTACCAGTACGGACGCTTTATCCCCGCCGGGGAGGTGGAGGTCACCCGATGAGCCTCTCGTTCGAGGACTGGACCTGTCCCCTCCCGCTGCGCGACTACCCGGCTATCGTGATGGGTCACGGCGGCGGCGGCAAACTCTCGGCCGACCTGGTGCGCCACCTGTTTTTGCCGGCGTTCCGCAACCCGGCGCTGGAACAACTCGGCGACGGCGCAGTGGTCGAGGTCGGCGGCGCGCGTCTGGCCCTCTCCACCGATGCCTTCGTGGTGCGCCCGCTCTTCTTTCCCGGCGGCAATATCGGCGACCTGGCGGTGAACGGCACGATCAACGACCTGGCGATGTGCGGCGCGCAGCCGCTGTACCTGACAGCCAGCTTCATCGTCGAGGAGGGGATGCCGCTTGATCAACTCGGGATCATCGCCGAAACTATGGGCGCGGCGGCGCGCCGCGCCGGCGTCACCCTGGTGACCGGCGATACCAAGGTGGTGGACCGCGGCCACGGTGATGGGGTGTTCATCAGCACAACCGGGTTAGGGCTGATCCCCGCAGGAGTGCGGGTCGGGCCGGAGCTGGCCCAACCCGGCGACGTGGTGCTCATCAGCGGCGAGATCGGCGTCCATGGCGTGGCGATCCTCAGTGTGCGCGAGGGATTGGAGTTCGGCGCGACCATCGCGTCGGATACCGCACCGCTTCACGACATGGTCGCCGCTCTGCTGAACCAGGGCTGCGCCGTCCACACATTGCGCGACCCCACCCGTGGCGGGGTAGCCTCGGCGCTCAACGAGATCGCAGCGGCCTCGGGGGTCGGCATTCGTCTGGACGAGCGGGCGCTGCCGGTCCCCGGCGCGGTACGGGCCGCCTGCGAGATCCTGGGCATGGACCCGCTCTACATCGCCAACGAGGGCAAGCTGGTGGCGCTGGTGGCCCGTGAAGACGCCGAGCGGGCCCTGGCGACGCTACGCGCGCATCCCCTCGGCGCGCAGGCGGCGATCATCGGCGAGGTCACGGCCGACCACCCGGGGGTCGTAGTGGCCCGGACGGGCATCGGCGGGACGCGGGTGGTGGATATGCAGGTGGGGGAGCAATTACCGCGGATCTGCTGATGGCTCCCCGCAGGGAGGGGCGTACGTGTTCACGCTTCTCCTGGGTGCGCGGGCATTTTGCCCGCATCCCGCTCCGAGGTGAGCGTGAGCAGACCAGGCTCGGGCGGCAATTCACCCCGGCGGCAACGGTTGCGCAACAGCAGGGGGCCACCCTGATGCAGCGCCGGCTCGTCATCGGGCCAGGTCTCGTGGGGCGTATAGCCCTCGTGCTCATCGCCACGCCGCAGGTAGATCGGCGCGCGGTACCGTTGCGCCTCTGGCAATACCTCTTCCCAGCCGTTGGCGTGGGGAAGGAGTGCCAGGTCATAGCAGTGCTCGCCCAGACACCGGGCCTCGGGCGTGGCGCAGGGTACGCCGGCATGGGCCGGGCGCGTCCCCAGATCGCCCCGCGCGAGCCGGCCCACTGCCCGCTCCACCGAAGGCGTAACCGACCCGGAGGCGCGGGCACGCATCCTGGCCACCAACTGCGCCCGCGACTGCCGCATTCCAGTGTGGCGCGGGGAAGCCTGGCTTGCTTCACCGCCACAGCAGCGCCGGGCAAACGTACTAACGAGCCTGCTCTCAGGAGGGTACAGTCTTATGCGTGGAAGTCGTCTGCGTGAACGCCAGGCCCGTGAGGAAGCCCTGAAACGCGCCGCCGCCGCCGAGCGGCAACAGCGCCGCGCGTTCCTCCAGACTGTGGAGACCATCGCTACGTCGCTCGGCGAGACTGATCCCCACGCCCGCGAGAAGATCCACAACTCGGTCACCCTGCTGGGGATAGAGGAGGCTCTGGCACTCCTGCAAGAGGTCCTGGCGATCGAAGCGGCAGAGGGGATGCTCACTGCCGACGGCAGCCGGCGGCGCACGCCGGGCGGCGTCTATCATTACCTGCTCAAGCAACGCCTCATCCAGGCCGGGCGCAAGGCCGATGTGAAGAAGATTTGAACCCGGGCTCACGCCACCCTCCCCCGCCGGGTTTAAGGGCGGACAGAACGTATGGGCGCCGACAGGCGTTACGGCGTTGGAATGCGCTGGTTGGTCCTCACCCCCGGCCCCTGTCGAAGCGGGGAGACCAGAGCCGTGCGCGGGGGCGTTCCAGTGCGGTACAAGCCGCGTTGGCCTGGATGTTCTGTCCGCATTCGCGGGGCGCACAACGCCAGAATGAACATAGTATTGTTCTTGGGAGGGCTGCGCCCTCCCAGACCCTCCCCGCTGGCGGGTTGGTTCCCAGGAGGGCTGCGCCCTCCCAAACCCTCCCCGCTGGCGGGTTGGTTCCCGGGAGGGCTGCGCCCTCCCCAACCCTCCCACGCGCGGGCTATGTTCACATCAGCGCTCCCGTTCGCGCTCCGCCTGCTCCTCGCGCGAGCCGATCACCAGCGCGCCGGCGCGCAGCGTGACGGCATAGCGCCCCGGTGGCAGCCGGTCGAGCGGCGTGCCCGGGGGCGCCAGGCAGCCCGGCAACCCGACACCGGTTTCGATGGGCAAGCCGCTGGCGGCCCGCGTCGCCACGATCCAGATTTCGGGTCCCGTGGGCTGCACCAGAATGCGCTCCGGGCTGCCCAGCTCGAACCAGGCCTGCTTGCCGAGCAACAGGCGAATGCGCCGCGCGCCGGTGCGCGGATCGGGTTCGTGGCGAATGCGAGCGTACATTCCCGCAGGGCGGCGACATTGCGGCGCCGGCTCGCCATTGGGGCCGCGCGCCTCCACCCGCTCGGCCATGCGCGTCTGCTGCTCGGCGAGGGCGCGCAGGTCGGCGGCGATCTGCCGGCGCCGCTCCGGCGTGGGGCGTGGCCCCAGCGCCTCGACCACCGCCCGGCGCAGGATGTCGTAGCTGTCGCTGGTCATACGCAGTTCCTCGATGGAAGCGTTTGGGGAAACCGGGTTCCCCACGCCCCTTCCTGATAATAGGAAACCAGGTTTCCCCATGCCCCCGCCCATCGGGGCGCCGGACGCCCCACATCGATCGGGGCTACCGGTCGCCGCCGAGGGGGATACCCCGGTGCAGCCCCAGCGCGCGCGCCCAGCCGACGACGGTGGCGTATTCCTGTGGTGTAACCCGCCGGCTCAACTCGGGGTAGTCGAAGGCCCGATAGGCCGGGTAGTACTGGTCCATGATATTGACCCAGGCCTCGCGCGACAGCTCCTCCGCAACAAAGCGCAACACCTCCCGCGAGCCGGCCAGATCCCCCGGCAGCACCAGATGCCGGATCAGCAGGCCCCGGGTCGCCAGCCCGCGCTCGACGCGCAGATCGCCGACCTGCCGCTGCATCTCGCGCAGCGCCGGGCGCGCCACATCCCAGTAGCGCGGAATGCCGGAGTAGCGCTGGGCGAGCGCCGAGTCGCTGTACTTGATGTCGGGCATGTAGATGTCTACCACGCCATCGAGGAGCCGCAACGCCGCCACCGAATCGTAGCCCGAGGTGTTATAGACGATTGGCAAGCGCAGGCCGCGTGGCACGGCCAGTACCAGGGCCTCCAGGATCTGGGCAATGACGTGGGAAGGGGTGACCAGGTTCAGATTATGGCAACCCTCGCCTTGCACCTCCAGAAAGATCGCCGCCAGTTCCGCGGCGTCGGCGGCGCGCCCGCGGGCGATCTGGCTGATGTCGTAGTTCTGGCAGTAGACGCAGCGCAGATTGCAGCCGCTGAAGAAAACCGTACCCGAGCCGCGCCAGCCGCGCAGCACGTTCTCCTCGCCCATATGCGGCCCATAGGCCGCCACCAGCGCCTCGCGCCCCACCCGGCACACACCCGCCTCGCCGTGAAGCCGGTCGGTGCGGCATACCTGCGGGCACAGCACGCAAGCTGCCAGCCGCTCGCGCGCCGCCACCGCCCGCTCGCGCAGCACACCCCGCTCGTAGAGTTCGAGATAGGCCGGGTACGTCATACGTTATTCCTCCGCTAGCAGTATTATACCTGCGCCCGCGGTACGTGTTCACCCTTCTCCCGGGTACGCGGGCGTCCCGCCCGCAAGGGCCTGGATGCGGGCAAGCTGCCCGCGCACCCGGAGTTGACGCCTTATACCATTTTAGATTGTGGATTGCCACGCTGGGCAGCACAACCCCTGAAACTGCTTCAAGCAATGCGGCATCATCAACGTTAATTGGTATTACCTTAAGAGTGAATACGTATGCTTGCAAGGCCTATTGACAAAAAAATATCCTGATTTATAATTAAGAAAATTTTCCAAAAAAGATCACATTTATGAAAAAAAGATCTTATTTTACCATTAAGAAATTTTAAAATTTATCGCATTTTATTCTGTAAATAATTTACATTGTTTTAATAAAAAAGGGTAAGATAAAGCTATGCGTTTCCTCTTGCTCATCACGTCGCTCTGGGTAGTTCTATGCGCCAACGCCGGCTGTAGCGGCGCTGGGCAAAGCGGCGCGCCAGCGCCGGTTGCGCCGACATCAGCGCCGGTCGCGCCAACGCCGCCCCTGAGCGGCGACTCCATTACCAGCGGTCCCTCCGGCGATGTGGACAAAGGTGGACCGGCAGCGTGCCCGCGGCTCGACCCGATCCTCTACGCCCTGTCGACAGCGAGCGATCCCGCGGCGTTTGCAGCGGCCTCCAACATCCCATACGATCAGGGCCGCGTGCTCGTCTTTGTTACCTTTACGGCCCCGGTTGATTTTGATCAATATAGAGCACGTGTTACCGCACAAACCGATCAACTGGCGCAGGCGCTCGTACCCCCGAACGAGCTTTGCCGTCTGGCAAATGATGCTAATGTGACTGCTGTGCGGCCCCCCGACATGGCCGCGCCAGCCCGTCCATAGGCTGCCCGTCACCTTATCTGTGCTTGCAATACTCGGAGTATAGTTCAGACCCGCTTGACCATCTGGCCTTCACCTCCACACCTCCACGGTTCTACGAGCCGGTAGTGTGGAGTTGTGGAGCTGTGGGGCTGTAGAGCTGTGGAGCGCCTGTAACGTCAGAACGCCCGCTTTAGAGATCAGTGTTTGCGGCACGCGGCAACAATGGCTCGCGACCATCGAGCAACCCGGTTTCCTTATGCTCCCCGGTCGCCAGAGGGCCTGGTGTATCGGAGTCCAGGCAGAGCACGGCCCGGAGCATCACGCCTGGAGGGAAACTGAGGTTCCGCGCGCCGCTCCCGCTGCCCCGTACAGAAAGGGAGGAACGGTTATGGGTCGGTTGGCTGGAACGACACGCCGGGTCAGCGGGTTGCTGGTTCTCTTTGCGCTGGTTCTGGGGCTGGCAGGCCAGCTCCTGGCTCAGGGGAGCGGACCGGCCGCGCCACTTGATGCAGCGACGCTGGGGACGATCCAGCCCGAACATTTCAATTTTGACCTCGCCGAGGAGCTGAAGCCAGAAGCGACGCGCGACGCGAACCTCGACCCGGCGCTGGCCACGCTGGCCGACCAGCGCGCCTCGGGCGCAGCGCTGGCCAGCGTGGCCCGGGCGACCGGGCTGAAGGTTGAGGGTGACCTGGTTGAAGTGATTGCTGAAGTAGACGCGCAACACGTCTCCGCCGCCCAGCAAGCGCTTGAAGCCGCCGGTGGACGGGTGGTCTATACCAGCCTGGACAACACCCAGATCCAGGCCCTGGCGCCCGTGGCGGCCCTGCGCGCCCTCGCCGACGATCCGGCGATCCTCTATCTGCGGCGCCCCGATTACCTGACGACAACCGGCGAGCTGCAGGTCGGGCGACAGACCACCGCGGGTGTCAGCTTCTCGAACGCCACGGCCTGGCACAATGCCGGCTATCGCGGCGCCGGCATACGCATCGCCGTGATCGACGGCGGCTTTCAGGGCTACACTGCCCTGCTCGGCGCCGACCTGCCTGCCAGCGTGGTGGCGCAGAACTTCGCCTCAACCGGCGATATTGGCGGCGGTGAGCCCCACGGCACAGCCTGCGCCGAGATTATCTACGATATGGCGCCGCAGGCGAGCCTCTATCTGCTGCGCATCAACACAACCCTCGATCTGCAGCGCGCGGTCACCTATGCCGTTGAGAATGGCATCCAGGTGATTTCCACCTCGCTCGGCTTCTATAATGTGGCGCCAGGTGACGGGACGGGCTTGCTGGCTAATGAGGTTGCGCGCGCGCGCAACGCCGGGATCACCTGGGTGACCGCTGCCGGCAATCAGCGGGAACGGCACTGGGGCGGGATCTTCAGTGATCAGGACGGCGATGGGTTCCACGAGTTCGCGCCCGGCGTCGAGATCAACTGTTTTGCCGCAGCGCCCGGCGGCGATTGCGCAGCTATTCCGGCGGGGTATCAGTTCGTAGCCTATCTGCGTTGGGATAACTGGACCCCGCCAGTGAACCAGGATTACGACTTCGTTATCGTTCGCTGGAACGGCAGCGTGTGGCAGCAGATCAGTAGCGGTGGTAACAACTTCCAAAACGGCGGCGCCAACCAGCGGCCAGTCGAAGTGGCGGTTGCGCAGACCTCAGGCGCCGCGACCGCCTATGGCATCGCCATTGTGCGCTACAGCGCCAGCCGCGCCGATGTGAACTTCAACCTGTTTGTCGAGGGGGCGCGGCTGCGGCTGAACGTGCCTCCGCGCAGCCTGAGCGATCTCGCTGATGCGCCGGGGGCGATCACTGTAGCCGCGCTCGATGCGCGAAGCCCCTTCCCCCAGGAGCGCTACAGCTCGGAAGGGCCGACCAATGGCCCGGGGGGCGCGCTCAATGGCGGCAGCGTCAAGCCCGACCTGGCCGCCTTCGCCAATGTTGATACGGTCGCCTATGGCGCAACTGCCGGTCAGCAATTCAACGGCACCTCGGCTGCCACGCCGCATGTCGCCGGGGCCGCCGCGCTGGTGCGGGGGGCCTTTGCCGGCTATGGTCCCGCCGAGATCACCAGCTTCCTGGCTGGCCGGGCGATTGATATGGGCGCTCCTGGCCGTGATACCCTCTTCGGCTATGGGCGCCTGTGGCTGGGCCCGCCATCGCCATCGCCGTCGCCGTCGCCGTCGCCATCGCCGTCGCCATCGTTTCAGGTCTTCCTGCCAGCAATGCACCGGTAGTCGCCCACGCGGTTGCGTCTCACACTATGAGAGCCGCGCAGGCGGTTCGGGTCGCCTGGCGCCCCCATAAGCAGGGGCGTGGGGAAACCCGGTTTCCCCGATGTTCACCTCAGCCCCTATGCGGCTACGCCGCACACTGACAAGATGAACACAGGGTTTTCCTGGGAGGGCGCAGCCCTCCCAGACCCTCCCGGCGGTGAGGGCTTGCCGACCCCTACAGGAAGGGGGATGGGGAAACCGGGTTTCCCCATCCCCCAACCGCGATTGTGGTCGCCTGACACACCTGTAGGCAGGGGCACGGTTCGACCGGCGCACCACAGGCGGTTCGACCGGCGCACCGCCTGTGGTGAGCCAGTCGAACCGCAGGTGGGAAACCCGGTTTCCCCGATGTTCACCTCAGCCCCCATGCGGCTGAGCCGCACAACGCCGGAATGAAACGTGTAGAGACGCAGCGGCGCTGCGCCTCTACGCCCAACCCCTCCCCGCTGGCGGGTTGTTTCCTGGTACGCCCAAACCCCTCCGCGGGCGGGCTATTTGCACCTCAGGATGCGTTGGCGTGCCGACGTTGCTCATGCGCTGGCCCCTACCCCGCGAGCTGCACCATCATTGGCCGAGTCGTGTATACTCTTAAGCGCAGCTTGCAAGTAGTGTGGGAAGGAGCGAGGCATGGCCCGGCTCAGTGAGGCGGAGATTACGGCACGGCTGGAGACGCTTAGTGGCTGGACACGCCGCGGTGAGGAGATCGTCAAGACGTATAAACTGTCGACCTTCCCGGCAGCGATCGCGTTCGTCGTTCAGGTTGGCTTTCTGGCAGAGGCCGCCGGTCATCATCCCGACATTGATATCCGTTACAACAAAGTGACGCTGGCGCTGACGACCCACGACGCCGGCGGGCTGACGGCAAAGGATTTCGACCTGGCCGCTGCCGCAGATGAGGCGATGGGGTAGCGAACATTGCCGCTGGCGCTCCGGTTGCGGGGGAACGGGAACCCGCGGGTTCTGTTCCCTCGTCTGCCGGGGCGCCCGGTGTCATTGCACACGATGGCCACAATTGACGGGATCTTTTACGCCCAACGCGGGCAGGGTACGCCGGTGCTCTGCCTGCACGGCGCCGGGGGCACGCATCGCCACTGGGGGGAGCTGTTCGCGCCGCTGAGCGCCACAGCGCGGCTGATCGCCCCGGATCTGCCCGGGCACGGGCGCTCGGCGCTGCCCGGACGCGCGACCATCGCCGACTATGCCGCAGTCGCCCTGCACCTGCTCGATGCCCTGGAGCTGGAGCGCGCCGTGCTCGCCGGCCACTCAATGGGCGCGGCGGCGGCCCTGGAAGCGGCCCTGGCCGCGCCGGAACGGGTGCGCGGGCTGGCGCTGATCGGCGCCAGCGCCCGGCTGCGCGTGGCCCCGGAGTTGCTCCAGGCGCTGGCTGCTGACCCCGACGCGGCGATTGAACGCCTGGTGCAGTGGATTTACCCCGAACCAGCCGCGCACCTGCGTGCCGCCGCTGCTGCCGAGTTCCGACAGTGTGACCCGGCGGTGCTGCGGGGCGATTTTGCCGCCTGCGATGGCTGGGACGCGCGCGCGCGTCTGGAGTCGCTGCGCTGCCCCGCGCTGGTAATCTGCGGCGAGGCGGACCGTATGACGCCGCCGAAGCTGGCCCGGGAGTTGCAGGCTCTGCTCGACGGCGAGCTGGCGCTGCTGCCCGGCGTGGGGCATATGCCGATGCTTGAGGCGCCTGCGGCCACTGCGACGGCCCTGCGAGCCTGGCTGGAGGGATTGTAGGGGGCGATTCCCGCAGGCAGGAGCGTGGGTAAACCCGGTTTCCCCGGGTTCCTATCAGTCAACAGGTGGTTTCCCGGGAGGGCTGCGCCCTTCCCAACCCTCCCGCGCGCAGGCCAGGTTCACCTCAGAGTCAGGCACACCTTGGGCATTCGTTTATTCGTTTCCCATTCGTTGGCCCATTTCCCCTCTGCGTCCCAGGAAGCCCTTTCCAGAGCAGGTGAAACCCGTTGAAGGGCTACGCCCTCCCCAACCCTCCCGCGGGCGGGCTATGTTCACCTCAGGATCACTTCCCAATACAAAAGCGCGAAAAAATCACCTCGAGCAGATCATCGCCAACGGTCTCGCCGGTGATTTCGCCGAGAGCGTTGAGGGCCGCGGTCAGGTCGCCGCCGATGAGGTCGGTGGGATGGGCGGCCTCCCAGCCGGCCAGGGCGGCGCGGAGGTGCTCGTCGGCGCGACGCAGGGCGTCGCGGTGGCGGGGGTTGCTGACCAGCCGGGCCTCGGCGGCGGCGGGCGGCACGCCACCGAGAAGCGCCGCAGCCACGGCCCGGGCCAGCGCCTCAATGCCCGCGCCGGTGCGCGCCGAGGTGGCGACGCTGCCCAGGAGCCGCGGATGGGGCAGCGGCGCCTCAGGCGCTCCTGCTTCTTCCGAACGGGCGTCGCTCTTGTTCCACACCAGAATGGTCGGCTTCTCCAGGGTGAGTCGGGCGATCTGCTCGTCGCCGGGGGTGAGAGGCTGTGCCGCATCGAGCGCCAGCAGGGCCAGGTCGGCGCTTTCAAGGGCGGCCCGCGCCCGCTCGATACCCAGTTGCTCGACCGGGTCGGCGCTCTCGTGAATGCCCGCGGTATCCACCAGGGTCACCGGAATACCTTCCAGGCTGGCCGTCTCTTCCAGCGTGTCGCGGGTTGTGCCGGGAATAGGGGTGACAATAGCCCGGTCGGCTCGCAGCAGGGCATTGAGCAGGCTGGACTTGCCGACGTTGGGCCGGCCCACGATGGCGACCCGCGCTCCCTGGCGATAAATGATGCCCTGCTCGGCCCCCGCAAGCAGGCGCTCCACCGTGGCCAGGCCGGCGCGCAGGCTCGGGCCGAGATCCTGGGGTTCCACCTCGTCTTCGGGAAAATCCACCACCACAGTGACATAGGCCAGGCATTCCAGGAGGGCGGCGCGGACGCTCCGCACCTCCCGGGCGAGCCAGCCCCCCAACTGGGCCTGCGCCAGCGCCAGGCCGGCGGCGGTGCGCGCGCGGATGACATCGAGCGTGGCCTCAGCCTGCGAGAGATCGATCCGCCCGTTGAGAAAGGCGCGCAGGGTGAACTCGCCGGGACGCGCCAGGCGCGCCCCGGCGGCCAGTACCAGAGCCAGAGTGCTCTGGAGCGGCTGCGGCCCGCCGTGGCAGGAGATCTCCACCACGTCCTCGCGGGTAAAGCTGTGGGGCGCGCGCATAAACGCCACCAGCACCTCGTCAATCACCGCGCCGGTGGCCGGATCGACCACGTGGCCGTAGCGCAGGCGAAAGGGACGCAGGGGGCCAGGGCGAAGGGGGCGGAAGATCCGGGTGACAATGGCGCGGGCGTCGGCCCCGCTGAGGCGCACGATCCCGATGCCACCCTCACCGGGCGGGGTTGCGATGGCGGCAATGGTATCCTCGTACACGGCTAACTGGCTGTCATGAGCAGGGTGTCCTGATGTTTCCGCCGCCCTCCCGGCCTCCCCTGCCAGGGGAAGACATCCGGCGCTCCGCGCCGGGGGTAGGAGGGCGTCACTTATTGTAACAGTTCCTGAGGTGAACATACGGGGAAACCGGGTTTCCCCATCCTCTCAAGTGTAGAGTTTTTGGGGGGTCAACCCCTGGGTCCCGCATGCCCCACCCCCCTGCCCTTTCTCCTGCCAGGGAAGGGAGTCAGAATCCGGCGTTGCGGCACGTCAGCAGAACCGGTGTATCGCAGCGTCAGCCACATACCCCCCTCTCCCGCTCAGGGAGAGGGGGGCAGGGGGGTGAGGACCAGCAGCGCATCAGGACGCCATCCGCCAAAAACTCTACACCTGAAAAGTTTCCCCGTCCCCCTCCCTGTAGGGGCGTCAGCCGCTCCCACCAGCCATTGGGACATGGGGAAACCGGGTTTCCCCACGCCCCTGCCTGTGGGTCGCCGGGCGCCCCCAACGGGATATGGGGAAACCGGGTTTCTCCAAACCCCTCTCCGGCGGGAGGGTTTGGGAGGGCGCAGCCCTTCCACGTCGCTCTCAAGGGGACGTGGGGAAGCCAGGTTTCCCTGTATCAATGCGGATCGGGCCTACGGCGTTGAGATGGTCCACCTGATCATCAACCACGAGGATGCGCGCCGGTGGATGCATTAAGGAACCTCCGTCATCGGCAGATAGACCGCGAAGGTGCTACCCTGGCCGGGACTGGAGCTTACATCGAGGACACCCCCGTGGCGCCGAACCAGTTCGGCAGCGATCGGCAGGCCCAGGCCGGTGCCGGGGATCTCGCTCTGCGAGCGGACACGGTAGAAGCGCTCGAAGATATGCGGCAGATCCTCGGCGCCGATCCCGATTCCCGTATCAGCCACGGCAACCGCCGCCCAGAGGCCCTCCGGCAACCCCGCAGCGCCAGGCCAGCGGGGTTCGTCGGCGGGAGCCGGGGCGATGAGGGCGCGCCCGGTGACGGTGACCCGCCCGCCATCGGGCGTGTACTTGATAGCATTGGTCAACAGGTTCCGCAGCACCTGCTGGATCTGGCCGGCATGGCCGACGACAGGCAGACTCTCCGGCACGTCGGCGGACAGGCGCAGCGCCTTACGCCGGGCGACCGGCTCCAGGTGCGTCAGCTCCTGCAACACCAGATCCGCCATATTCAGCGACTGGCGATCGGTGGCGATACGCCCACTGTCAATGCGTGAGATTTCGAGCACGCCGCCGATCAGATCACTGAGATGGCGGGCATGTTTGCGGATCTCGCCGATCACCTCCAGGCGGCGCGCGTCGTCCAGGCGGTGGTAGAGCATCTCGAGATTGCCGGCAAGCAAGGTGATCAGCGACGTGGGCGAGCGCAGTTCGTGTGAGACGTTCGACACAAACTGATCCTTCATCCGCTCGGCATTCTTCAGCGCCGTGATGTCGCGGTGCACGCTGACGAAGCCGATCACCTGCTCAGGGTCATCGGGGGCGAACAGGGGCGTCACGGTGACCGCAGCATCGTACAGGGCGCCATCGGCGCGCCGGAAGGGCAGCTCGCCTTCCCAGATACGCCGGTTACGGGCAGCGGCGCGCAACTCGGCCAGCAGCAACTCGCCCTCGCCCGGCTGGTAGTCCCACCAGTAACCGGGCGCCTCGGGGTTCGCGCCGGTGAGACGGGCTGCCGCCGGATTGACATAGGTCAGCCTGCCGTCGGTATCAAACACCATGACCGCCTCGCCGAGCGACTCGAGGATGGCGCGGGTGCGGTCGCGCTCCAGTTGCAACTCGCGGGTGCGTTCAGCGACCCGGGCTTCGAGCAGGGCGCGTTCTTCGCGCAAAGTCTGCTCGGCTAGCTTGCGATCAGTAATATCGCGCGCAATACCCTCAACGGCCACCAGGTTGCCCGCAGCGTCAAGAATCGGCACATTGCGCTGTTCGACCCAGAGCAGGCTGCCATCGCGACGGATCCAGCGCAACTCGAGCGGCTCGGCCAGCAGCGCACGATCGTGCGTGAGACGCAGAAGCAGAGGCAGATCGTCTGGATGCACCAGTTTCAAGCCCAGATTGGGATCGGCATAGTGATCTTCAGGCGTGTAGCCAGTGAGGGTAGTTGCCGCAGGGTTGACGTACTCGAACGCGGAGGAGGGTTGCAGGCGAATGCGATAGATCAAATCGGTAGCGTGCTCGGTCAGGCGGCGATAGCGCGCCTCGCTCTCACGCAGGGCCTGCTCGGCCAGCCAGCGCTGCTCCTCATCGCCAGACCAGGGGGAAGGCGCCCTGCTCAACGGCGATCCGGCACACCGTCTCGAACAACTGCTCGGGTCCGGTAGCGCGGAAGACCGCCTCGCCGACGTGGCTCAACAGGGCATAGAGCCGGCTGGTGTGGCGCAGGCGCTGCAGCGTGTGTCGCAGCGTCACGCGCCGGCGGGTGCGAAGAGACATGGACCACCATCTGGCGGCGTGTGGAGAAGTCTGGTTTCTCCACCAATTTTTTCAGCGTAGATGTAGTATAACATAGCGTGGAGCGGTAGCATCGCTCCACGCAGGGCGCCATTCGCGGGGCGTACAGCCCCGTCCCGCGCGGGGGCTATTTTTCGCCCGCGGCGTCACGTGCGGCGCCGGCGCCTCCAAGCCCTCCCGCCCGCGGGCTATTTTCACCTCAGGCGTGGTTCAGATCCGCCTGACCATCCGGCCTTCATCTCCACACCTCCACAGCCCTGCAAGCCGGTTGTGCGGAGGTGGAGAGCTGTGGAGCGACGGTAATAGAGAAACGTCCGCCATGGAACCTTGCCTTAGCAGGGAACTGCACTGCAAGACACCGCAATGCACTCATCGTACCTGAACGCCCTGGGAGCATGGTTGGGAGCATTGGAGGGCCTGGCCGCCGCAGCCGGGCTGCGTGGGCTGAGCTGGGGCGGCGGCGTCGGGGCGATGCTCCTGGCCGGCGCGGGGCTGGCCGCGCGCCCCGCGCCGCGGGCGCTGGCGCTCGCTCTCCCGCCGGCACTGATCCTCCAGGTGAGCCTGGCAACCCTGCGGCAGCGGCAACTCGACCCGCGGCGCGCCCTGCTGCCCGGGGCGCATCCCGGCTACAGCGTCGCGCGAATAGACGTGCCGGCGGCCTACGGGCCGGTGCCGGCACTGCACATCGTGCCCGCAGGAGGCGCTGCAGGGGCAGTGGGCGTGGCTCACGGCTCAGGCTGCGACAAGACCTTCTACGCCTGGCGGCTGGTGGAGGATTTCACCGCGCGGGGCCTGGCGCTACTCCTGATAGACCTGGACGGACACGGCGAAAGCCCACGTCCGCAATCCTTCCCCGAGATCATCGAAAGCGTAGCAGGACCGGCGCGCTGGTTGCGGGAGCGTTACGCGCGCGTGGGCCTGCTGGGGATGAGCCTGGGCGGCGCGGTGACGACGCGCGCCGCGGCCGACGGCGCCCCCTGCGACGCCCTGGCATTATGGGCCGTACCGCCGCGCCTGCGGATGAGCATGGCCGAATACCGACGCGCGCAACTCATCGAGGCCCTGCGACTGGCGCGCCCACAGTTGTTGCACCTCTTCCGCGACGGCTCGCCGTACCACGTCGCGCGCGCCTGGCAGACCAGCGGCATCCGGGCGCGCATCGGCACCTGGGACCTGTTCGACGCCCTCGACGTTCCGGGCAGCCTGGCCCGCATCGCGGCGGAGGCGTCGCGCCCGCCGCTGCTGCTGATCTACGCCGGACGCGACGGCGTGCTGCCAACGGGCGCCGCCGAGGAGATCCAGGCAGCAACAGCCGGATGGGGTGAGTTCCACCTGGTCCGCGGAGCCAGCCACGTATCGGTAGCCATCGAGCTAGAAACCATTCGGCGCACCGGGGCGTGGTTCGCCGAGCGACTAAGATAGGCTGTGCGCGGGAGAGTGTGGCAGGGCGCAGCTCTCTCAGCAACAACCCGCCAGCAGGGGAGGGTGTGGGAGGGCTGTGCCCTCCCAGAAGAATCTCTTTATCATTCTTGCGTGAGGACCGAGAGTCATGACACCAACACCCAACCAGGCCAGACAGGAACGCACGTTCGGCGGCATCGTCGGCGGATACGGTATGCTCTGGGTTATTGCCGGCCTCTTCACCATATCCTTCGGCCTGGTCAACCGGTCGGCCATCGGGTTAGGGGGGCTGGCCGCATTCTTCGCGCTGGCCATCATCGGACCACTGATCCTGCTCGTTGCCACCCTGCTGCTGATCAGCGCCATCGGGCTCTGGCAAGGCAGACGCTGGGCGCGCCCTCTGGTGGGCGGTCTGGCGAGCCTGCACCTGATCGGTGGCCTCTTCTTCACCTTCAACCAGATCTGGCTGGTCGGCCTGTGCGGCCTGGCCCTCTCCACAGCAACCCTCGGATACCTTTTCTCGACCCGTGCGCGCAGCCCGGCCTGATACCAACCCGTCCGAGGCGCCTGCGGCTGAGGTGAACATAGCCTGCGCGCGGGAGGGTTTGGGAGGGCGCAGCCCTCCCAAGAGCAATACTATTCTCATTCTGGCGTTGTGCGCCCCGCGCATGGGGCCTAACGTACGGGGCAACCGGGTTTCCCCATACCCCCGCCCACGGGGGAGCAAGCCCTCCCCACGGGGAGGGTGTGGAGCGTATGGGGCAGCCAGCGCTGCGGATACTTTGACGCGGCGCTTTCTCTGAGCTATAATGCCTACGGGCCGGTAGCTCAGGGGTAGAGCACCTGACTTTTAATCAGAGGGTCGTGGGTTCGATTCCCACCCGGCTCACCACTCCGGAAGCTCTGCTGTCGTAATGACATCAGAGTTCTTTTTTGCCTTTGATAGCCAGCGTCTGACTGATAGCTAGAAACGGAGGCACAGCTACGCTCGCCTCACCAGGGCAGCAGCGACCACAGGGCCGCCACGCCGAACCCCAGGATGATCACGCCTGCCCCGCGGTTGATCCAGCGCAGCGCCACGGGGCCCAGCCGCGCCCGCAGCAACCCCACGCCCCCGCTGAGCATCAACCACCACGAGGCAGAACCAGCAGCCACCCCTGCCGCAAGCAACAACCCCTCGCCATAGCCTCGGGCCGTACTCCCCACCCCGAGGCCGGCGAAGATCGCCGCAAAGGCCATCACCGTCGCCGGGTTGGTGAGGGTCAGGACAAGGGTCGAAGCGTAGGCGTGCATCAAACCGCCGGACGCGCCAGCGGCGGGGGGCGCGGCGGCTGGCGCGCGCAGGGCGCGCAGCCCCAGATAGCAGAGGAACAACCCGCCCAGCAGGCGCGTCCAGAAGCTGATCCCCACCAGCGCTCCGGCCAGCGACGTTAACCCCAGCGCCACCACCGTCCCATAAAACAGGTCTGCGGTCGCCGCGCCCAACCCCGAGACAACGCCTGCCATCCGCCCATCGCGCAGCGTGCGGTTGATGCACAGGACCCCGATCGGCCCGACCGGCGCGGCAATCGCCAGGCCGATCACGGCCCCGCGAACGAAGAGGTGCAGGTCCATCTGATACCGATTCTGCTTAATGGCATCGCATGCGCGCAGATCCACCCCGCCGCCGCGCTCCAGCTCCACAACGGCCTGTGTGGCGGCGGAGCGCGGTGGAGCTGCGCTGGACCATGCGGTGTCGCCAGTTCCATCTGGTATGAGGTATGCCTGGGGGAGCAGGATGCGCGACCCGACGCCCTATCCGCGCGCGTCCACCGGCGCAACCGGGCCGCTCTCGTGGCGCAGGCGCTGCGCCACTGCGCCGGGCAGCGCAACATTGCATCGCGACGGGCCACACTCAGCCGCCAGCTTCGCCACTGAGCAGCGGCAGCAGCGCGGCGTTCAAGGCCCTGTACCCCGCCGCGCTCAGGTGCAACTCGTCGGTGGCATAGTGGTCATAGACATAGCCGTCCGGCCCACAGAGCACAGCGGCGCTGTCAAGCACCTGCACGTTATCGCCAGCCAGCGCGCTCAACCGCGCATTCACCGCAACAATCGCCGCCTGGACCGCCGGATCGGCCCACGGCCCACGGGCCAGCGGGAAGATCGTGGTCACCACCACGCGCGCCCCCAATTCGCGCGCCTCGGCCACTATTCGCGTAATAGCTTCAACCACCGCCTGTTGCGTCGCCCGGCCCGGCGACGAACTGACCAGGTCGTTAACACCGAGTTGCAGAACAACAACATCCGGGCGCAACGGCGCGACCATCGCCGCAAAGCGCCACGCCAGGTAGTTAGCGCTGGCCCCGGGAACACCGGCATTGATACAGACCAACCCCGGGGCCTCCGGGGTCAGCCACCAGTCAGCGCGCGAATCACCAGAGAAGACAACGCGCCGCACCGGAACGGGTTGGGCAACAGAGGGCATACGCTGGTCCAGAAACGCCATGAGTCGCGTTGACTGCTCTATAGTACCACCTTCTGGCCCGATCGACGGGCTGGAAAAGCCGGACAACGTCAATTGCCAGCTCGGTGGGCGCATGACGCAGCCGTTTCCATGACATATATGCTATAATTGTCGCTAATTATACCTCCGACGCCCATGCGCCTGCGCCGCATAACGACACGATGAGCATAGGAAACCCTCCCCGTCGGGCAGAACGGTGGGGAGATCCGGTTTCCCCACCCTTCAACCAGTTTAAGGGCGGACAGAACGTATGGGCGCCGACGGGCGTGATGGCGTTGGGATGCGCTGGGTGGTCCTCACCCCCGGCCCCGCTCCAGCTTCGCTGGAGCGCCTGCGCCGAGCCTGTCGAAGCGGGGAGGCCAGAGCCGCGCGGGGGCGTTCCAATGCGGTATACGCCACGTTGGCTCGGATGGTCTGTCCGCCCTTAAACTTCAACCGGCATGGGGGACGCCGGCTGCCCCTGTGGGCGGGCAGGAGCATGGGCAAACCCGGTTTACCCTTCGTTCGTCGCACCGAATGCAGAAAGCGGGAGCGTTATGCAACGCACGATCCAGAAAGTGTTGGTGGCCAACCGTGGCGTCCCGGCCGTGAGAATCATGCATACCTGCCGTGACCGCAAGATCCCCTCAACCGCGGTGTACAGCACCCCCGACCGTCTCGCCTATCACGTCTTTATGGCCGATACCGCCATTCACATCGGCGATGCGCCGCCAATCAATTCGTACCTGAACACGGACCGGATCATCGAGGCCGCGCTGTGCAGCGGCTCGAACGCCATCCATCCCGGCTGGGGGTTTCTGGCCGAGAATGCCGACTTCGCCCAGCAGGTCATTGATGCTGGCCTGATCTGGATCGGCCCTAAACCGGAGGTCATCCGCTTGATGGGCGACAAAATCCGTGCCAGGGAGGTCGCCAGACGCTCGAATGTGCCGACCATCCCCGGCATCGAGAATGTTGCCAGCGCCGAGGAGATCAGTGACTGGATGCGCGACGAAGGCGTTACCTTCCCGATCATGATCAAGGCAGCCGCGGGCGGCGGCGGTAAGGGTATGGTCAGGGTTGACACGCCCGAGCAGATCCCCGTCGCTCTTGCCCAGGCTCGCTCGGAGGCCAGGAAATTCTTCGGCGACGATATGGTGCTTGTCGAGAAGTATATCGAGCACGGTCGCCATATCGAGGTGCAGGTGGTGGCCGATGAATACCATCACGTCGTTCACCTCTTCGAGCGCGAGTGTACCCTCCAGCGCCGCAACCAGAAGATTATCGAGGAGGCGCCTTCGACCCTCGAAAACGACCTGCGCCAGGAGATCTGCGTCACTGCGGCGCGCCTGATGCGCCGGATTGGCTATACCTCGGCGGGTACGGTCGAGTTTCTCTTCGACCCCGCCACGCAAAATTTCTACTTCCTCGAGGTCAATACCCGCCTCCAGGTCGAGCACGGCATCACCGAGCTGATCACCGGTCTGGACATCGTCAGCATTATGCTCGATGTCGCCGAGGGTAAGCCCCTGCCCATCAAGCAACTCGATGTCGTCCCCAACCGTTGCGCCCTTGAGGTGCGCCTGAATGCCGAGGACCCCAAAACCTTCGGCCCTTCGTTCGGTAAGATCACCCGCCTGCGCACCCCCCTCGGCCCCAACGTGCGCGTCCTGCTTGGCGCCGCAGAGGGCGAGGATATCCCGCCCTACTACGACTCGCTCTTCATGCTCCTGATGACCTCCGGCGCCGACCGGGCCGATGCGCTGCGGGTTATGGACCGGGCGCTCACCGCCGATCTGCGGATTGAGGGCGTCAAGACCCTCGCCCCTCTGCTGCTGAGCATCATCAGGCACCCCAAGTTCATCGCCGGTGACTTCTCCACCAGGTTCATCGAGCAACACCTGCCCGAACTCGTCTCCGGCTTCCGCGAGCGCACCGGCGAGGATGAGATGCTCCGGGTCGCCCAGTACGTGGCCGAGATCTCCGCCCTGGGCCCGCAACCGTGGATGTGAGGAGCGCTATGAACGCCCGCACCCTCTCCCAGCCTGTCAGTACGCAGGAAGACTACATTTTCGTTCGGCCCGGTATGAGCCCGCGCGAGATCGTCCGGGCCGTCCGCAACCTGCGAGGGGTCTGTCTCACCTCGGTGAGTATGCGCGACGCCGGGCAGTCGGATTTTAAGAACCGCCACCGGATCTACGATCTGAAAACTCTGGCGCCGATGTACAACCGGATGGGCCTGTTCAGCGCCGAGTGTCACGGTGGCGCCCGCTGGCACGTCGGGATTATGAACCGCCGCGAGAGTCCCTTCGAGGAGATCCGGATCCTGCGCCAGTTGATGCCGAATGTCCTGCTCCAGACCCTGATCCGTGAGACGAACCTGTGGGGCTACCGTCCCTACCCCCGCAATGTCATTGAGTATGCCGTCTCGCAGGTGGATATTGATGTCTGGCGCTGCTTCTCGTTCCTCAACGATGTGCGCAATATGCGCGCAGTGGCCGAAACGGTTATGAAACGCGGACGGTTGTTTGAGCCGGCGATTTCGTTCACCGTGGCCGATTGGGCCACCGATGCATACTACCTGGGCGTGGTGCGCGAGATCGTTGCCCTGGCCGGCGGCGTTGATGATATCATCCTCTGCATCAAGGATATGGCCGGCGTCGGCAACCCGGAGCGCATCCGCCAGCTTGTGACGACGATCAAAGAGCACTACCCCGATCTGCTGGTCCACTACCACCGCCACGTCACCGACGGGCTGGCCGTCCCGGCGCTGTTCGCCGCCGCTCAGGCCGGCGCAAAGATCGTTGATGTCCAGGAGGACGCCCTGGTGCGCTTCTACGGCCACTCGCCCATCCTGGGGGTGCAGGCCTACTTCGAGGAGGGTGGGATGCACGTGCATCTTAACCGCCCGGCTGCCGAGGAGGCCAACCAGCAGGTGCGCGCCTGGATCGGGCACTATGAGTGGGCCGAGTCGCCATTCAAGGGCTACGATCACGGCGTTACCAAACACCGTATGCCCGGCGGGGCCTTTCCAAGCTCGTTTGAACAGGCCGAGAAGGGCGGCTTCCTGCATCTCATGCCGACGATCCTGCGTGTTATGGCCCTCTACAACCAGATCGTGCGCTACTTCGATGTCACCCCCGGCTCGCAGATCACCTGGGTGACGTGCAGCGGGATCGTCAATCGCTACGCGAAAGAGCAGGGCGAAGCCGGCGTCAAATGGCTCGTCGCGCTGCTCAGCAAGTTCGTTGAGGAGCAGGGCCAGGATCTGGCGGCTATGAGCGAGGCGGAGCGCGATGAGCTGCTGCAACTCTTCCGCAACGCGCCCGGCGATTTTAAGAACCTGCTGGTCGGGCACTACGGGCGGCTGCCCACCGGCTGGCCGGCCGACTGGGTCTACCAGAGCGCCTTTGGCGATGAGTGGCAGGCGAAGATCGAGGAGCGCACCGATCGCTCTCCCCTCGAGACGCTCAAGGACGACAACCTCGATGAGCTTCGCCAGAACCTGAGCGAGGCCATCGGGCGCTCGCCGACGGAGGAGGAGTTCGTTCTCTACCTGATGCATCCCAAGGACGCCCTCAGCTTCATCGAGTTCCGCGAGCGGTACGGCATGGCGCCCCTGGTGCTGCCGACCGATGTCTGGCGCTCCGGCCTGCAACGCAGTGGTCAGAAAGTCGATTTCGAGCTTGACGGTAAGCCGTACTGTATCGAGCTTGTATCGATTGGCGCCGAGCACGAGGGCGTGATCCACGTGGTGCTGAAGGTCAACAACGTAACCCGCGTCTACCCCGTCGCGACCCCGCGCGCCAGGAAGGCGGAGATCCGGCTGGCAAAAGGGCCTAACGACATCGGCGCGCCGATCAATGGCAATGTGTGGCGGATCGGCAACCCGAAGCGCGGTACGATCAAGGTCGGCGATGTGGTCCACAAAGGCGAAGAAGTGGCGAACCTCGAGGCAATGAAGATGGAGCACGCCATTCTCGCCCCCTTCAATGGCCGCGTTGCCGAGGTGTGTGTCAAACTGAACGACACCGTTCAGGAGGGGCAGGTGCTGTTTGTCATCGAGAAGGTAGTCTGACCGCCGGCAGGGTGAGCGTCTGGCCCGGCGGCGCGGGCGCCGGTGACGCGCGGCGCGGTGTGTGGCCGGGCTGCCGCGCGCGACAACGCAGGCCGGTCTCCGGGGCTGCCCGCAGCCAGCGGGCTATGAGCAGGGAACTGCCGATAGCTCATACCGTTTCGCCTTGATGGCGCCGCATTGGTTCAGATCCCGCAACGCTCCAACTCCACAGCGCCACAAAGCCCCGTGTGGGGGCTGTCGGGCTGTGGAGGTGATGCTAAAGCATGCGAGGTCGTCAATTCCAGTTGGTATCACAGGACCAGCGCTGCAGTATGTGTGTTTGCCGCGAAAGAACTCAACGATGATGCTTGACCTGTGATCTTTGTGTTCTTTTGCGGCAAACCTCAGCGCAACCTGAATAGCCAGTTCTACGACGAGCGTCGCGATCCGCTCTCCCCGACCTACCTCTGGCTGAGGCGGGCCAGGCGTTCGCCTGCGGCGTGCAAGGTCTCCAGGCGCTTGGCGAAGCAGAAGCGGGCCAGCAGGGGCGCCGAGGCCGGGTCGGCGTAGAAGGCCGAGGGCGGAATGGCCGCCACTCCCACCTCGCGGGTGAGCCAGCGGCAGAAGTCGGCATCGCTCGCGAACCCCGTTCGGCTGATGTCAACCATAATGAAGTAGCTGCCCTCGGTGGGGAGCGCCGGCAGCCCGGCGCCGTCCAGTATTGCGCGCAGTGCCTGGTAGCGCCGGGCGTACTCGGCGCGGAACTCGCTGTAGTAGCCGTTGCTCAGGGCGCCCTCCAGGGCCACAGCCGCGGCGACTTGCAGCGGCGTGGCTGTGGCGAAGGTGACCCACTGGTGGGCGGCGCGCAGCGCCTGGTTGAGCCACGCCGGCCCTACGGCGTAGCCGATCTTCCATCCTGTGACGCTGAAGGTCTTGCCGGTGGAGTTGATCGTCAGCGTGCGCTCCCACATGCCGGGCAGGGTGGCGATCGGCAGGTGACTGGCGCCGTCGAAGACCAGTTGATCGTAGACCTCGTCGGTGACGACCAGCGTGTTGTGTTCGATGCACAGGGCGGCGATCAACTCCAGTTCGGCCCGGCTGAAGACCTTGCCGGTCGGGTTGTGGGGCGTGTTCAGCAGCAGCAGGCGCGTTCGAGGGCCAAAGGCGGCGCGCAGTTCATCGGGGTCGAAGCGCCACCCGGTTGAGCCGGGCGCCGGGGGGTGCAGCCGCACCAGGCGTGGTACGCCGCCGGCCATGGTGATATCGGGCACGTAGGCGTCGTAGAACGGCTCGAAGACAATCGCCTCGTCGCCGGGGTCAATCAGGGCCTGCATCGCCGCGAACAGCGCCTCGGTCGCGCCGCTGGTGACCGTCACCTCGTGGGCCGGGTCGAGTTCGCGCCAGCCCTGGGCGCGCCAGGTTGCGGCAATGGCCTCGCGTAACCGCGGCAGGCCCTGATAGGGAGCGTACTGGTTCAGGTCGGCGGCGATGGCTTCGGCGGCGGCCTGTTTCACCCAGGCCGGCCCGGCGAAGTCGGGGAAGCCCTGGCCCAGGTTCACCGCCCCGCACTCCAGGGCCAGGGCGCTGATTTCAGCGAAAATCGACGTGCCGAAGCCGCTGACGCGAGCGGCGGCGCGAACATGGGTCATCACAAAGCTCCTGCGGCGCTGTCTCTGCGGGCAACCAGGCGCCCTGTATGGTACCACAGGCGCGGCCCGGTTGCCCCGGGCGCCCCGGTGACGGGGCGCGGCTCTGCGCCGTCACTTGACATGCTGCGGCAAAGCGCCGATGATTAGCAGCGGCTGCGGGTAGCGCAGCAAGGGTCGCGCCCTCCCGGGCCCGGCCCGGAGGAGCGAGCGGGAACTCCGGCCTCTCCACCTCCCCTACGAGGGGCGTTTGGGCGAGCATGGCCCTCCCCCACCCTCCCCTCCGGTCAGGGTACGGGGAAACCTGGTTTCCCCACCCGCCAGCCGGCGCCGGGGGCGCGTGTCACCCCTGAGGGGCAGGGGCACGGGGAAACCCGGTTTCCCCTCTGTTCACATCAGGCCCCATGCGCGGGGCGCACAACGCCGCGATGAACATGGGGTATCTTTGGGAGGGCCGCCCTCCCAAACCCTCCCCACAGGTAGGGGTTGGGGAAACCCGGTTTCCCCATCCCCCAACCGCGGTCGGGGTCGCCTGACACACCCTTAGGCAGGGGGTGGGGAAACCCGCTTTCCCCTCTGTTCACATCAGGAGAAGGAGAGCAACGAACCATGTCAAACGAATCTACCAACCCGGCCGCGGTGCTCGGCGATAACGCGTTCGACGGCTACAAGCTGCTGATGGATGCGGCCAAACAGTGCGAGCCTATCACTGTGGCCGTGGCCCACCCCTGCGACGATGCTTCGCTCACCGCCGCGGTAGACGCCGCCCGGGAGGGGCTGATCAGGCCCGTCCTGGTCGGTCCGCAGGCGAAGATCCGCACCGTGGCCGAGCGTGAAGGGCTGGATCTGACGCCCTTTCCGATTGTGGATGCCGCCCACAGCCACGAGGCGGCGGCCAAAGCCGTGGCGCTGGTGCGGGCCGGCGAGGCCGAGGCCCTGATGAAGGGCAGTCTCCACACCGATGAACTGCTGGCCGAGGTGGTGAACAGCGCCACCGGGCTGCGAACCGGGCGGCGCATCAGCCACTGCTTCGTGATGGACGTGCCTACCTACCCCAAGCCGCTGATCGTCACCGATGGGGCGGTGAACGTGGCCCCCGATCTGGTGGCCAAGCGCGACATTGTGCAGAACGCCATTGATCTGGCGCTGGCCCTCAATATCCCCGAGCCGAAGGTCGCCATTCTGGCCGCGGTCGAAACTGTAAACCCGGCCATGCAGTCAACGATTGACGCCGCGGCGCTCTGCAAGATGGCCGACCGCGGGCAAATCACCGGCGGCATTCTCGATGGTCCCCTGGCCTTTGATAACGCGATCAGCGTCGAAGCCGCCCAGACTAAGGGCATCCGCTCGCCGGTGGCCGGGCAGGCCGACATTCTGGTGGTGCCGGATCTGGAAGCGGGCAATATTCTGGCCAAGCAACTGACGTTTCTTGCCCGGGCCGAGGCGGCGGGCATTGTCCTGGGCGCGCGCGTGCCGATCATCCTCACCAGCCGCGCCGATAGCGTCCGCGCCCGCCTGGCCTCGTGCGCCCTCGCCGTGCTGCTGGTCCACGCTCGCAAGAGCGCCCAGGCTGCCGCGGCAGCGTAAGGCATGGTTCAAACCAGCCTGACCATTGGCGGTGATCGGAATGCCGGCTGATGGTCGTTGAGCAATCCATCCGCGCTCGCCCGCAATGATGGACGTTACGCATGTACTCTGCTCTGGTGGCTCATCAACCTGGTTGTGATGGATAGTGTCCTGCGGGGAGGGCTTCGCCCTCCCCCGGCCCTCCCGCCACGTTCATCACAATTATCGTAGTGGAGCAACTGGCAAGCAGAAACGCCTGGTTCTGACCCATGCCGTACTTCCGAGAGGAGGCTCCAGGTGACCAAAGCAATCCTCGTGCTGAATGCCGGGTCATCAAGTATCAAGTTCACAGTGTACGATTGCGACACCGACACCGCCCACGTCACGGTTCGCTTCAAGGGTCAGATCGAAGGGATCGGCACCCAGCCGCGCTTTACGGTTGAGGATCGGACCGGCGCGACCATACACGAAGACACCTGGGCCGTGCGCCCCGCCGGGCGCGGCCACGCCTACGCCCTGGAACGCCTGGCGGCGTATCTTGACCCCCAGTTGCCCGAGGATGGCCTGCTGGGGATCGGGCACCGCGTCGTCCACGGCGGCCCGCTCTTCAGCGCCCCTGTTGTGGTTGATGAGACGATTCTGGCAACCCTCGAAACTTTCGTGCCCCTGGCGCCGTTGCACCAGCCTGCTAATCTGGCGGGCATCAGCGCGACGATGGAGTTTCTCCCCGGCGTACCCAATGTTGCCTGCTTCGACACCGCCTTTCATCGCACCCATACCGAAGTTGTGGAGCGCTTTGCCCTTCCAGAGGAGTTCTATGCCGAGGGTGTGCGACGCTACGGCTTCCACGGTCTTTCCTACGAGTATATCGCTCAGGCGCTACGCAGCATCGCCCCGGAGATCGCCGATGGCCGGGTGGTGGTGGCCCACCTGGGCAACGGGGCCAGTATGTGCGCCATACGCCAGGGACGCAGCATCGAGAGCACTATGGGCTTTACGGCGCTCGATGGGCTGCCCATGGGCACCCGCTGCGGGCAGATCGATCCGGGGGTCTTGCTCTACCTGATGCAGGAAAAGGGCATGGGCGCGAGGCAGATCGAGGATCTGCTCTACAAGCGCTCCGGACTCCTCGGTCTCTCGGGGATCAGCAACGATATGCGCACCCTCCTGGCCAGCAGTGACCCCCGCGCCGCGCTGGCAATTGATTACTTCGTCTACCGCATTGTTCGCGAAACAGGCGCCCTGGCCTCGGCCCTGGGCGGCCTCGACGGCCTGGTCTTCACTGCCGGCATCGGCGAAAACAGCGCGCCGATCCGCGAGCGGGTCTGCCGCGGCCTGGCCTGGCTGGGGGTGCATCTCGATCCCGCGGCCAACGAGGGCCACGGGCCGCGCATTACCACCTCTGACAGCCGGGTATCGGTCTGGGTCATCCCCACCGACGAGGAGCAGATGATCGCCCGCCACACCTTCACCGCGCTTCACGGGCGCTGAGGGGCTGCGCGCCCGCCCGCCGTGGCGTGGGAGAAGCCGGGTTCTCCCACCTACCCCCTGCTCGGCCTTACCCGCACCGCGGCACAGTGCATATGCCCCTCCTCCACCACCAGAGCCAGCGCGCCGCTCGTCAGCGGGGCGCTGGCATCGCGCAGCTCGAAGACGGGCGCATCGTCCACGAAGGCCCGCAGCCACCGGCCCTCGACCACCAGGCGCAGGGCGTAGCTCTGGTAGTGGCGCCAGGAGAATGGCGCCTCAGCGAGCAGCGTGTCGGCGTCGAGCGCGCGCAGCAGAGCGATGCTGCCCCCTGCGCGCAGCAGCAGGGCATAAAAGCGCCGCAAGCCGCGCACCCGCGCGGCTATGCCTGCCGCCGCGCAGAGCGACGGCGTGATGACCGCCTGCACCTCGTAATCTTGCCACTCATCGGCGCCCTGGATAAGCAGGCCGCGCCCGTTGTTCTGCGTGAGCCAGAACGCCTCGGGGCGCCGGTCGTCCCACTGATCCACTGCGTTGACCCAGGCACGCCGCCAGGCGCTGCCCGCGAAGGGCGGTCGCGTGAAGGTCAACGTCGGCGCCCCCGTCCATCCGAGCCGGTCGAGGAGCAGGCTGGCCGGACCCGCAACCTTCACCTCCACCCCGATGTCGGCCAGCGGCGCGCTGGCAGTGTCGGGCACACGCCAGCGCAGTTCGGCCTCCGCGCCGGGGGCCAGCGTGTGGGCCGGGCCGTTCAGGGCTTCCAGGGCATCGTGCGGGCCGTAGACGCGGGCGCTCAGGCGCGCGGTGATCGGCCCGGCGTTCGTCGCCGCGGCGCTGACGCGGGCGAACACCTCTTGCCCGGCGTAGAGACGGGGCGAGGCAAGCAGCGGATAGCCGGGCATCGACAGTTCTTCGGGCTGAATGAACACCGGCGTCGCAGCGCGGGCTGTCCCTCCTGCGGGAAGCGTGGCGGTAATAGCGAGCCGGCGCGCCCCGTCAGGGCCGATCAGGTTGCTCAGGCTGGCCCCCTCGCCACGAAAGCCCTGCACCGAACCCGGCAGCGAAAAGTGGAACTGCGCGCCACCTTTCGGCGCCAGCGGCGGCAGACCGTGGAGGGCGCGGCCGATGTTGGCGACCCGCAGGGCCTCGGTCACGGCGTCGGTAATTGCCCGCCCACTGTCGGCGCCGGGGAGGAAGAGCCGATCGGCAACCGGGCCGCGCCAGTCGTAGGGGTCGGCGTCGAGGGCGGCCAGCCCGCCGCGGATCCCCAGCAGGCAGCCCAGGTTGCCGGCGTTGCAATCGGTATCGAGACCGGCGCTGACCACCATCCGCAGGGAGCGCCCGAAGTCGCCGTCGCCCCACAGCAGGCCCAGGAGCAGGACGGCCTGGTTGGGAACCACGTGGCAGCCGCCGCGGTAGCGTTCGTAGCTGTAGCGTTCGGCGATGAAACGACGCGCCACATGCCAGTCAGACTCACGGGCGCGCAGGGCGCGCAACTCGATGATCAGCCTCGCGGTCGCACAGTCGGCGGGGATGCGGGCGATTGCCGCATCGAGCAACTGTGGAATGCTCTGCTCGACAAAGGCCATGGCCTCCATCGCGGCCAGCGCCTGCGCCGCATAGACCGCCTCGCCATCGTGGCTCACCGAGGCGGCGCGGCGGGCCAGATCGGCGGCCATGTCGGGATCGCCCGGTGCGACCATCGCCCAGCCATCCACGAAGATCCGCCCGCCGATCTGCTCGGCAACGATCGGCCCGTTGAGCGCAGCGGAGCCGCTGGCGGGCGCGGGAATCCCTCCCTTGAGGCGCAGATAGGCCGTATGTTCGGTGGAAACGCCAAAACCGCCCCACCAGATGCCCGTCTGGCCCTCGACCAGGTAGTTCAGCCAGGTCGCGCCGATCTGCGCCGGAGAAAGGGCCGGGTTATGGTCGTGGTCGGGCAAGGCCCGCAAAAAGGTAAAGGTCCCCGTAATATCGTCATCGGTCACGACCAGGGGCAGGCCGAAGCGCGCGTGCGCATAGCCCTCGAGCAGGCCCGGTTCGGCGCTGATGCGCTCGTGGCTCCACTGCTCCACCGGTCGCCCCAGGTAGACGCCGATGAGCTTACCGAGGACGCCGGCATAGACCCGCTCCACGTAGTCATGCGCGAGAGCCATATCCCTGCTCCTTCAGCATCGCCAGCACCTCGTCGCGCGAGGGCATAGCCGGTTGCGCGCCGGCCCGGGTCACGGCCAGGGCCCCCGCAGCAACGGCCCACCGCAGCGCCGCCGGCAGGGACTGTCCTTCAACCAGGGCTACGGCCAGTCCGGCGTTGAAGGCATCGCCGGCAGCGACGCTATCAACGGCGCGCACGGGCAGGGCCGGCAGGTGGAGGGCCTGCTCATCGGCGAAGAGCAGCGCGCCCTGCTCGCCCAGCTTCAGTACCACGGCGCCGCCGGTGCGGGCGTGCAGCGCCCGTGCTGCGGCGATCCGCGCCGCTTCGTCGCTGGGGGCGAAGCCCACCAGCGTGGCCGCTTCGCTCTCGTTCGGGGTGATAATGTCAATAAGCTGATACAACTCGACAGGGAGTTCGCGCGCTGGCGCCGAGTCAAGAATCACCCGCACCCCGGCGCGGCGCGCCGCCCTCGCTGCAGCGATGACGGCTTCCAGAGGGATCTCGAGTTGCAACAGCAATACCTGCGCGCCGCGCAGCGCCACCTCCAGCCGCGCCACGTCGGAGGGACCAATCGCCCCATTCGCGCCGGGCACCACGATGATCGTGTTGCGCGCCCCATCGTCCACGGCGATCAGCGCCACCCCCGAAGGACCGGCAGTAGAGACCACATCGCGCTCATCAACCCCGGCGGCGCGGAGGGCCGCCCGCAGTTCCACACCCAGCGCATCGTCGCCCACCCGGCCCACCATGCGCGTCGGTGCGCCCAGGCGGGCGCAGGCCACCGCCTGGTTGGCGCCCTTGCCCCCGGGCGCGGTAAAAAACGTGTGGCCCGGCACCGTCTCGCCGGGGGCGGGCAACCGCGGCGCGCGGGCGACCAGATCCATGTTGATGCTGCCAAAGACCACGATGGTCATCGCCCCCTCCTGATCGCGGCGCTAACACCTCCCTCGGGGGAAGGTGTGGGAGGGCTGCGCCCTCCCAAGAAAAAAACCTGTCTTCATCGTCTCATACCAATTACCGTTGATGATACCGCATTGCTTGAAGCGGTTTTAGGCGTTATGCTGCCCAGCGTGGCGTGTCCCGCATTGGAACACCCCCACGCGTGGCTCTGGTCTCCCCGCTTCGACAGGCTCAGCGCAGGCTCTCCAGCGAAGCT
>FWWM01001223.1_pt1 | contig 53090 bp, 48 predicted proteins | sample 2228351 | NCBI WGS metagenome assembly FWWM01 (sample SAMEA103939774, study PRJEB20133) | metagenome | reverse complement strand
TCGCGGTGTCACGCAGCGCGGGATGGCGGGGGATCGTGGCAGGGAACCGGACTGTTGCCCACCGATCGTCCAACGTGCCGTCCGCGTGAACTACCGTTCGCGCGCGACTCGCAAATCAGGGGAAAATCGGTTATTCCGATGCATGGCCCGGTCATCAGCCAGCTGTTGGCCAACGTGCCGGAGTTCCGGAAAAAGCAATGGAAGGCTAAGGTGGGTCCGCGGGTGTGTACCACCTGGGAGGGACAGCGTCCCCGCCGTCCGTTTCCCCTCACGGAGGGGATAGGATAATACCCCCTCCAACGAAACATCGTAATCTCCTCCAACCGCGTCGTGCCATCCGCGGCATAGTCCTGGCAGGCGGGAAGCCTGCGCGACCTTCTCCGTCCCCCTCCGCCTCCCTAACGTTAGGGGACGCCCAGCACGAACGCGTGCCCCCAATCGTGAGTTCCCGCATCCGTTCATCTCAACGGGCCTCTTCCTTCGATTGGATCACACGCAGCGTGCCGTGATGAAAAACCTCGGTGTCCTGGTTGTGTGCCTAAGCGTCTGTTTTCAGGGAAACAATCTTCAAGGGATCTCTCGGTGCGTTCACAGAAAACTTTTTATCTCGATCTTCTCCCTCGACCTGTTCCTCCTCTCCGATTCCCCCCTGTTGCTTCTATCGACCGCGATAGACGTTCGTCGCATGGCCCTTCCCAAAACCCCTTGGCTGCGGGAATAACGCCGATCACTAGGGGGGCGTCTACCTCCTGCCGCACCACACTGCCAATGTAGCCACACTCCCCCTCGGAAACGGCAGTTCACATTCCTCGCTCAGCGGCCGCAGCGTCCAGGAAGCGACAGGCCCGGGTGAGGGAGTGGGTAAGCCAACTACTCGTTGTCGTGGGACGAAGGTGGATGTAACAGGGAGTGGACAGTTCGCACAGGCGGACCTGCAGGTCGCGTGTTGATTCTCACTGCCGACTTCGCGCCATACCATCTGTCGTATTGTCGTCGCTGGCCACCGGCGCGCGGATGTCCCATGCCGTCCACTTCACACGTTCGGGCGAGGAGGAAAACTTATTCGCAGAGAATGGCAAATGAGCCCACAATCACTGAAGATGACTTCTCCCTTCGTGTTCGCGCTCTGCACCGCGCCATTCCGAACGATCCCGTTGCATCTCCAACGCTGGCATCTCTCAGCGGGGGACAGACTTGTTGCAAGGGCCGAAACCAAGAAAGCGGCCCGTCCGGTTCAGAAAGGAGCCCGTTGCCAGCGTTTCTTCAGGGACATTTTAAATCTTGGGCACCGAGATCGGAACGCGAGGGGGGCGCCGTTCCAATGTCGCGCGAAACCGCGCGCGCGGTGTTTCAGACCGCTGGAGGAGGCCACACTCCATGGTCCGTTTCCTTTGGCGTCCGTCCAGGTCACGGTGTTCCGTGGCCCGACCGTGTGTCACAATAAACCCGCGCGCTCACAAGCCACACCTCCAACATGTCCCTTCCCTCCACGGATTTCGGTGTAACACCGCCCCACTTGTTCCGTGTAACTCCTGGATCGTGAAGCCATGCGCATGGATTAAAAAGGACACAGGAGTCTTTGTACACCCCTGGTTCTCTGGAAAGAAGGGCGCACCGGGTTATGCGCGAGACTTATCCCACCAGACGGACGCACCTCCACAGCACCCGCTTCTACGGTGGCGTGCTGACGTCACCTCTCCTGGGACCCGAAGTCGTGCTTCTTGGCCCATCTTTTGTCAAGTGGAACATGATCAACGGCATCGCTCCTTTGTGATTAACCCGCCGGTGGAACCTGCGTCATACGACATCCCACGGCAAGAAGGTCCAGGCGCGCCTTTCCGCTCACGCGCCTGTTCCAGCAGGGGGGCCACCCGCTTCCGGAACGCCTCCACGGTAAGATACATCGGCTGATACCAGGCTCCCGGCTTCCCTACCAAAGGACCAAACGGGACAAACCCGATCCGATAATACATTTTCAGTGCACGGGTCGTCCCAGAAATAACGGCCAGATCGTATCCCCGTGCCAGGCCGTAACGAACCATCAACTCCAGCAAACCAAGAAGAATCTTTCCCTTTCGCCGCTCAGGGCGAATGGCCAGAAGACGGATTTCCACCACCTTACGGCCCGGCGGTAGAAAACGATCGAGATTGTCACGCTTCTGGTCGAGCGAGAACGGCCTCTGATCCCGCATGGCCGCCATGCCGACAAGCCGTTTTCCGTCCACGCAGATGAAATACGTGTTCTCAGCGTGAAAGCGATCCACCAGCCGCCGTTCGGCATTCCGCTCATGCTGTGGGATTTCTTCGACAAACGTCTCGTAGTTCAGCTGATGAATCTGCTCGAACTCGGACGGTTCACTGGCAATCTTGAAAATAAGCGCTTCCCGCATACAGGTCTTGTTCCCCTCTTGGCTATCCCTGTGCCATGCTGCCTGACGGATGCGCCGCTACCTACAGAAACTTCCACACCGTACGCTTCGGACGCGTTGGGTGGAATCGTCCCGGAATGCGCGAAATCGCACGGGACCATGCCGGGCCAACCTCTTCCCCGTGCGTCGGCATCGAAGCGAACACGCACGCCAGACACATTCGCATTGGACTCCCTATCATCTTCCTCCCCATCCGTTCAGCCGTCGAATGGGCGGTACAGGGTTCGAACCTGTGACCTCCTGGGTGTAAACCAGACGCTCTGCCAATTGAGCTAACCGCCCGACTCACAGCCGTTGGTGGGCGTGAGCAGCGGCCCGGAACGCGCGAGACTTCCCAGGCGCGGTCGGCTACTCGCCCGTTTCACCGGTCGAACTTATTATTACCTACGCTCAGCAGACGTTTCCACATCAAAGAGCACCCCGGCAGGCGTCCTGCCCTTTGGGTGCCACGCGCCATGATCCTGCGGCGCTGCATGCCGGGCGGTATAGTCCGTAGCATGCGATGGCGTTTTCCCCTCGACTTTGCTCGGCGTAATTTTCTACCTTACGCACGGCGTCCCGGATGCAGGACGCTGGGGAGCATCATCACGAGGTGATTCAATATGAAGAGGTTACTGCTCGCATTGCCCAAAGGCAGTCTCCAGGACGCCACGCTGACTCTGATGGCCAAGGCCGGATACCCCCTCCGTGCGACGGAGCGCTCCTATGTTCCAGCCGGAGACGACCCCGAACTTGAGGTCCGACTCCTTCGAGCCCAGGAAATCAGCCGTTATGTCGAGCGCGGCATTTTTGATGCCGGGCTGACCGGCTATGACTGGATCGTGGAAAATGCCTCTCGAGTGATTGAAGTGACGGAACTCGTCTATGCTAAGCAGGGATTCAGACCTGTACGCTGGGTTGTGGCGGTTCCCGTCAGGTCCGGTATTCGGCGGCCGCGCGATTTGAACGGAAAACGTATCGCCACCGAAGCCGTGCGACTCACGCAGCGGTACCTTCGCCGCCAACGCATTCGCGCGCAGGTGGAATTTTCCTGGGGGGCGACGGAAGTCAAGCCGCCGGAAATGGTGGATGCCATCGTGGAGCTGACCGAAACCGGTTCTTCCCTACGCGCCCACAACCTCCGCATCCTCGATGTGGTGCTGGAGTCCACGCCACGGCTTGTGGCCAATACCGCCAGTTGGAAAGACCCGTGGAAACGCCGCAAAATGGAAGAACTGGCATTGCTGCTCAAGGGTGTTCTGGCCGCGGAAAACAAGGTTCTTCTGAAAATGAACGCCCCGGCAAACAAAGCGCACCGGATTGCCCAGATCTTGCCTGCCCTCCAAGCGCCTACAATCAGCTCGCTGGACGCACGCGGGTGGGTCGCCATTGAAACGGTGGTCGAAGAGTCCAAGGTCCGTGTCCTTATTCCGCGATTGAAACGAGCCGGCGCGCAGGGTATTATTGAACTCGAGCTGAATAAGCTTGTCCTCTAAGTAAGGAGCTCTGCAAGGAGGCGTCATTCATGGGATCCATCAAAAAGAAGCGCCGCAAGAAAATGAACAAGCATAAGTACCGTAAGCAGAGGAAGGCCAATCGGCACAAGAACAAGTAGTCGCACCATCAGGCCTGGCCGATGGATGGCGCTCCTGGCGGGCTGTGTGACGCCAACCGGAACGCGCCATAAACATGCTGGAACAATCCTGTCGTTTTTCCCAGGACGTCGCTCCGACCTGGGCGAACCTGGCTACCGTGTGCCAGATGGTCGGGCATTAACCTTGGAGCCCCAGCACACCTACACGCGGGCGTGTCGGCTCCTCGCGCACAACCGCGGCGAGGAAGCGCTGGACGCGCAGCGCCATGGCTTCAGAGCGGCCACGGATCGTCGCCTCCTGATCGGCCTAGCGTGGAAACAACCGGAGACTCTCACAGGTTCTGCCCCCCCCCTCGCCGCGCGATTCCCCTCTTGCAAGGCGTGGCCGATCAGACGGCAGGGGAAACACTACCTGCCCGCTTGTTTCTTTCGCACGGAGCCGCCTGCGAACGGGCAGACGACTACCAAGCGACCGGGGCTATTTTCGAGCAGGGGCTCACCTTCCATTCCGACACCCACGCCATTCTGAACCACCTGCCTACACGTGGGCGGAACAGGGCGTCCATCTGGATCGCACGGAACAGTACGCGCCGCGGACGCTCACCCATGACCCCCGTAACAGCGTCTGTCTCGACACGTGCGGCAGGATTTATTACAAGCACCACAGTTATGAAGATGCTCTTACGGTCCTCACTCTGGCCGATCAACTTGTCGGCGATGATCCCGTCATTCCCGAACACGTGGGCGACATCTATTCCGCCTTGGGACAAGACCAGCAGGCCTTTCCGTATTGGGCGCGAAGTTTGCGGATCAAATCCGACCCTTCCGCCCTGGCCCGCAAACGGGACCAGACAGGCATCCCTCCGAATACCCAACGTCTTTTTTCGAAGATCGGCCTGCCGACGGATGAGGTGTCTTCGGGCTGGGCTGTGCCGCGCGCGCGCGGCCGGACGGAAGGGACGCGATTCCTGTCGGCCGCACCGTAGAAGCGATACGGAGCATGCATTCTGACCTATTGCCCAACAGCCGGCAGCCGGCTATTCACCAGTTTGTTGCCGGATTCGCGGAAGGCGATGCCATTACCAACGCCGCACGCGTCCTGCGCGACCTGTTTCGCGCGTGGGGGTATGTCTCAGATATTTTTTCGGAGTCTCGCCGCATCCTGCCGGAACTTCGCTCCGAGGCGCACGATGTGGCGGAATACATCCGGATCGCACAACCGGAGCACGTTCTCCTGCTCCATCTTTCGATCGGATCCCCTGTGAACGAACACGTTGCCACCCTGCCGGGCCGGAAAGCCATTCTATACCACAACATCACTCCTCCCGCATACTTTCAGGCCATCCAGCCAGAAGTAGCCCGCGCCCTGGAACACGGCCAACGCCAAGTCCGCGAGCTGGCCGGCGTGGCTGCGGTGAATCTGGCTGTCAGCCGGTTCAATGCGGAGGAACTGACCCGCCTCGGCTACCGAAACGTGCAGACGGTTCCTCTTCCCCTCCCGTTGGATCAGTTGCGCATTCCCCCGGATCGGCGTGTGCTGCGGCAATTTCAGGATGGCCTGGTGAACGTCCTTTTTGTTGGGCGTTGCGCGCCCAACAAACGGATTGAAGATGCCCTTTCCGCTTTCTGCTGGTTTCACCGCTATGTGGAGCCCCAGTCCCGCTTCATTCATGTGGGATCCTACCACGGAACCGAGCGCTACTACGCTTTGCTCACCGCATTGTCCCGGCAGGCGGGCCTGCATACGGTTCACTTTTGCGGGTCCGTTCCCCAGTCTTCCCTCAATGCGTACTATCGGTCTGCCCACCTTTTTATCTGCATGAGCGAACACGAAGGCGTCTGCGCTCCGCTCCTGGAATGCATGGCCACCGATGTGCCCGTCCTGGCCTTCGCGGCCGCTGCGGTTCCCGAGACGTTGGATGGCGCTGGCGTCCTTTTTTATGAAAAGCGTTACGATTGGATCGCCGAAACCATGGGACTGTTGGTGCGGGATGCACACCTGCGTGCCGCTGTCCTCAACGGCCAGCGTGCCCGACTGCAGCGCTATCAGGCCCAGGATATTGGCGTCCGCTTCCGCGAGGTTCTGGCTCCCATTCTCCCGGCGCTGTGAGCATGCGTACCCTTGCCGACATTGGTGAACGCGACTTCATCCACATCCTGACACGCCGGCTCCCTTCCGGTCCGCGCGTACGGCTTGGAGCAGGCGACGACTGTGCTGTAGTCCGCATGCCCGGCTCCCCTCGCGACTGGCTGCTCAAGGCCGATCCCCTTATTGAGGGCGTTCATTTTTTGCCTCACGACCCGCCGGAACAGGTTGGCCGCAAAGCCGTCGCGCGAGTTCTGAGCGATCTGGCAGCCATGGGGGGCGATCCACACTGGGCGCTTATCAGCCTCGCTGCGCCTGCGGGAACCCGAACCTCTTATCTCCTTCGCCTCTATCGGGCGGCTTGCTCCTGTGCCCGACGTTACCGGCTGGCCATCGTCGGAGGCCATCTTTCCCAGGGCCCCGTCACGGAACTGCACGTCTTTGCGATCGGCTCCCTTCCGCGCGGAAGCGCTGTACGTCGGGATGGCGCACGTCCTGACGATTGGCTTTTCGTGACCGGAACGCTCGGCGGAAGTCGGCTGGGACGACACCTTGCCTTTACTCCTCGCTTGGAGCAAGGGCGATGGTTGCGTCACCGGGTCACCGCCATGATTGATGTGAGTGACGGACTGCTTTCCGATCTCCGACAGCTCCTTCAGCGTAGCGGCGTAGGGGCCGAGCTTTATCTCCACCGCATTCCTATATCCGCTGCCGCCCGGCGTATTCACGACGGTCGCACCCCGCTCATTCATGCGCTATCGGATGGGGAAGATTATGAGCTTCTCTTTACGGTTTCCCCGCGGCATGCCGAGCACGTTCTGCGTGCCTGGCGTCGGCGGTTTTCCCTGCGCTGTTCTCCCATCGGCCGCATCACCGCCACGCCGGAGTTGTTGACCACGCGTGAGGGCGACGGGAATGCCCTTTGCCTGGGAGCCCTGCACGGCTATGAGCACTACCGCTGACGAGTGCGTGATCACGCACGGCCCGGAAGAAACCATGGCCGTTGCCGAACAACTTGCCCGCACACTGGGCAGCGGGTCCGTGGTCGCTCTCTACGGCGAACTCGGCAGCGGCAAAACCTGTTTCGTACAGGGACTGGCGCGAGGTCTCGGCCTTCGCACGCCTGTCACCAGCCCAAGCTTTACACGGGTCCGGGAGTATCCGGCCTTCGTCCCTCTGTACCACATTGACTTGTATCGCCTGCAGGTCGCTCGAGAGGTCACAGACCTTGGATTTTTTGAATATCTGGAATCCCCCGGAGTCGTCGTTATCGAATGGGCGGAGCGAGCGGAAACGGTTCTTCCGCCCCATACCATTCGCGTGACATTGGATGTCGGTTCTGAGCCGCACGAGCGACGTATCTGCATCCGCCGTGGCCAAGGCCACGCCACTTGTGCGCCTTGATGTTGTGCGCGATCTTTGCTTCAGGGGATTCCATTTCTTTCACGTCGGCCGGGCTACCTGCGAAAGCGTGCTGAAAACGGTGCGCCGCTTGTGCGGTTCGTTCAGCCTCCGACGCCGCATGTCTTCCCGGGACGCCTCCGGCCGCCGCGCCACAGTCGCCAACGCCTTCGGCAGCATATTCTCACGCCCCTCCTCTCCGTACGCCTCACCCCCGCCAATCGTCTCCCATCCCCCTGCGCCATATCAGCGTCCCGCTCCTCCCCTCCCTGGCGCAGTTCCTTCTCCGTCCGCTTACTCCCCGTCCCCGCCTTGGCCTGCCTCCGCACACGGTCGAGCGCCACCAGCCATTCGGCCCGCCTCAGTCGCACCCCCTGCTTGAAGACCCACCGCATCAACGGCCGCTGCTTGCGCCGAAACCGCCACAGCGTTTGATGATCTGGCGTCGTGTTCCAGAAACAGCCACGTGCGGTCCACCACCGTTCACCGCCGGATCTCGCCACGGGGCATGTCCAGGATTTCCGCCAGCGGCGCCGGAATGTTCCATAACATGTCGGGTTCGGTCGGCCCGTTCGATGCACCGTAGGACAGCTCTCAAAGGCTGACCCCGGTCCTCCTGTTGCTTTTCCCCCTTATTTTTTTGAATCCACAGGACAAACCACACGGCTGTCCCGCTTATTTAAGCCTGAAGGGCTTGACACGGCAGACCGGGCGGACTATTAGCCTTAAAAAAGAGGTGTTGGAGGGGCTGTGGGCAGAGGGGAGAATGGACCATGCGGTCAGGATCGGTGAGACCCCCGTGGGCACACGTTGTGAGAGTGTGCACGGTGTTCTCCCAGGAAAAGGAGACGTGTATGGCAACACAGGGTGGATCTGGGGTGCCGCTATTTCTCGTGGGGCTCCTGCTGGGCTATGCGATGGAATCGGTTGCGACGTCTGGAGAAATCGTCCAACTGACGGCGACGGAGCGGCTCGGCTTTGCCCGGGTAGCGGAGCCGATTACGATCGGCGTTCCGCTGCCGCAAGGCACCGTAAAGTCGACGGAAAATCTAGCGCTGGTGTCGGCGGGCAAGGAGATTCCGGCGGAGGTCCGTCCGATCGTAAAATGGCCGGATGGCTCGGTCCGTTGGGTGCACCTCTATTTCGCGGGCGATTGTCCGGCCCATGGCAAAATGACCGTGTCCCTCGTGGAGAGGAAACCGGCGAGGTTGGGGAGAACCATTGAAGTAACGGACGCGGTGGATGCAATTACGGTGTTTACGGGTCCTCTCCGATTTGTTGTGAAAAAAAAGGAGTTCAACCTGATTGACGCGGCGTGGATCAACGAGAAGCCGGTGGTTGCTCCGCACAGGCGCGGCGGCGTGGTCCTTGTGGACAAGGTGGAATATTGGACATCGGCAGATCCCGACGTGAGGGTGGAGGTTGAGGAAAGGGGTCCGATGCATGTTGTCATCAAGGCGAGCGGCGCGCACAAAAACGCCGTCGGTGAGAAGAAGCTCGACTTCGTGGCGCGAATCTACGCCTTCCACGGCTCGCCCATCGTGCGGATGACCTACACGTTCATTATGGCCCAGGGACAAAGGAAGGACGAGTTTGTCCCGTTGGCCGGGCTACATTTGGAGCTGCCGACGATGATCAAGGACGCTGCCACAACGACGTTCGGGAGCGAGGCCGGGCCCCAATCGGCCAGGTTGACGGCCCCGGCCGGCGAGGCGTTTGTGCTGGCGTCGAATTCGGACACAATTACGTTCGGCGGCGCGGTGAGCGGCTCGTCGAAAGCTAAGAGCAGCAAGCCAAAAAACGTCGGCTGGGCGAGCCTCTCCGACGGCGCAAAGGGTGTCGCCGCGGGCGTCCGGTGGTTCTGGCAGATGCATCCGAAATCGCTCGAATTGACGGGCGACGGGCTGGTGCGTGTCGGTCTTTTTCCCGCCCGCGCCGGCAAAACGGTGAAAATCTACTCCGGCGTGGCTCGCACACACTATGTGCAATGGGTGTTCCATGAAGCGACCGATGGCGCGAAATTGGCGAGCCGGTTCGCGGGGCTCGAATCGCCCCTCCGTCCGTTTGCGTCACCACGATACTACTGTCGCGATGCGAAGGCCTATGGCGACGTGGTGGAGGCAGACCCTGCGCAATATAAACCCGAGTATCGCACTCTCGTGGAGGGTTGGGACAAGGCTTTTGAGGCTAACTGGAAAAAGTTTCAGAAACTCATGGACGGGCGACAGGCCGGCGGTGCCCGGAACGACGACTACGGCATGCTCGAATGGGGAGATAACTTTCACTACACCAAGAAGACTTCCTTCGGCATGATGTACGAGTGGAATGGCAACTACTACGGTTACCCGCATATGATGGCCTTGCAGTTTATCCGCACGGGGAAAGAGGAGTATTTTGATACCTTCGACGCGCACGCGTTGCACGTGGCTGACGTGCATACGGTACACTACGATCCTACGGGCAAATTGACAGGAGCGAGCCGCTACTGCCCGCCCGGCGAGCATGTTCGTATCGACAAACGGCCTCACTATCCGGTCTATATCTCCAACACGTTCAACCACTTCAAAAGCGAAGAGCTTTTCGAGCGTTGGTATTTCACCGGCGACCATCGCATGCTCGATGTCATCGCCGAGCACCGCCGGCTTGTGACCGAATACAAGGGGGCTGACCGCTCCGGCGGACAGCCCCGCGGCCCCGGCCACCTTCTGATTACGCTGGCGAAGTTCTACGAGCATACACTCGACCCGATCTTCCTGAAACGGGGGAAGGAGGTTTTTGACAAAAACAAGGACGTCGTCGTGCAGGAAAAAAACGGGAAGGCAAACTTCCAGCAAGGCATCCAACTCGAGGGTGCCCGCCGCTACTACGAGGTCTCGCAGGACCCCGATGTCATCGACTATCTCAAGCGGTGGGCCGACTTCTTCCAAAAAACCAAGACGCTTCAGCGTACCGCTGCCCAAGCCTTTGGATTCCTCTACGGGAAAACGGGCGATAAACAATATCTGGACCTGGGACTGGCCTGCATCCAGCGCAATACGGGCGACCAGCATCCCGACGGCCAGAAAGGGACGGGGACCGAAGGTTTGAATTTTTCGAAAGAAAAGGATTTCGCGCTGACGATGCGGAATGGGCCGTATTTCTTCTACTATCTGAGTAACGCCGCGCCGCGGCCCGGCAAGTGAAGGAGGATGAAAAGAATCCTTTCCATCGGTGTTCTTATGGCGACATCGTTGGACGTTGCGGCGACCGCCGGCAAAGAGGAAAAGATCCTTTTCGGCTTCGAGAAAGAAGAATGCGAGAAGGCCGCGGTTACGTTCAAAAAAAAGAGAAAAAACGCGTTCCGTATTTTCGATAACGGCGATTGCCTCCTGGACCCGCCACAAAGCTGCCAGAGCCCGTCCATCATTGCGGGCATCGCGCCGATGTTTTGCGTGCAGACAGAACGCTCGCAAGGAAACTACGCGCTGAAGGTCCCGGGACCGACCCGCAGCGCGGGAACGGCTCAGGAGATGCAGAGGAGGCACTTTTTCTACGTGAACCCCGGACCGAATCACCTGGGGCTGGCGCTCGACCCGAGGGTCAACCTCCGGCTTCCGGAACTGTTCAACACGCAGAGTTGGTTCAAGGGCGTGTTTCCGGCGGACTGGTCCGGTTGGGATGGCCTGCGGGTGGACGTGAAGGTGGTTCACGACCGCCCGGCGACGATCCTCGTGGAGGTCGAGGACGAACTGGTCGAGCCGCCGGTATCGCAGACCTACGCTGGGATCAAGCCCGGCGCGTGGGTCACGCTGGAACTGGACCTGCGGAAGGCCGTCGAAGAGCGCAAACTCGATCTGGCCCGAATCTGCAACATCTTCGTCCGGTTCGACGGGCGGAAAGACATCCCCGAAATGTCCGGCGGGAACCGCCCCAGGGAGGTGCTGGAGCGGCTGGCGGCCTATGTGGACAACATCCGGCTTTGCCGAGCGGGTGCTCCGTGCGCGACGCCTGTGCTCAAGGGCGAGCGCATCGCCTACACGGCAAAACTGCCCCGAAGCTACGCGGCCCAGGACCACTTTCTCAACGCCAACGCCGAGTTCCGGGCCTTCTATCACCCGACTGTTCACGCCGCTGACGATGATCAAGAAGGGATGCCTGAAAGGCGAACCGCAGAACGACTGGACGCACAGCAACATCCGTCTGACGTGCGTGGCGGCCTTTGACGCAGACCGGATCGTCGTGGGGTTCGATCTTTACGGTACCGGTTCGCTACGGGCAGGCGCCACGGCGGCGCGTATCGTGGGCAACAACGCCTCCGTCGCCGTCGCCACCACCGACGACGGGCGCCGTGCCCTGGGGCGTGGTGTCCTGCGGTGACGAAGTCTGGCTCGCGTCCCCGTCCAGCACCGAGAGGTGGTATGACGGCAAAGCATGGCGTGATTTCACCGTTCCCGGCCGGGCGAAGGGCGACCGTGGCCTCGTGGTCGTCTGTGGCGGCCGCCGGCCTGTCTTTATCGCACGCGACGAAACCGGAAAGAAGTTACTTTTCTGGCGCCGCGACTCAAACGGCGCCCGGCAAGGGCCGGAAGAATTGGTCTCTGAACAAACGGTCGTCAAGCAGGTTACCGCGCCGCGATATCCGCCCAACGACTTTGTCCCCGTCGCCTACATGTGCCTAACCATAAGAGCACAACGTTGCATGTCGCCTGTGGCACGCCCAGTACGGGTGCCGAAGGATTAGGCAGACAACTATCATCGGGCTGGGCTGTTCATAGGGGTGGGCGGCTCACCATGAAACACAGAGGGGAACACTGTTGCAGAGTTGCCGATCGCTATGTTCACGACTATGATTGAAGGACGTGGAGGCGTGTAGTCTGTGTCGCTCCGGCCGTGCACGGAGAAGCGCTTCCGATGCGTGGCGGACCATGTAACCGCTTCGGTGACAATCGAACGATAGACCTGTGTGTGCCATCCTGCTTTTGACGCAAGGAAGGCGTGGAACAATAGAAAAGGATGTGATTATGAGTAACATCGTCTTCCACTGTCCGAAGTGTGGCCAAAAGATCAAAGCACCGGGGATCATGGGCGGCGAGGTCGGAGAGTGCCCAAACTGCAAGGTCTCCCTTATCATCCCCAAACCTCCTGCGGGTTCTGACGAAAAGGCGGGGGCCCGTCCGGCTCGCCAGCCCGAATCCCCGGGTGCTCCCAAACAGTTTGTCGCTCCGCCCGCCCGGCAGGCGTTTTCTGCGGCGGAAGCTCCACAACGGAACATTCCTCGCAAGCCCACTGTTGTTGAACCCCTTTCCGCTTCTTCCCCACCCGTTCAAGCGAGTCTGGGTAAGACTTCGTTCCCTTCCTCCCCTGTACGCTCCGCTCCACCGACCGCTGTTGAAGACCGGCCACCTCCTTCCGCAGAAGGGCAACAACCTTCCACACAGCCATCTCGTTTCCCGCAGCCACCCCCTCCTGCCGCTCACGCCAAGTCCTCCCCTGCCGTTTCCGGTTCGCCCCGGGAGTCGTCTGTGACCGTTCCTCCGCCCGCCCGCCGCCCTATGGATGGGAAATCCGCTGCGGTACTTTCTTTGCCCGTTGAAAAGGCCGGACCTGAAACGCCGGGCGTTTCGCCCTCGGTGCCCACAGCGTCAACGGTCGTATCCCCGCATGCTGAATACTCCACCCTTGTGGCCGGAAGGCGATCGGCCAAACCGGCATCACGACACGCGGCTGGTAGCCCCGCATTGCAGCCCGGCCCAAAACCTCCTATCCTGGCCGCCATTCCCGCGTTGTTTTCGCTTCTCCCGGGTCTCGGACAGGCGTTCAATCTGGATGTGGGGCGAGCGGTGGTCTTTGCCCTTTTGTTCGTCCTGAGTGCGGTCGCTTCCGTTATCAAGCCAGGACTCGGTGTTCCGGGGGTGGTACTGGTTATCTTCCTGGCGATGAGCGATGCCTCTGGATCCTTTCTTGGAAAATCTTTCTTTGGCGGACTGTGGCACGGAATCACAAGGGCCTGGCGCCTGTATTTTGGATGGCTTGGAATTCTTTTCTGGACCGTGACGGGTATTCTCGTCGTGGACTCCCTCGGAGGGTGGATGGGGTCCGGTACGACCCTGGTGGCCACGTTGGATGTGAGGGGCTCTGGCGCCGCGGCTAGCCGATCCGTCCCGGCGTGGCTCGCGACCATTCTGACATTCGGTGGGGGCCTCCTGTTTTATTTCCTGCACGGATTTGGCCGGAAATTTGTCTGGGCACGAAAACGGCGTTGGCATTTTCTTTATGCGCTCCAAATCGTTTTCCTGGCACTTGCATGGGTCGGTTTTATGTCGATGGGGGTCCGTCGGCTGGGCGAGGAGAACGCTGGACGTGTGGTGACTGCGATTCTCACCTTTCCCTTTGATCTTCTGCAGGCTGTCGCCAATCTGCCGCAGACCGTGGGGCAATCTCTCGGTCAGCCCTGGTCGCCCCTCGCACCAGAGTTCTTTGCAACAATCCGAACGGCCGGACACTCGTTCGGTACCGGCGCTGTGAGCTCCTTTACGGCCAAGAGCGTAGCGTACGGCGTGGCGCTGGTTGCGGGACTTTGCGTGTTTCTACCCCTTGCCATCGTGTGCATGGTGCGTGCCAGTCGTGTCATCCCAGCGTACCACGAGTGGATCGAGTTCTGGTGCGAGGCGGTGCGGGCGCGCACGTTGACTCTTCGGGAGCAGTGGGAGGCACTGCGCGCCGAACAGGCGGCGGCGTGGCAACGCCGACGCGAGAACGAGGAGGCGCGGCAGCATGTTCTCGCCAGCCTTGCGCAGCATATGGCACGGGTGGAAAACATCCTTGATGCCATAGCCCAAAAGCAGGGAGTTGCAATTCCCCCTCCGGCGTCGGTCCTTGCCGTGGAACAATGGAAACGGGGAACGTCTGCCGACAATCGCCGTGCCCGATTGGCATTGTGGTTGCAAACCGCGGTTGGACGGATGGGAGAGGCCTTGCATCGGAGCGCCCGATTCCTGGCGGTGGTTTTTTCCGCTGCGGTCCGAAAAACGCAGGAGGCCGTTCACCGGATGAAAGAGAGGCAGGCACAGAAGGCCGCGGCGAAGGCCACCCGAAAAGAAGCCGCGCCGCCGCCGGCCGCTCCACGAGAAGTCCCCAAGACGAAGCCGACCACATCCCCCCCTTCAGAAGAAAAAAAACTTCCCGAGGGGAAACCTCCGGAAGGAGGCGGATTTCTTGCCACGATTGCTGGAATTTTCGGGACGATTCACAATCTGATCCGGAAACTGTTGCAGCGAATGGGCTGCGTGGATGAGTAAAAAACCCAGGAACTGACATTATATCTTTTGTCCCGCCATTGTCATGAGACAGAAAGGAGACTTGCCCGTACAATGGGCGCCATGCCATGGTAACCGTGCGGTCATCGCGATTTTCGCGGTTCGTCCGTGGCCTGCCCCCCTACGCCGGCAATGTCCGGGAGCTGGTCCGCCGGAGCGCCAGACGCGTGCGGGGGTTTGCCTTCCGTGCGGGGATAGGACCGGGTACGATCGCGTCGGTTGTGCGGGTGTTCCGATCAGACGTTGGAAGGAATGATTATGGAAACCGCCTCGGATATCTCTTTGCCGGCGTTGACGTTTCGCGAACTCCGTTCCGGCGAGATTGATCGACTGTTACGCTTTCGAAATCTGATGTTCGGTCCTCTCACGCGCGAACAGTGGGATGCCATGGGCTGCACGGCGGTCGTTGCAACAGCCGGACCGGAAGAGGAGTTCTGGGGAGCTATTCCCCTTCAATACCGTCGGATGCGTGTGAATGGGAAAGTTAGCATTCCGGTCGTTTTTGAAAATGCGGTTGGCGTCATGGAGAAGGCGCGGGATCGCGGGATTGGCACCCGCATGTTGCAGGAAGCCGCCCGGTTCCTCCACGATCGGGTGGACGCGATGTTTGTGTACCGCGGAGGAGAGCGATCGGCTGCATACCGCTTTTACCGAAAAACAAACCACGGCGATCTGTACTATGTGGATCACCTCCAACTTGATCATCCTGTGGGAGCCGAGAATTCCGTGGTGAGCCTACCGGCTGACCGTGCGATCGGAATGGAAGCCACCTTGTTGGCCGTGTGGCGAAAGATGTATGGGAACGTGGGCGGCTGCTGGGATCGCCAACCGGGATATTTTCGCCAGACGCTCACCAGTCACGTCTATCGCGGTGAAGACTGGCGTCTTTTTCTGGCAAGACGGAAGACGTGCGTCGCGGGCTATGCCATTACAAACCCCAGTGGAAAAATCTGGAAGGGCTATTGCCTTTACGACATAGCGGCTTCTGACCACAGGACCTGCCGCCACTTGCTCGACGCGATTGCCTTCCAGGCGCGGGCTCTCCATCTGCCGGTAACCGTCCCCTCCAGTGTGGAACATCCGCTGAACCGCTTATTCATTGACTACGGTTTCCGGTGGCAGGGGAATAGTCCCTTCATCCTCGCGCATATTCTCAGACCCGACCGCATCTTCACTCGCTTGGCAGGCCGCTCCCCCCTCCGAAAGACTCTGAAATTCACGATCGTCACACCCCACAGGGAGGTTGTGGTGAACGATCCTGCAAAGCCGCGACACGAGGTCTTCCTTTACTGCAAGGAATCGCACCTCTCCCGCTTGATGACGTGCCGCTTGAACTTACGTGCCGCGCTTCAGGTGAATCAAGTTCGGCTGGCCCCATCCGTCCTGAAGACCGATGTGATCCGGGAACTCTGCCGGATTTTTTCCCCCTCGCGGTGGGTGACCTTCGGGCTAGACTACATTTGAGGCCACTGAAGCCGTGAAGGATTCCCTAAGGCCGACGCGCGGTGGTCCGGCAGCCGCCTTCCCCGCACGCGCTTCTTCCCTCGGCAGAACATTAGATGGCATGCCGGGTCTATGTCTCGGGTCATCATGCCTGGGAAGTCACTTTTCGCGGGAAAGTCCGAGGAACCGGAGGAGGGTACCGCCAAAAATTTTGCGGCCAGGAAACGTGGGCAAGGGAAAAACGCAAACCGGAACCCCCAGAAGCGCCTCAAATTCTGCCGGACGGTTGTAGCGAGAGAAAGGAGTCCCGTCCCACAGAATGCCGGAATGGAACAGGATCGGAAAGTTCGCCTGCGCGACAAGGCGTGCGATGCACAGGACCCGTTCGTCGCCGGGGAAGCACCGGGAGCAAATGATTTTGATCCCCCGAAACCTGCCTCAGCCGCATGGCGAATTTGGTCTTCCGCATCCTCTTCTAGCGGATCGAGCCAGTAAAACGGGTAAAGGTTCGGATCAGAACCGCACCAGGCAAGAACGTTTTGTCAGCGATCTTTCCAAGAGCTCGGAGAGTCCGGTCCGCTACACGAGGCGGGCGGTAGGGAGATCAGAACTCCGCCGCGCACTCCAGCTGCCGTAACCGCGCGAGAAGTCCGGACACATCCGGCGGTTCAGAGCGAATTGAATGTGGCCGTCGAGAATCATTCCACGCTTTTGCACGAGTAGGCCGGGCGTGCGCGCCGCACCGCCATCACGATTGTTGGTCATCGGAAGACGCATTCAACACGAGGAGATGGGCCAAGACAAGTCTCTCCTTCCGGAAGGACGAGGGAAAACCGGGCCGCTTCTGTCCACAAAGGGGTAGCCGATGTGGGAACCGGACTAGGCGGCGAGGTGCGCGGAGTGGTGGCCACCAGTGGTCAGCCAAAAGGTCATCCCGGTTCTCTCTTGGGGGGTGTGTTGGAACACATTCCCGACCCGTCCTTCTCCCTGGCGGTCAACCGTTCTGGCCCAACGGCTTTCTTGGGACGGCAGCCATCTGGAAACGAAATAGGCCGCCCTGGTATCACACGATCATACGACCCGTACAGAAACACAGGGTGCCCTCAACGACACCCCCTTGATTTCACCTCCTAGATTGCGACGGAAAGCCGTTGGATATCCCGACGGAAGAGGAAGATATGTTCGTTTCCTGCTCCTATGTGTTCGGGCCGAATCCGTGGGGAGAACGCCTCCTTGAATGTCGCGGGGTTGGGAATCGCCGGGAAAGGACACGGTTTTATGTGCGGTGCGTGCCCAGGCGACAGCAGACACGCCATATGGCGCGACAGCGCGATTCCTTCTGTTTCGCCCACGCGACGAATATGCGCCGCCGTTAGGCGATACTCTTCTTCGTTGGGGAGATGCTCCAGCATGAGCGGCGTATCCGTGTCCAGGGCGACTCACGCAACGCAAAAACGTCCAGTAGTCGAGATTGCTCCTGCCTTGGCCTGACTTCATCGAGAGGGGCAGTCAGCTTTTCGCGAAGGAGGATATCCTTCGCATGACATGATCGAATGTACGGACCCAGCATGGTGAAGCACTCTTCAGGGAAAAGTCCATTGGGGAAGTACCGCTGAGGACTGCCTCTCAGATTCACCGGATCCGCATGTGCCGCGAAGGCCTCGCGGTCGATGGCCTGGATGAGCGCCGGTAGGCATCCGGGGAATCCGGATACATCCAGGACATGGTCTCCAACGTGTAGAAAGAGCGTGTCGGCTTGACCGCATCCATGATTTCCCGGACGGCACAAACAATTCACTCAAACGTTTCGCCCTTTGCCAACGAAGAGGCAAGGGCAGAGCTTGCCAGCGCATGCTTACTACTGTAGCGCTATACGGCGTATGGATCAGTCATCCGCCTGCATTTTAGTGCCAATCGGTCAACTTTTCCGACAAGCAAGTCTTGATCCTGTGCTCGCGAGCCAGAATGGCTCCCTTCTTATTGTCTGACAAATATTGGGAATGCCATTCGACATATAGGCGAGAAATTTTTTCGCTGTAACCGGTGCTCATCAAATCTTCAAGGACATCGTATTCCGAGGCTTCAATGTCCATCTTCACGATTAGGGTAGAATACGTCCGGCATGCACTTTCTATAAGCTTTGAGGCTCTGACGGATGCCACCATGAGTGGTGTGTCTGTGGAAGCGTAAAAGAGAGAATTGTGATCTTTTATTACTGACGCGCCTTGTGATGTTTTCCCCTTCTTTCCCTCCAGCAGGCCGTAAAGCGGCAACATTCCATCGGTACGGGAGACCGCAACGTTCATGATCGTCCAATTCCCTTTCCAGGAATGAGTGGCATACCGTGTCGAGACAGTCGTGTATAATGGGCCGATACAAAATGGGTTGGGTTCAACCAACCAGTAGTCGAATATATTGGGGTTATAGTATTTCGAAAAAAAGCGGAACGCCTGCCCTATATTGCTGCCCATATCGATAAAAAGCGCCCTTCCCGTGTGCGATTCGATGATGCGGTGGGCCTGATAGGATACGAGGGGCGCTATGGTGACTTCGACAGGCGAAGGTGTAAGCCCAAGGTTTTGCAACAGGCCCTTCAGGAATGACATGCGATGTCCTCCTTATGGAGGGTCATGGATGGCCGAAAGGGGACAACGCCTTGTTGTGTACTCCGTGTGCATCGCATAGTTTGTATGGTTGCCCCCGAAAGAAAAGTCACCGCTTTGGCGCCGAATATAAACGAGGCAGGACGTGCTTCTTAACTCCCAGGGAAGCCCCTCATCCGACGTGGCGCAGGCTGGCTCACAAGCAACGCCCGGCCACACATCGCGGGCAACCGCCGGTTGGTCGCCTTATGGCTCTTCGCTTCCATTTTTTTGAACACAGCGGTCTCATTCAGTACTGGTACACACCGGCAACCCCGCGGAACGCATCGGATGAGGCGCGTAGCGCGTGACCTTGCCCGCACACATTTGTTCCAAGACTGTTGCCATGGCCTCGCGACGACGACCACCGTGTGTTCAGCGCCCTGTTCCTTCCGCTTTCCGGAGGTGAGTATTCTACCGACCCACATGATTCCAAATGCCCGATCCATAAACAGGGCGCATGACATGCGCCGTTTCAAAGGGTAGTCGAAGCCCTTGCGAGCAGCAAGCGGGAAGACTGCGGCCTCCTCTGCTGCGTGGGCAGGCCTTCGGAGCTAGAAAAAGCGTGGGAAAAAAAGCAAATGATGAGGAATAGACCATGAGTGTCTCTCGCCACAGGCGTCAAAAACGGCGAAGAGGTACCTTTGCGGTCCTTACGGGGCCGGCCGTCCGGACAGGGCGGAACGGAGGGTGCCCGTGATAGCCTCGACCGTCAAGCCGCATTCGCGCATCAGGATGTCCGGACTTCCGTGTGGAATGAAAGTGTCCGGCCAGCCGAAACGGAGCAAACGTCCGTGAAACCCCTGGGCCACCAAAGCCTCTTCCACTTCGCTGCCGAATCCCCCTCGAACGACTCCGTTTTCGAAGGTCGCCACGAGCGGGGCGTTACGATGCTGGGCGAGCAGAGTATGATCCAGGGGGCGGACAAAACGCGCGTTCACGACACCCAGGTGCAGGCCGTATTCGGCGAGGCGTTGCGCACAGGCTTCTGCGAGTGGTACCATGTCGCCCAGCGCCCAGAGGTAACCATGGGCCGGATCCACCGGATTGCAGATCACCTCGGCCTGCCCGATGGGCAACGGTTCCAGGCTGAGCGTGGCAGGGTCCATGCTCTGCGTGGGTCCGCGTGGGTAGCGGATCACCGCCGGACGCCCCAGGCGGACAGCCGTGGCAACCATGCGGGCGAGTTCGGAGGCATTCTTCGGCTGCATGATGACGAGGTTGGGGATCGGACGCAGAAGGGCGATATCGAAAACCCCGTGGTGCGTGGGGCCGTCATCGCCCACGATGCCGGCACGGTCAAGGCAAAACACTAAAGGTAGGTTTTGAAGCGCGACGTCGTGGATGACGCCGTCAATCGAACGTTGAAAGAAGGTGGAGTATACAGCAAAAACGGGGATCATCCCTCGGGTAGCCAAACCCGCGGCGAACACGACGGCATGCTCTTCCGACATTCCCACGTCAAAAAAGCGGTCGGGGAACCGGCGCGAAAAACCCTGGAGGCCGGTTCCAACGGGCATGGCCGCCGTGATAGCCACAAGGCGGGGGTCTTCCGCGGCCAGGCGTTCCAGCGTGGCGCCGAATACGGCCGAATAGGTGGGACCTGTCTGCCCGACGACGATTTCGCCACTTTCAATGTCGAAGGCCGGCGTGCCGTGCCATTGTTCCGGATGCTTTTCCGCAAAGGAGTAGCCACGGCCCTTCTGTGTGGCCACGTGGACAAGGATCGGCTGCTCCGCCTGACGGGCGATCGTCAAGGCGTCCAGAAGGGCCCGGAAATCGTGTCCGTCAATCGGTCCTACATACCGCAATCCCATTTCCTCAAAAAAGGCACTGCGGAGAAACAATCCCTTGATGGCAGCCTCCACCCGATAGTAAGCGTGGCGCAACCATCCCATATGGAGTCGAACCGCTAAGTGTTCCACCTGTTTCTTCCACAGGTTATACCGGGGATCGGAAAGCAATCGCCCTAGATGCTTGGCCAGGGCACCCACACTGGTGGAAATGGACATTTCGTTGTCGTTGAGAATGACAATGAACCGACGCGTTGTAGTCGCCACATGATTGAGGCCCTCCAGCGAAATGCCACACCCGGCCGCGCCGTCACCGAGCACGGCCACCACATGGTCCTGACCGCCTTGGCGATCGCGAGCAACGGCCATGCCGAGAGCGGCCGATACGGCCGTGCCCGCATGTCCGGCCCCAAACGCATCGGCTGGGCTTTCGTCACGGCGCAGGAAGCCGGACAGTCCTCCATATTGGCGCAGTGTGCCGAACCGCTCTCGCCGGCCGGTGAGGATTTTCCAGGTGTAGCCTTGGTGGCTGACATCCCAGACTATGCGGTCGCGAAACGGATCGAACACCCGGAGGAGGGCTATCGTTAGTTCGACTACGCCTAGATTCGAGGCAAGATGCCCTCCTGTTCGGCTTACGGTGCCGATAATCAGTTCGCGGATTTCGGATGCCAAAAACTGAAGTTCTGGAAGGGTCAGCTTCTGGAGGTCTGCGGGCTGTCGGATGGTTTCGAGGATCCGAGACATAGTTTTTGAAATACTATCAGGCATTCGGACAGGCTCACAAGCCCCTGTTTTTATGGTGAAAAGGCCGAAACGGCCGCCCCGCACGGATCTCCAGAGACCTGCCAGGAGCGATTGCCTGGGGCAGGCAGATATGTCACCCCCCCTACGGGGCCGATTCCCACCTGATGCGGGAAAGGGCGCAGGTTTCCGTGGAGCCGGACGTATGATTATTTTGCCGGAGGGGGAGGACTTAGTTGGGAAGATAGCCATTTTTTCTTGCCTCGGAAGCCGCGTCTCGGTCAGGGTGGAATGGCTGAGTGTTGTATCGCAACCATGGGGTCTTGTCTGCCGCAAGGGGAGGTAGAAGACAACCTAATGAGCCGCGACAGATGGCATGCGTTGACGCCCGAGCAGATCAACCGGTTACCGTTGCTTCAATATAGTGGTCCTATTTGGATTGTTCGGGAACGAAGAGCACTCGAGGAGGCGGTCCGGCAACTGGAAGGCGAGAGCCTTCTGGGGTTTGACACCGAGACACAGCCGGCCTTCCGAAGGGGGGAATCCTATCCGCCTGCGTTGCTGCAACTGGCCGGGGCGAGCGGTGTTTATGTTTTCCTCCTGCGTGATGTGGGACTGCCTGTCGAAGTGACAGATATTCTCGCTCACCCTGGCATTGTCAAAGCCGGGATTGCTGTGACCCGGGATGTAAAGGAATTGCAAACGCTTGCGGAGTTTGAGCCGCGGGCGTTCGTGGATTTAGGGGTCTGGGCCGAAGCGGCCGGAATTCCACACCATGGACTCCGTGGTTTGGCGGCTTTACTTTTAGGAGGCCGTGTTCCCAAACAGGCGCGCCTCACCAACTGGGCTCTGCCTCAGTTGCCGGCGCGAGCGCTTCGCTATGCGGCGACGGACGCCTGGGTCAGCCGGCGACTCTATCGGGTCATGGAGCGCGCTGGGCTTGGGAACGTATGGGGGAAAGGCCAAGTTAATGCCTTGAAGTGAAAATTCTGCTTCGCACGGTGACGACGGGGAAAGTCGTTGCGATGATGGAAAAGGTAATGGGATCTTTCCGGTAGTCTGATTTCCCTGCGGCACGGGGGAAGCGTAAAGGTGTAACCTTTCGGCAACCCCGACGATCCTCACGTCATGGTTGCCCTTCTTGGACGCGGCGATCGCTCGGTTTGCACCGTCAGGGTGTGCCCGGAACAGGAGGGCAGACCACACAGGGCGTTGCGGCAGGAGGGAGGGGGGGAGGACGTTCACGGGCAAAAAGGCGCAGTCCGCACGAATGCATTCCCCCTTATTCTGGTTCACGGTCGGTGATCGCCGCGTGGACGTACGCACTGCCCGCGTCTTCCATCAGGGACTCTTGGCGTGCCGACCTGGTTGGGGTGAGGTGCTACCGGTCGTAACGCTCGCAGACCATGCGCTTCCCCATCCGCATCGCCTTCCGAAAACGGGGTCGCAAAACGTGTCACCGCGCAGTTCCCGTGTACATTTTTCTGGCCAAACAACAACGATGCGGGCAAAAGTTCGCTCAATAGATCCGCAAGCAATCCCGACATGGGTTTGGTTCCCTCTCCGCCACACAAAACGAACGTTTCACCATCCCCTTTTGTCCGTGTCCCATGGCACAGCATCGTACGTTTCTTGGTACCAGGTAAGAAGGCGTTCGCGAAGAGTGGCCAACGCCTCCGCATACGTGTTGTCAGCTATAACGTTTTTTGTCTCGTTTGGGTCCCGGCGCAGATCGTAAAGTTCGTCCTTTTCGTACAGCCGGCGAACGCATTTGACGTCGCGTGTCCGACACATGGTCGCTTTGGTGTGATAAGGGCCGTCGTCGGTCGCTTGCAGTGAACATCGCAGCCAATGCAGACTTTCGGGTCCACCGCTTGACGTGCTCTGCGTCTCCATACAGTGCCGCTCGCCATACAGCCGTCCCCCCTCGCAGAACACGGCATCGCGGTGCTCGGAGACTGTTCCTGCGATGAGGGGCAGCAACCTTTTCCCGAAGTGCGAGTAGCCGGGTTCTAGTCCGGTGAGATCGAAAATCGTAGCAGGGAAATCGAGCAACTCCACCAGAGCATCGCGCGTCCCCGGTTTGGATGGGAGTCCCCCTGGGCGGCTTGACGACAAGCGACACCTGCGTCAGACCGTCCTCAAACGTGTTCTGCGTTTTTTCGACAAGACCGTAATCACCGGTGTAGTCGCCATGGTCAGAGAAAAAAAAGACGGCCGTGTCGTCGTATTGATGGGTCTCGCGGGGCGCCTGCATGACCCGTCCGAACGGGTGGTCCACCACGATCCGTAGTATGTTGCGCGAAGTTCCGTCCAACGATCCTCGTTCCACCCTTGCATACGTTGCCGCTCCCAGATTCCCTTCGGGATAGACGGCTTACCGCACCAGCCTTCTGGAGTTGGAATTCGGGGTGGTATAGCTTTCCGATTGATCATGCTGTACCATGGCTCTTCCACCCCGTACGCCGGGTGGGGATACTGGAGTGCCAGGTAGAGGAAAAAGGGTTGTTCTCCACGATAGCGATGGAGAAACTCAATGGCCCCCAAGACGTGGGCCCAGTCGTAGTCGCAAAAAAGTCCCCCTTCTCCAGTCGCCCTTCGAAAAAACTGTAATAGGTATCGCTACCGGGTACTCCACGCCACTCCTGCCGGCTGGGCTGACCGGTTTTGCGCAACGTCAACTTCCAGCGTTTGCCGTCGTCCTCCTGCGGCCTGAACTTTACGTGGCAATACTCACCATAGCCATACTGTGCAGGGACGAGATCGTTCTTCCCACCCCACCAGATGAAATACCCGTTGTCCTTCAGAATCTTCAAAAGATTAGGCGCGTCGCGTTCGGGATGCAGCATGTGATACATGGTCCGGTGGCCTTGGACATGTGGATACCAGCCCGACATGAAGCTGCAACGCGATGGGGTGCAAGCGGGATTCTGGCAAAAGGCATAACGGAATGAGACTCCATCGGCCTCGACGAGCCGATCCAGATTGGGCGTGACCGCTGCTGGATTCCCAAGATGCCCAAGCATATCCCCCCGCCACTGCTCGGGATTGAAAAGCACAATGTTAGGACGTTGTCTGCTTCGAATCATCGCGTGCATCCACACCAGGGTTACCCAACGAGCCCGGTGATCGTCCGATCTCTCCGTACGGATATCTGTCGTTTCTAAAGGCCAGGGTTCAGACGGACAAGGCGATTCACAGACTGGATTCGGATGGCCCCACCTCGACCCATTCGCGGGTCTTGTTGCGCACCCAGTTCTTGCCGTACTGCAGCCCCGCTTTCATCAGGGCGTCATAGACGCACCGATAGTAGTCACCGCCCTCCACGGTCTTATCGGCATACGTGACTTTGTAGGGAGGACCCGGTATGCGATACGGCGGAATTTTTCTCACTCTTTCCAGACCGCGTTTGCACACTGTGTAAATCAATTTCCGAGCGTTTTCCGGGATAAGCTCGATAGCCGTCTGCGGAGCAAAAGCTTCTTTTACTGCCGCCACTTCCACCTCCGGAACCAAGCTGTGTACTTTCCTTTTCTACCGCCAAATCTCCGCTCACCGCTACCGTAGGGACACCAAAGTATCCCGCCAGGCTCATGGCCATACCCACCTCGCCCAGGGTGATGGTCCCGTCATTGATAATCCATTGGGTGTGAGGAATGATGCCCTTGGGGGTCCCGGCCTGAGGATGCCCGCCTATATAGCACAAGGCGGCAAAGCTGCTATCCAGACGCGACATCCAACATTCCGCCTGTTTCGGGACCCCATGGATAATTCGAATCGGTCCACTAAGTTGTTCGAAAAGAATATGATATCCGCCTCCAAGTGCGTCATTGATGACGATCTCTGTGGCGCCCGCAGCCAGGAGTCCCTCGCAGGCCGCTTTGACCTCTGCCGTCTGTAATTCCTGGATGCGTCGCTTTTGCATCGCGTTCCCAGTGTCATGCTCGTGCCAGTCTTTATCGTTGAAGTTCTCCTGGAACACCATTCCAGCAGTCCCTTCCTGGTCGCAAAACATGTAAACGCGCATTCCACCCGAATCAGCGGATCTCCGAACGGCCTTTCCATAAGACTGAACCAAGACCGTTCTCCCCTTTCCCCCGTGGAGGCCCGCGGCAGGCACGTGTCCCCAGCCGCAGGCGCGGGAAAAACTCGACGAGCCACCCGTCAGAACAGAGCCGGATACGGCGTTGCCGATCGCCGCTCCGCGCGGTGCATCGACCCTCGCGAAAAACCGTCTGGTCCTCCCTGTTCCCGTAGCGTGTTCGGGCTTTCTCAACGTTTCGTTCTGCCGGGGGTTCTCCGCCAGGCCGATGGCATGGCATCATGCGCCCGTGGTTTTCGCCCCTCTTCCCCTCCGCGATCGGCATAACCCGCTATTCTCTGACGGAGGGGCTTCCCCCCGGCACACACCGTCAAGGCGCTTGTCAACGCCCTGTCCGTTTCCGCTGTGGTGTTCACCGCGGGCTTGCTGACGCTCATCGCGTGGCCGCTCCGTCCGTCTTTTTGTCGATTCCGGCATTCGCATCCAGCTCGACAACCGGCCACACGGTTACCCTTGCGGGTCCGTGCGCGGCCTTTCACCATCCACGCACCACGTTGGCGACCCACGTCGTTGGACCGAACTCCGTTCGCGCACCGGCGCGGTCACGCGTTCTTCCCGTGGGGGGACGCTTCGGTTCTTTGCGGGTGGCAGGCCGACGCGCGGCGACATTCGGATGGGCGGGGGTGTGGCTGTGGCCCGACGGGAGCCTCCCTGGAGCTGTGCGGGGGAGAGCTGCGCATGGGGCGTACCGGCTGTTTGTGTTCCACGCGCAAGGTGGTGAGCGGTGGACCCGAGGGAAAACGGGGCTGGGCTGTGGGCCGCTGAAGCGGGGCGGTCACACTTTGCAAAGTGTGGCCGCTGGCTCGAAGCCATGGCGCGCGCGTGTTCCGACGCTAGGTGTCGTCATGATTTTTCTGTCGTGGCGGCCGAGGGAGCCTCTCTGCGTGGCGCATCGCGGCGCGGGAGCGCCCTGCCCCATAGCCGCTCCGTGCCGAAGGTCAGGAAGCGGCAGGGGGGACGCGCGGTGCTCCCCGCATTCGGCAAACGGTCAAAGCGGAAGGCGTGGGGATGCCGCCGTGCCAGAGTTTGCGTGGCCCTAAACGGATACAATTTTCCGCCGGTCCTCGTAGCGGGATGCGGGAAATAGGATTGGGAGCACTGTGGTGAATGTGTTAGAGCAACGGGGGAGTGCGCGCATCGACGGGTTAAAACGCTCGTAGTGGCGGTCGTTCATGACCGGAGGGAACACGCAGTAAGCGTGATGGGCGTTTGTCCCGTGGCGACTGCCGCCCCAGCGTTCTGGCGCGAAACATTCCGGACCTTCCTCGGATGTCTGGCTAGGGTTATGCGCTTCCGGGCGCTGCGTGGCATTGTGATCATAGCCTGCTCAGCCGTCGTAAACCACGCGTCCGCCCCGGGATGGTTGCGGGAAACGGCAGGCTGATGCCACTGACGGAAGAGCGCACGCGCCCGGCCAGCTTCAAACGCCTTCCACGCCACATGGGGATCTGGGCCTTGAGTCAGTCGAGACGGAAGGTTTCTTGGGTCACCGGCTATCTCAGCACATAGGTCCTCAGGGGCAGTCAGGAGCCGGAATTGGTTGACACAGAACTGTGAGCAACGGGTGCGGTCAAGCACCAGCTCATTCTTTCGCGTCTGGATCGCGTCCTCCGTATTGCTGTGCCCGTAGGAGAAGTCGAATGGTAAACGGGACCATAGCGATGGTCGAGGTTGTGAATGAGGGAGCGGCCGTCCTCAAGGGGCTGCGACTTGTCGGGATGCACGATGATCTCGGCCTCCCTGCTGACGTCCGGGATCGGGCATAGGACGAGGATCGGTGGACGGTGCGACGGGATTTCTAGCCGTAAAGAGGGTATCACCGATAGCGGAACGCGGACCCGCGAACAACCCCCGGCCTCCCTATGCCGTCTGCGCCCCGGGATGCTGTTTTCCACGCTCCGGAGCGTATCGTCTCTGGCTTCTCGATCCGCTTGAGTCTCCCGTTATCCTCTCCGCAATCCATAAAACGCTCCCCGCTTTTTTCACGCAGGCGTGGGGCGGGAGGGCCTAACCCATCTGCTTTCTGGACAGAAACTCCGTTCATGGGATATGCTGTGCGCCGGCCGATTTCATCGCATCATCCGGGTCGTTACGGCTCTTGACGACGAGACCCTTGAGCCATGGCGGAAGACTGGGACATCAAACCGCGCAGCCACGAATGCCAGATGTGTCATGCCGCTTTTCAGGATGGACAGTTTTGCTTTTCGGTTTTGACGTTTGGCTCCGAAGGGTACGCGCGATGCGACTACTGCACCGTGTGCTGGAAAAGCGAAGGCCCTCCCCCCATCCGTGTCAGCTCCTGGTGCGGAATATATCGCCGCCCGCCACCTCCCCTGGAAGTCTTACGCAAGGAGACGGCGGAATCGCTCCTTCGCCGTCTGATCGAAGAAAAAAACGAAACGCGCCGGGCAGTGATCTACGTTTTGGCGGTTATGCTGGAGCGGAAACGCCTGTTGGTGGAGAAGGACACACAGCGCACGCCAGCGGGGCTCCTGCTACGCGTCTACGAGCATCGCCAAACCGGCGAAACATTTGTGATTGTAGATCCAGAACTTCGGCTGGACCAGTTGGAACCTGTACAGCGCGAAGTGGCCGAGCTTTTGGGATCCGGCTCTTCCCCGGGCGCCGCAACAACGGCTCATAGTTTGCCTCCCACCGAGAACGGAAATGTTCTGAACAACACGGCGCCTTGAGGCGTGTGAACCCCATTCCATTGCAGAGAAGGGGAGATGTTCCATGCTCGATGTTCGGATTGTCGGGGGGTGGGTCCTGGATGGGACAGGAACTCCGGCCGCGCGAGCTGATGTCGGCTTGCGGAACGGAAGGATTGAGGCCATCGGTGACCTCTCCCGGGCAGAGGCCGATGCAACCGTCGAAGCCGCTGGTCTCTATGTCTGTCCCGGATTCATTGACGTTCACTCGCATTCCGACGTAAGCCTTTTAGTCCATCCAGCCGGTACGAGCAAGATCACCCAGGGCGTCACCACAGAAATTCTAGGGAATTGTGGTATGTCGGCTGCCCCCCTGACAGGCAAAATGGCAGCCCCTTCCGACTGGAAGGATTTGCTGGATGCCGGCCGTTGGGAAAGTGTGGCTGAATATCGCACACGGATGGAGCAGACGAAGCCCTCTGTCAACGTGGGGCTTTTGATTGGGCATGGAAACCTGCGCAAGGCTGTTATCGGTTATGACCACCGGCCGGCCACGTCCTCGGAGTTGGAGCGGATGAAGGATTTGTTGAAACGGTCTCTCGATGAGGGTGGCCGCGGGTTCAGCACAGGCCTGATGTATGTGCCGGGCCGATTTGCCTCGCGGGGGGAACTGGTGGAACTGGCTCGCGTGGCAGCAAACCACGGCGGGGTCTATGCCACTCATATGCGCAACGAGGGGGCGCACCTTCTTGAGGCCATAGAAGAAGCGCTCGCCATTGGGCAAGAGGCTGGAATACGGGTGGAGATTTCGCATCTCAAAACCACCGGGTCCGCGAACTGGCATCTGCTGGATGTCGCCCTCGCCCGTATACAAGATGCACGCGGCCACGGTCAGGAGGTAGCTGCCGATTGCTATCCCTATCTTCGCTCCTACACGGACCTCGATATCATCCTGCCCGATTGGGTGACTGCCGGAGACCATGCGGCTGTGCTGACGCGCCTGCGCGATGCCCGACTGCGCGAACGGCTACGCAAAGAGTTGCTCGCCCTTCGATCAGCCGAATTTTGGGCCGGCATCACGATTGCCTCCACCCGCCATCCGGACAATCACCGTTTCCAGGGAATGCCCCTCCTTCAGGCGAGCACGATTCTCGGACAGGACCCTATCGAAACTGCCCTGCGGTTGATGGAAGCCGACGAGCTCGCGACCACGGCTTTTTTCGCGGGAATGAGCGAGCCGAATCTGCTGCGTATTCTGAAAATGCCTTGGGTGATGATTGGATCGGATGCCTCGGCGCGCCCTCCCACTGGAACCCTCACGCCCGAATATCCGCATCCCCGAGCGTATGGCACGTTCTGTCGGTTCCTACGCCTTGCCCTTGATGGCAAAACTGTTTCTCTTCCAGAAGCTGTTCGAAAAATGACCACCCTGCCGGCGGAACAGTTTGGACTGCGTCATCGGGGACACCTGGCGCCCTCCTGCGCTGCGGATGTCGTGGTGTTCGACCCCCGACGGGTCCGCGACCACGCGGATTATGATCGTGTCCACGAACTCTCTGAGGGCATCGAACACGTTTGGGTCAATGGTGTGTGGACGCTTCGTGAGGGAAAGATAACGGGTCAACGGGGAGGTGTGTGGCTCCTCTGAGAGGGCTGGCCCGTTCGGGACGGCAGCGCCGCCTTGTTGAGGTAGGCTTGTTCCAGACCTCCCCCCCCACGCGTGAACGTCTGTCGCCCCTATTCCGCGATGCAGGAGAATGCGCAATACGGCACGATGCACATCCTCCGCGCAAAGCAGCGGTTCGGGATAGCGGCAGATCAGGATGGAGCCGTCAGGCTCGGCAATGAATCGGTCTTCTGGAAGGGCCTTCTGCAGCGTGTCGAGCGGCAGAGACGCTCGATTTCGTCAAGCACATGACTGCCGATCAGAATGGGTTGTCCGGACCGGCGGGCCTTGAGCATGCCGCGTAACCGAGCAGCACCCGACGCCCACCTCTTCGGCTAGCCTGGGGGACGCTGAGAGGAGAACGAGAGGCGGCGGCGTGACGATAAACGCCAACCACCCGTAGAAAAAGACAATAAGCGGCACTTCGAACAATTCTTGCGCCACGGCTGGGTTGCCGGCTAGGCGGATGACCCTTTTTCGAAACGGCCGCGATTCCCCGATCGTGTCCATCACCACACCGGGGGCCCTCGAGATGGAGAGTGCGAGCGCCTGGCTCAACTGGTGCTCCAGCCGGTGTGCGATGGAAACGAATCCATGGCAGGAAGGAACCGTTCCGGCCACATAGAGGACGAGACGAGCAGCGGCCCGACGGCTGCGAGCCGAATTGGCCAGTTTCCACCGCGCAACGACCACGATGTGGTGGAGGCTCCTTCTCCTCGCATGGCCGCGCGGCTGCTCGGTGGTTCTCGCCGTCTCGCCGCCGTTTTGTTGCTACTTGACATGGACGACGAAACGGCGAGCGATTGCGGGGGGGACGAAACCGGCAGGCGGCGAGGGCACGTCGGTTTCGCGGGGTGGCCGTCTTTTGGTCTCTACGGCGAGCAAAAGCCTGGCCACATCCGGGTCAATGAAATCGGTCAGAGTGAAATCCGGGCCTCGTTGTTCCCGCCAGCCGGAGGGCATCACGCGATCCATATCCCGATATCCCTGCACGGTCGCTTCCGTGATTCCGTTGGCCACTTGGACAGCCGGTTCAGCGGTCAGCGTCTCGTTCGTGGTCAACGCGTTGGCCAGTCCCTGAAGGGTGTGCTCGACGCGCTTGTTCATGGCGTTTACAAGCACATCCAACGGGAGTGTGTGTTCACGGAGAAGGCCTAACTCCGCAATCAGGATGGCACGTGCGACATCGGATCGCGTTTTCCATAGCCTCCTCGGAAGGGGGTGGTGCAGGAAGAGGGGGCGGAAGATCGGGCGATGGAGACGAGGGGGCAGCAGGCGTTATTGCCGCTATAGGCGAACGGGGCATGCGGTCTGGCATTCCAATTAGACGCGCGATGGCCTCCAAGTCATTCCGCTGACGGCCGCTTTCCCGCAACCGCTTACGCGAAGCCTCCCGCTCCTTTCGGGCGGCCCGCAAATCCGCGCGGGGACTCCCGCCTCCAATGACAAGTCTCAACCGAAAGATGATGGGAACCCACATCCCACACCTTATCCCTCCGCCTTCCCCTACGTGCTCGGGTTTTGTTCGGGCTGTTCGTCTTCCTCTCGTCGCGCCGTAAAGAATGCCTATCGAACACATGTGAACGCACGTGGCTGGCTCACGGGCGTACGCCAACCTTCTTGTTGCTCCGGGGCCATCACCCATGCCTTGTTCTGTTTCTCGTGGCACAGCTACAGCGATGAGGGTATGACGTGAGAGAAGACCGCGCGAGGCGAGGCAAAGGCGAAATCCCACCGTTAGGATTTCATCGGGCGCGGCGGAACACAGGTAAAACCGAATGTCTTGCATTCCTGACGTCACGGCGATGTCGTGCTCGCGCGCGTTGTGCGGCGCCCTTCATCGCAACCGATTTGCGGCGGCGGTGGGCGGCCGGATGGCCGGGGAGATCCCGGAGAACACGCGCTGACGGCGCATGAATTCGCGAGGACTCATGCCAAAGACCCGTCGGAATTGGCGGGAGAAGTAATTGCTGTCCTGGAATCCGACACGGAAGGCTGTTTCCGTGATGTTGAGTTGTCCTTGTCGCAGGAGTTCCGCGCCGCGTGTGATCCGCAGGGAAATCAGATAGGCCATAGGCGTTTGTCCTGTGGCTTCGCGAAAAACCCGGAGAAAGTGGCGCCGAGACATGTGAGCCATTGCGGCGAGTTGCTCGATATAGAGATCATGTTCGCCGTGGGATTCCATGAAGTCGATCACCTCGGCGATGCGCAGAAGCCGGCGCGAGACCGGAACGAGGGAATGACTGTAGCATCGCGACAGAAAAGTCACCAATTGCAGAAACAGGGATCGCGCCATGATGGTGAAGCCCGGGGCGCGGGCGCGTAGTTCTTCCTCCAGACCCTGTAGCATCTGCTCGGCATGGGTCCGCTCAGCGAGCGACAGGCGAAGCCGGTTTCGGTATCCCTTCCCGCGCTGCTGCCGTACGCTCGGTTCAAGGGTGAACAGAGCGCGGTAGCCGGGAAGGTGGTGAAGCTCCGAATGGGCCGGCACGAGGATTTCATCGTCGTACAGCACATTGATCAACCGCAGGTGTTCGGAATCCGCATAGCCGTGGGCTTGGCCGTTGAGGATGACGAAGACATCTCCGGCAGCAAGAGGCCAGGTTTCCCGCTCCGTCACATGCAAACCGCATCCGCTGAGAATGATGACAAGCTCCTTGAACTCATGCGCGTGCAAAGCAACCCGTTCGGTTCCGGCTTCCTGTGTGGAACCTCCGGCGCGGACAAGGGTGAGCGGGAAGCCGTCGTCTCGAAAATAGGCCTTACGGGTCAGGACAGGAACCTCTCGCATGGCACTTTTATGCTGTTTTTTGTCCAAAAGTTCAAGGACGCCGTGCGAGGCTTTCGTTACCCTTGCCCCATCGTTTTTATCACTCGGGAGTGTTTGGTTATGACCGATCGCGAACGCGCGCTAGCCGTGTTGCGGTATCAACCCTATGATCGGTTACCCATCGTCCATTTCGGGTTCTGGAGGGAAACGTTGGAGAAGTGGGCGTCCGAAGGGCATATTTCGGTCGAGGAAGCGCGCACATGGTCCGACGGCAATCCCACGGATGCCCGCCTGTCCGTGCGGTTGGGGTTCGATTTCAATTGGCACAGCCTGTTCGCCCCGCAGACCGGGCTTCGGCCACCCTTTGCGCCACAGGTTGTCCGGCAGTTCCCCGACGGGACACGCCACGAACGTAACGAACTTGGCGTCGTGGTTGTCGTGAAGCCGGAAGCGTGTTCCATCCCGGCGGAATTCGAGCACACCTTGCGAGACCGAACGAGCTGGGAAACGGAATACCGCTCTCGCTACGCGTGGTGTCCGGAGCGGGTGCTCGAAGCAAAGGTCCGTGTGGGGAATCGTCTCCTGCGGTTTGACCAGGGCGGACGGGACTTTTTGCAGTCGGGAATCCGCGATTATCCCTACGGCCTTTATGCGGGCAGCCTCTATGGGCACATTCGCAATGTGCTCGGCATAGAAGGCGCCTGTTACCTTCAGGTGGATGACGAGGCGCTTTTCGACGAAATAATCCAAACCGTGGGCGAACTGTGTGATCGTTGTGTCGCGTACACGTTGGAAAGCGGCGCCCGATTTGATTTCGGCCACTTCTGGGAAGACATCTGTTTCAAAAACGGGCCCCTCATCGGCCCAGCCGTTTTCCGCGAGAAAATCGGCCCTTACTATCGCCGCATCACAGAACGGATGCGACAGCACGGGATAGACATTGTTTCGGTGGATTGCGACGGCTGGATTGACGCCCTGATCCCCGTCTGGCTCGAAAACGGCGTCAACACAATGTTCCCCATCGAGGTTGGGACATGGAACGGCAGCCTGGAGCCTTGGCGCAAAAAGTATGGTCGTGACCTACGCGGCGTCGGCGGCGTAAACAAGACGATTTTTGCTCGGGACCGCACGGCGGTGGATATGGAAATAGAGCGAGTGAAACCGCTTGTAGCCCTGGGCGGGTACATTCCCTGTCCTGACCACCGCCTGCCTCCGGACGCGCAATGGGATCTCGTTCGATATTACACGGACCGGATGCGGCAGACCTTTTAGCGGCTGAACAGGCGCGCCAGAACGGGATGCGTTATTCCGCGGGCCCGAGCGGACGCGATAGGCAGACGATGACGACACGGGAACGATTTTGGTCTGTCATGAACGTTGAACCCTTCGACCGTTTACCGATGATCGAATGGGCGGTGTGGTGGGATAAAACGATTGAGCACTGGCACAGCGAGGGGCTACCGGCGAGCGTCCATGCGCGCTACGACCTTTATCGGTATTTCGGTTTGGAGATGTACCGGCAGGACTGGATCAGCCCGACCCGTCCGGGGTGTCCTCAGCCCCCGCGCCATGGCGCCGGCCTGATCGCGACGGCGGCCGACTACGAGTGGATGCGGCCGTTCCTATATCCGAAACCGGCCGTTGACGCGGCACGGTGGCGCCACTGGGTTGAAAAACAGCGCCGCGGAGAGAGTGTGCTCTGGTACACGGTGGAAGGCTTTTTCTGGTTTCCGCGCCGCCTGCTCGGCATAGAACGCCATTTGTATGCTTTCTATGACCAGCCCGATTTTTTGCATCGGATCAACTCGGATCTGGTTGAGTGGATGCTCCAGGTGGTGGGGGAAATCCACGCAATCGGAACGCCGGATTTCATGACGTTTGCCGAAGACATGAGCGACAACCACGGGCCCATGTTGTCCAAGGAACTCTTCGATACGTTTCTCAAGCCCTATGACCGACGTGTCCTGCCGTCCATCCGGGCGGATGGCACGCTCGCCATCGTGGATTCGGACGGCGGCGTCACCATTCCCGCAGGGTGGTTTGAGGAGGCCGGGCTGGACGGCATCTTGCCCCTGGAACGGCAGGCCGGGGTGGATCTGGTCCGCCTGCGGCGGGAGCATTCCCCGGATGCGCTTCATCGGGCATTTCGACAAGATGACCATGGACAGGGGCGAGGCGGCCCTGCGGGCGGAATTCGAGCGGCTACTCCCTGTCGCCGCCCACGGCGGATTCATTCTGAGTGTGGACCACCAGACGCCGTTGGGTGTTTCGCTGGAGGCCTATCGGGTGTACCTGCGCCTGCTTCGCGAGTATGCCGAACAGGCCGGAATACTCTCACAACAGAAACGGTGCCCATCTGGCGGGGGCGTTTCCGCGCCGTTGCGCATGGTGGCGGCGGCACGCTGGGCGCGCCTTTCGAATGGAGGCGCCAGATCAACGCCGTGCGTTTCTACACGCAGGATCTCAAGGGCGAGCCGATTCCGAATGACGATCTCGGCATTCAGCTGCTCTGGCTGATCGCCTTGGAAGAACGGGGCATCCATATCACGGCGCATACTCTGGCTGAGTACTGGTGCCTACACGTGACGCCGCACTGGTCGGAATACGGGACCGCCAAAAGCAACATGCGTTCCGGACTTCTGCCTCCGCTTTGCGGCACTGTTAACAATGCCTTCATGGACAGTTGCGGCGCTTTTATCCGCTCCGAGATCTGGGCCTGCATTACGCCAGGGTGCCCGGCTCTTGCAGCCCGCTATGCCTACGAGGACGCCATTCTGGACCACGGAAACGGCGAGGGAACATATGCCGAGGTGTTTTCCGCCACGCTGGAAAGCGCGGCCTTTGTCGTGTCCGATCTGCGGACTCTGATCGAGATCGGGTTGTCGTGCATTCCCGACGATTGCGGCGTGGCCCGCGCTGTTCGGCACGCCGTTTCCTGCCATCTCCGGGGGCTGAGTTGGCGGAAGACGCGCGACGAAATCCTGCGGCGTTATCGGGGCGGTGTTTTTTTTAATCGGCGTGACCACATCAAGGCCGCGGATGCGCGCAAGGGATTCGCCACGGGAAGGCTGGGATATGACGCGCCCTCGAATGTGGCGTTGTTTGTTGCCGCCCTGCTCTATGGCGGAACCGATGTGGGCAAAACGGTTTGCACGGCCGTCAATTGCGGAGAGGATACCGACTGCCCGGCGGCGACCGCCGGGGCCATCTGGGGTATCGGACATGGCTTCCATGCCATACCCGAACGTTGGATCAAACCCATCGGTCGCAGCATCAAAACCATTGCCGTCAACGTGGGCAATCTGCACTGGCAACTGCCGAAAACCGTGGACGAGCTGACGGATCGTACGGCTCGCATTGCCAAGCAGGTTCTTCTTCATCACCGCGGCACGGGCATGACTCTTTCGGATCAACCGACGGATGGCCGAAATCTATCGCTGGAACGGTTCTATGCGGGAGAGAAAATGATGGGCCTTTACGCCAATCGCAACGGTCCTCGTTTCGGTTTCGACTTTTTTACGATTGACGTGGATTACGGCGAGACTCCCATCATCCGTTCCGGCGCATCTCGCCCCGTTCGCTTCACGATCCGCAATCGGTATCGGACGCAGTCCAATCTTGCAGTGCGCTGGTATGTACCGGAAGGTTGGCACGTGGCACCTGGCCCGGATGCGGTCGCGCTCAGCCTACCTTCCCATCTGGGGCCTCCGGTCACGCTGGAATGTCTCGTTCAGGCAGACCGCGGATGCCGGCCGGTCAACCGGTGTGTGGTGGAATTCACCGCCGAAGGCCGGCCGACCGTGATGCTCGTTCCGATCACGTTGCTCAATGGGAATGCTCAGCCGGTGGCCGGCACAGCGGTCCGAGACGGAGGCTGGAACACACGCTAAAGGCGAGCGGCGAATACAACGGATTGTCGCAAAAGGAACACCAACGGGGAAAAGTCTCCATGAACGCATCGTGGATTCGTGACTTCCAACATCCTGGATGTGCATTCCGCGGCGCGCCTTTTTGGGCCTGGAACGGAACCCTGGACCCGCAGGAATTGCGTCGACAGATTCGTCTTATGCGGAAGATGGGGCTGGGGGGCTTTTTTATGCATTCCCGCGTCGGCCTCAATACCGCCTACCTTTCGCGGGATTGGTTCGCCTGCCTTCGGGCTTGCGTGGAGGAAGCGGAGAAAGAGGGGATGCGTGCGTGGCTCTACGATGAAGACCGCTGGCCCTCCGGCGCAGCCGGTGGACTGGTCACCCGCAACCCCCGCTACCGCATGCGTCGCTTGCACGTGGAACGCGTGCACAACCCGAACGCGCTACGATGGACGCCGGAGACGCTGGCGGTGTTTACGGCTCAACTGGACCGACACATCGCTCGCTCGGTTCGACTGCTCCCGCGCGGCGATCGGCCCCGGAAACTGTCCGACGCGGAAACGATACTCCGTTTTCATGTGGTGAGCAGTCCGTGCTCCGACTGGTACAACGGCTACACCTATCTGGACACCTTGAGTCACGAGGCTGTTCGCGCCTTCATTCGGACAACGCACGAGGCGTACCGCCGGGAAATCGGCCACGCGTTCGGGAAAACCGTGCCGGGCATTTTCACCGATGAGCCTAACTATGGGCGCGTGATGGGACTTCCCTGGGGAAAACCCCGTCTCATGGTCCCCTGGACTCCGCGGCTGCCCGAGGTTTTTCGCCGGCGTTACGGCTATGACATCATCCCCCATCTGCCGGAGATTTTCTGGGATGTAGACAACGTGCCCATCACGCCGACCCGCTGGCACTATTACGACTGTATCACATATCTGTTCGTGGACGCATTTGCCCGGCAGATCGGAGAATGGTGTGAGCGAAACGGATTGGAACATACCGGACACGTGTTAGGAGAGGAAACGCTCTCGAGTCAGACCGGCGTGGTCGGAAGCAGCCTGCGTTTCTATGAATATATGCAGGCGCCCGGCATGGATATCCTCACCGAATATAGCCGACAATACGACACGGCGAAGGCCGTGAGTTCCGTAGCCCGTCAGTTCGGCCGTCGCTGGCGTTTAACCGAAACATACGGCTGCACAGGATGGGACTTCCCCTGGGTGGGACACAAGGCCATTGGCGACTGGCAGGTCGCGTTAGGAATCACTCTGCGCTGTCAGCACTTGGCCTGGTACACGATGGAAGGCCAAGCCAAGCGCGATTATCCGGCTAGCATTTTCTATCAAAGTCCCTGGTGGGCGTTTTACAACAAGGTTGAAGACTACTTCGCCCGCATCCATGCCGTCATGACCCGAGGGGTGGAGGTGCGTGACCTTTTAGTCGTTCACCCGGTCGAAAGCATGTGGGTGACCTTCCGCTTCACTACGGAAGACCGCGTGCCTGGCATCCGCGAACTCGATGCCATGCTCATCGCCCTGCGCGACTCGCTTCTGACCGCCGGCATAGATTTCGACTACGGCGATGAGGACATGCTGGCGCGGCTCGGGGCTATCCGTCGGGTTCGCGGTTTGCCCATCCTGCAGGTACATCGGGCTCCCTACCGCGCTGTCATCGTGCCCCCGCTTAAAACCATCCGTTCCACAACCCTCCGTTTGCTTCGCGCATTCCGTGACATGGGCGGTACGGTGGTTTTTGCCGGAACGATCCCCGATCATGTGGACGCCAAACCTTCCGTGGAAGCCCGTGAACTGGCCGAACGGTGTGTGCACGCACCGGCCAAAGGAATAGCGTTAGCCCGGTCCGTCGAACCGGTCGCACGGCGCGTGTCCATCCGCGATGCGCGAGGACGATTCGTCCGATCCTCTTTGCATCTGCTGCGGGAGGATGCGGAAGCCTTCTACTTCTTTGTGTGTAACACGGGAGAACGCCGTTTCCGCCCCGGCATCGGAACACCGACGATGATTCGCGATAAGACCCTGGCCTTCCCCGACGTGCGAATCCTGGGATTCGCCGGTTGTAAAGGGCATCCTCTGGAACTGGACCCCGAAACCGGCGCTGTCTACACAGCAAAAGCCATCCAACAGAAGGGGCAATGGGAGATTCACACCTCTCTGCCTGCTTTGGGAAGCCGTCTGTTTGTGATCCCCAAGCGGCGGGAGCATAAGCGGTTCCCTTCCCGTCCGCGCTTGACCGTTGCACGCATCCGGACGCTTTCCTCGCATCGTTGGGCGATCCGGCTTTCGGAGCCGAACGTTCTGGTCCTTGATCGGCCGCGGTACGCTTTCGGCGACGGGCCGTGGGAAGGGCCCCAAGAAATTCTCCGGGTGGACGAGGCCGTTCGCCGTGCCTTGGGGGTCAAACCGCGGGGAGGGGAGATGGTTCAACCGTGGGCTCGCCCCTCGACGCACCGCATTCGGACAATGCCCATCCGGTTGACGTATTCATTCGACGTGGAGACGTTGCCGTCGGGAGAAGTCTTCCTGGCCATTGAGCGACCCCACACTTTCGCCATGGACGTGAACGGTGTGGCCCTCTGTGCGGATGTGGCATCCGGATGGTGGTGTGACCGCTCGTTACGTAAAATACCCATTCCCAGTGGTGCTCTACGCCTTGGATCGAACACCCTCACACTGAGCGGCACATATTCCGAAGACCATCCGGGGTTGGAAATTATCTACTTGCTCGGGATTTTTGGAGTTCGCGTAAAAGGCCATGCCGTTGCGATCACACCGGCCCCCACTCGTCTCCGCCTGGGAGACTGGGTGAAACAAGGGCTGCCCTTCTATGCCGGATCGGTCATCTATGGTCAAACGATCCGACCTCGCTTGCAAAAAGGAGAGCGACTTTTCGTGCAAGTGCCGGACTATCGCGGGGTTGCCGTGCGCGTGTTACTCAACGGCGAGCCCGCCGGAATTATAGCCTGGGAGCCTCATGAGTTGGAACTGACACGCCTTCTGCGCCGCGGATCGAACGTGTTAGAGATCGAGGTGTTGGGTCACCGGCGTAATTCGCATGGCCCGTTGCATGGCGCGACAAAATGGCCCCGCTGGACTGGGCCGGAAGAATTTCTGTATCGCGAAGGCCGATGGGTCGAGGGTTACCAACTTGTTCCCTGTGGGCTTATGCAGCCTCCGCGTGTAGTCGTGAAACGTTGAGTTCCGCATGGCGTGGGCAGCGCGCGATTCGACGTGTCGGGAGGATGGAGGAAACAGGGCGCGGATGAAGAATCGGGTGGTCGAGGCTATCTCCCGCATACCTTTTCAAAAAAGACAGATTGCAGAAACGGACCTTCCCGCACGCACAGCGAGCAGAGTCCGCCTCCTTTAGACGCGGACACTACCCTTTCTCAATTGCCCGTAACCCAGCGGTTTTTTACCCGAATGCGCTTTCTGCCGGGGATACCGCTCCGGCGTGCGGTTGTAGGCATACGTGCCGTCGGTGCGATGGCGAAACGCGTCGTGTCATGCGGATTGCCCGGCGACATGTGCGCGCTGCGTCACACGCGGCAGAAACGCGAACCGCCGCGTTTCGCGGGGAAGATACGCACACCGACTCGCCCGCATCGGCGTGACGCGGGATGATGACGGTCTCGCGCGTCTCGGCCTGGGCGCCGAACGGGCGAATTTACAGGGGGGGGCAACCGGGACTGTGGACGATTTGTTGAATAACGCGTGCCTATGTCCGGACGTTTCCTTCCCGGCGTTTGCGGCATCCCTGACCCTTCGCGCTGCCGGAAGCCGGTCAGGACACGGTGTTCGTGCGCGAGGCGGCGGGGCACGCTCTGGAGAGTGACGGGTTTTTCCGCTCGGCTGTTTCACGGCCGTGGCAGGCGTCTCCGGCAGTCCCCGCGATGCGGCGTGAACCATTCCCGCGACATGGGGGACGACCGCTGAGGTTCTGACTCTCACGGTGGATGAGGCGCTGAATTTTTTCGCCGCCATCCCGGCCCATCGCGCGCACACTCCGCACGCTCCGGGACGTCGGGCTTGGATGCTTGCAATTGGGTCAGTGAGCGACTATTTTGTTGCACAGTGACGCCTCACGCATCAAATGGGCGACGGAGTTGGGGCGGAAGGCCACGGGACGGACACTATACCTGCTGGACGAGCCTACGACGGGTCGGCACGCCGTGGATATTCGGAATCTTCTCCGCGTTCTGCAGGCCTTGTGCGATGGAGGCAACACGGTGATCGTGATTGAGCATCACCTCGATGTGATCAAGACAGCGGATCGCGTGGTGGATCTGGGACCGGAAGGCGGGGAGCGAGGGGGATTTTTAGTGGCGGCGGGTACGCCGGAAGAGGTTGCGCGATGTGCGGCGTCGCACACGGGGCGATACTTGCGGACGGTGTTGGCATGAGCAGGACGCGTGGTCGTTGGGCGTGGCGGAAGGGGCGCGCGGTGTTGGCCTACGCGGCGGTATGGGTTTGTGCGGTCCGATGGGCTGCATGGGCTGATCAGGGAAAAGACACCGCTCTGCCGGCTGTTTTGCAGCCGGACACGGAGTGGGCGCAAGCGGTATCCGAGAGCGGCGCACCGCTTGATGAATCCGCGCCCTCCCTCCGGGAGATGACGGAAACGCTTGTAGACGCCGGCGACCATGGTGATCTACCGTTTTCTATCTTTGGCGACGGCGGAACAGCCCGCGCCTCGAGACTTGTCTCTGGCGCCCTCGAGGATCACAAACGCGCTGGCGTTATCGGGAAGGCATCGGTTCAAACCGTGATCCTGGCGACCACGCGGAATCACGCGGTCCTTCGCCTCACCACCGCCATAGACGCCACATACACGGGACGACCGATTCGCGGGCTCGGATGGTTTCCCTTTCGCTCCCCAAATGGTAAGAGGTCAACCGGCGCCGGGCCCATCGGGAAAATCTCGCTCTCTATCCGGTGGAAAAAGGATAAGGCGTTAGAACGCGTTGCGGATCGGCCGCTCGAACGTGCTGCCGATATCCGGCAGGGCGTGCTGGCTTTTCGTCCCGACGGAGCGAGAAAACGCGGTCCGTGCCTATAAACACGCGTCACGTCTGCTTTTCCGGAAGCGTGAGAGCCATGGAACGTCGGACTTCTGCAAAGGCCAAGCTGGTCCTGGGAATTGAAACCTCCTGCGACGAAACCGCAGCGGCCGTGGTAGCCGGTGGAAGACATGTTCTTTCCAACGTCGTGTCCAGCCAAGTCGCCTGGCATCGGCCGTATGGGGGCGTGGTGCCAGAAGTGGCGTCACGTCGCCACGTAGAGACGCTGCCGGCCGTAATCGAGGAAGCGGTCGCTCGTGCCGGGATTGGCTGGGACCAAATCGATGAGATTGCCGTGACGTATGGCCCGGGACTGGCCAGCTCGCTTTTGGTGGGATTGTCGGCGGCGAAGGCACTGGCCATTCGCCTGAACAAACCTCTGCGCGGGGTTAACCACCTGGAAGGCCATATCGCCTCGGTATTTTTGACTCGGGGTGCACCGCGCTGGGAGGATGTCGTTCCGTTTATCGCCCTCCTTGTTTCGGGAGGTCACACGTGCCTCATCCGGGTCGAATGGCCCGGTGGGTACCGCCTTCTCGGACAAACAGTTGACGACGCAGCGGGCGAAGCTCTTGATAAAGGGGCAAGCCTCCTAGGGCTGCCGTATCCGGGTGGCCCCGCCATCGAACAGGCCAGCGCGGGAGGCAATCCTGAAGCGGTGGCGTTTCCACGTAGTCAGCCGCGGAAATCGGTTTCCCGATTCCAGGGGTTGGATCCGAACCTGTGTTTTAGCTTCAGCGGCCTGAAAACAGCCCTCCGGTACCATCTGTACGCCCATCCGTTGAAAGACGGCCCCTCGACCGCATTGGCCTCTATTGCTGCCAGCTATCAGGAAGCGGTGGTGGACGCGTTGGTCAGTCGCTGCACGCGCGCTATCACTGACGAACATGCCCTGGCCGTTGGTGGCGGTGTTTCGCTGAACCGCCGGCTGCGGAAAAAACTCGCCGAGATGGCCGCGGCGAAAAAAATCAGGCTTTTACTTGCCGAGCCGGCTTTTTGCGCCGACAACGCCGCGATGATCGCAACGGCTCCCACCGGCATTCAGGGTGAAGAGGCTTTTCTCCTCGACGTTCATCCCAACCTTGCGCTTGGCGAAATCAGGCTCGAAGAAACCTCCTCATAATCATTTCCCACGGGGATACTTCGGTCAGCGTAACGAACCTCTCCTCGGTTCCTCCGCCGTCCCCGCCACCGCGCAACAGCCGAAACGGAACGGCGCCTCGGTCCGACTCCCCACGCTACCGTGTAATCACCTTCGGGAAACCTCTGAAAAGAACTTTGACATAGGGGAGCAGCTTTTCCATATTTTCGAAGATTTTCCGTACGGAACCAAATACCAAGGGCCTCCAGGACACAGGAGGAAACCATGAGAGGGATGTGCCGCAACACGGTTTCGACTGGACTCGTTGTGCTGGCGATTATTTCCACGGTCCACGGGATACTCACGGAATGTGCCAACGGCGCGGAGGAACAACCGAGCGCGAGACCGTTGAAAATCGGAGTGGCCATCCCCTCTGCGGATCATGGTTGGACGGGCGGCGTGGTCTGGTATGCTCGAAAGGCCATCGCGGACTGGCGAAAAAAGGATTCGCATTTGGAGTTCGTGTTGGCGACGGCGGACTCGCCTGCGCGACAGATCAGCGACGTCGAAGACCTGATGGTGAAGAAAATTGACGCTCTCGTCATTCTCCCGCATGCTTCGGCGCCTCTTACGCCGGTCGTGGAAGAGGCCCGCAAAGCAGGGATTTTTGTGGTCGTGGTGGACCGCGGACTCGCACGGGATGTGGCGGATGTCTACATCGCCGGTGACAACCCAGGGTTTGGACGGGTCTGCGGGGAATGGATGGCCAAGGCTCTCGGAGGGAAAGGCAAAATCGTTGTCCTGGAAGGCATTCCCTGCGTGATCAACACAGAACGGGTTGAAGCCTTCAAAAAAGCCCTTGAGGCTTACCCCGGAATCCAGATTCTGGACTCCCAGCCGGCCTACTGGCAAACGCAAAAGGGGCTCGAAATCATGGAAAATTATCTCCAGAAGTATTCCAAGATTGACGGAGTGTGGGCGGGTGACGATGACGTCCTGCGAGGCGCACTTCAGGCCTATCGGGAATCAGGCCGAAAGGATATCAAGGTGTTCCCGGGGTGAGGCGGATCGAAACTGATAATCAAACGTATTTTGGACGGCGACACGTTGGTCCGGGCGGATGTCACATACCCTCCATCCATGATCGCTACAGCCATCAGCCTAGCTGTCCATGGATTGCGCGGAAAGGCGCTGGATGGCTTTTACCAAAAGAAGCTCCCGTCCAAAATCATTTTGGCTGCAGAATTGATTACCGAATCCAATGCCAAGGAGTATTATGACCCTGAATCCATATTTTGAACCGCGCTGCCGCGCATGGCCGGTTCGGAATAGCGTGCGGCCCGATGGCGCTTTGGGCTGAGACAAAAGACAAGGAACACGCATTCCCTGTTGGCCGGCTCCTCAACCGTGGGGAACGACACACGGTTCAGCTCCCTGCGGAAGCGTATCATACCTTTCGTCGGTGGATTGATTTTGGCCACAATATCGGATTCTGATGAATGGCCCCTTTTTTTTGCGCACGGCCCTATGGGTAGGGAGAAACAAAGGGGACAGAACCCGTTGTGCCATACCGACTCATCGTGTGAGGGTGAGCGCGCACCGAAAGAAGGAGGTTCGTCATGTACAATAATGGGGAGAACGACACGAGACGCAGAACGCCGCCTCCGCGTCTGCCTTACCGGTTGCCGGGGCAAATGAGCGGCCCAGCGGTGGTTTTGACCCTAATAGCAATCCTTGGCGTTGGAGGCAGTACGTGGTGGTGGTATGGGTGGCGTATCGAACTCGGTGCCGATCAAATTGCTGTTCTTATCCGGAAGACAGGCGAAGACCTCCCGTCCGGACAAATTTTGGCGCTACAGCCTGGGCAGAAAGGAATTCAACTGGACGTTCTTCCAGAAGGACGCCATTTCCGCAATCCGTACACCTGGGGATGGCGCGTGGAAAAGGTGACGGATATTCCTGCCGGGAAACTGGGAGTCGTCACCCGTCTTTTTGGCGACGATCTTCCGAAGGGGGAAATCCTGGCTTCCGAGCGTTCCAAGGGAATTCTCCGAGACGTTTTGACTCCGGGAAAATATCGTCTCAATCCCTATGCCTACCGGGTGGACATTTTTACCGCCTTTCGCATACGGCCAGGCCACGTGGGTGTCGTCACGGCGCTCACGGGCAAAGATGTACTTCAAGACGACATTCCGATGGATCAGCGCAATACGTTTCTTGTGGCCGAGGGACTTAAAGGCGTTCAGTCGGCGGTTCTGGATCCGGGAACCTACTACCTCAATCCGTACATGTATAACGTCAAGGAGGTCAGTCTTCAGAGTCAGCGCTTTGAATTGGGCGGTGAGGACGCAATAACGTTTCTCACGTCGGACGGGTTCACAATCACGGTGGAGGGCACGTTGGAATACGCCCTGGTGCGAGACAAGGTGGCACTTTTGACCCATCAGATTGGCGATTTGGATGACATTTTGAAAAAGATCATTCTTCCGCGAGCCCGAGCTTTCAGTCGGAGCGAAGGGAGCAAGAACCCGGCCAAGAATTTTATCACGGGCACGACACGGCAACAGTTTCAGAACAACCTCGAGTCTCATTTGCAGCATCTCTGCAAAGGGTGGGGAATTGACATCAAATCTGTTCTGATTCGCAACATCACCCCGCCGGAGCAGGTAGCCAGCATTATCCGCGAGCGCGAGGTGGCAGTGCAAACGGCTCGAAAGTTCAAGCAACAACTGGAGCAGGCCAAGTCCAAGGCGGAATTGACGCGCCAGGAGATGCTGGCCCAGCAGAACCGCGAAAAAGTGGAGGCGGATACGGCCCGCATACGCGCTGTGATCAAGGCCAAGCAGGATCAGGCTGTTGCCATGACGGCCGCCAACCAGGCCCTGCAAGTGGCGAAATTGGAGAACGAGGCGTCAGTGGCACAGTCCGAAGCGATCCTGGCAAGGGCCCGCGCCGAACAACAGATTGTGCGCATGCGAAACGAGGCGGAGGCCTCCGTGATCGCCCAGCAAGTCAAAGCCTTCGGCAGCGGGTTCACCTACGCGCGGTACGTGTTTTATGAAAAGGTCGCGCCCCGTGTTCACTCCATACTCACCGGTGATGGCGACGACAGCCTCGGAGGTCTTCTCAAATCCTATGCCCCGGCATCCAAGGAGGTGAAGCGATGAAGCGCGGTTGCCTTGTTACTTTTCTCACGCTAGCGGTGGCCTTGGGTGGCGCGTGGGTGATCTGGCAGTGGGGTTTCTGTCGGTTCTATGTCCCGCCCGACCACATGGCCATCATCACAGCCAAAATCGGCGCGCCTCTACCGCCCGGTCAAATCCTGGCGCAACGAGGACAAAAAGGAGTGTGGGCCGATGTTCTAGCCGAGGGTCGACATTTCCTCAATCCGATTTTTTACGATCACCGGATTGTCCCCGTCACGGTCATTCCGCCGGGTCGTGTCGGCATTGTAACCGCGAAGGTGGGACAGGATCTTCCGCCCGGCGAGTTTCTCGCGGAGGAAGGGCAGAAAGGAATCTGGCGACGCCCTTTAGGCCCTGGCAAGTATCGACTGAATCCGATCGGTTATAAAATAGACATCGTGAATGCCGTGAGCATCCCGATCGGATATGCCGGAGTGATCACTTCGCTTTCGGGAAAGCAGGCACCCGAAGGGGAGTTTGCGAAGGCGGGGGAAAAGGGCGTGCGAGACGATATTCTTCAGCCCGGGCTCTACTACATCAATCCCTATGAGTTTTCCGTGGATGTGCTCGAAATCGGAGTCAGCCAGATTTCCTTCCTGGGACGCACCGGAGGGCACGTGATCACCAAGGCGCAGGCGGTTTCCGAGCAGACGCCTGTGGACCAGCTTTCCAACGTGCGGCTACAGGAGCAGAAGCTGAAACGGAAGGATTATTGGTCCCAGGCGCAGCAAACAGCGATTCCCGAGAAACTCGCCAGACACGCGCGCGGCCGAAAACCAACCCCCGCGCCCGAGACGTCAACGCTGTCCGCTGCCCATCCTATGGCGGCCGAGCCGCAGGCCAGCGGCATCGTCACACTCACCCAGTTCGTCAATTTTCCTTCGCGGGATGGATTCGACATCAGCCTGGACATGACGGTCGAATTCGAACTGTTGCCGCGGAACCTGGCCTGGTTGTATCGGACCTACGGCGATCTGCCGGCCGTCGTAGACAAAGTGATCAATCCGCAAATTCAGTCGGCCGCCCGGCTTAAGGGGTCTGCCTACGGCGCTCGCGATTTTATCGTCGGCGAAGGCCGTGAGAAATTCCAGGCCGATCTCACCGAGACACTCTCCAAAACGCTGGCCGAGCGCAGGATTCTTGTCCACAGTTCCCTGATTCGCCATGTCAACGTGCCCCAGCAAATCCTTGATCCCATTCAGGAGGCCAGCCTGGCCATCGAGCAAGACCTGACAAACAAGGAAAAGCAAAACACAGCGAAAAAGCAGGCTGAACTGAACACGGAACTTAGCTTGATCGATCAGCGCCGCGAACAGGTGCGCCAGGAAACCGAAAAGCTCAAGGCCGAGATAAAGGCCGACGAAGAAAAAACGGTTGCGGAAATCCGAGCGGAGACATTGAAACGCGTGGCCGAAATCAATAAAGAAACCGCTCTGATACAAGCCCAGAAAACGGCCCGACTTGGCCAAGCGGAGGCGGAGGTGGTGCGCATGGTGGAGGGCGAGAAGGCACGCGGATTCCATCTCAAAGCAGAGGCCTTCGGCGACCCAACGGCATACACCCTGTGGGCCTTTGCCCACAATCTGAGCCCAACCCTGACGGTTAACATCATCCATGCCGGTGAGGGGACCCTCTGGACAGACCTGGAGAAGGCACGGCTCGGTGACCTGGGGGGAGCGGGATTTCTGCAAAAGAAAAAAGAGGAAAGGTCATCCTCGAGCCACTAATGAGCGGAAAAGGCGTCGTGGGATAAGGTTCGAGTTTTTGCGGGATTATGTCCGAACAGGCATCGGGCTATCTTTTTGTCCTCCGGAAACGGCCTTCCTGTCGCCTTCCGACTCTGACACGATGCCAGCCCTCTTACCGTTTCGCCGTATCCACATCCACCCGATAACGAGGCCAGTGCAAACGCTGGTTTTCGGCGGAAAACACACAAGAATACGAGAGGCCAGAAAGGGGAGTCTCGTTCGGTACTCCGTCGGGGTGGGGAAAGAAAGCAACCGCTTGCGTGTGGGCAAACGATCTACTCGACCACACCGGCTTCCTCTAAAACACGCCGGAGAGCCTTCAGCGTCACCTCGCTCCGTTCCAGACGGGGTTTGAGATGCGTTTCGACGGATATGTACCCGCGATAACCATCGGCTTTCAAGGCGGCGAGTTTCGGTGCCCAGCGAAAATCTTTACCGGGCTCGGCCCCGCCAAATTCCGGCGCATTAATGCCGTGGTAGTGCATGTGCCGAATGTGGCGACGCATACGCTCAAAGCCGACATCCCAAGGGTCCCCGGTGAGCGCGGGATCCCAGCGCTGCATGTTGATACCGAGCGCCGGCGAATCCACCGCCTCTACGAGCTGCGCGGCCGCTGTACCGCCGTCCGCATAGGAACCCTGTTCGATTTCAATGGCCAAGACGAAATCATTGCGGCGAGCCCGTTCGGCGGCTTGGTTCAAGGCTTCCACAACCCGCTGCGGCGGTCGGAGTTCACGCGCCTTTCCCGCCGGACGTTCAAAACCGAACACAAGGATGAGCCGACATCCAACCATTTCCGCCAGGCGAAAGGAAGCATCGAGTTTGAGACCCAGTTGATGAGGAACGGACCAGTGATCCACCGGGCACTTGAACAGTCCCGGGCTGATGGCGACAAATTCGATGCCGTCGTAGATCCTGCGGAGGGTAGGAAGCAGTTCGAAAAACGCCTCGGGATAGAACGGTGCGCGCTCCAAGTACACACGCCGCAGTTCATAGGAACGGATTCCCCAGTTCCATCCGATCGACACCGCCGTCTCGAGATCGTACGACAGCTCATCCGTTACAATGGCCAACATAGCGCCTCCCTTTTTACCGCGACGGACAACGCCTTGCGTCGCCGGGATGGCCTTGCCATACGACGAAGCAGAAGCACAGCCGTGAACGCAGGTCGCGTCACCCACGGTGACGCCGTGAGAGAATAGGTCACGCGTTCCTTCTGTCAAGCCCCTCATTACGGAAACGGTGGAGGAGACTAATGGCGCGTGGCGTCTCTTCACGGGACAGGTTTGACACCGGATACGCGCCTTCCCTCCACCCACACGCAGGTGTCCCACAACAATATTCTCCCTTTTGTTTTTTCCCTCCCTCTGCCTGTTTTTCCCTAGCGTAATCGGTTCCTCGCACCGCATCGCCTGCGCCGTCCGCGAAGCTATGGTCCGGACAAAGGGGAAAAATCCCCATCACGTTGGCGCTTTTTATGGGTCAGACAGTGGGGATTATACGCGCGATTCCGTTGACGTGTAGAATTTGACAAAAAGGCGACGACGGGTTAGTTATAGAGTCCTTTGTTGGGAGAACAGTATTCGATGCCGGAGAGTACACCCGAAACACCCGCACAGGATGCAGCGCGTGACGCCCCGGAAATGCCCCCGCAACCGGTTACGGGGGGTGAAGCAACAGCAGGGGTTAGACCTCCACCGGGATTCCAGGAAAAGAAAACCGAAAGGCCATGGTTTGAGGCGGTCAAACTGGCCGCGCTGAACCAGTGGCAGCGGACCGAGGCGCTTCGGGGTGCGGCCCGTCGGGCGGTATCTGGCATGCATGCTTGTGCCGCCGTACGCGTACTCGACGGAGTGCTGCATTGGACGCGCGTTCTGTATCCGCCCGATTGCTGGGATACTTTTGTTTCCCGGATGCCGACGGTGGGCCATTTTAGTCTGGGTGCGGCGCAATTATTGACATTTTTCTTTTTTTTGCTTGCGGGTCTCAAATCGGGCCGATCGGTATTGATCGGCCAAGGGGTCCTCTGGGCAACTCTCCTTCTGGTTTTGCAATTCGCCGCACACAAATTGGAGTGCGTGACAACAGACTGGGTACGGAACACACCCAGTCGGCTTTCGTCTGCGGTTTTACCTGACTGCCTCACATATTTTTTTGTGCTCGTGGGGTTGGCAACAGGGGGAGGCGGGGCCGTTGTGGCGTGGCAGGTTGGGCAGTGGAATGTGATTTTTGTCGGTCTGGGGGGGCTACTGCTGGGAAAGGCGGCCGCCTTCCTTGCGCTTCACCCTGTGCTGCTGAATGTGACAACCGGGGACGCATTACGACCATCCGAGGAGGCACTCGGCCTTGTTCAATTCGCCGGGAAAGTGATGGTGCGGCTCGCGCCGGTGGCGTACGGCCTTGGCAGCCTGTGCGGAACACTAGGCCTTTTGCTGGGCACGCTCGGGTTGATTGTGATGGAGCCTGCTGCAGTAGGATCCGGACTCCGGTTGCCCGGATTTGGACCATTGTGCTGGGTGACCCTTTGCACGGCATGGCCGTTGGCGAGCTATTTGGTTTTCGCGTTCGCCCAGTTGCTTGTTGATTTTTTGCGTCCCACCGTCGGAGGAAACGCGTCAAAAGGTCATGGCGCCAGAAGGAACGTCGCCGACTCCATTTCCTCGCAGTCGATCTCCTGAAACCGTCTCTGCAGTCGAAATACGCGCCTTTCCTCGCTGTCCGTAACCGTCCCTCTTTGCCGCTCGTTTTCAGAACAACAGGGTGCGTCCCCGAACACGCGCAGCACCCCGCCGATCCGGGAACATCATCCGACCCCTCCGCCTGCCGAACGACGTCTGCCGTTCCAAGCGTTTCCCATGGGAAACGGCCAGTGCTCCGAAGCATTCCCTTTGAGCTTGTCTCCTCCCTCCTTTTCCTCCATCCTGGCACACAACCGATTGACGGACCTTTTTGGAGTGGCCGGGTTTTATTTCCCGCCCATCCTTTAGCGGTTCCCGGATGGTTTTTCAGCCGAAAACAAGCCCTCACGTGCAACAGGCGGGAGTATGCCGCAGCCTCGTCAGCCCCGACGGTGCGAACGAGGAGGAAACGGATGCACAGGCGGTTCACATCGTGTTGAAGCCATGAGTGTGCCGGGGAATCGAGGAACACACACAGGACATGCGGCCTACAGGCGTGGTCCAAGGGGAAAGACGTGGTTCCTCGCGACAAGCGCCGCCGTCGTCCTGTTTTTCTGCTCCGGGTGCGGTTTGTATTCTGAGCGTCGGTTGTATCACGTTGCACGCCTGGGCCTTCTCCGCCTTCCGGATTTTCCGCCGGATGCGACTGTGGCTCCCCTGGAGGAGGCGGAGTTTTTTATCGGTAAAAGCGCAGGCTGTGTGCGGCTGCATTACTCGTACACCGGTCCGGATGGGAAACGGAAGGAGCAGCCCTGTGTGGTATGGCTTGATCGGATTTGCATCCGCTGGGAGGTGAACCGCTGTGAACGATTGCCGACCCACGAGGATAGTCGGCAGGGGGAGCCGGCTTCCATGACCCGCGACGGGTTGTGAATCGATCGTACACAACAGGGGAGACACGATCGAAGCCGCGGCAGGGAGCGAACGTCCTGATTCGCACTCGCACAGGCGGTGTACGTGCCGAGTCTATCAGAGGAATCGCCCCAGAATCGTGCGGCTTTCGGAATCAAGCGTTGAGACGTCCGGAATATCGTACTGGACACCAGCAAGATCGGTGATACGAAGGCGATGGCTCCCGAGATAGTGGATGGCCTCCCGGGGGCTTTCCGTGCGAAATACCCGTTCGCCGCGGTTTGTTTCGACCCGCCATTGCAACACAAAAGGGGACCGCTCCGCGACTTCCACAATGCGGGTGATGCGGGGAACCATGTAGCGGGAGACGAGCGCGGCCCGAAGGGCTCTCTCGGTTTCAGCCTCCAGGTCTCCCAATGCGGCCAGCATGCCAAGCAGTTCTCCTTTTGCATTCGTGAGCTCAAGGAATTGATCGGGTCGGCTCAGGGGAAAGGCCAGGCGGACTTCCACATCGTGAACCGTGGGGCTGTCGCCGATCTGTACGGAAAGTCGTGCCGCCTCCGCGTCCCACTGCGCGCAGATCGTGTGCGGGTTCAGCCACGGTACGAACCCTCCTTCGGGTTCCGAGAGGTCGCTGGGGGACATGGTTCGATTTTCTCCCTCTTGCCGTTATCGGCTGAGGGCGATGGCCGCGCTCATCTCGAGTTGCGTTTTCACTAGTTCGTAATACAAACCCCGTCGGCTTATCAGCTCGGCATGGGTGCCGACCTCCCTCACCTCGCCTTTGTCTAACACGACAAGCCGATCGGCTCCGCTCAGGGTGGGCAGCCGATGAGCAATCGCAATAGTCGTTCGGCCTGAGGTGAGGCGCCGCATGGCCTGCTGGATTTTCTTTTCCGTTTTTGTATCCACCGAGCTGGTCGCTTCATCCAGAATCAGAATGCGCGGGTTGTGCAGAATGGCCCGGGCAATGGCCAGACGTTGCTTTTCGCCGCTGGAGAAATTGCTGCCGCCTTCCTCCACCTCGGTGTCGTAGCCGTCCGGGCGTTCCATGATGAACTCGTGTGCGTTGGCCATTTGGGCTGCGGCGATGACCTCTCGTAGATCGGCGTCCGGACGTCCGTAGGCAATGTTTTCTAGGATTGTTCCGCTGAAAAGGAAGGGCTCCTGAAGCACAACGCCGATCTGACGGCGAAGGTCCTTTAGCGGAATACGACGGATATCTACGCCGTCCATCAGAATCTGCCCTTCGTCCACATCGTAAAGCCGCGCCACAAGGTTAATGGTTGTGCTTTTGCCCGCTCCTGAATAGCCGGCCAGTCCGACAAATTGGCCCGGCGTAATGGTCAGATTCATGCGGCGGATCACCGGCGTGTGCTTTTCGTACGCAAACGTCACGTCGCGCAGCTCGATGGCGCCGCGCATAGTGGGTAGCGGAATAGGATCCGTGGGTTCCGCCACTTCGGCTTCCGTGTCCAGGATTTCGAAAATACGTTCAGCAGCCGTCATGGAGCGCGTAAACCATTGATTGACGCGTGTGAGGACGCCCAGCGGCCCGTACAGCATGGGGGCGTATCCCATGAACGACACCAGCGTACCAGGAGTTTCGCGGCCATGGATGACAAGCGTTCCGCCGACAAGCCAGACGAGATAACCACCGAGCCCCATGACAAATTGAAGCAAAGGCATGAGACTGGCCCACGTCTGCTCGGCCGTGACCATGGCGTCCCGGGCGGCCTGATTGTGACGGCCAAATCGCGCGATCTCTTGATCCTCACGGCCGAAGGCCTTGACGACGCGGATGCCGCGGAGGGAATCGCTGAGTGCAGCGGATAGGCGGCTGAGCACTTCCCAAAGCCGACGGAATCGTGCCATGATTTTTCGCCACACGCGTCGTGTAAAAAAAACGACAAAGGGAGCCGGCACAAGAACCAGCAAACCAAGCTTCCAGTTCATCCAAAACAGCATCCCAGCCACCAAAGTGGCTTGCAAAAGGCTGATAACG
>FWWM01002257.1_pt1 | contig 53138 bp, 44 predicted proteins | sample 2228351 | NCBI WGS metagenome assembly FWWM01 (sample SAMEA103939774, study PRJEB20133) | metagenome | reverse complement strand
GCTGGCGTTGGCGAGAAGTGGAAGGAGGTGAGTAATGCGGTATTGACAAAAACAGCAAGCGAGAAAGAGGTTGTAGAGCGCATCGCCCAGTTAGGCCTCGACAAAGGCGTTGTGGAGAGGGCGATGAGCGCCTTCTCAACGCTGAAACACGCAGTAGCTAAGGAGCAGGCGAAGAGCGTGGTGTTAGAGCTAAGGCGTCTAGTGAATTACGTGCAGGAGATGAAAGCCGCCAAATACAAAAAGGCCCTTGAAGAGGCCTCAAGGGCGTGGTACGAGGAGAGAGACCCGGCGGCGCTTTGGGCTCTGGCAGTGCTGGGCGCTAGAGAGACTGGTAAGCGTTATAAAGTCTTTGAAGATGAGGACGACAAGGTGGCGTATCTAATAGCCTCCTTTACGCTATTAAACCACTTGCGGGAGTTTGTAGAGCTGAAGAACAAGTCTTACAAGGCGCTTGAAAGACTGGAAAAGGCCGTGGAGAGGGGCGGATTTGCCCTTAGCGACTTTTGGAGCGACTTGAACGCGCTGGCGGAGACCGAGGAAAGGGCGAGGGAAGTTGTCAACGAGATGAACGCGATTGCTAATAGGCTAGAGAGGGCTGGTTACAGCGGTATTGCCGAAAGGCTGAAAGCGGCTACGGAGAACGTGACAGCGCTTGCGGAGGTCACGCGAGACGATCTCTCCGATCTAGACGCCACTAGAGGAGAGAGGGCGGTAGCCGCGTTGCTATCGCTTGTAACAGGCGGCATTTTCGGCGTCACTGTGGAAAGGGCATTGGCGGAGAGGGGCAAACAGACAGTGGGCGCTCTCGGCGTTGTATCGGCTGTTAGGAGTACGCCAAAGGGCTTCTACCTAAAGTTTAGCTCAGCCAGCGGCGGGGAGGAGCCTTCAGAGACCGAAAAGCTGGCCTTCCGCATTGCCTCTCTGCTAGCGGATCCCCTAGTGAGGACAACGCTGACCAGCAGGCAGGGCGTGGAAGTACGCGTAGAGGAGAAGACAGAAAACGGCAAAAGGCTCGTATACGCCACGTTTGTGGAGAACGGCCACGAGCTCCTCAAAGCCCCATGGGATGCCGACAGCGGGTTAAAGCCGCTTTGGGCTGAGGGAGAGGTGGTGAGGCCGTTTAAAGAAGTTGGCAACTTGATGACGGTCGTCTCCTCCGGCTCAAAACCGCTGGAAGAGCTGAGCGGGGATACGTGGGAGAAGGTAGTAGAGGCGGTGAAGAAGACGAGAGAAACAATGAAGAAAACAGCCAAGGCCATTGCAATCGGCGCACTACCCACAGATGCCATCCTATACCCTGGGTATGAGTACATTCGCAGTTACTCCTCTTACCTCTCACAAGCCTTTACTTACTGGGCCGTGACTGGGGGCGGAATTGAGCTCGAAAGAGTGTACCCCTCCGAAGAGGGGTTAAAACCGGTGTGGCGCGTTGAGGGCAAGTACACGAAGATGGTGGAGGAGGTGCTGGGGAGGGGCCGCACCGCGCTTAACAAGTTTTTGGAGAGCCGCGTAGATTTGAGGACAGCTCTCGCAGAGGTTAAAGTGAATGACGAATTAAAAGCCGCCTTAGGAAAGGCGGCCGACGAGTTCTGGAGCCGCGTTGAAGAGCTATTAGCGCGGTGGAGTAAAGCTGAGAAAAACGGCGATAAAGAGGCCATAAACAGGCTGGGCAAGTACCTCCGCGTCCTCCTGCCACTGGCGTACGCAGTGGAGGCGTACAGAAGGGGAGAGCTGTCTAGAGAGGAGGCGGCCCTTGCGGTAATATTCGCCGTGTTGTACGATGGGAGTGCGCGCAGAGGCGAAATTCAGCTTGCAATCGGCGATCCCGAGAAAGAGGAAAGCCCGATTATAACCCGCGACCACTTCACCGTCTTTTGGCTTTGGGCGCTGAGGGAGTTTGGCTTAAGGTCAAATGCAGTGTATAGAGGCAACGACGCGTACATTATTGTCTTCAGAGGCAACAAGCTGAACGAATTGCTGAAGGCGATAACGCCGATGCTACCCTTGTTGTACCAGCTTAGAGGTGCCTTTGCAGAATTCGCCGACGCGTTTAAAGTCGTTACCCACGAAGTGGTTAAAAGGAAATTCAGCATTAACTGGACGTATGACATAAGGAACGAAAGGTTTTTCAAAAAGCTAGAGGAGATTATTACAATGGCTGAGGACTACATCTATAGAAACGTCACCGTGGAGAGGGGACCTTTGGACACCAGCGGGCAGTGGCCAAAGGCCGTAATACGCTTTAAGCTGGGCGGAGAGGAGGCGGCGCACATAACCGTGTACTGGACAGGCAAGACGCTACAAGTCATATTTGTTGGCTCTCGCGAAAAGACAGAGCATTTAGCCTCCATCCTTAGGGCGCTGGGCGGTGATGCTAAGGTTAAACGCGTAAGTGAGGGATGGGAGACTTGGCTCAATACTGACGGCATCACGGCAATTCGCCACGACAAGTGGCTTAACGCGGTGAGGGGCTTCGTTGACGAGCTTTACGGCAAGGGGCTGATCAGCGAGGATAGGTATAAACAGCTGGTAAGGGACATTGAGGCTGGTCCTAACGTTGTTAAATTCGCCGAACTGGAGTTTTCGGCTTACTACACAAACAAAAGTATACTGGTAGAATATAAATCGACTAGCGATGCGTCTAAAAACGCCGCCGTAAACGCATTAAGGGCTAGAGGTCTGAAAGAGGGCGTACATTTCACTGTTAATACAGTGGGCGCTGGGCGTTACAGAATCAGTGTTGTAAAAGAGGCATACGCCAAGGCCGTTGAAGCCTTGACACAGAGCGGGCTGAAGGAGAAAGAGCACTACACTGTTTACGACAAAAGCCGCGTAATTCACGTCAAAAAAGAGCACAAAGACGCCGTTGTTAGGGCCCTAAAAGCGGCGGGGCTGGAGGAGGGAAAGCACTTCGCGGCGAAGTGGAGCGGACAGTACATTATCTACATTACCTCAGAGGGCCTTCGCGAAATTCAGCGCATGGCGCTGAAAGGAGACGCGGAGGCTGAGCGCTTTATAAGGGATCTTGAGGAAGTTTTGAAGCGCAGATACGGCGACAACGTGGCGAAAAAGCTGATGGAGGTGCTTACGCCGGCGAGGGAGGAAGGGACGATAGACTTGCCGCTGGCGGTTTACGACGAAAAGGGCAATGTGGTAGCACGCATCATTAATCTTAGGCACGAGTTTGTTAAGGGCGATCAGCCCGTGGACCAGTGTAACGGCGAGAACTGCCGCCTACGCATAATCGCGGAGTACGAAGCGGGTGGTGAAATAAGTCAGCTAAAGATAGAGTGGCACTGGGTTAAGAAACAAGACAAGAAGGGCAAAACAACGGCCACGTACTACTTCGAAATGGCGTGGCTAACGGTTAAAGACGATGTAGAAGCCGCCGTGTTAAAGGCGCTGACGGGAAAGGCGAAGAGGGGCAAAGTGTATCTCTACGCCGACCAGTTAGACGCACTGCGCCGGTTCAAGCCGCTAAAAGACGCCATAAATCAGTGGAGGAAAAATAATAAAGGAGTGCCCAATCTTTAATTAATGCGCCTTTTCGAACGAACCTCGACGCACAAAATAAATTCGACGGGGCAGACCATTGGAGAGACGAAGACGTTATTTCATTGACAAGAGGTTGCGGATATACGTAGAGGAGAGCGTGTGGCCGTAGCCGTCTCTAACCGTGGAAATAATAAAAACCTCCATCGGCCTAAGGCCTCTCTTCGCCCTCTCGTCGTTTATTTGAAGGGCGCGGGGGGCGGTCTCTATGCTGGCCACAATTGCCTCTAACCTGGGGTCAAAGACGGCGGGGCCGTACGGGTCGTGAATTTCAACGTACGCCACCTCCCGCTCGGGCGCTATTAGGCTCATTAAATTCCTCAAATTGGCAAGCCTCACAGAGAAGGGCCTCACCTTATACTGTTTATAAGTAGAGGCAAAGGAGTCGCTTGTAAGCCCTATTAAAATCCTGTCTCCTATTAGAGTGGCCGTGGCTAACAGCTTGACGTGGCCTGAGTGTAGGGTGTCGAAGGTCCCCCCAAGCACGACGTTTCTAAATTTGTACTTCACATCCGGCTCTGCATTCCATTTTTAAAAAATAACATTACTCGTGGATTTCTTAAAGAGGCTAATCGCCGAGAACCCCCGTCTGCTTGAAATGAGGTTTAGAGAAAGAGAGGCTGTGTGCGAGCCCGCAACTGTCCCCTTCGCGGTGAGGCTAGACGGCGTGGGATTCGGGAAGAGGCTTAAGGACTTCCCTCCGCCGAGGAGCCGCCTTGTACACAACGCGCTTGTGGAAGTGGCTAAATCGCTGGCGCTGACCCAGGGGGCTGATTACGTCCACGTAGTTAGCGACGAGATAAACCTCTTATTTTTCAGAGCGGCCCCTTATGGCGGCAGGACGTTTAAGATTATCAGCGTGTTGGCCTCGCAAGCCTCGGCCGAGCTTACGGCAAAATTAGGCCGGCCGCTGTATTTTGACGGTAGAGTTATCAAACTCCGCGACAATTGCGACGCGGCGAGTTACGTATTGTTTAGAGCGAGAGTGGGGCTGAATAACTACGTCATACAACTGGCCAGAGGCGCTGGTTTAATAAGAGAGTACACCCCCCCTATTGAGGATATGTTAAAAAGCGTTGTAATAGAGGATTACGAGTTGGCGTGGGGGACTTTTATGCGTAGGGAAGACGGCTTTAAAAAGGGAGTTGATATGTGCAGTGCGCTCTCCCGCTTGTGCAACGTGTGTTAACTATACTTCTCCTCTAGGTATTTAACGAGGTATTCGGCATTGTAAGCCTCGCCGAAACTCCGCATCAGGAGCTCTTTTGGCGGGTAGACGCTACCCCATTTATGTATCTTCTCTCTGAGATATTCCTTAATGGCCGTTATATTGCCCTCGGCTACTAAACTCCGTATTCTCCCATGTTTATAGTAAATCATTGCGGCCACCACATTGCCCAGGGTGTACGTCGGGAAGTAGCCTATTGAGCCGTGGCTCCAGTGGACGTCTTGCAGAACCCCCTCCGCGTCGTTTTTCGGCCTCACGCCCAGGAGACGTTCCATTTCGCTATTCCAAAGCTCCGGCAACTGGTTAACCTTCACCTCGCCTGTGATCATTAAGCGCTCCAGCTTATACCGCAGTAAGATATGTAAATTATACGTAACTTCATCGGCTTCTGTACGTATTAAACTCGGCCTAACCACGTTGAAGTAGTAAAACAAGTCGTCGTTTCCATATTTCGAGAGGAAGTCGAGGTGCTTCCGCAGTATGGGCGCTATTTTTTCAACAAACTCCCTGCTCCTACCTATTACGTTCTCCATAAATCGGGATTGGGACTCGTGAACTCCGAGCGACACGCCGGTTCCCACCGGCGTCATGGCCAGAGACTCGTCTACGTTCAGCTCGTAAAGGGCATGGCCGTATTCGTGCAACGCCGAGAAAAGCGGCTCTTTAAAGTCCACTCCCCTGTACCTCACGGTTATTCTCACATCAAAGGGCGTCGTAATGCCGATGGTAAATGGATGAGGCGAAATGTCTATTCTAAACCTGCCCTTGGGGTAGCCGACTAATTCAAGAACTTCCCTAATTGCAGCCTCCATTTTAGTCTTATCGTAAGGCTCCTCCTCAAGCTTGTGACTCTTAGGCCACCCGATTGACTCCAGCTTCCCTAACAACTTCCTTATGCCAGGCTCTAAGACGGAGAAAACAGACTCAACATCTCTAGAGGTTAAGCCCTCTTCGTACAAATCAAGGAGGGCGTCGTATGGGTGCTCCTCATAGCCCAATTTGTCGGCTATAACCCTGCTGAGCTCAACTATCCTTTCTAAATACGGAGCGAAAATATCGAACTTAGCCTTCTCCTTAGCGCCTCTCCATGCAATGAAAGCCTCCGAAGTGACTTTTGTAAACTCCTTTACAATTTCAGGGGGAACTTTTTGATAAAACTTCAAATCCCTTTTCAGCACTCTTATAATCCCCCTCTCGACGTCTGTGAGATCTTTCTCCTCCTCAGCCTTCTCAATGAGCTTAACAAATTTCTCTTCAAGCATAAACCGCTGGATTAACTGCGCTATCTCCGCCCTGGCCACAGCCCTGCCCTTAATTCCCTCCTCTGGCATATAAGTCTCGGAATCCCACCCCAATAGCGCTTGGGCGTGGCTCAGCGCCCAGATGACTCTGTAGTGTTCCAAGATTTGCTTAACTGTCTCCGATTTTATCATAAACCCTGTTTTTTATCACTATATATTGTTTGTCACCTTAACCGTCTCCATCTCCTCTGTGTGCCACTTTTATCCATCGTCCGCATGCTTGATTTCAAATACGCCCCCATCGGGCACGTCGTACACATAGAACGTGGTCATTTTTCTCTCCCACTTTGCAAAACGCCTTTACTCCGTTACGAAACATGACATGGGCTTCCCCTACACTCCCCATCCCATTAAGACAGCGAGAGGGCTCTAGTGCTAGCCGTCCTAACTGGCGTAAAGGGGTAGAAAGACTAGGTACCACGCCGCCTATTCGCTTTGGCGAGTTACCGAGGCGTAGGCTGGGGACGGCTCAAATGATACGTCGAGGTTATGAAAAAGCGCTTTATTAATCTGCCGGCACTAATTCCACGTACCTCCTAGACGGCATGTTGTTAAGTTCTAGCAGTAATTCGCGAACTGTGATGTCCGGCCTCTCGGCGAGAATTTTACGCGCGAGCTCGACCTTCTCCGGACAGTAAGCGGATATAATATCGTCGACTTCATCCTCTGGTATAACGTCGGGCAGTTGCACAGTAATGTGTATAAAGAAGTTTCCAAGAGGCGGTATACGCTCTACTATTTTTTCATACACCTCGGGCAACATCGTAACAAGAAAGGAGGCGTTGGAAAGATGCATGTTTCGAACCCTGTGAAGAATATACGCCACTTCGAAGAACTTGGGATCCTCAGCTGAGGGCAAGAGCTCGTCTAGCACTATTACAGTCCTCCCCCCAGCGAGCTCTAGGGCCGATCTCAACGTCCACGCAGGGTCTCCCTTTGCCAGAGAGAGGAGGCCCTCATAGCCGAATTTTTTATACGCCTCAGCCACCCTATTCCTTACTCCCTTATCTCCATATCTAGACAACAGCCTCCACACCACGATAGCCACTACGTTAGCCATATTCCTCTCCCCCACCTCTGTCAAATCCACGTAAATGCAGTTAGTCTTTTTACACACCTCGTAGGCCACTTGCGACTTCCCCATCCCTGCCCTGCCCAAGAGAATAGCCATCGGAAACGTAGATGTGAGTTTTACAAGGGCCTCAACGGCCCTCTGCCACGACCTGCCGCCGAGTTTAAGGCCGTCGCCAGCGACGGGCCACTTGGGTATATTACAGCCGTTTAAACTCACATCGTTATGAATGACTTGTTAAATAAACGAAAGACTGTATCTCACTAATAGTACACCACCTCGGCCACAGCCCTCTTCTCAACTCTTTTGATAAATCCGTACTTCTTGGCGCCGATTTGAATTTTCGCGTCCCCGCCCTCCAACAGCACATACGCCCCTCTCTTTCTTTGAAGAAGCTCTGAGAGCCTCTTCACGAATTCCTCCTCACCTATTCCTAATTCTTGCGTCACTGCCTCTTTCACCTCTACCAGCTTGGCATATCCGCTAATCCCGGCCAGCCTATCTATCGCCTTGTTCAACGAGTCTTCAAACTCCTCCTGGGAGACCTCGCGCTGGGCGGGCCTTTTCTTCTCGAATATTTTAGACAGGACGAAGTAAAAGAAATTCTCCATGTTGATGACATATCTAAAGCCAGGCCCTACTTTAACCACCTCGGCCTTAAGCGCGGAGAGCAATTCCTCAGGGCTTACGCCAAGCCTCTCTGCGAACTTGTCAAAATCTGATTTCCTCACCGAAAATTTCATTTCGTCCACGTCTTATCGGCGCGAGAAATATATAAGGGCTATAAACAAGTTGACGTGTCTGAATTAATCGAAATAGTGGACAGATATGTCGAGCTGAGGCTTAATGAGTTCATCGCCCCAGTTGTGTGGCGGAGAGAGAAGAACTTGTTCAAAATGCTAGTCGCCGTGGTGCTGAGCCAAAACACCTCCGACAAAAACGCCTTTAAAGCGCTGGAGAATTTAGAGAAGCAAGTAGGGACAATTACGCCGCAAGCCTTGCTGGAATTGCCAATTGAGGCGCTTGAGGAGTTAATCAAGCCGGCAGGCATGTATAGACAACGCGCCCGTAATTTAAAAGCCCTGGCAGAGGCCTTTATTCAGCTGGGCCTAACGCCGGAGAGACTCGTGGAGATGGGCCCCGAGAGGGCTAGGGAATTGCTACTCAGCCTGCCGGGGGTTGGCAAAAAGACGGCAGATGTGGTTCTGGTAAACTTAGGCCTTCCAGCTTTCCCAGTCGACACTCACATCACTAGAATTGCAAAGCGGTGGGGGATAGGCGAGAAGTACGATGAAATAAGCCGTTGGTTTATGGAGAGACTCCCCAGGGATAAATATCTCGATTTTCACCTAAAGCTAATTCAGTTCGGCCGAGATGTGTGCAGAGCCAGGAATCCCAAATGCGGTCAGTGCCCCATCGGCGCGAAATGCCCTTCGTTTAAATCAGCCGGCAGGTCACCGGTCACATAGTCGCCGCCTGCATTGGCACATCATCTATTAATACGCATCCGAGGAGTATATATGCCTAAACTAGTCATTATGTTGTCTGATAACGACATAGCAAGGGCTTACCACGCCTTGGTGATAGCCCTGTCAGCTAAGTCAATAGGCTATGACGTGCATCTCTTCGCCACGGGGCTCGGCGCCTTTATATTCAGCAAAAAGCCGAAAACCCGGCTTATTGGCCTGCCGTATCTCGCCTCTTTGTACATAAAGTGGAAAATAAGGAAGATAGGAGCGAAGAGCCTTGAGGAGCTCGCCGCTGAGTGTATTAAAAGCGGCGTAAAGATTTATGTCGACGAACCCGTTGTTAAAATGCTGGGAGTGCGGCCAATAGACGGAGTTGAAGCCGCGGGGTCTTTGACGTTCTTGGCCCTTGCTAAAGATGCAGAGCTTGTCTTGACTTTTTGACGACTACTTGAACGCGATCCCCCTGTTCTTGCACGGCGACTATCTCCAAGCCGAGGAGACTCGCTGAGTTTTTCAAGTCGTTTATCACGTATCTCCACTTGCTCACCACTAGAGCCTCTTCGCCCTCTCCCAATTCTGCGACTATTCTGGCAAGAGTTACTCCCAGCTCGGGGCAGGGCCCTTTAACTTCGTAAATTTTCATTGGGCGAGCTCTAGGGCGCGGTCTGCGTGTTCATCGGCAGATTTAAGCCCCCTCAAGACGTGCACTACCTCGCCCTCTTTTAGAATATAAGTGACGCGCTCCGCGGTTCCCGTCGGCCTCAATATGCCGAGTTGCGAGGCGAGCTTTCCGCCTTTATCGCTTAGCAGTTTGAACTTAACGCCGTATCTATCGGCGAATTTTCTCAACGTCTCCACGCTGTCTGTGGATACGCCGTATACCTCATATCCCCTCTGCTTGAACTGTTCGTAAAGCTCATTAAATCGTATAGTCTCCCGCGTGCATCCCTGTGTAAAAGCCTTTGGGAAGAAATACACCACTGCCTTAGGCGTTCTCGCCGGCAAAATCACCTCGCCGGTGTGTGCTTGTAGTTCCACTTCTGGGAATTTCATGAGGCAGTATTGATTTGTATAAATAAGAATTTTTAGATTAATGCTCTGGCTACTGCCTGTCGGCATTTTGGCTATTTCGAGCGCCGCTATTTTAATAAGATTAACCCCTGCAGATCCCTTAGCTATTACGTTCTGGAGGCTGGCCTTTGCAACTCTCATCGTCCTCCTCATTGGCGTATGGAGGGGCTTGGAGTTGCCCAGGGGGCGCGCCTTAGCGTATTCAATTGCCTCCGGTTTGTTTTTAGCCGTGCATTTTCTAAGCTGGATCCCTTCTCTGTTTCTAACCACTGTGGCCGCCAGCACCACCCTTGTAAATATTCACCCGATCTTTATGTTGGCCCTATCGCGGAGAATAGGGGAGAGAGTAAGCGGAACTACCGTGGCGGGAGTTGCCGTGGCCGTCTTGGGCAGCGTATTAATTACTTTCTCGCCTGGCGGCTTTGCGGGGAATATACTCGCCATTATAGGCGCGTTGTCTTTTGCTGGGTATTTAGCCCTTGGCCGCATTATCAGGCTGTCTGTAGGGACTTTTGGATACGTCGCCGTGGCGTATGGAGTTGCCTCTTTAGTCTCCTTAGTTACGGCCGTCTTGCTTAGAGCCAATTTGACGCAGTACGACGCGCACACCTTTTTAATGTTCCTCCTAATCGCCTCTATTCCCATGATGTTGGGGCACACAGTTTTTAATTATCTCCTCGGCAAGCACAGGGCAATTACAATAGCAGTAAGCACTCTGGGCGAGCCCGTGGGGGCGACTCTACTCGCAGTTCCAATACTTGGGGAGCTCCCAAGGGGGACCGTCCGCGCCGAGCTTCCCAGCGTAGGCCCTTTGGAAATACCTGTTGAGGCAATAGGCATTGTGTTGACATTAATTGGACTGCTTTTTGTCATAAGAGAAGAGATAAAAGGGACGGATTAGCTGTATTAAGATGAAGGGGGTGGCCTGGATTCTTTCAGTAGGTAACGAGCTGTTAATTGGCAGAGTTGTTAATACAAATGCCGCGTGGCTTGCAAGCAAACTCACCTTTCTCGGCTATTCTGTTAGGCGCATTGTCGTCGTGCCCGATGAGGAAAATGACATAGTAGAGGCGTTTAGAGAGGCCATAAACAGAGCAGACGTGGTGATTTCAACAGGCGGCCTCGGCCCAACTCCAGACGACATAACAAATCTGGCGTTTTGCAAGGCTCTGGGCGTAGAGGCTGTGGTTAACGATGAGGCGTTGAAAATGGTGAGGGGAAAATACGAGTCACGCGGCTACGCGCTAACTCCTGAGAGAATTAAAATGGCAATGATGCCTCCCGGCGCCACTCCTTTGCCAAACCCCGTGGGCACGGCCCCCGGCATTTTATATGAAAGCGGGGGCAAACTAGTAGTGCTTCTGCCCGGAGTCCCCAAGGAGATGGAAGCCATATTTGAAAACCACGTAGAGCCCTTGTTAAAATCGCGCGGGCCTCCTGTGTATTTCTCGGAGAGGGAAGTGGTGGTGAGGGGGGTGCCAGAGGCAGACATAGCCCCCGTGATAAGAGAAGTCATGAGATTAGACAAGAGAGTGTATGTAAAATCCCACCCGAGGGGATTTGAGGTAAACGCGCCTCTCTTACATATACATATTTACGCCAGCGCCGGGAGTAAGGAGGAGGCCGAGGCCTTAGTCTCCAAGGCCTCAGATAGGCTCATTGAACTAATTAAATTGAAATACGGCGACAGAGCCAGTATATCTACAGGGTAAATACGCCAATTAGCTGGAGATATGTATGGCCCAAAGACGGAGTCCCGCCTATGTACACAACGCCGTTTTTTATCTCAACGGCGACTCTTCCCGTATACACCTCTCCCCACGCGTGGAATTTTTTGCCCAATACGTTCTCTATATGCGTCTTTATCTCCCAATAACCCCTAGCCTCTCTTAGAGCCTCTGCGCCTATCTCCAGCCTAGTGGGGAGTATAAACCTCAGAGGCCAGACCCTCGCCACGTTTTTCACAAAATCCCTACTAGCCCTCCCCGCGGCCTCAACGGCCTCTTTATATATCTGGGCTATTTCTTCCATATAACTCTTAATGTCTCTTACGCTATTTGTTAGTCCCTGCGGCCAACCTGCGTTTACTAAAAAAGGCCTGTAGTGCCTCTCTACTTTTTCCCAATTTGTCACGTCTATGTAGAACTTCTTTTTACCGACAGCAGAGGCGGCCACCTCTATTTCCACGTTTTTTATACCTCACATCTATAAATATATGCGCTTACTAATCCTCGCCTTGTCGTTGCCAATAATGTTCACCGCAATGGGCTTCGCCGCCTTGTTGCTCCCACAGTGTGGCATCCCCGCCTCGCTCGCCGCGGCGTACTTAGCCCTAATCCCCGTTGTTTATTACGCCAAGCCGTTTAAAATTAAACCAAAGTACTTCGCTATATCGCTGTTAATGTTCGCCGGCGTATGGACCGTGGAGCTAGCCCTAGAGCCGCTGTTAAGCCGATATAACGCAATGACGGAGGCGCTACTTCAATTACTCGCCCAGTGCCCCCAGTGGAAAATTTACTTTTTTATTACCGCTGTAGTTCTCGCCCCGCTTGTGGAAGAAACAATCTTCCGCGCCATGCTGTACGCAGAGCTTGAAAAAAGGGCTGGGGCTTTAGTGGGTTATGTGGGCAATTCTCTAGCATTCGCCGCAGTCCACGGCCTCCCTTATCTCATACCTCTTTACTTTGTCTATGGAGTTATACTAACATTTGCGTTTAAGAGAGGCGGCGTGGTGTCAGCCATGGCGCTACACGGCATTAATAATTTCCTAGCCCTGCTCCCCTTAGTGTCAAGTTAAATCACCACGACCTCCGCAGTTTTGCCAATAAAACCGAGCCCCAGGGGCGTTTTTACCAGGGGCTTTGTGGCTGTCTTGCGTTGTAAATACATGATAAAGCCATCTCCAAAGAGTAATGTAGCAGTGTCTGCGTCAAATTCCCTAAAGGCCGCAATAATTTGTCTCCCCCTAATATCCCTTATTAGGTTTCTGTAGGCAGAACTATAACTCCACAACAACTCGCCGTCATCGAGCAAGACGATAGCGCTGTGCATTCCGCCGTCATTGCCCACAAATTCTTTTATTTTAACGCCGTAGTGTTTTATATACTCGCCGAGATCCCAGCCGTATTTTACCCACTCTAATTTTACATATGCAACGTCTTTACCCGCCCTTGAGAGGTAGAGGCCTAGTTTACGGAGCATGGCCGTCTTGCCGCTTCCGGGCGGGCCTACTATATATACATTAGACCCGTTCAATACCCTCGACAAAATTATTTTGAAATCCTCGCCCATGTCCAACTTGTCCAACTCTATGAGGTCCAGCTCTTCGCCGGGTTTCATACACTTGTGGGCTCTTTTTTAAAAAAGGCCAACCCGTAAAAAGGACTAAGTATACGTCTTTATAAATCGCCGAGACTGACTGCCCTCCCAGTTTTTATTGACAGGATGGCCGCCTCACAGAATTTCATTGTGTATATAATGTCCTCTCTGTTCACCACCTCGCCGCCTCTGCCGGAAGCCGCCTTGAGAAACTCTCTGTCTTGTATGAGGAGGGGCTCGGCTATTTCAAGCCTGGGACGGTAGACTCCCTCTTCGCCGTAAAAGTATATTTCGTCAGTAGCGAAATCCACAATAAATATGCCCTGCTCACCTGTGAGCTCCAGTTTTCTGAATTTATACGGCGTCAGCCAGTTGGCCTCGTAAATAGCCGAGGCTCCGTCGTAATGTGAGAAAATCTGTACATGATCCTCATACATGCCCCTAGTAGACCCGCCGGAGGCGTATACGGAAGTCGCCCTCAGACCGGTGATATAAGTGACTAAATCAATGTCGTGTATCGCCAAATCTTTTACCACGCCCACATCGCCCGGCCTCAACGGCCACCTAGATGTCCTCTTGCCATATGCCGTGAGGAAGCGGCCCAGCTTGTCTAAGTTGTTCTTAACGTATCTCACGCCTTGGTGAAAACGCAGTAAATACCCCGTACTCACGAGCGTCTTGCCGGCGATATCAATTAATTGATACGCCTCTTGGAGGCTCGCGGCAAAGGGCTTTTCCACCAGCGTCGGTATCCCCCTTGAGAGAAATACAGAGGCGTGGGCAGCGTGTAACGTAGTGGGGGTTGCCACAATGGCCGCGTCGACGTCTATATTGGCGGCGGCGTCAACGCCCCTCACCGCCACTGCGCCGTATACTTTTTCTGCCCATCTCAGCCTAGACTCGTCAATATCCACGGCGTATATTGTATCTACTAACCCCTCGCCTCTTAATTGCGCCACTACGCGTAAGTGATTTTTCCCCCACCCCCCAATTCCCACAACCGCCACTTTCATAAATACGCCACGTATCTAATTAAGGCGGGATGCGGGGGTTTTCTGTACACTATGACTTCTCTAAATCCCTGTCTTGGCCTTACGAAAATTCTAATGTATTCCCTCAGCGGGCCGATGTGTATCTTTATGATCTTCGCGTCTTCTAGCTCGTCTACTTCTCCATCAACGGGGTTGCTGGCGAGATCTGGCAACAACACCTTTTTGTTCTCGCGTAAAACATCGGCGTCTAGCCTATACGCCCAGAGCTTCTCTACGGCGACTCTGCCGTATTTCATATCGGCGATCATGTTTTCCATCTTGCGGAGATCTACATCTAGAGCTGTGGCGAGATACGGTATTTCATTTCTCGAGAAATACTTATGCGTAGGGACTTCAAACGAAATAAGCTCAACGTCTCCTACCCTCTCTCTAAACAAGCGGGTGGTTCTGAGATACTCTATGGGTAAGGTGGCCACGTCCCTACGTGTTTGAGTATTTAAATAATTGGAAACATAAGCCCCACTGCCAGCCCCGCGGCAACTGCCAGCGATATCATAATTGCGAGCTCAACAAACTCCCTCCATGAGCGCCCAGCCAGCACAAGACTAGTCGCTATAATGGCCGCCGCCACGGCCGCCATAGCTCCATGCGGCGTGAAATAGGCAGGTATTAAAATTATCAACGCCCCTGAAAAAGACGCCGCGAAATTCGCCAGAGCCGAGAGGACTGTGGAGTAGAGAGCGCGGGTGTGTAGTAAAGTCCAGCCCCTCTGCTCTTCTTTAAGCGACAGTTTGTATGCGTACTCCCTGACCTCTTTCATTTGATGTGAGTACTCAGCCACGAACACTGTCAAGGAATTAATAGTGGCCACCACTACGGCAATAGAAAGGGCTAAGTCGAGGCTTATCTGGCCGCCTTTTAATAACAACGAGGCGGAGAGCGTGCCCGCGGTAATAATCCCGTCTATTGCGCCGAGTACTAGATACCTCACGCCGTCCTTCCCGCCTCAGGGATATACTCGCCGACAACTACCTCGTCAACTGAGTGCACCACTCCGCCTACTTTCTCCAAGACGTCTTCCAGCTCGTTGTAATCTATATCAACGCCCTCTACCACTATGGCAAGACCCAATACGTCTACATCTACGTCGTCAACAGTTATACGCACAGCCTTGACCCCCTCTACTTTGTAAAGTTCTTTAGCCACGTCCACAATGGTAATCCCCTTAGTGGGGATTGCCGCGTCTATAACTATGCGGCGAATTGGAGGACGTTGCCCCACGTTTATTATAACATCATTTTCTTTTAAGTTTTTACTGCCCGTCAAGCCGCCGTAGCGCTCTGTATTATACCCTTACGCCGAGTCGCTTTGACTTTTCGCCTTTCTTTTCCACATCGCTGGATACGTACCCCGGCGCATAATAACTCTGTCCGTACGGGCGACTAATCCCCTCTCCATTTTTTTAACCTCCTCTGAGTCTACCAACGCCCTGCCAATGCCAATTAACTCACCCTTTAATGTAAACATGGCCACTAAATCCCCCTTAGAAAAAGGCGTCTCAAATTTAGAAATGCCAGGGGCTGCCAGCGGCGCGCCGTTGCAAATGGCATCGACTGCGCTGTCGCGCACCCAGATTTTAGGGAGGTGCCTGGCGATTTCCTCAATTGGGAGTAGCACTCTCCTGAGATAAGTGTCGTCGCCGTAATGTTTCCATATATAATACGCGTCTGCAATATCTTGCAACGTCACAGCCTCATCCTCTGTGTAGCAAGACACCGCAATACGCCTGAGCTCGCGCATATTTGCCCCAACGCCTAAGACCTCACCTATGTCGTGAATAATTTTCCGCGCATAAGTGCCAGCTTCGACATGCATTTTAATAACTGCATATCTGCCGTCTAGTTCCAGCAAATCCAGCGAATAAACACTGCGAGTACGCAGTTGCCTTTTCACAGCCGAGCGTAAAGGCGGCTTTTGATAAATCACTCCCTGGAACTCTTGTAGCACAGCCCTTAACTTATCCTCGTCCACATCTCCGTGGAATTTAGCCACTGCCACGTATACCTTGTCAGATCTAGAAAGGGCCATTAAGACCTTAGTGCCCTCAGCTATTGCAATAGGCAAAACCCCCGAAACCTTGGGATCGAGAGTGCCCGCGTGGCCTGCTCTTTCCACGCCTAATATCTTTTTAACCCAAGCGGCGACTTCATGGCTACTAGGCCCTCTGGGCTTGTCTAATATAACCAGCGAGTATTTAATATACTCCTCAGTTGACCTTTGAGAAGGCGGCTTACCCCACTGGGGATTAGTCGACTCCTCAAACTTACTAAAAACCTCTCTCGAAGGGCACTTCACTTAGTCTCAGCCTTAGTAATACCCACGAAGCTTGGCTTTACCCTTTCGCGCATGTACTCAACAAGCCCCGCTGCCTCTATGGCCTTGGCGACTTCGTCGTCAGACGCCCCTCTCTTAATGTCAATTTTTTTGTCAGTAGGCTCAATGTGGTTAATATTAACTCTCCTCCTCTTTACGCCAGTAATGGGCTTAGGCCCTGTGATTACCACGTAATTTTCATCTACGATATCCACAACAACGGCCTTCCTGCCGGCCTCCCTCCCCAGAACTTTAACTACAACTCTGCCGATATCGATGACCTTAACCATAGAGGGAAAAAGAAAGGGGGTTTTAAAAATCTTAGCGCCCTACTCTATTATTTCTTTTTCTCCTCCTTTTTCTCCTCTTTCTTCTCCTTCTTCATGGCATCATGAAGATGAAAACATTTTTAAATTTTTCTTTAATTTTTTTTAAATGCCTTTCTAGTTATTTTACTGGAACCACTGAGATTAAGGACATATTTAAAGACTACTCTTTATACAATTAAATTTACAAATAGCAAAGAGGGTTTGAGATATAAATATATTGACAAATATCGAGAATATAATTTGCTTATTTGAAGCGCCATAGGGTTTAAATAAGCTACGCAATACCCACATGTGTTCACATGTCCCGCGGGCTGCCCCGCTGATTGTTGTAAATTTAACAGTATAGATGAAATGCCAGTAGTCCTGGAAGAAGAAATACCAACTCTTTTAAAGGAGGCCGAGAATATAGGCGTTAAGCTCACTTTTAAAGAATACGGCGAGTACAACGGAGTAAAGCTTTACAAGTGGATTATCGAGGGGTGGTGTCCCTTCTACAAGGGGAAGTGTACTATACATGAGAAAAAACCGCTGTCATGTAAAATGTACCCCCTCGTCTTAAATTTAAAAACGGGAGAGATCTACCTCTCGGAGAAGTGCCTCTGGGTTCAAATAAACGGTCCAAAGCCGCTGGACCACTTTCCGGGCGAAAAGAATGTGCTCAAAAAACTCGTGATTAAACTTAAAATAAGGTGAAAGCCCCGCACTGTGGTTGAATTCATTATAAGCGACCCTTCTTATACCGACGACGAAAGATTCGCAATCGGCGTCGGCCTCTCAATAACATTTAGACAAGTATTAGTAGAGGCGCGGCCCAGCAGAGAGGCTCTAAGGGCAGTTGAAGGCGCAGTGTGGGGGGCCCTCCTCATTACGCCGTGTCCCCCCGATTTGCCGTGTTTTAACGACGCCGAAAAGGCAGTCGATTATTCTGAAATATACTCAATTCCTGTGGGCTACGAGGGGCCTAGGCCCGCGACTGCAAACCGCAGAGTCTCCACATTTAATAAACACTATATGTCGCCGTGGAGATGGGCGCGGGGAGGCGAGAAAGTGGAGGTAGGACATCCGCTCCTCCCCCTAATGTCTTGTCTCTATACACAACTCAAAATGTTAAACGCGGTGCCAGTAGTAGTCTCTGACGTCAGGCTCTCCCCAAGCGCCGCCTCGCGGCCAGATTACATGGTGATTCCGACGTGGCACGAGCCAGCAGAAGTGGCAGAAATAGTAGACGTCTACTTGCCCCCGCTTAAAGCCGCCGCCATAGCCCTGGGCATTTTAATTGGGGGCTATAAGGCGGGTCCTGTAATAGCAGTGGCCAAAACCCGCGACTTCCTCACGGCCAAAGTGGCCGAGATGGGGGGGTATGTCGTAATTCTAGATGAGCCGGGCGACGTGTGTAATTTCCTCCAAAGCCGCATTACTGGATACGCCTACGAGAAAAAGAAATATGTAGTAGATCCAGATTTATGCGATAAATGCGGCGATTGTCTTAAAACTGCGTGCCCAGCAATTTCTCCAACTTCCCTCGGCGTGCTGCAGATACTAAATAACTGTACGGGCTGCGGGGCATGCGCCTTGTTATGCACAAGAGGGGCAATTCGATAAAAATATTAGCCACACCCGAGAGAGTTATTGTAGGAGATAGGGAGATAGATATAACTGGCTTAAGGCCAATAGATCTCATGCTAGCGGCGCTGGCCTACGGCATAGGCATACGTTATATAGACATGGAAGGACGGCCCTTTGAAATGTAATGTGAAATAGAGGGCTACGAGATTAAATGTAAAGCTAAATGTACAGGTCAAGAGGAGAAGTGTGTCGTTTACCGCGCCTTGACTAAAGGCACTTTAAAATTCGAATGCAAAGAGGATGCGCACGCACAATGAACGCCTAAACACTAAGCGCCACGCAACTCGCCGATATAAAAACGCGGCACACAGCCTTTAACAATACTTGCCGCAGCGCAGACTCTACGACACCTCCACTAAAGAATTATTAGAAAAATGGTGGTGCCCCGGCCGGTAATTCTAGGCGACAATGCCTGAACCCGGGACCCGCTTATGAGGCTTACGCGAGGCTTTGCCCCTGGGAACTCCGGCCGGGCTGAGCAACCGGCGCCTCACTCCATATTTTCCGTCGTGTTTTTAGATTTTCTCTCCTAACCGTAGATTTAAAGTGGGCTTAAAGCTCTGCCGACTCTTTCATCACCTCGGCGTACCACCTCAACAACTCCCAGCCTGCCCCCTTGTACTTGGCCAGGGCGAGTAGATGTCTTGCGGTTAGCGTTATGCTCCCCCTCTTCTCCCTTATTGCCCCATCGCCGAGGAGAGCGGCCAACACTAGGGCCTTCTCGTCGTTAAGCTTCACTCCTGCTATAACCCCCCCTCCCGTTTTTACGCGCCAAGTGAAAAAGAAGGATTTAGCATCCCCGCCTACCTCGTACTCCACCACAACTCTAGGCTTACCGCCCTCCCACGTCGCCTTAACGTCTTTCACTACAGCCCTCATTCCTCTCTCGACGTCTTCAGCCACTAACCCTCTCGGGTCCACTGTTTCTGCCTCCATAGCCGGCCTTAAGTACTCCTCCAGAAGGTCGTAGAAACCTCTCGCCTTTGCAATCTCCTCGAGGCGCCTAAGCGCCTTGTCGGCCCAGTCGACACCCTGCCTCCTCAGCTCCACAAGGCGCCAAAGGCCAGCAGGCAACTTAATGTATACGTGGCCAAGTTTGCCCCCTTCCGGCTTTTTTGCCGTGAAGTGTACTCCCTCAACAAAGCCAGCGTCCCTAAGAGCATTTACGGCGGCGTCAAAGGCTTTTGCAGATCTCGGCTGGTACACTATCTCCAGCCGCTTGAATTTGTTAGTTGTCGGCGCCCTAACGCTGAGCTCCACGTTTGCAATTTCGACTACGTTGGGCCCGGCGTTTATTTCAGTCAGCAATCTATCCCTTTGCCTCTCGTTTACCATTCCCCTTCTGTGCAACTCCTCCACTAAGGCCTTAACCGCCTCCAGCCACTCCACGCGGCGGATGGCAGTGATGTGGCCTGTTGTGAGCTGTACGCGCCACTCCCCACCAAGCTCCTTCGCCTCTACGCTGGCGCCCAGCGCGTTTAGTATTGAGGCCAGTCTTTCTGCCTTTTCTTTAGCGCCAGTGAATTCGGCGCGTAGACTTTCGCCTTCCCATCTAATGTTTATGTGGGCTATCTCATTTCCCCTATCGTCCTTAAACCTCACCTCCACCCACGGGTCTACGCCCTGCGGGCTGTAAAGTTCATATTCAATCCTCAGCTTGTTAGCGTACTCCTCCACGTACCTTCTAATGTTATCTAGCTTATTAAAAATGTGATCGGCGTATAGGCCATGCTCCATGCCGAATCTCCACAGCCGCGAGAGCTCAGTCCACGCCGTCGCGAACACCCCAGTGGCGTATTCTGCGTCGAAATACAGCCTGATCTCGCGCCCTCTTACATACACTCCATTAACCCCTACGCCATATTTCGCGGCGAGGATTATATACAGAGCGATTTTGTCGTAAACATCAAGCGGGAGGCGTCTTGACGCCACACGGAAATTGCCAAGCGTGAGGGATATCTCGCCTGTCCTCACGTGTCCGTCGAAAAGCACTGCATATGCCAGGAACCTCATGACCTCCTCCTCCGGCGCGCCTGATGCAATATAGTGCACTAACGGCGCAATTACGCGGGCGTACGGCTCGTGCTTATACGTCAGCGCCGTCTCGCCGAATTGGCAATTCACAAGGCAGACGGAGCCGTTTTCACCAAGGCGAAGATCCGTCAAGAATCTCTTTATACGCTCCTCTATTTTCCTCCTCGCCTCCTCTACCCTCTGTCTGCCCTCATCGGTAACGTCGGCGCCTTGCACCGAGATTTTCATCTCGCTGAGGAGCTTCAACGCCTTTTCTCTAAGCTCCTCCCTTAGTTTGGCGTTACCCAGTAACGTCCTCAAACCCTCCTCTAAATCGCGTCGAATCATTTCCACCACCTTCTCCCCGCCGCTCTCCTTGTAGAACTTGGCCGCTAGTTGGGGCTTGAGGCCGTCTTCAGTCAAATTGCCTCCCTCCGTACGTGACACCTCCATTCCAAACCGCCTGTACAACGCGGCTTGCAGAACGGAGGTGGTGCTGGCATTGACCTCGCCCTCTGCCTCATAGCTTCCGTCTGTGGCCAACAGTGCGTAAATTTGGTGTTTTTTCGCTTTGCTAGGCTCTATTTTCGCCGCAAGCTCCGCGGCCTTTTTGCCCTCCTCCTCTACCCACTTGCCCCACGCATTGAAGATAACGCTTTCCCTCTCATCTTCCATCTTGATCGCCCTAATCCTTACTTCCGCCACAGTCTCGTCGTCTACCACGACTTCCACCTTATCGCCTTCGCGCCTAACCACGGCCTTGTCAACGCCTCTCTCGGCGAGCCAGTAGGCGAGACGGGAGATAACAGCGCCTAACCGCCCCTCCTCGCCCTTTGCCTTTTCCCTGCCCGCGCCGTATTTGTCTAATGCGCCTCTCGGCGTTCTGATTAACGCCCCGTACGCCTCTCCCCTTTCCGCGGCGTTTATCACAACGCGGCTCCACGCCGTGCCCTCTGCCAGGCTTTCAAAAAACGCGACGACCTTGTCGGCGAGAGTGGCGCCGCCTAGCTCGCCGAAGTCAGCTTTAGACGCCTCAGCCAGCTCCCCGGCCAATTCCGTTACGGCGAGGGCTTTTCTCATCTCCTTTTCGCTGTGCTTTTCAACGTTTTTCACAAGATCTTCAAACAACAGCTCAAGGCGGTGCGCCACGTCCCGCGCCCTTCTCACAAATTCCGACAGCTCTTTTGTTGACATTTCTACCTCCTCGCCCCTTGACAATTTCTCCTCCGCCTCTCTAAGCGCCGACAGCGCCTTGTCTCTCACATCGCCCAGCTCCCTCAGCCCGGCCTCAAGGAGGACCCACGCCACAGCGGCGTGCTCCGGCCTAACGCCCTCTTTGCCGTACCTTTCCACATCCCTAGCTACCTTCCTCAAATCAGACCACGGCTTTGAGCTCTTCCCAACGGCCCTTCTGGCCTCTTCGAAAAGCCTCTTAACCGCGTCTCCAGACATGTGCTTTAACGCCTCCTCAGCCGCCTTGAGCACGGGGTCGCTGTCGCTTAGGGCTGTCTTGAACTCCTTAAATGCTGGTACTCCTGCTATCAGCGGCGCGAATTTCGCAAGATGGTCCTGCCACAGCGTGTAGTCCAATTGCTGTGCTGCAAGCCAGCCGATTAGCCCGGCCGCCGTCGCGGCCAGTATAAACCAATGCGCTTTTATGTAGTCAAGGACTCTCGCCACTGCCTCTACTATTATTTCGTATATGCGCTCTAGCGTTATCTTGGCTTTTTCAAAGGCCTCCCGGGCCGCCTCGTATATACGCCGGGCTGCCTCCCTCGCCGCCTCAACTGCCTCTTTAAAACGTCCGGCCTCTGCGTAGGCGATTGCGGCCGCCATGGGTTGCGCTACCGTTGAAATCGCGTCGCGCAAATCGCCAACGCGGCCAAGCCCCTCCTCCACTTCGCCTAAGGCCCTCTCCGCCCTCTCCCAGATACCTCTGGCCAGCTGGGCGAATTTAATGCCTGCCTCCAGCACGAGCCCCCTGGCCTCCTCAGGGGCGCGCCTGAGGTACTCGCCGTATAGGACATCGCCGTCATGCCGCCCGCCAATGAGAGCCAAATAGGCGTATTCCAAAGCCGCCCTAGACCTAGCCGCCGTGGCCAAAACCTCAACCACTCTCCTCGCCGCCTCAGCGGCCGCCTCCCAGTACCACGCCCCCCGCGCCCTCGCCTTGACTTCCTCAAGCACTCGCTCAGCGGCTCCGTCAAGCCCGCGGCTCACCTCTGTGTAATTAGCCGCCTCAAGCCCCCCGAAAAACCTCGCCAGCCACAAAGCGGCGCCCACCTCCCTCTCCCCAGGGGGGATAAGGCCGCCGGTAGCCCCAGCGTTTGAGGCCGGGGGCGGGCCTGCAGCCCGGCCGAGGGCGTTGTCCACGGCCCCGCCGGGCGCCCCCGCCTTTCTGCCAGCGGCGCCCAGCCTCCATGCCTCCACAAGCTTCTCCCTGGCGAATTTCTCCAGCTCTCTAATGTAATGGGGGCCGAGGGTGTTGGACAGCCGCTCGTACACATGCTCCCAGACCTCCCCCTCGCTCACCCCGGCTATTTCGGCGTATAGCCTAACGGCGGCGGCGTAGGCCCTCTTAGAGGCGAATGGGGGCACCAGCTCAGAGCTTGAAATCCAGTAGAGGGCTCTCTCCACGTCAATTACCTCGTCCCTCTCCACCCCCAGGGCCAGCGCCGCCCCCTCCATAAGCTCTAGGGGGATGCTGAGGGAAATACCCCAGCGGCCCCTGCGCTTAAGAGCCCCCACCGCCTCCCTCACTGCCGCGAAGCCAATAGCCGCCTCTTCCCTCCCGGCCTCAAGCGGGCTGTAATCAAGGCCATACCTCTTCGCCAGATATAGGGCGTATCTGCGTAGCCTCTCAACAGAGGCGGCGGCCTCCCCTCTTCCGGCATCCCTCACCAAGGCCTCGGCCAGTCTCTTCAACTCGCCGAAGGGATTTCCCCTTAAGTAGACCAGGCCTCTCCTCAGCTCTACCTCCGGCAGTAACAACGCCGCTTCAGCCGGCCGCGGGGCGGCGGCGTATCCCTTAAAGGCCAGCTCCGCGGCCACTCTGTCCAAGACCTCTTTCAACTGTCCCAGCTGAGAGGGGTGTAGCAAGATGTATATAAAAGTCCTCCTCCCCTCCGCATAGCCCTCAGCCGGTATTGCCAAAAGCCTCCCTGAGAGGGCCTCGGCGGTCTTAGCGCTCCTCGCGGCTAGCGGAGAGCCCCTCTTGACCAGCTCCGCCACCGCCTCTGCCGCCAGCTCCCTCCCGGCGCCCAGCCCTCTCGCCACGGCTCTGGCCAGGGCGTATAGGGCGTCTCCGCCGTTAACGCCCCTCCTCTCTGCGAGCGCCCTCACCGCCTCTGCGGCGAATTTGACCAGCGCCTCCCCCGCCCCCGCGGCTCTGGCGGGGGCCTCCCCAACGGAGGCCTCCTTCAGCTCTCCCAGCGCTTTTAACAGAGGGGAGGGGTCTACGCCTAGCTTTTTGGCCACCGCCGCGGCCCTCCCGGCCAGGGCCTCGGCGACGCGCCTGGGGTCCTCCCTCTTAAACGGCAGGCGCAACGAGCTGTAAACTGCCCTCAGCGCCTCGTCGAAGTAGCCGGCTTTAATCAAGTCGCCCTCGGATAGGCCCGAGAGCTCCCTCAGCCTCTTGGGCAGGGAGTAGAAGTCGGCACCGCCCGGCTGGACTCTCCCCAGTTCTTGCAACAGCTTAACCCCAGCGTACTTCTCCACGCCGCTAGCGGCGGCGAGCCTCTTAGCCGCTGAGAGTAGCTCCGCCTTGACGGCCGGGGAGAAGGCGGCGGCCCTTTTGGCCTCCTCCACAAAACGCCTGGCCTCGGCCTTGAAGTCGCCTAGCCCCCTCGCCAAATGCCTGAGGGAGGGCGGGGCTGACTCGGGGCTGGAGAGCCTGGCGGCCGCCTTGAGGGCCGCGACTCTCTCGGCGAGCCAGCGCCTGGCCGCAGAGGCCACGGCCCCCTCCACGGGATCCGCCGGGCGCCCGGCTGGGAGGTCCAGAGCGCTGATGGGAGGGGCCCTCAGACCCTCCGTCAGCGCCTTATACACCGCGCGCGCCCAAGCCGCCTCTAAAAGCCTCTTGTCCCCGTGTATTTCATAGAGGCGCTCCAGCCTCAAGGCCTCTACCACTTTCTCCAAGGCCTTTTCCAAGTCCCTCCCGGCCTTCAGCAGGCGGGCGGCCCCGCCTATTTGTTTGGCCAGCTCCTCGGCCAGCTCCGCTGCCGCGCGCCGGCCTGCCGCGGGCAAGGCCCCTGCCGCCTTCCGCACAGCCTCTCTGTACTGCTCCTCGGCGCTTATTTTCGTCACCTCTGCGTAATGCGCCCCAGCCCTGGCGGCCGCCTCCGCGGCCCTCTTCAACTCCAGCGCCGCCCTCGCGGAGATTATATACGCCGCGATCCCCTCTAGCTTATAGGCCAGCCTCTCCAAGGCGGCGTGCGCCGCCAAGTGGGCCAGCGCCTCAGCCAGGGCCAAGTGCCTGGAGCCTGCCGGGCTTTTGTAAAACTCGGCCACGTCGCTGTAGCCCGCCAGCTGGCTCTTATAGGGGACGTGGAATATGCCGGGAGGCCCCACGGGGAGCTTCGCCGGGGAGTAGGGCGCTATGTCCACTAACAGACTCCACACTCCCTCCCTCAGCGCTGCCAGCCTCTTACCCACGGCCTCGGCCAGCTCCCTCCCCATGGCCGCCAACACGTAAGCGCCCGCGGGGGCCTCTCCCAAAGCCGCGGCCACTCTCTCAGGGGTTGCCTCAAAACGGAAGGCGGCGGGCGGGCGGACTGCGCCCCGGCCCACAGCCCGCCGCCCAGCAAGCCTCCCCTCAGCGGCCTCGCGCAACTCCGGAGTAATTTGAAGAGGCCTCCCCGCCCCCGCCAGTCCCCCGGCGGCTCCCCCACGCCCCGCCTCCACCTCTGCCCGCTCCGCCGCGCGGGAGGGCTCTACTGCGCTCAACCCCGCGGCCTCAGCCGCCGTAAGGACCTCTGCCCCGTGGCGAAAGGCCTCGGCCACGGCCTCCGGAGGCCAGAGCCGCATGAGCTCGGCGAGTTTGGCCAGCTCGGCGACTGCCTCCCTATCCCCCCTCGCCCTCTCCACCCTCTCTCTAAAGGCCTCTGCCAACACCGCCAGCACCGGGTCGCCGGAGGCCGCGGCCGGCGATTTGCGCAACGCCTCATCCCAAGCCTCCCACGCCTTGGCCATCTCAGCCTTTAACAAGTCCTGGTCCAGAGCCCCTTTTAAATAGGCCTCAACCGCCTCTCTAAACCTAGCCATTTCTGACCTAAGCTCCCCAGCCGCTCCTCTGGCCGGCTCTATATACGCCGGAGCTTCGGCCTCTACCAGGCGCGGCGCCTCAACTCCAGCCAGCTCCGCCGGCCTCACGGCCCCCTCTAAGACCGGCAACACCCGGCCGGCCGCGGGGGCTCCCGCAACCGGCTCCGCCCCTCCCCAGCCCTCCCTCAAGACCTCGGCTAGGCGCTCCGCCCCGGCGCTGTGGGCGCCAGCCGCCTCCAACTGCCCTGCTCCGGCTGGGGATGGAATCTCTGCCCTCCACTCCTGAGGGATCCCCCTCTCCGCCTCAACTGCGCGGATCTCCTGGAGGCCTCCCGCGGCTGGCGGCTGGAGTGCTGACTTAGCGTATTCTAACCGGGCGGCCTCGTGGAGGCCAGCTGGGCTGCCGGCTTCTCCAGTTGCCTCAACGCCGCGCTGAGCCTTGGCCTCAATAATATCGCGCTGGACCTCCGGCCTGGCCGCCTCGCCGCGCTGGATCTCCGGCGCGGCTTCTCTCGCGGGGAGAGCCTCTGGCTCTTTGTAGACAGCTCCATGGGGTCTGGGCGCCTCTAAGGAGGCTTTTGGCAGATCCCCTGCGTGCGGCCCGGCGGGAGGCAACGCCTCGGCTCTGTGCTGACCGCGGAGGGCCTCTCCAGCCTCAGCGACGGGATGAGGAGACTCTGCGTGTGGCGCAACGGTGGGCTGGAGGTAGGCGCGGATTACGCCGTCCTCCCGCCCGGAATGGGGCTCTGCGGGAGTTACGCCTTCTGCACTGGGCGGTTGCTGAGAAGGCGCTGGCTGTGCCTCGCGTATCTGCCAGACGGCCGGGGGAGGCCCCGCGGGCTCTACGCTTCTGGCCTCCGCCTCGCCGCGCGGCCAGTCGCCCGCCGCCTCCACCGCAGGCTTAAGCGCAACTGCCCTCTCAAACTCCGGCGGCCCTCCGGAGGGCTTTGGCGTGCCGCCAGCGCCCGCCGACTCCCCGGTCTCGGCGGGCGGCCGCCCGTAGGGGCGGCTTTCAGACTCCACGTGCGGCTGGGCGGGGCCGTGGGCGTGCGTCCCTCCAGGAGCCCTCCAAGCCTCTGCGCCTGCCTCTCCAAGCGCCGCGTCGCCCACCCGCGGCTCAGGGCCTTCGCTAAGCGCCGCGCCTCCGGCCGCCCATGCGTCCGGCGGCTTTTCCACGCGCCCGGCCGCGTTGCCCTCTGGGAGCTCCGCCGCCCCCGCCCGCCTTTCCGCGGGCTGTGTGAAACCCCCCGGCGTCCCCTCGGCGGCTGTAAGGCCAGCGCCGGGGCTTTGCCCAGCCTCCCAGAGGCCGGGCAGTTTAGAGGGCTCGGCGCCGGCCTCTAAAAGCTGCGTTGACTCCCAAGGCCCGGGAGGCGGCGCGGGGGCCAGGCGCTCCGCCCTAGTTAAGGCCTCGCGCGGCCCGGGCGCTGGAGATTCTCCCGCCCAGCGCCCCTCCCCGGGGCCCTCCCAGGCCGGCTGGATGAAGTCAAAATTAAGCGGCTGGGGTCTTTGCTCGCGGAGCTCCGCCGGCCCCCAGTAGCCGCCGTGCCAGTTGCTCTCCCCGGAGTAGTGCTGGGGAGGCTCCCACCGCGGCTTCCAGCCCCCTCCCGAAGGCCCCCAGGCCTCCCCGCCGGAGGGCCCCCGCTGGGGCTCCCACTGGGGAGCCCACCGGGGTTCTTCCCTGGGCTCTGGCTGCGGGGAGAAGTGGGGCTCCCACCGCGGCTCCCAACGGGGAGTCTCGCCGCGTGGCTCCCAACGGGGCTCCCAGTGGTGGCCCGCCGTTGGTTTAAAACGACTTTTCCAATCCTCCATAACTAAATTTTAATGTTTTTAAACAACTACTCTGGATCGCCCCCGGGGAGTTTGTAAAGTATAGTGCTGTGGTGTCTGTAAAGAGGGAAAGCCGCGGCCATCCCCAACGCCTACTCCAGCAAGCCCTCTGCTCCTGGCCGTTTACAAACCTCCGGCGCAGTGATACATATCTACTCCGCTATATCTAACAGCGGATGAGCGGAGAGGCGGCAACGCCCCCCGCATCGACAGGGCGAGGCGCGGGCGTTGTGCTGGCTCAAAAATCAGCGAACCCGCAGTTGAGACAGGCGCTGGCGCCGTCCTCCGTCTCGCGGCTTTCATGCCTCACCGGCGAGGCGCCCGCAGACCTTCCCGCTAAAGAATTATTAGAAAAATGGTGGTGCCCCGGCCGGGATGTATACGGCGGATCTCCGCCTTTGAACCCGGGTCATGGGCTCGAAAGGCCCACATCCTTGTCCGGGCTAGACTACCGGTTGGAGTGGCCGGCTGGCCACGGCTCCCCCTCTCCCGGGGCGTGGTCCATGTGTATGGCTGTTTTTAAATTTTTCATGGATTTATACGCCTAATATTGTAATTGTCTCTTTTGCGTCACGGGGCCGTTTTCTGAGCTAGTGAGTAAGGCAATACGTAGCGGAATTCTGTCACCACCGCGTCAATGCCTTTGAAAGCGCCTTGGGTAAGGCACCCCCAGAACGCCCCAAACCTCAGCGGTGGTTCAAAAACCTCTGGCAGTGTCATTTTTCTATACGTTACATTAACCGCTGTCATCGCTCCTGTGCGCCGCCTTGACTACAAGTTTGATTTCAAGCCTTAGGTAGACGCCGTGAGGCATATCGAATACGTAAAAAGAGGCCATCTCGCCCCCCACTATGCAAACAACCTTTTTCTCCGTGACGAAACCCGACATGGGCTTCCCTATCCACTCCCCGTCTCACCAAAAGGCATGTCCAAGGGCGTATTCGTTTGTCAGCTCGGCGATCTTTCGCCGTATGCCGAGGTAATAAGAGAATAGTCAGAGCTTTATGGCCACTTTAAGTCTACGGTTACTTGCCCTCCTCGCTATCGCTTAAAGACGCCGCATACCCTCTTGAAGAGATCTGTATCGCCTGCCAGTCTAAAAGCCATGCGGCAGATAAGGAGGGCGGCCGTCCTGTCGTCTGGCACCTCGGAGAAAAAGCCCTCGGGATCGGGGCCGTTGTATTGATAACGGTGAAGATCAAGCGCTAAGGATGTGAATTCAACTGCGTCCTCGCCAACTACAGTTGATAATTTAATCATTTGAGTAGTCGGCACCAGGGCGATAACAACGTCTACATCTTCCACTTCTATTTCCTCTTCCCCTGCCCTAATTCTCCTAGAGCCGGGGAAAAGCTCCTTTAACGCCTCTCTCTTCTCAGCTAGACGAGAGGCGAGGTAAGCCTTCCAAGCTTGAAAGGCCTTACCGGCGGCAATTCTAATAAGGCCGTCCTCTAGAAACTCAAGCGCGAGGTCTATCTCAACCCGCGCCTCCCGCAACCTAGCCTCCCTATATTTCTCCAAGTCTCTCCAAGGCTTGCTCAAAACAGGAAACTCCACATGATCACCAGCCCGGCATTTTTTAAAAGTTTTGACATATCCTCCAATTAAGCTAGGCGCGTACATGGGCAGTATTAATAGTGCGTATAGACACTAACTATTAAGCAAGACTAGAGGGTTCCCCCAATGTCACGCTGAAGTAGTATATTACGGCGCACGCTTAGATTGATCGAAAAATTTTTAGACACAAAGGATGTGAAAACGGGGGCCCGTAGCTCAGCCTGGATGGAGCGGCGGCCTGCGGAGCCGTAGGTCGTGGGTTCAGGCAATGCCGCCCAGAAATCCCACCGGGCCCGCCAGTCTTACCGCCACTATTTTCTAATCCCTACTGGCGTATTTATGGCAGATCTTGTCAACGCGTTGGGCAGAATTAGCCGCCTTGCGCAATGCTACTTCCTTGGCCGCCCCCCGACTTCTCCAATTTAACATCCCCCCAAGGCGTAATTTCCCTCTCATGCTTCGTTTACGGCAAGGGTTCTAGTTCTTCAAGCGTCTGCGGATCAATTCGTATTTTTCCTATCCATATTTCGTCGAATTCAGCAGTGGTGGCGTACAGCGTTATTTTAGGCTCGAATTTCTCCACTATGCCGTACCCCGCCAGCCTGCCGTTTTTATACAGGGCGGCGAATAAGTGCCTCAAATAGTGCGGAGGGACTAAGTGCTCTCTGCCCTTTCTCTGCGGCTCAGGCACGTCGCCTGGGACGTATCTCCCCCAGGGACAGTCCAGGCCTTTGTCCCAGTTACAATTGGCCAGTTTCTCCGGCTCTGCCTGTAGCCTCTCCGCCAATTTGATGTGCCTTCTGTATGCGTAATTTCTCAACTCCCTTCTCTCCTGAGGCCCTCTTGGGTATACGTGTGCGGGCCTTGACGCCACGAGGCCGGGCAGAATTTTTTCGCCTAGGTTTATTATTTTCGCCCCAGTGGCGTCTTTTAAAGCCCTTAGGAGCTGGAGCCCGCGGCCTGTGGTCCAGCCGGGGGTGTTTATGAGGATGAGGTGGGGGTATTGGGACATTGCCCTTTTGAGCGCCCACGCCACTCCTGCTATTAACAACTCCTCGGCGCCTTGTAAATTAGTGACTCCGACATAATAGGCGTCATGCGGCTCTAGCTCTGAGATATGTGGCGTTGGGGCCGAGGTGCAACTATACGCCACAAAGCCCGGCGGGCCTATGTCTGACTGGCCCACGTCGGCATCTATAACACATACCCTCTTGCCCTTCGCCACGTGTGTGTTTAACAGATAGGTGGACAAGCTGCTCTTGCCCGAATCGGTGGGCCCCACAAGCGCCGCTATGCCTTCTAGCTCATGGCCCCAGTCTGGAGGCACGGCCCTTCCGCGGATTAATATTATTGCCCCGCTTTCTAGCTCCATAATTGCTGGCCCCTCCACTGGGTATTGTTTATGGGGAGATACGACGAAATAAGAAAAGGCCCCTCCGAAAACTTTGCACAACTCTTGACACCTCACGGCGGCGGGTCCTCTGACTAGGGCTGTATATCCCTCCGGCACAGCTACTCTAAACATAAATTATGAGTTGTACATGGGATTATATGTCTCGCCTCGCAATAGTCGTTGCGATTTTAGACGATATTTTTTTATTTATACTGCCAGCCGTCTTGGCGCTCGTGTTACACGCCGTGGGCGTTGTGCCGTTGTGGATAGCGCTTGTGGTATCAGCCCCGTTTTTAGCGCTGGCGGTGTATGTAGGCGTGAAGGTAGTTAAAGAGACTCCCAGGGGCTATACATACTTAGGGGGAAGGGGAGTCGTAGTAGAGGATCTCAAACCCATGGGTGTGGTTAAAATCAGCGGAGAGTACTGGAGGGCAGTCTGCGACGGCTGCGAGGCAACGGCAGGTAGTTGCGTTGAATTAGTTGAGATAAGGGGAGGCGTTGCCTATGTTAAACCTTGTCGGCAGGGGATAAGACGTTGAGTAGCTCCCAAGTGTGTTTCATTATCTCTATTTCATGTCTCATTTTTGCGTATGTCTCATCGTCTATCTTCCCCGCGGCTTTTGCATCTTCTATCCTCTTCTCCAACTCCACAAGGTCGAATTTAGCCAAGTATTCCTTTGATAAGGCTCTGGCCCATAGGTATGTCACTCTGACTTCAATTTCCGCAACTTTTTGGGAGAGGGCGTCTAGCTTCTCCTGGTACTCAGCGATTTTTTTCTGCAACTCGGCGGATAGGCCTTCATAATCTTTATCTGAGATTAAGCCCAGCTCCCTCTTGGCCATGAGCACTTCGTGTTCTTTTTTCAAACTCTCAACGACGTTTTTCAACTGTTCCAGTCTTATTTTAATCCTCGGGATATCTGCGTCCCAATTAGACTTGGCCTTTATGGCGGATTCTGTAAACGCCTTCCAAGCGTCCTCAATGCCCTTTAGCCTTTCCTCGTATTGGCCAAGTATTTTTTCCAGCTCCCCCAGCGCTAAATACGCCACGTCGAGGCTCATTTCAACAACTCTTCCAGCTCTTTCTTAAGTTTTTCGTACGTCTCACGGGATATTTTACCCTCTTTAAGCAACTCGTCAAGTTTTGATAGCGATAGTTTAAGCGATATCACCTCGGCGCTTGTGGAGGTGGAAAGAACTCTTTTAAAGTGGGCGCCGAGCCCCTCTTCCAGCGCTACATACTTCGACTGAACTTCCTCTAAAAGACTGCGGAGGGCTCCCAGCTTGGCCTCAATATCTCTCTTGGCGTTTTCATAAGACTCCGGGGGCAAGAACTCTTTTTTTAGCTCCAGCCCGCTCAACATCTTCTCGTAATCGCCTATAGTCCTGTTTAATATTTCCTGCGCCCTTAAAAGCGACATTTTCTCCACTTCCCACTGCCGCCTTATTTTCACCACATCGCCCTCATACTCCTTCCACATATTGTCCAGTTTTTTCACTAAGTCGTCGTATTTCAATACAATGTTGTCTATAACTGGCTTAATAGCCTTTTCGAACTCCGCCTCGGCACTCTCGGGGGCTAGGGGCAGGACTTCGGCCAACGGTTTTGGCGCTTCTTCAGGCTTAGAAGGGAGGGCGGCTCTAGTTTTCTCCTCGCGTGTATATCTTATAAATATGGGGCACTCGGTGTAATTACCAATACAGTACCAACTAAAGGGATCAATGGGCTTACTAGTATAGCCACATACAAATCCGCCCTCTCCGCGTCTAAGAGCTGGACATACGCTCATCGCCTTTTTGTGATGGAAAATATATATTTATTACGGCTTTAAACCTCTTGTCCCTAAGGCACTACCCCTTTGGAGATCCTCTAAAGTTCCTACGTCGTGGAAATACGCCTCCCTAGCTATATACACGGCGACTCTGGGCATAAGAGAGGCGGCAAAAGTGTTCATGTCGAGAAACTCCTCGCCTAGTTTTTTCACTGCCTCCGCCGATATTATGTAGATCCCCGTGGAAGTTATGTATTCAAAACTGGGTTTTTCCCGCCAAGCTCTCAAGACCGCGTTCTCCACCTCGAGCACGCCGAATCGCAACGACGCCTTGTAACGTTGCCCCACTATAGTTAACAACGCGCTTTCTCTTTTATGCAACTCCAAAGGGTATTTTAGGTCTAAGTTTGTCAAAACGTCGGTGTTAACAACAGCCATATCCCCATCAACCCACTCTTTTGCGTAGTATAGCTGTCCCGCGGTGCCCAATAGTTTTCTCGATTTAAAAAAGACGACATCGGGATGCCGCTCTGAGAGAAAGCGCTCCAGCAAGACCTGCATATAAAACCCCACTACAGCAATTTCCCTCACTCCGTTTAGCCTCAGCCACTCAATCACATGGCTAATTAAAGGCTTACTGTTAATAAAAGCTAGGGGCTTCGGAATGAAAAACGTCAACGGCCTTAGCCTAGTGCCGAGTCCAGCGGCTAGTATTACCGCCTTCACAAATAATCGCCCAGCCCCTGCCTTTTTAAGTGAGCTCTTATCTTCTCCACCTCTTTCTCCATTTTCTTAACCTCGGCCAAAATATCCCTCTTGCCGGCCTCCTCCTCTCCAGCGGCTTTATATGTACAATAGCCCTCAGGCGTCATGGCCCTGGCCTCGCAGTAGGCGTATTGACACTTGGCGCCAATACACTCGTCGTTTAGCCACGTACACCAGAACACTATTTTATTGCCTCTAATTGTAGGTTTAAGCGCCTTTTTGCCGCATCTAAATAACGAAGAGCTGTTTGGGCCAAAGGCGCATTTGGGACCTAGACACAACGTCTTTTGAGCCACCATGTATTATACTCGTTACTATTTAAATCTTGTAGCCAAGAGATTCGAGAAACGCCACTACTTCATCGTAACGCGGCGAGGCCCTAGCGCTGGGCCTTGTGACTTTAATAGCGGCGGCCGCGTTTGCGAATAAAAGCCGCTCGTATAGATCTCTCCCTCTTAGATACATTGTTATGTAAGCGGCTGCAAAACAGTCGCCGGCCCCCGTGGTGTCCACCGCGTTTACTTTAAACGCGTCTACGTGTAACAACCTGCCGTTTTTAAAAGCCACTGCGCCAATAGGGCCTAGGGTAACGACTAGCTCCCCCACCTTTAATTCTCTGGCCAGTTTTTCGACCGCGGATTTGTGATCGCCGGCGTTTGCCACAAGTTGCGCCTCCACGTGGTTCATAAATACCACGTCGACGCCCTCCACGGCCGCCCTCACGATTTCAAGGCCCTTTCTGGCAAGAGCCGTCCCCCCATCTACTGAAATACTCGCGCCTATTTCCCTGGCGATCTCCTTGGCCTTTAATATAAGCTCAGTCCTCCCCGTGGCTAAGTGTATATGTTTAACCCCCGCGAATTTATCCACTGTGAGATCAGCCGGCGTGAGGCCTAGGTTAGCCCCCCGGTAGGACACCATTCTCTTCACGCCGTCTGGGTGGACTAATACCACAACTACGCCCGACCTAACGCCCCTCACTCTTTTCACAAAAGACACGTCCACTCCCTCAGCCCTTAACTCCCTCAGAGAGATCTCCCCCAGCGGGTCCTCCCCCACTGCGCCGATAAACCTAGCGCTGAGCCCCATTTTAGCAATAGCCACGGCGAAATTCGCGGCCGATCCGCCGCCGCCTGTATATAAATCAAGAGCTTCAACGTTTTCATCAGGCCCCGGCAACTCGGAGACTTTTAGATAGATATCGAAATTTAAATTGCCAATAGAGGCGACTATCACATCTCTCTAAAATTTTTAATATAAAAATAATGGCGTGAACGTGGAGGTACAAAAACTGCTTGAGCTAAGGAAAATACTGGAGGAAAAAATCGCGAAATTGCAACAAGAACTCTCCCTCTACACGGCCATGTTAGAAGTATTAGACAAGGCAATTGGGGAGAAGTCCTTCACCACAGCCGCCGCGGCGCAACAGACGGCCAAGCCTGAGGCCGTGGAGGAGGTGAGGGGGCGGGGCGGCGAAGTATACGCCACTGCAGAAGTGTACAACAACTACTTGTATATAAAGTTCAAAGAGCCGGTGAAGCTAGACGGGCTTTTCAAGAGGTTTTTCCTAGACAAATTCCTCCAGAAGTACAGAGATGAAGACATGCGGGAGGCGAGACAAGGGGCTTTAAAACAAGAGGAGGTATTGAGATATGAGGTAGAAGGCGGCGAGGGCGAGGCAGTCGCGTTGAAAATATACAACTACAGGACTGAGGAGAGGAAGAGGGAAATACTAAGAGTCCTCCGGTGGACTCTTGAAAAAGTCTACTCGGGCTGAACCACTTTTTTCTGCCTCTTGTACAGCTCTAACATCTCCGCCACCGTCGTTGCTTGCTCTGGGGATTTGTCAGATCTATAACGGCCAGTAAATCTGGGGAATCTAACCGCCAGCCCAACCCCCGGGCGCACTGCGCCTAAACAGCAAGTGTGGAGAGGCGACAGAGTAATCTCAGCCCCTATAACCTCAATAACTACCTGGGGCACGAACCACACATCCGCCTCCATTTTAGACACAACTCTGGGGTGTCTGTGGGGGATTTTAAACGGCTGCAAAATCTCGTACATTTTTTTCAAATCGGCGTCTGTAAACCCACTTCCAACTTTACACACAGTATAAAACATGTCAGTGGAAGGATCGTATGCCGCCAAGAGAAAGGCGCCGTATAGGCCGGCCCTCTTGCCCCTGCCGTGGAAGGCGCCTACTACAACGAGGTCTACTGTATCTATCATCTCGCTACGGTAATCCCGCTTGTATTTAATCCAGTTCCAGCCCCTGGCCCCCATTTCGTAAATTGAAGAAGGCGATTTACATATCAAGCCCTCAGTGCCCATAGACACAGACTCGTGGAAAAAGACGTCAACAGTCTCGGCGTTGTCAAAAATTCTCCACTTGGCTATTGACACCTTGTCAGTCTCGCAGACAATTTCAGAAAGCCTCACCCTCCTGTATATAAGAGGCTCTTCTGTTAAATCCTCGCCGTCGACGTACAAGACGTCAAATAAATACAACACTGTGGGGTACAGCTCCACGGCTGTTGCCACATCGTGTTTCCTCTTCCTATGCATAAGCTCTTGAAAAGGCAACATGTCCCCAGTATCGGGATCAACAGCCACTATCTCCCCCTCTAAAATCGCCTCCTTTGCGGACACAGCCTCTTTAACCGCCTTGACAACATCGGGATAGGCGTGGGTGATGTCCTCAAGCCTCCTGCTGAATATTTTCACGCCGCCTGGAGTGAGGTGTATCTGGGCCCTCTCTCCGTCGTATTTATACTCGCAAATCGCCGAGCCGCCCAGCTTAGCCAAAATCTCAGAGGCGGAAGACAGCCTCTGCGCCAACATGGGAAGCACTGGCACGCCGGGAGTAATTCTTATTTCGTCAAGCGGCTTGCCCTCGGCGACGTGTTTAGCCAGCCGGCCTAAGTCGGGGTATACGTGATACGCCTTTTCTAAAGCCTCCTTATTAACTCCGTAGGCGTCTGAAAGCGCCTCAATAATAGTCATGTCGGCGACGCCCAGCCTCAACTTCCCCACAACAAATCTGGCAATGTACTTCCCCTCCTCTGGAGTCGCCCTTGCAAAGAGAGAGGACAGCAAAGCCACTTTCATATCTTGAGCCCCCTCCCCCGTTGCCCTGGCCACTTTTAACAACGTGTCGTAGACTTCAGACACCTCAAGCGGCTTTTGAGAGCCAAAGGCCAGTAAACCAGGGCGTTTAGAAGCGGCCAAGGCGCGACGCGCCGCCTCGCCCACGTCGCCCGTTTTCTTATACAAAGCCTCCAGCTCGGATACGGCCGCCCCCGTGGCCTTAGAAACCGCCCTCAAACAGAGCTTCTCAGCAACTCCCAACTCAACCCCCTCCCAAGGAGGCCTCAAATCGCCGAGGATGAAGTACACAATTTTCCCGACCTCCTCTGGGGACGCCTTTTTAAAAAGCGAGACGAGCAACTTGACCATTGTTGTCCTCTGAGTGGTGGCCTCAATTGCCGCAAGTGCCTTAACTAACTCCCCAAACTGCACGTATATACTACCCACTCGATTTAAAAGTATTGAAATATAACTCTAAATAAGTCTCCCGCACCTCCTCGGCTAAGCCCAAGGTAGAGGCCAGTCTTCTAATCTCCTCAATAGCCGACGCAATTTGAGACTCCTCCTCTACCACTTTCTCAATCTCCACAAACTCCCCCAGCCCCTCTACGTAATCTAAAGAGAGTAAAACGTCGCCGTTGCGGTAATACTCACGGCGCTTTTTTATAACGGCAACTGCCTTAAAGCCAAGCCTGTTGAGAAGCTCCACAACCTCCCCGCTGGCCTGCGCCGACACCTCCAGCCGCGTCTTAGCCCCAGCCCCCATCCTGGGGCCTTTATAAGTCACTGTGACCCTCCCCTCAGAAATTCTGACTCTAAGAGCCTCATCTGTGGCAGAGAAATCCCTACAGGGATGTTGAAAATACACATCCTCTTCATACACCACAGATACAGGGGAAAACCCCAGGTGTTGAAGCCGGTTTTTAACGAGGGAGAGGTCGGCCCGGTACTTAACCTCCACCTCTAACATATTGTTTACAAGGCGGCGAGGCCGGACTCGCCACGGCAAAGCCGAATAAGAAACAGCGGGAAGTTAACTGGCCGTAGTAGGCGCACTCAGAACAATTATCAGGCCTCCCCAACACGAGCCTAACAACAACAGTGAAAGGCCGAGAGATAGGGGGCGGAGGAGCTGGCGGGGGAGGCGGAGGAGGCGCAATTGGCATTACGGGCTTTGGAGGCTCCGCCGGTTTTACCTCAGGAGGCGGTTGTATTAAGGGCTTAGGAGGCTCTACCGGCCTCACCTCAGGCGGCGGGGGTACGGCGGGAGGCGTTAACGGCTTGGGGGGCTCGGGCGGCGCCACTGGCCTAACCTCAAGCGGAGGCGCCGGCTCAACGGCCACAGGTTGAACCGGAGAGGGAACCGGCTTAGGCGGCACTAATTCCAGCGTCGACAACTCGGGGAATTCGGCGCGCGCCCTTTCTTGAACAGCGCGCAAAACGTCCTCAACTTGAACGCTGCCCTCTCCCACTTTAACGCCGTCAACTACAACCGCCGGGAATTTCGAAATGCCGTATTTTTTCAACATATTCACTAAAGACCTATAATGAGGCGGGACTTTGTCAGGAGGCTCTGCCACAAGCCGCAATACTTGATCAACGGCGTCAGGCCTAATCTTCACCGTGGCCAGCCTAATCTTGTCGGGCCTCTGCACTTGCCCCCTGAGATCCTCTACCACTTTTTTCAGAGAATTTTCAAGGTCTGTGTTCTGGCCGGCCACCACGAATAATTCTATGTACATTGAAAATGAGGGCGCGCGTGTATATAAGCTTAACGCACAACTTCTAGGTATTGCCTAATAACGCGGGACTTCCAGAGCTCCCGTTCGATGACCTCCCCCTCAGGCCTTAGCTCGTAGAATATTCGAGTTGCGAATTTATACATCCTCTCCGGCGCGCCGACCATAGACTCTATATACCGCAACAGGGCAGGGCCTAATAGGCGGCGCTCAATCATAGTTTGGGGAAGCACTACTAATTTCTTATTCCCAGCTATTACATAAACGCCCTCGCGGCCCCACTCAAAACTCCCCAAATCCCCGCCCCACTCCCTAAGCCCCTCCACCAGAGTAACTTCAATAACAGACCGCCTGAGGTCAAACTCCGTGAACCTGGGGATGGAAAGGGCCAGCTTAGCGGCCACTTTAGCCGAGTCAAAAGCCAAATCTTTAAAAGGCTCGACAATCCCCAGAGAGCCCCTCACTTCGCGCCTCTCGTAGCCCCCAGACCTCACTATAGACTCCACAGTTACAAAAACGCCTGCCCGGAGCTGGGAAAGAACTGGGTGAGACTCGGGCACGGGCAAGCCCCTGAGCTTATTCAACATAGCAGACCTAACGTGAGACACGAGATCATGCCCCAACATGGAAAAAAGAAAGAGGGAAGTTAAAAAAGTTGGGGTGTAATACGGAAAAAAGGTGGGGCTTACTTGGGCGGCGCTAAAATCTGCATCAAGCGCCTCCTCCTCCAGTTGTTGTACTCAATTATCAATATCGCCAGTATCACAACAACCACCAGCAGTAACAGGGCGTATAGCACCAGCGTTGGCAACGGAATTCTAGTGCCGAGGAAGTCCAGACCAGCGGTGCCCGGAACGACGACTTGTATATTCTTCACCTCGCCGGCGTTCAGAGACACTTGGGCGGTGGCGTCTTTGCCCAGCGCGGTCACCTTAACTGTGTAGGTGCCGGCAAGCACTTCGATATTCTTCGGGGCGGTGGAGTAGGAAAGCGTCAAAGGCCCGGTTATGTCCACTTGAGCCACGTATTGGTCAATGGGCTTTTTGTCGTCGTCTACGGCGGTTATGCTGAGTTTGGCCGTCGGCACTTGTATTTGCGCCTGGGCTGTCTGGCCTACGCCTACGTTTACTGTGTGGGTGAAGTCGTTGCCGAATACTGTGGTCTTTACTGTGTACTGCCCGGCGAGCACTTCAACAGGGCCGACAGTGCCCTGGCCGCTGGCAACGCCGACAATTTGCACAGTCCAGTCGTTTCTCACATTGCCAAAGCCGTCAACGACTTGCGCCACGATCTTGCCAGTGGGGATCACAACCCTCACCACCAACTGCGGGCCCGTGGCCACCACAGCAGTGGTGTTAGTGAAGCCAAGGCCAGATCCCCTAACCACATACCTCTCGCCCTCCACCAGCTCAGTAGTAATCTGGCCCATTCCGGTAGCCACATTTTCGATCGCGACGGGCCAGTCGTTTCTCACGTTACCAAAGCCGTCAACTACTTGAACCACAGCCTTAACTGTTGAGACCGGTATTTGCAACGCCATTGCCTTCTGCTTCAATTCTAAAGTCTGCGTCTTGATCAAAGCCTTACCGTCTGGCGTCATGGCGTTAGTAATTACCTTTACTGTGTAAGGTATGTCTAATATATCTGTTCTCGGGAGCACAACCTGTATCTGTCCTGCGCCTTGGGCCGCCGTTATATTGCCGTACAGCACCTGCACCGTCCAGTCAGATCTGGGAGTGCCGGTTGAATCAACCGCTTGAATAGTCACTATGCCGGTCAGTCCAAGCTCCGCAAAGTCAAGACCTGCTAGCAGGTCTGTGGTCTTGCCGCTGAACGCGAGCACTTGACCTCCTTTCACCGGGACCTCTTGACCGCCAAGCGTCACGTGAGTTATATATATGTCCACGGGGTACTCAACTGATATCGGCACTTTACCCCGTAGAGCCATTACGCCGCCAGATATAGTGAACGGTATCTTGACGTCTTTCTTAGTGCCATTGAGGAACTCAACGCCCTTGACCAGCAAGTAGCCGCTCGTCGCGCTGTTCTTCACGGGTATTTCGGTGGCATATCTCACGGTAGCGACCACGTTCCAGCCAGTGGACGGCACCGAGGCACCGCGCTCTATTTCAAACCTCCCAACTGCCACGAAAGCGCCGCTGGAATCGTATACGTAGTAGTAGTAGCTGGTTCCGGGCACTTGCGACAACACTCCGCTTGAATACTTCGATATCCTGAAATCTACCACCTGGGCGCCGCCGTCAGCGCCAGTCTTATTTGCGGCGTTCACAAGCTGGCCGATAGTCGACGTGTCCACTACCTTTACGTACATATTCGTCAACGGCCTGCCCGCGTCGTCTTTAACAGTGACAGTCAGCGGATAGACGTATGTCCTGATCTTGCTGTTAGTGGACGCATTGCCCAGCTCTGTTACATCTCTCTGGATTAGCTGGTCGTATATCCATATAGTGAACTCGGGCTTCCCTCTCAGCAACTCCACTAAGTAGCCGAAGTACCAAGACACTCTCACCACGGGCGTCTGGCCGATTGCAGATATGTCGGGCAACGGGTACACCAGTTTGCCAAAGCTGTCGCTGTATACCACAGCGTATAACCTGCCGTTGCGGTCAAATAACGCGATAGTCTGGTTAGCCAGCGGCCTGTCGTTCCAGTCGCGTATCTCCTTCAGCGGCAGAGTCGGATATGTGAATACGTACTTGTAGCCAGTGTCATTGGACGCAACTATCAGATTGCCCCAAGTGCCTCTGGTAGTCTCAGTTATCTTGCCGCCTAAGATATTGTACGTCCAGTCGCTCGTCTCGGCGTGGCTGGCGTACAGCACGTTCTGCACGACGTATTTGGATTCAAGCGGCCTCAAGTACTTAGTCACATCCACATCGCCAAGGCCGAAGTACTTAGCCGTGTCAACAAGGCCAGCGTGGTATATGCTTAGGCCGTACTGGTAATTCGGCTGTACGAGCTTGAAGTTCCACACGTCAGTAATATTTAACATGTACGTCCTTCCAAATCCGTAGCCGTTTAACAGCGCAGTGGCAATCTTATTGGCATCAACGCGCAACGGCGACATGGGTATGTTGTACTTGTAATCACCGTACTTCACGTTCAGCGAGGACACCACAATTGGGAAGTCGGCGTTGTTCTGTACTGTCAACGCGTCTAGGGCCACAGTGGGCAACTTGAACACTCCGCCCGCCAGCCACATGTCAGTGGAGTTCCACATATTGACCTTAGTGTAGTTGCTTAACACTAATGCGCTGGTGCCAGATGTGCCGAAGCCGAGGCCGATTATCCTGCCGCTACCGTCAAATTCGTCTAGGTACGTCTGTGTCGTCCAGCCAGCCGGACTCACATTAGGCACATAGTTGACCACTAGGTACTTCTCGAACTTATAGACGTTGATAGTTACTTTGTCGTCTTTCAAAGTGTAGTTGATGTACTTTGTGCCCAAGGCAGGGCCTTGGCCCGGATCGCGGTTGGCGGCAATAATCCAAATTCTGGCAATTCTAGAGCCGGCAACTGAGGTCTTGTGGTACCACGACGGCAGTAAGGCCACCTCGCCTGACTTCACTACATATGTAATAGGCGTTCCGAAGCCTCCGTACTTGTTAAAGGTTTCGTTGAAGCCGTTGCGAACAGACAGATCGGGATCAATGGCGTAAACTACAGTCTGCGGGTCGATGCGCTCAGCGGCGCCAGGAGCGACTGGCACTTGATATTCATACATCGAAACGGTGGTATAATTGGCCGCCAGCGGCACCAATTTAGTAGCGTTCACTGACCTGGGACCGCTCCTCGGATCGTACATGTCAAAAGTAATGACGTATCTCACAGTCGCGCCAGAAGTTACGATGTCATACGCCTTGGCCCCGACTTTGCCGAAGTTCAACGGCAACGTCACCACCACGGTGTTGCCCCTGGCGTCCGCCAGCATCTGAGTTAAGTTGTAAACCACAGAGTCAATCTTAGTGCCGTTGGCGAAATAAGCTGTAATGTTAACCATGGCCTTACCGCCACCTCCAATCTTCCAAGGCAACTCCACGCGCAATGTGCGGTAGTTGACAACTTCGACGCCGGTTAATTTAAGCTCATAGGTATAGCGATCGTCTTCGCCGGCGGTCGTGACGCCAGTTGGAGAGGCGCTGCGTGATCTGCCGGTGAACGCCAGCACGGTTAGTACATCATTCCTCTCCACAACGTTTGTAGCGCGGTACAGTATGCTATACTGGGCAAGCGACCAGTCATAAGGTACAAGGAACCACCTGTCAAAACTCACAGCATACTCAACGCCTGGCATTGACTGAGTCGTTAATGTGATTATCTTATAGGTCCTGTTAGTTGCGCTGTAAGTCACAGTGGCGGGACAGTTGCCGGCAGTTACCGTAACTTGCACTGTAATGCCATAAACGGCAGGAACAATGAGTATACTTCCGCACTTGGCAGTAGCCGTAACAACAATGGAGTAGTTTGCATACACAGTATTGAGGTAGTTCATGACAAGTGATCCGTTCAGTGACACTAGCAAGCCGCTGAGAGTCAGCTGCGGCATTACTAAGTTAACGTTTTCAGTGCCGTTATATGCCGTGAGCTTCACATAGGTGGAGTTAGAGCTGGGATCTATTACAATCTTAGCGCCTGTCAGCACAATACTCAGAGTCTGAGAAGCAGGCACCTGCACTGTGCCGCTGTCAGCAGGTATATCGATTGGCTTGCGGTATTGTGTCTGGGTTACCGTATACGTATTTAGAGTTGTAAATAAGTATTTGGCAACGGTGGCGTTGCGGAGTAGCATAATGTTCGGCAAGTACACAAAGTCGCCTCCAAACTGGGCGGGTATGTATCTGCCGTAGAGCCATTGGGCGGCTTTCGTTCCAGTTGAATAGAACGCGGTCACATTGTCGTTGTATGGCTGTCCTGCAGACTTGGCGAGCTCATTAGCCAGTAGGTATGATAAGGTGTACGTCCTGTACATCTCGTCGAAGGGAGCTATTAACTTCGGCACTAGCGACTTGTTTGCGAACATGCCGTCTGTCTTGTTGAGCGCAAGGCCGAGGTAGACGTCAGTAATAGTAAAGCCGACGAAGGTGTCTACAGGTAGCCTCATGCTCTTAGTGTAGGTTGTTACGTTTACCGGGTATACATCAGCTTTAATGTCCACAAGCGGCCCTGTGATAGTTACGTAATCGTCAAACACCTTCTGGCCCATGTACCATACCACAAATCTCAGCCTCTGGCCTTTAATGAACAGCCTCGCTATCTCAGCGGCGCCCGCCTGGTACGGCTTCATCTGGCATAGGTCAATGATGTCCTTTGGCTGTTGCGATGTCAGTAAGTACACGGCAGCATATCTGTCAGTGGACGCATTGGCGACGTAGCCGGCCATGGCCGCCAGGGCATATGCGTTAATCGCAGACGAGTAGTTGGCAATCGTATAGCTCGGGCATCCTAATGCCTTCTTCGCAACGTCTAAGTACTTAGACGCCAGATTGAGGTATATGCTCCTCATGCCAGTTATGCCAATGGCGCGGTAGTCGGTCAATATCTTGAAGTCGCGGAGAGTGTAGTTTCTCCATATTGAGGCCTTGTCGTAGGGGCTGTACTCGTCGGCGAGGACTAACGTCACGTTTAAGAGAACCGGCCTCGTGGCTTGTGGATAGGGCCCGAGGAATACCGGCTGGGATCTAAGCAGATACTTCCCAGTCTTGTCAAATACTCTGACCACGAGGTCGTAAACCTCCACCGGTAAGTCAATAGCCTGCTTGGCGCAGATGTACTTTGTAGCATTAGAAGAGTCTATCACAAACACCTTATCGAACACCACCAGCCCGCTGTCAATATCTCCGCGCGTGCCCAGCGTATAGACATTGTCGCCGGGCGAGAAGCCCAAGGCGCTGGCGTAAGAGGCGTAGTCGTTGCTCCTACTAATCTGCTCGTATGTGTAAGACCAGCGCTTGTCAGAGGAGGGCACAATAGTCCTCACTTGCACTTTAAACGGCACACCTATCGGCACGTTCGGCACGTAAGCATAGCCGTCTTTATTAGAGATACTGCGGGCCATTTCGGCGTTTGATGCAGTGCTAAAGGCTCTGACGACAAAGCCCATTAACGGCTCCTTCAGCGGGTCGTAGTCTACAGAAACGGCTTGGCTCCAAGTCCTGAAGAGCAACGGCGCAATGGGCAAGTAGATCACCGGCTTCCTCACTACGCCGTATTTCACGGGGATGTTGAACCACACCGGGGCGCTTGCTGGGATCTTGGTCAAGTTATCCACTGGGTACAACGTATAGCCGAAGTAGTTCAAGACCGCATAGGCGCTGACGTAGCCTCCTTTAATGTCAAGTTGCGGGTTGCCCCACTCGTCAATTGGCACCATAATATCAACTGGAACCTCGCTCCCAACCGGCAACTTGGCAATAGTTATGTTCTTCCCGCCGATGTTAATTACAAGCGAGAGGCTGGCGCCCGCTAGGCCGGCCGAGACTCCGTAAACTGGATTGCCGCAGGCGTCGCGCATTAATATGTTCTGGAATATTCTAGCAATTGCTATGTGCAAAACGTGTTCTCTGTCGTAGAATCTGCCCGGCTGTACAATTTGCAACGCATACATATCTCTACGATTGTTGTCGTCATACTGCGCGACTAAGACATCGCCAGCTTTTGAGTGGAATAACAGACCAGATGCGTTGATGATTGGGTAGTACGCCACAAGATTTGCCGTGCCCACTAGTACATCTCCGCTGTATATTCTGAACTTATAGGCGTAGCTACCCACAAGCCCTATTTGGAACTTGTAGAAGTAATCTCCATTAGCAGCTGCGTCTGTGTAGTTGAAGTACTCTATCTTGCCTCCAGTGGTTAAGTTGGCAACTAGTGTCGGCATGGGCAAATAACCGCTGGCGTTGAACAGAGAGAGTAATGACGCCCTTACGTTACCCACTAAGCCGGGGGCTGGCTGATACGGCGGCAAAGTCCATATCACTTGGCCGAGCCACGGGTCATATGTTACAGCGCCGTCGTAGGCCATTCTGTTGAGATACATTGGATCTCCGCTGACTTCAAATCTCAACGACGCCAAGTCAAGCGGATCTGTGTAGAAGTACTCCCTGGGTATTGGAACTGCGGGAGGTAGTGATAAATTACTCCAACGCCAAAGCCTTATTTGAATGGGTAAGACCGATACGTTAAGAACTCCTTGGAAGTTCGCCGGCTCAGCGAGAGCTACCTCTAAGACAATTGCTTTTACCGTGTCCTGGCCGGCGGTGTAAGAGTATTCCACTACCAGCTTGGTAGTTAAATCTACCGTGGACACTTTAACATCTGTGTTAGTCAGCTGGAGCAAGCCGCCTAATCTAGATAACGTAACGGGCTCGTATAGGTTTAATACTGCCCTTCTAAAGCCATCGGGGCCGAGAGTCCTGTAGCAGTTCATGATGTCTGAGATCGAACTTATAGTGCCACATACTTGGTTTAGGACGGCTTTTACATCGCCAAGCGCCAGCCTCCAGGAGGCTGGTGCCCTGTCAAGCGTGACCCAGCTGTCGCCGACTTTTAACTGGATCTTGTACCTGAAGTTCTCCGGGTTGAATATCGGGTTGCCCTTTAAGTCAAGGAGGCCGGTTATTTTGACCGTATACATCGTCATGTTCCAAATAATTAATCCTGACATCGGCACGGCGACGCCGGTGCCTGGGCCTGCCGTCTTGTTTAACGTCTGAGCAACGAATCTCAACTTGCCGACCGTTGAGAATGCGTCGTTTTTGCTCTGTATAACTACTCCCCTTGATCCCTCAATTGTAATGTAGATGTAATGATTATAGGCTACTCTTGTCGGGTCAATTGCTACTTTGTACGTATCCCAAGTGGTGCCAGCCTTGCCGAGGGATGTTACGTAAGTTGCTAGATATGTGAAGGGACCGAAGACCGCCGTCACTAACGGATCGTATTGAAGGACGTAATTAGTGGGGCCAGTGGCCGGGGCAACGTTGTCGTCAAGAGTTATTGTAGTACCGGCAATTGTTACAGTTCTCGTAAAGGTGAGCGTGAACTGCTTACCCAGCGTATTCACCCCAATGTAGAACGTGTGAATTACGCTGGATGACAAGTTGCCGAATCTTCCCGCTCCATTTGTTACTTTGAGAACGCCCCATGGCCCTGTGTAAACCTTTGTCCCAGATAATTCAAGCCTGCCGCTTAAGTTTCCAATCACTTCTAGTAATGCCGTGTTTGTGAAAGTCTGGTTGTATATGAGGAAGTATGTGCCCGGCCTTGGCCACTCAACTACTATAGCCACGTACCAGTTCGTCTTTTTAGTTACGTCTACGCCTCCGGGTATGTTGATATTGAATCTAACGAAGCCCGTGTCATTAGCCACTGCAGAGACTCTGTAGTCTTGGAACTGTGAGGGATATTGTGGCCCTGAGGCCGTCTCGCGTATGATTAAAGTGAAGTTCTTGCCGGCGGCGAATTTGTAGGGCGGGTAGTTAACTAGGCTCTTGATCCAGGGGGCGTAGAGGTCGTAGCCCGTGCCGTATGCCCCCCTTGCGTCGTTTATTTGGAGTATTACGTCGAAGACCGAGGGCAGGGCTTGTCCCGGCCCGTACTGGGCGAATGCAATTGCCGCGAGGGTTGTTAGCAGTAGGAGTGCCAGGACTGTCTTTGTTTGGTTATGCATAACTCACTGAATGCAAAGTGTTTATAAAGTTTTCTCTCCTCTTAAGATATAACGAGTGTGGCCGACAAGGCGCCTTCTACTCTCACAGCGCCGTCTTTAAAGTATACTCTAATGGCGTTCCCCCCTTTGTCTATTACCTCGACGTATTCCCCGTTCCACACCACTGACTGCGGCTTGTCGTTATCGCTTTTGGCAAACGCCGTTATCAACCTATAGACGTATTGTGTGGCCGGCTCGTCTACTGCCGTCGGCTTGCCGCTGTAGAGAATAGTGGGTATTAGCTGTATAGGCACGTTACAACTATAAGGAACTCCGTCGACAAGTACTCTATTTATAGCCAGAGGAGATACTGTAAACTCTACGTAAATATTGCGACCTATTACGTTCACTGACAGCTGGCCCCCGTTGCCTTCAATTTTCCCGCTGTAGTCACCTGTGTAAGTACCACCGGCGGCCGCCACTGTTATACTGCCCGAGATAGATCTGCCAGTCGCCGTGTAAGTCAGAGTCCCCGAGACGCTTAAAATATCGAGAAGTATGTCGGCAGAGACGCTCCCGGCTCTGCACGTGATTTTTACCCCCCGGAGCGGTCTGTCGTCTTTAAAGCTTATTTTAGAGATATCTTTAATGGTGACCTTCGGCGGGGTTATTTGTAGGGATATCCCCAGCCGGTAGGCGGTTGAGTTGACTCTTATCTCCAGCGTCTTTTCCCCCGGCGCTTGCGCCGTCGTGGTGAAGTTTTTACCCGCCGACGTCCCCGGCTTCAGCGTGTAGTAGTAGATGCCGTCTGCGTCTTGTACAACTAACACCACCGTCCTGCTAGTGGCGTTTGTTTCAATTATATATCCCCAAGATAATACTACTGTTTTGTTGGGCGTTGAAATAGACGTCGTTTCAGTTGAGTTCGGCGCGGGCCAGCTCCTCCTCAGCTGGGGGGCCCATATCACGTACTGGACTCTTATCGCCACGATTTTCGCCCTTATGACGTATTTAGCCGTGGCGTTTAAGCCGCCGGCGATGTGGAATTCAACAGCGTAAGTCCCAGCGGCTCGGACGGTCACTTGCTTCGTTATATTCAGCTCGCCGCCAGGAGGGAGCGTTGCCTCTCTGCCGTCTATTAACAGCTTTGCAGTGGCGTTTCCAGTGTTCTTAACCCACAGCCACGCTGAGTAGCTCTCGCCGGGGATTGCCTCCACCTCGCCGGGCCCGCCAACTTTCCACTGAAAACTGGGCGCGTAGTAATTTACCTTTACCGGCACTGCAACTCCGTCAACGTTAACTACGTAATTACCAGCGGCTTCCACGGTAAGGCTGGCGTTTATTACGCGCTCCTCTCCCGGCCTAATCTCCACGTCTTTTACCCTCGCAGTGAGGTTGCCCGTGTTCCTCACCCTTACTTTAATTGTAACATTGGCGGGGAGCTCAGTCACGTTTATCACGACTGGCAAGGCCTCCAGCCGGGGGGCGTAGTAAAACACCTTAACGGTTTTCTCGAGCCTTGTCCCGTTCACCACGGCCTCTAGGCTGTAGTTGCCCGCGGCGCTCGCTAAGGCGGTGGAGTTTATCCTAATTTCCTGGCCGGGGGCTAGGACGTAGCGGGTCCCGCCCACTGTGACTGAGCCAGTGCCGTTTCCTGTGTTTTTTATCACTATTGTAAATTTTATTTCCGCAGGTAGCCGCGTTGTGTTTAAAACAGCCGGCGCAATTATCTCAGCCTCTATCTTGGGGAGGTATACCGGCTCGGGGGCTTTGGCCGTCACCTGACTGGTAACCGTCTGGGGAGCCGCGGCTGTGCTTGTGGTTGGCGACGTCGTAGTAGTCTCCGCTGGCTTTTGAGTTGTTTGTACCGGGGGAGGAGGTGGGGCCGTCGCGCGCTCGGGGGGTTTACTTATTAACGGCATAACTACGTATACGGCTATTAGGGCTATTCCCACCGCTATGAGTAGTAGAACAGATCTGGCCATGGGCTACTTACCTGTTACCTTTATATATATATTGTCGTTGCTTATTCGTGCGTCTCCTTATTGCGCTTCTGGCAGTAGTCGCCGTAGTATACGCCTTAGAGACCGACCACTTTGTAGTCATTCCCGATGACCAAACTTTGGCTAACTATTTAGAGGAGGCGTACGGCTACTACAAGGACAAGGGGCTTGACCCCGCGCCGCCTTGTCAGGGGGATAAGTATAAAGTTTACGTGGATCCCTCCTCTCAATACGACGCCTATACGGCCTTGGGAAACGGCTGTATTGAAGAACAGCGGTTTAAGCCCGGCTATACCAGAAGGCTGGCCTTCCACGAAGTCGGCCACATATTCTTCGCTAAATACGACTCGGCGCCTGGCGACTACTTCTGGGCCGACGAGGCAACGCCGGAGGCTATGGCTTCTGTCGCCACGGGCGTTTACTACTTTCCATCAAAATACTTCAGTGAGAGACTTTACAAAATAGACCCCTTTAGTCTGGGTGAAGATAAGGTTTATGATTGGTATAAGTATAGCGCTGTTGTGGCGTGGTATTTACAACAAGCCCAGCAGTGGAAAGACTTGTTGAGGGTTATCTCCACAAGACAGGGCGCGGCCGCGCTCTACGTGAGATTTCTCTTGGCGTTGCCGAAGGGGGTTGATCTCGGGGGAGTGACTTATAGGCCAGATATGGAGCGCATAGAGGTAAGTCCTGGCGCCGTCCGCGCATACCCCGAGTTTAACGGCTATACGGCTGTTTACTACGAAGTCGACGTCCCTCCCGGCGGCGTTTTGAGAATCGCCGTCGAGGGCGACGGCGCTAATAATATAGTGTCCAATATCGCCATAGGGAGAGAAATCGTTGTGACTAACGGCACTATTCTCTTGGCTTTAGTAAATAACTCGAGTAAGACGGTGAGACCCACTATAGTGTTTTACTATAGCAATATCAAGGCGAAAGTTCTCAGTGGCGTCTACCGCGATGGCCACATTTCCGTAAAGCTCTACGCGGAGTACGGCTTTCAAAGGCTCAACGGGCTGGCGAAGATCAACGGCTCAGATATCTACTTCTCTGACGGAATTGCCGTATACAACTTAACAGGCGGGTTAAGGCCGTATGTATTGAGAATTGAGTACAACAACACTTGGGGGTACCTCTTTCTAAACTTAACCCAGCCGAGGTTCAGCGTCTCCCCCACTTCCCTATACTTAGACGTAGGGGGATGGGGGTTTATAAACGTCACTATCTCGCATACAAACCCCTTGGCTATTGAATGCGCTCTCAACGGCACGAGCCGCGGCGTGGCGTTCAAGCCCATCGCCGTGCTGGCGCCCGCCGGCAACAATACCTACCGCTTGTATTTCCAAGTAAGCGGTACGCCTGGGGAAAAAATCGACATCAGATGCGGCAACTGGTCTACTTCGATACCAGTTTACAAACCCTCTTATAAATTAGAGTTCGACCTCGATAAGTGGCGGGGAAAGCTGTATGTTCAGTTTGGCTCAAGCCTCCTCGTCTATAACATCACCGACTTGCCGGCTAGCATAAACGTCACGTTCAACGGCTACACGGCAGCGGTTCTCGCCCTATGGCGCCCGTCGCTTAATGTGAATCTGTCTAACCCCCGCCTCAACGACGGCCTTATAACATACAATGTCTCGATAAATGTCGACGGTCTCCCTTGGGCTGTCTTCAAAGGCACTGTTAGAATTGATGAAAGACTTGGTGGTAATTATCAAGGCGGCGTGTTTAACACGACCCTTTCTCTAGAACCCGGCAAAGAAAAGGATATTACCATCGCTGTGGGGAAGTTGTCCACAATAGTACACGTAAAGACCCCATCTTTGAAAATTGAATTAATACCGCTCGGAGCAGTGGTGGAGGGCGGCAAAGCCCGCCTTCTTGTCAAAATTAATTATAATATTGAGGTAGTAAACGCCCCGCCTATTGTGTTCGATGGGCCAGGATTAGTGTCAGCCAGTTCTATTCAGCAGAATTTGGCAATTTTAACATATAATTTTAACGACACTATTGTAATAAGGCACAAGGCGCTTGGAGGGGAAAATAGCGTAATTGTGCGTCTTCCGAGGCCTGAGTTCAATATTTCTCTGCTACGGGGCGAAGTTACCCCCGAGAGGTTCCAGGGGGAGTTTAACGTATCGCTTAAGGTTTGCAACCCATCTGTAACCGCAAAATATATCGTCGCAGTGGGTAATAGGAGCGTGGTGTTGAATGTACAAGCAAACGGATGCGCCTATAACTGGACTTTAATTTCCTTGACCTCTGCCTACAGCCCCTCGCTGGTGTTTAGTGTGAACACTTCGTTTGGGGATTTGAGCTACCGAGTTTTCGCGCCGCCGCCGAATGTGACCGCCGAAATAAAGCGCTGGCTTGTTAACGAGGGCGGGGAGTACGTCGACATTCTCCTAAGAGTAAAGACACCAGCCAAATACACGTACAAGGTTATGGGCCGCGGGATCTCTGGCGAGGCCGTTCTTAACATTACGGCAATTGCCTTTAACGGCACAGCCCTGGTAGACTACGGCTTCGGCGCACTTAAATTGTTTAGGCCTGGCATTATCCTAGAGGCCGCGCCCGTAATTGTTGAGGTGAATACGCCGTATACGCTCAACGTGACGCTCCGCGTGCCCGAAGGGCTGTATATAAACGCCACTCTCAACGTTTCCCACAGCTCTGCTGTTCCCGTGGCGCTGAGCCCCGGCGTCCATAAGCGTGAAATTTTCGTGAAAAGTCCGCCCTTCCCCGGCGCGTATAATTTATCACTTCGGGTAGGCCCGTATGAGAATTACACAACCGTGGTTGCATATGGCGTGTATAATCTCACCCTCATGGCCCCCAAGGCTGTTGTCGTTGGAGTCCCCGTTGAGGTAAAGGTCGTGGGCCGTGTAAAGCCCCTTGTTAACATCTCCCTCCCGCTGGCTATCTCTGGATGTGGCAATTTCTCTAAACGCGTCCCGCTTAATGGCTCAGTTGTTTTACGTTTTGAAAAACCCTGTACGGCCAGCTTGGTCGCATATACAAACTCGACGAGGGTCTCCGCCGAGGTTAAATGGGCTTCTCTAACTGTCGAGATTTCCTTTGAAAGACTGGGGACGTTGAGGGGATTGCCCGTTTTCCCAGCCCGCGGGCTTTCGGCAAAGGCGCTGTTAGGCGGAGCTCCCGTGAACGGCACGGTGAGAATAGTAGGCGATTTTGACAAACTGGGCTACGTCAACTACACTGTATACGTGGAGTATATGGGCGTGGTGAATAAAACGGAGTTTTTAGGCTTCGCCGTTCCGTTGGATAATTACTTGGCGGCTAATAAAACGGCAACGTTACTGCCCCCAGACGCAAGGCCGTATTTCCTCTTCCTCTTGGAAAAGGCCGTGGCGACGGGCGACTGGGGCCTTGTGGACGGTATTTCAAGACTGTACTCAAATACCCCAACTCCTCTCACGCTAGTAGCTAGGTATTTGGTGGAGAGAGATCTTTCCAGAGGCAGAGATCCCAATGTGGAGGCGGCGGAGATCTTGAGGCGCTTAGAGCCCGTGATATTTGGCGTTGTGGGGGGCTTGGCCCTGGCAGTTATCCGGAGATTCGCCTAGAGGCTCCGGATTTAAAAACGTCTAACAGTAAATTAGCGTGGAGAGAATTAAGCTTAAATTTGCCAGAGGCGTGGTGGTTGAGTTCGTAGACAGAGAGCTTGGAATTAAGAGAGTGGAGGAGTGGGCAGCGCGGGACACGAGGTTTGTGCAGTTAGTGTACGGGCCGGAGGGCTGTGGAAAAACGGCGTGGCTTAAACAATCGGCGGAATTGCTCCGCGACTGGGGATACGACGTAATTTACGTCAATCCCCTTCAACGGGATTACGTGGCGTATATTAACTTGAAGGAGGTAGTTAGGCGTTTGGCTGAAGCCGCAGCCGAGAGGAGCGGCGTCGCTGAGATTAAACTGGCGGATTTAGCGATTCAACTGGCCAAGTACGCATTGAAGAGGCGTAGAAAGAAAATAGCAGTATTAGCAGACGACGTTTTTAAGGCAATTGGCCTCGGCAATGCGGCTGGGTACGTTAAGTGGATGTTGAGCGTCATTGAATACCCACCTGGCGATTATGAGAGCGCGGTGGCCGTTGTGGCTACTAGCGGGGAGGGGGGGTTTCGCTGAGAGAACTCAGCAAACACAGATGGGCCGATTTGAGAGTTATGTGGAATATGTCGCAGGGGGGCTTTAAACAGCTTTACGAGCTCCTGCCTGGACAAAAGCCCTCCTTTGAGGTGGCGTGGAGGCTAACTGGCGGAAACCCCTCAGCTCTCGCCAAATTGTACGAGGAAAATTGGGACGTCTCTAAAGTAGTTGAAGAAGTCGTTGTGAAGGGCGACTTTAGCTTCTTACAGACGTGGCGTAGCTGGCTGGAGGAGGCGGTTGAAGATCCAGACGTATTGTGGCGAGTGGACGCGCCCAGAGAGCTTGTGGAAAGGCTTGTTGAGTGGAATTTTATTGTATTTAACCTGCCCAAGAGAGAGCCATGGCTTTGGGTAGACGCCCCTCCGCCGGAGGCTGATAGAGAAATCGGCGTGGGGAGGTACGTAGCTTGGCAAACTCCGCTTCACAGAGAGGCTGTGAGGAGGGCCTTAGGCGGCGTTTAAAACAACGCTGGATATCTTCGGCTAGGGGCTGGCAGTGGCGGGTCGAGCAATCCGCCCGGCAGGCCGAGGGGAAATTTAAAAGAGTAATGTGTT